>Ga0210394_10000950_pt1 | contig 50942 bp, 50 predicted proteins | sample IncBWC12MmetaG_FD_160121 | JGI IMG/M metagenome (GOLD analysis project Ga0210394, IMG submission 160121) | Forest soil microbial communities from Barre Woods Harvard Forest LTER site, Petersham, Massachusetts, United States - Inc-BW-C-12-M | ecosystem: Environmental > Terrestrial > Soil >...
ACGGTCAGGTGCCTAGTCTCAAGCTGAACGCGAATTTGATGAAACTCGCGCACTTTAACGACCTTGGCCCCGCCAAGAACGATCCTTCCTCGTTTAACTTGATAACCACCGATCTGGAGCTAGCCGACGAGCGGATTTCGAGCAGGCTCATCGACATCGATGGCTACGGGGTTGACGTAGACGGCTCGGGTAGTGTCAGCGTGTCAGGCTCTGACGAGTTGAATTATCGCGGGTTGGCGGAGATCACAACTAAGGAGAGTTTCTTCACGAACACCGTTGCCCGGATATCCGGAGCTACGTTAGTAGACGGTAAGTTGCAGTTTCCCTTTCGGATCGGCGGAACCATCGATAGCCCGGTGTTTTCCAAGGGCAAGGGTGACAAGGACGTAGACGCTCCGCAAAATCATCGATGAGTGCCAGCCAGAAACTTGCTCCGCGCCTCCAATCCTTGGTCAATCGCATGATCAGTACGCTTGGCGGCATTTTCAAATCGTGGTGCCAGCGTAATGAAGCCCTCCGACAGCTTCCCTTCCTTGCCGGAGGGTCAGCGAATGAAGGTAGATCCCGATTCCACTCATCTTTCCTCCTGGGCGCGGTTTTTGAGTGTGAGGGCCTGATGACCCCAGGGCCCGGACTTCGGTGGTGTCCCACCCTACACAGAGCGCAAGGATGGGCCACCTGTTCTGTTTCTTCCGCGATGATTGGTGAAAAGTTTCTATAGCACCAGTTTGCGCCTTCCTTTAGCCTGTTTGGCGAATAAAAGGCGCAAGCAGCTGTTAATGCCGGTTTCGTCAATCATGCCGTATCTTGCCGATACATTTCTATACACCAGCCCTGCCCGCATTCATGTAGGCTTTACTGTGCTCTAAGGGGAGCCCCGCATGTTCCCGATCCGCGGTTGCCTGCTTGGGCTGGTTCTGCTTTCAGGTCTTCCCGTCTATGGCCAGACTGCCAATCCTGATTCCACTCCACAAACGACCTTCCGCGCCAATGTGCGGAGGGTTCTGGTGGACGTGGTGGTCACGAACAGTAGTGATCAACCGATCACCGGTTTAGCGCAGGAACAATTCCAGGTTCTCGAGGATGGTCACCCTCAGACCTTAGCCTCGTTCGAGGAGCACGCGGGGTTGCCCGATATGTCGGCGCTCCAGGCCAAGTTGCCGCCCAATACATTCTCCAACCTGCCGCTCGTCAAGGCCGGGGACGCGGCCAACATTCTGCTGCTCGACGCGCTCAACACCCAGATGCAGGATCAGAGCTACGTGCACGCGCAGATGATCAAGTACGTCAAGGGAATCCGTCCCGGAACGCGGCTCGCCATCTTTACCTTAGGGGAGCGACTGCGCTTCGTGCAGGGATTCACCTCCGATCCTGCACTTCTGATGGCGGCGGTAAACGGCAAGAACTCCGCGGGCAATCCGCAGTTGTCGGCACTACTCCAGACGAGTAGCGAAGCGGATGCCGACAATCGACTGGCCGCCCAGATGCGAGAAATGGCGGCAGGGGCCGGACCGGGCGGATCGGCGCAGATACAGGCGTCCGCCGCTGCACTCCAACAGTTTCAACGAGAGACGGTGTCGTTTCGGACCGATGTGCGCGTTCAGACTACGCTGGAAGCGATGCAGCAGCTAGCCCGCTACTTGCAAGGAATTCCCGGCCGCAAGAACGTGATCTGGTTCTCCGGTTCTTTTCCGCTCTCCATCCTTCCCGACTTCGGTATAGGGGCAGCCGATCCCGCGCGGCAATATCAGGATGAAGTGGCGCGAACCGCCAATCTGCTGACTGCGGCGCAAGTCGCGATTTATCCGATCGGCGCGCAAGGCGTCGCCGTCGACCGTCATTACGACTTCAGCAGCCCGCAGTCGCCCAAGGTCGCCAACGCTCAACAGATGACCCAGTATCAGGTCGGCGATCTGAATGCTGGGAGCGCGGACCGCACCGCCGCTTTCGCCGCTATGGACGAGTTGGCGAAAGATACTGGTGGAGAGGCGCTCTACAGCACCAACGGACTGAACCAGGCCTTGGACCGCGTGCTAAACCACGGGACCCACTACTACACGATCACCTACGCCCCGGCCAACAAGAACATGGACGGAAGGCTGCGCCGCATCGAGGTAAAGGTCAGTGGAGGAAGCTATCACCTCGCCTACCGCAGGGGATACTACGCCAAGGACGAGACTCTTGCTCAGCCCGACAAAGCGAACCCCAAAGGCGATCCGCTGCGGCCGCTGATGGATCATGGCACGCCGGATTCGACCGCGATCGTCTATACCATGCGCGTGCTGCCCGCAAACCCACAGCCGGCGCCGGGCGCTGCACGCGCGGGGAGCAATGAAAATCTGAAAGGGCCGGTCACGCGCTACGTCGTGAATTTCGCGGTCCCGGCGGACCACTTGACGCTCGAACCCGCTCCCGACGGAGTGCGCCACGGCAACCTCGAAGTGACGCTTCTCGGTTGCGACCGCGACGGCAAGCCGCTGAACTGGTTGGTCCGAATGCTTCAGTTGACTGTGCGACCGGATCGCTACGCTGCACTCCAGGCAAGCGGCCTCTCGTATAGCCTGGAGATCGACCTGCCCGCGGCGGATGTGTACCTGCGCTCCGGCGTCTACGATCAGGGATCCAGCCAGGCAGGTACGCTGGAGATTCCGCTGGCGGCCTTAGTTGCCTTGGCTGCGCCACCTGAGCCTGCGCCACCTGAGCCTGGGCCAGCAGCGGCTGCCAGCGCGAATGTCCCGGCCCCAGCGAACAGCGTCGCTCTCTCTTCGAACGAACTTGCAACCCTAGCCCTTGCGGCAGCGAAAGAATTAGAAGCGGTCGATACTCCCAGTTACTGCTCGGACCTCGCCGCGAAAGAGGCACACTCGTCATCATTAGGTGCAGTTTGTGAGTATGTCCTCAACCTGCGAAAGAAGTTGTCGAATGTAATCTGTGACCGCGAGACCAAGCGGCACTGGATGGCAGGCCCAGGATCCGTTGGCCCGAGCCTCCGGAGGGGAATCGGGACAGATGTTGTGCAACACGCAGACGTCGTCACAGTCAACGTGACTTATCGGGATGGGCAGGAGTATTACAGCGATGTTCGCATAGACGGACGACCGGTGGCTGTCACCGCACCCGAGCTCTCAGGAAGTTGGTCGCACGGTGAGTTTGCGACCATGCTCGTAGGTATCTTTGCGCCATCCAGCAAGGCGCAATTTCATTACTCGAAACAGACCAAGCTACACTCGATTCCTGCCTTGGTGTTCGACTTCAAAGTGGCGGCGCGAAACAACCGGCTCTACTTTCTGGAGTCCGGCGACAAGATCTGGTTTCCTGAATATGAAGGCAGGATCTGGATCGATGCACGTACATCTTCCTTGCTTCGGCTGCAACGTCAAACCACCTACAAGCCGTATGATCTGATTACCAGGATGAAAACCGAAATCGAGTACTCGAATGTCCTTCTGGGAGATGGTACCAGCATGGTTCTGCCTGCAAATTCCGAACTCCTGATCTGTGAGCTGTACGGCAACAGTGACAATTGCGCACTGAATATCATCAGATTCACGAATTGGCACAAGTTCCGTGCAACCACGAACGTCGTGATGACTCCCGCGAATTGATCGTGGCTTCTGCGATCATTGGAGCCCGCTCCACACCATCCGGTGGAACAACTCGTCCATGGCGCGGGGTGTTTCTTTCGCACCCCGATCCAGCCACCATCGCAGCAGCGAAAGCAGGCTCCCGGCTAATGCCGACGCGCGAGCCGCCAATTCACGCTGCGCAAGTTTCGGAAGCCGTTCAGACTCCACAAGCCGCCGCTCGATCCCGCGAGCAAAGTAGCCTTGCGCAAGATCGAAGAAATCGTTGAGACGGCCACAGTCGGCCAACGCACGATACATCTTGTTCTGGCTGCCGATGTGCGCAAACATCTCCGCCACCGGCACCACTCGCTGCGACTTCTCTTTGCGAACGCTGAGTGTCGTGCTCATTATTTCCAAAAACTTCTCCAGTTGGCTGAGAAGCAGGTCGTCTTTGTCGCGGAAGTGCAGATAAAAAGTAGAACGCCCTACCGAGGCGCGGTCCAGCACTTCCTGCACCGTCACGTCATCGATGGATTTTTCCTGAATCAACGCCACCAGTGCGCTGCCCAGCCGCTCGTGCGTACGCCGGACGCGCTCATCGATCTTGCGCCGCTGCATGACTCCATGTTTTCTCAGCTCGTAAGGTTCCTGCAACTTGGACTGCACGTTCCTGGACATCTGCCGCCTCTTTGTTCAACAACTCAAAATGGTCCTCGACGGCGCGGCCGTCCACCGCTACATTGCCCAATCATAGGGTAAAGGAGGAACACGATGAATCGCATTCGCCTACTTGCAATCGGGACCATGTTGATGTTCGCCCTCACCACGATTGCGCAACAGCCAAGCACCAGCGCCTCAAGCAAAGATGCGTCCACTGGCGATCACGGCGTGCCCACTGCCGAAGGGCAGCTGAAGTTTCTGACCGCGAAGCTTGATCTCACCAGCGACCAGCAGCAGAAAATTAAACCCATCCTGCAGGACTTGCACAACTCCACGGTGAAGTTCGTTCAGGACGAGAGCATGTCCCACGAGGAGCGCATGAGCAAACTCAAAGACTCACACTACGCCGCCGACAAAAAGATCCGAGCAATTCTGAACGATGGCCAGAAGAAAAAGCTCGATCAAGTCGAACAGGAACCGCATCCCGAGTTGCACGGCGACCTGGGAAGCAACCGGTAGTACGCTTGACAACAAGTCGGTCAGGAATCGGACGGCTTCAACTTCGATTTCTTCCGCATCCAGACGTCCCATGTAAGCGGGCCGGCCGTTTCATCGCTCAACGGACGGCCCGACACCTTCAGGGCTAGTTTCATCTGACCTTGATGGTAACCTTCGTGCCAGATCATGTGCTGGAGCAGCAGGATCGGGTGGTCGTAGTGGACGTCCATGTCACGCCTCGCCTCCAACCTGCCCTTTACCGCATCCAGCACCGTCTTGGCGCTCTCGTTCAACATGTGAACAATACGATCCGGGTCACGCTCGGCGACCCACTCTTTTTCGGGTAGCTCTTTGGAGAACTCGGGCGCATCCTCGGAGATAAATACCAGCCGCACGAAGTGAATATGCGTGAACATCTCCGCGATTGACGGACTGCCTTCCAACGCCCTGGCCTCCAACCCACCCTCGGGCAACCCGCGGAGCAGGTTGACGAGGATGCGATTGTTCCGGTCCCAGGAGTCGAGCAGAGCCTCAAGCACGCTTTGGTCTGAAGTCATGTCCTGGTATGCCGCTCCTTAAGTCTTCAAAACCGCCTGCACGTAAGCCGGTTTCATCGGAAGCCGGCGCATGATTTTTCCCGTTGCGTCGTGCAGCGCCGCCGCGATCGCCGGCGCCGCGAGCGCATTCGCCGCTTCCGAACCTCCACCGTAACTGCCGACCTTCGGATTGTGCAGCAGCACAACTTTGATCTCCGGGATGTCCGCCATGGTCGGAATGGGATAAGAAATCCAGTCTTCCGTGGTGATTCCGCTCTCGTCAAACATGACCTCTTCGAAAAGCGCATGGCTGATTCCCATGACCGCACCGCCTTCGACATTTCGCTTCAATTGCACCGGATTCACCACAATGCCGGGATCGACCGCAATCGCGTACTTCTCCACCGCGATCGCACCCGTACTGGGAGTGACCGCAATCTGGCAAACGCAGGCCCAGTAGGTTCCACTGCGCAACATCAGCGAAACTCCGCGACCCCGCACGGGCATAGACCCGGTGGATACAGCATCAGGGCGCGGTGAGGGCCGCGCGTCCCAACCGGACGCGTCCCGCACCGCTTTCAACACACCGATGGCCCGCTCTTCGCTCGTGTGGTCGATTCTGAACTGGATCGCGTCCGCGCCCGCGAGCGCCGCTGCCTCGCTGATCGCCAGTTCGCGCGGATAGTTCTGCTGGAACTGTCCCGGCGTGCGCATGCTGTGATCGCGCAGACCGACGGCGAGCGGCGAAGCTTTCTGTCCGACCTGGAATGTGCCGTGGCCCTGCTCCATCACGTTGGGAACCGGAGCGTAAATCCACGGATCTTCAATGCCGTTGACCGTGGAGGTGACCGAATCAGATTTAACCTGGGGCGCAGGCATAGTGGGCAGTCCCGCGATGACCGCGCCAATCGGCCGGTCGTCCTGCATGGCAGGCATGTAGTGGTCGATTTGATACGCGGCCATTTTGCCTTTCTCATCGAGGGCAAGCTGAACATCGGAGTAGGAAACCGACGCTTGAGTGGACCACTGCATATCGTCGGCGCGCATCCACTGCACGCGCACCGGTTTGCCCACGGCCTGTGACAACAGCACGGCCTCGTCTTCCGCGCCCGCGTTTCCGCCGTTCGATCTTCCGTAATGCCCAGGGCCGGGATACGAATGCACCACCACATGATCGGGCGTGGTGCGGAGCATCGTCGCAATTTCGCCGCGCAGCGCCTGCAGGTTCTGGTTATGCGTATGGATGTGCACCGTGCCATCCGGCTTAACGTCGGCAACAGCCATGGTCGGGCCAATCGGTGCGTGCTTCATGTAAGACAATTGATATGTTGCGGAAAGCTTCTTGTGCGCCGACGCCAGCACGGGGCCCGCGTCCCCTTTGTTGCCATCGCCCTTCGTGACCGGCGCAGTGGTCCAATCCGCTTCTTCCCGCAGGTGCTGGTAGAGTTTTGCATTGCCGGGCAGCCCCTTCCACTCTGTCCACTTCGTGGCGCCCGCGACTTGCTCGGCCGCCTGGATCGCTTCCCACTCCGTGGGCGCAACCACTCCAACCAGATTGCCCTTCACGATGACCTGCGAATTCGGAAACTTGGTTTTGTCCACGGCACCCGCAGACACAAGCGTCGACCCCAGCGTCTTCGGATGCACCACGCGCGCGTGCAACATGCCCGGCAGGCGAACATCGGTCGCCCAGGTCTCCTTCGCAGCCACTTTAGATCGGATGACCGAATTCTTGAACGATTTGCCAATGATCGTGTACTCGCTGACCGGCTTCATCGGAGGATTCCCCTCGACGGTCAATCCCATGATGCTGGTGAGGTCCCCCTTGACGGGAATCGTGAGCGTCAACTGCTGGTTCTTGACCAGGTCGCCGTACGAAATGCTCTTGCCGCCTCCCGAGACGATGCCGTCCTTGACCGAAAGCTTGTCCTTGGCCACTCCGAGCCGCCCTGACGCGAGATCGAGCAGAGCCTGATGCGTGTAAGCGGCCGCCTTCCGGATATTCGGCGTTCCATGCCCGAGAAAATCGAAGGCGCCGCTGCCGTCCGGCGTGCGATCGGTATCGCCCGACACGACCGTGGTAATCGCTTCGAAGGGCACGCTCAATTCTTCGGCCACAATTTGCCGGTACGCGGTAAAGGTCGAGCCCTGGCCGAAGTCGCTCTTCCCGGTGCGAATCAGAATCGTGTTGTCCGGGTGAATCTCGATCCAGGAACCGGGCAGCGTGGGATCGAGCGTGTTCTTCAGCGTCGTGGCCTTCGCGCTGTCGCCCTTCAGAAGTTCCGGGCCAGCCAAGCTGAATCCCACGACGAGGATGCCGCCGGCTTTGATAAATTGACGCCGCGACAGCGTCGGTACGAAAACGTTCCCTGGTTTTTCGCGCTTGATTGTTCCACCCATGGTGGCCATCGCTTACCTCCCCTTCGCCATGATCGTGGCGGCATGTTGTACGGCGTCAATGATCGCCACGTAAGTTCCGCAGCGGCACAGATTGGGCGACACTCCCGATGTGGTGAAGGCTTCTTTGATCTGCGCCAGAGTCGGATGGGCATTGCTTTCGAGCAGCTCGGTGGCCTTGATCATCATCCCGTTCTGGCAAAACCCGCACTGCGGCGTCTGTTCCTCGATCCACGCCTGCTGCACCGGGTGGAGCGTGCTCTTGGCTTCGTCTGCCGAAAGGCCTTTTTGCTTGGCCCATCTCGCGGGCAGACCCTCAAGCGTGGTGATTTCCTGGTTGGCCACGCTCGCGACCGGGACAACGCAGGACCGCGTTTCCTTCCCGTCGACCAGAACGGCGCAGGCTCCACACTGGGCCAGCCCACAGCCGAACTGCGGACCGATCAGTTCAAGATCGTTGCGCAAAACGTAGAGTAGCGGAGTGTCGTCCGGCGCCTTCACCTCGCGCCGCACTCCATTCACATTCAGCGTGACCATAAAGACCCCCCTCCCACTGACTTGTAGCGGACATCTTAACTCGCCGCTCGCGATGACGCACGTCAACCTATCTGGGCCACAATCGCAACGTCAAACTTTGCATAGTACTTCTTTACGTCACTGGCCCCGTACTTCTCGCGAAACTTCTCGACCACGGCCGCAACCTGTGTGGCGTCCGTGACAGAAGCAGCCTTGACTTCAGCCTCTTCGCCCCGCGCATCAATCCGAATCACCGGCTTCTCGAGCACATTCTTGTACCACTGTGTATCCGACCCCGTCACCGGCAGCAGGTAAAGCTGGTCTTCGTCCCATACGAACCAGACCGGGATTGAGATCGCACGTCCAGACTTTCTTCCGGTCACCGTGATGTTGAGTTCGCGATATCGGGCAAGACGGTCCTTTAGAGAATCGTTCCGCGTTGGTGTGCTCATCCCAACCTCCTTCATTCCCCGCCCCAGTATTGGTCTTCGCTGACCTGTTCCATCCAGTCGCCAACCTTACAGTCGAGCTTTTCCTGAAAGGCGAAAGGCGTCATGGCCGTGGTGCGTAGCCCCACGTCGCATCGCCGTTATATCGCTCATGCGGCCGGCGCTCGGTCGAAATCGAGCGACGTCGAGAGGTCTCGATTAGAGTCGATCTGTGCCCTTAGATCGGCGACCTTCTGCTCCGCGGTGGCAATAGCATCGGCGCCTGCGATAAAGCGGCGCGGCGGTGGCTCCTGGCGAGCGATGGTGATGAGCGCTCGCGCGAGCTTCGCCGGGTCGCCCGATTGTTTGCCATTCTGGGCCTTCCAAAACTCGAGTTGCTTCGCTCGGCGCTCGTCGTAGTCCCTAATGGACGGCTCGGCGTAGTTCGTCGATTGCTCCGTGAGCAGCTCCGTGCGGAAGAACCCTGGGTTGACGATGGTAGTGGTAATGCCGAACGGCGCGACCTCGGCGTGCAGCGACTCCATCCATCCTTCCAAGCCAAACTTCGACGCAGCGTAGGCGGTACAAAACTCGAAACCGACCAAGCCCGCTGACGAGGAGATCGAGATTATGTGCCCCGAGCGCTGCTTGCGCATCACCGGCAGGACAGAGCGGGTAACGTTCATCGGGCCCATAAGGCTCGCCGCCAACTGCCGCTCCATTTGCTCCGGCGTCAGCTCCTCGAAGTAGCCCGCATAAAAGCTGGCAGCGTTGTTGACCAGCACGTCGATGCGGCCGAACCGGTCGACAGCGGCCCGCACCGCCGCCTCGGCATCGGCGCGGCTAGTCACGTCCAGCTTGACGGCCAGCAGGTCGCTTGACTGTCTCAAGGACGATTGTCCCAAGGACGATTGTCCCAAGCCCGATTGTCCCAAGGCCTTGGACACACGGTCCTTGTCCCGCCCAGAGGCCACAACTGCATGGCCAGCCGCCAGCGCGGCCCGGGCAAAATCGACGCCCATGCCACGGCTGGCTCCAGTGATAAACCAGACTTTTTTGTTACTCATGACACCTCCATGCCAACTTCATGTCTCGCTCGCGCAAAAAACGTTCCCGGTTTACCGCCCACCAATCCTGAACCCAAAATTCCAATTTGCACGTCGCTCTCTCACCCTGGCTTTAGACTTCCTCTCCGGAATCGGATCCCTCCGCGCTCCTGGTCCGTAAAGTCAGCGGCCCACCAATTTCTGCAGCTCTTCGGGATACCGCGCCCCCTGTATCGGGATCTTCGAGGCTGCGATCCCCAGCTCCCTGAGATCTTCGGGCGACAGTTGGACGTTCGCGGCTGCGATGTTTTCCTCCAGCCGGTGCAGCTTGGTCGTGCCCGGGATCGGCACGATCCACGGTTTCTGCGCCAGCAGCCACGCGAGTGCGATCTGAGCCGGCGTCACCTTCTTCTGCCCCGCGAATCTGCCCAGCAGATCCACCAACGCCTGATTCGCTTTCCGATTCTCCGGCGTAAAGCGCGGGACGATGTTGCGAAAATCGCCCTTGTCAAATTTCGTATCGTCGCTGATCTTGCCCGTGAGGAAGCCTTTACCCAGCGGGCTAAATGGAACGAATCCGATCCCGAGTTCCTCCAGCGTCGGTATCACTTCCGCTTCCGGTTCTCGCCAGAACAGCGAATATTCGCTCTGCAGTGCAGTGACGGGCTGGACTTTATGGGCGCGACGGATCGTCTGCACCCCCGCTTCAGAAAGTCCGAAGTGCTTCACCTTGCCTTGCTGAATCAGCTCCTTCACCGCGCCCGCAGTCTCTTCGATCGGCACGCTCGAGTCGACGCGGTGCTGGTAGAACAGGTCGATGACATCCGTTCTGAGCCGTTTGAGCGACGCCTCGGCGACTCGCTTGATCTGCTCTGGCCGGCTATCCAGCCCCGCCTGTTTGCCGGTATTCGGATCCAGTTTGAACCCGAACTTGGTGGCGATCACCACTTGCTCGCGCAAGGGGGCCAGGGCTTCACCCACGAGTTCCTCGTTGGTGAACGGGCCGTAGACTTCCGCAGTATCGAAGAACGTGACGCCGCGCTCCACCGCCGCCCGGATGACCGAGATCATCTCCTGCTTGTCTCCTGCCGGGCCATAGCCGAAGCTCATGCCCATGCAGCCGAGCCCGATGGCCGATACTTCCAGATTGCTTTTTCCAAGTTTGCGCTTCTGCATTATTTCTCCTTCGACGTGCCTTCGCTGGGTCAGCCTCCTCTGGTCTCAATGAAAAATGAGAATAGTCTGCCGGCCGTTTGCCTGCCTGCCCGCTTCGATGAACTTCTTGCCCGATTCTCCGAGACTCCGCTAATAAATGCAATCTGCCTTCAAGCTTGCTCGTTCTTGTCGGTTCCAGAATTTTCTCTGCGCTTGAGGTTGCGGGTGACGTCTTTTCCCGCGCGGATGTCGGACAGCAACAGGTCGAGCTTCGCCGCGCTTTTTAATGCTTGCTGATCGGCGTTCGCCGCAGCTTTCAACATCTGATCGAGGCGGCTGGCTGCGCTCTTGAGTTTCTGCAGTTCCTCGGCTGGGATCTGCTTCCTTGGTCCTTTCCCGATCGACTGCAACCGGTTCACGATCCTTTCGCGCACATCGCGCTCCGGACCCTGGTCGTCCCTGCTATTCATGGGCACCTGCACAACGAAACAAAGAAACTTGGACGGTATCGGAGGAATTTAAGGCGAGGTGGCAATCAAAGATTACCATCGGGCGACACTCAACGCGGGAACGCCTGCGACTCTTTAGCGCTGTCTTTGCGCAAAAGATAGCCCTTGGGTGCTATCGTTGCAGGGGAGGACAGCGAATGGCATTTCCTGATGATGTTCCCACGGTCCATCAAGGTGACCGTTCCATACAACTGATTGACTGGCTGGTGGGACGATTGGAAGAGTGTCTTGGTGAAGTTCTACCGCTCCAGACGGACGATCTTTTGAAAGACTATGCGAAGGATGCTCGTAACAGCATGGCATCAGCAATCGAGCAGCTGAACCGTGCACGCGCTAAAAAAGAACGGCAGCTCGGCGGCCGCACCAGCTAGAAACGCGCACACCACGCGGACAGTGCTTTCAGCGCCCAATTGCGGTTATGAGTGCAACCGCCTGTTTTAGTCAGTTAGAATCAATGCATAATGAACCCGCACCGGATCATCCTATCTGTGGTAGCCCTATCTTTCTTTTCCATTGGGCTAAGCGCACAGCAGTTCCACACGCGGTTGTCGCCAGCCGAGAGGGAACACATTCTCGACGGCCCGTTCACCGACGTGACGAAAACGGAAGCTATGCCGGCTACAGTGAGGCAAGCGTTTGCAACAATTACCGCTGAACCCTCGTTTGCACTAGCCGATCCCGGACAGAAGTTTCAGGGCACAGATGATGGGCGCAACCGAGGGTTGCCCCGCAGGCGCCTCATTTTCGCGGGAGTACAGGGCGATGAATGGTTTGTTCATTACGAGCGAGGCGGTCTCGCACACGGCTATTGCGTTCTGGTGTTCAAAGTTGACCCGCACAATCAGTTGCAGTTCGTGTGGGGTGGCGCGGGGTTTCACGCCGCAAGCAACATGGATCAGCTTCGCAAGATGGTTGTTGCTGGCAAATTCTCGGATGCGCAGAACTACTGGTGACTGGCTGTTGTAACATCCCCATGCACTCACTGACCCAGTGACCGCAGTTTTCAGCGAAGCCACCATCTCAACCTCCCGCACCTCCCCATTTCAGTGGATAATCATCCCGTGGCCCAACTGGAAAACTTCCGCCTCAAGGTCTTCCGCACCGTCGCCGAACATCTGAACTTTCGCAAGGCAGCCGAGCACCTGTTCCTGACCCAGCCCGCCGTCACACTCCAGATCAAGGCGCTCGAAGACGATCTCGGCATCCGCCTCTTCGATCGCGCCGCCAATCGCGTCTCCCTCACTCCCCAAGGATCGCTCCTTCTCGTCTACGCGAAAAAGATCGCGGCCCTGGTTTCTCAAGCCGAACAGGAACTTGGGTCGGAAGATGGCAAGGTCTCCGGCGAGCTGTCCCTCGGCGTGTCGACCACGATTGCGCAGTATGTCCTGCCGCGTTTGCTGGGAGCCTTCCTCGACGAGCATCCGCGCGTCCAGTTCTCCCTCCACAGCGGCAATACCGACGAGATCGTGCATCTTCTCCTCGACAACAAGCTCTCCCTCGGCCTGATCGAAGGACCAGCCCGCGACCGCGGCATTCACACCGAACCCTTCATGCAAGACGAGCTGGTCCTAATCATGCCGCGGGCGTTCGCTTCCGATCGCATGTCCCACGACCAGCTCCTCGGCTCAAATCTTCTGATGCGCGAACAGGGTTCCGGCTCGCGCCGCGTCGTCGAGCTCGCTCTCGAGCACGCCGGACTCAAGCTCAAGTCTTTCAAACATGTGATGGACCTCGACTCCACCGAAGCCATCAAGTCCGCCGTGGAAGTCGGTCTCGGCGTCGGCTTCGTCTCGCGCTGGGCCATCTCTAAAGAACTCGAACTGGGCGCGCTGAAAGTCGTGGACGTGCCCGGCCTGAAAATCGCGCGCCATTTTTCCCTCATCTCGCGCACCGGCCCCGAGCCGCAAGGCCCGGCGGCTGCGTTTCGCACTTTTGCGATCGAGCGCGCCCGCCTTCTCGCCGATCCTGCCCGAAAACGCCCGCGTTCCGCCAAGTCCCGCCGATAAGCTCAGCTAATCGCCCATCAGAACTACTGCTTGGACGCGCCTCTTCTCCCCTGCCACACTCTCTACCGTGAGCAAGACCATCTTCATTCTGGCCCTGATCGTCGCCGCCACCGGCCTGATTTCCCCGCCCCTCGCCCTTCTGGGCGGCCTGATCTACGGATTCACTGCGGCCCATCCCTTTCACCTCGAAAGCAAACGCCTGGCCAAATTTCTATTGCAGGCCTCCGTCGTTGCCCTCGGCTTTGGCATGAACCTGCAACAAGTTCTTCATGCCGGACGCTCCGGCTTCCTCTACACCGCCGGCAGCATCACGGCAGTCATGCTCACAGGTCTCGGCTTCGGCTACCTGCTCCACGTCGGAAAGAAATCCGCATTCTTAATCAGCGCCGGCACCGCCATCTGCGGCGGCAGCGCCATCGCAGCCGTCGGCCCCATCGCCGACGCCAGCGAGGAAGAAATGGCCGTCTCCCTGGGCACGGTCTTCATCCTCAACTCGATCGCGCTGTTTCTGTTTCCCTTAATCGGATACGCGTTCCACATGACGCAGAATCAATTTGGTCTTTGGTCCGCGCTGGCCATTCACGACACCAGCTCCGTTGTAGGCGCGACCGCAAAATACGGCGCCACCGCTCTCGCTGTCGGAACCACCATCAAGCTGGCGCGCGCTCTGTGGATCGTTCCTCTCTCCCTGGTCACCGCCGTCACCCTGAAGAGCAAAGCGCGCATCCAGTGGCCCTGGTTCATTCTGCTGTTCTGCCTCGCCGCGCTGCTGAACTCCTTGCTTCCGTCATTCAACTCAACCTTCGGCGTTCTGAATCATCTGGGCAAAATCGGCCTCACCGTAACTCTGTTCCTGATCGGCACGGGTTTAAACAAGGAAACACTCAAGACCGTAGGCGCTCGTCCCCTTCTCCAGGGACTCGCCCTCTGGATCGTCGTCGCCGCCGGCACGCTGGCGCTCATTCTCTCCAATTGGATTGGCGTGTAATCCTGCGGCGCCGCCGTCTGGACGCTACCGCCGTTAATGGGGAATGGCAGGGACGTCAACCATCCCCTAGCCGCGCTCGTCCGGCCCCACTCCATAGGCGTCGAGCACGTCGCGCAGAGTCACTATACCTTCCAACCGGTGCACGTCAGCCCGGCTTACGACGGGAAGGACTTCGATCTGGTTCGCTCCCATGCGCTCGAGCGCCAGGTCCAGACCCTGGTCGGAATGAACGTGCGGAAAGGTGTGCTCCTGGACAAGTTCCCCCACCTTCCTGGAAGAATCTTCACCTGCTTCCTGTTCGAGCGTCGACAATTTGACCACGCCGATCACGCCTCGCCTGCTTCCGCCGCGCTGATCTCCGCCTTGCTCTTCGACAACCACCCAGCTTCGCAACCCGCTGGCGCGGACCTGCCGCAAAGCCTCGCCCACCGTGATCTCGCTGGCGAGCACCTCGCTCGCTGGACGCATGACACGAGCTACCTGACGCAACCCCTGCCTTTGCCGAGCCTCCGACGAAGGAAGGTGGATGCCATCCTGCACCGCGAGCGCTTCATAGATAGGCTCCCGCTGCAGGCGCGACGCCAGGAACAGGCTCACCAGATTCGCAATCATCAGCGGCACAATGACGGCATAGTCCTGCGTCATTTCGAAGATCATTACCACCGAAGTCATGGGAGCGCGCACGATCCCCGCGAAAACCGCGCCCATCCCCACCAGAGCGTACGCCCCCGGCGTAGCCGTGTAAGCCGGCAGCAGTCGATGGGCAATCGTTCCCACGCTGCCTCCCAACATTGCGCCGATGAACAGCGCGGGCCCGAAAATGCCGCCTGCGTTCCCCGAAGAGTAGCTGGTGGTCACGGTAATGAGCTTCAGCACCACCAGCACAAGCATCAGGTTGAGCGCCATCCGTCCATTCAAGGCTTCGCCCACATATCCATATCCCACGCCCAGCACCTGCGGCACGAACCATCCCATCAACCCCACCAGCAATCCGCCAGCCACCGGTTGGAACCAGACTGTCTTCTTCGGCATGCGCAGAAAGCGCGCCCGCATGTCCAGCAAAAGCTTCGTGAAGGTTACCGACACCAGACCTCCGGCCACGCCCAGCACCGCGTAGACCGCAAATTCAATGGGGTGCACCAGTTGGTATTGCGGAACCTTAAACAGCGGATTGTTGCCCAGCAGAAGCCGCAGCACGACCCACGATGTGGCGGACGCCAATACCACCGAGCCCAGCACTGGCGCGTGCAGGTCTCCCATTATTTCTTCCAGCGAAAACAGCACGGCCGCCAACGGAGTATTAAACGCAGCCGCGATCGCCGCCGCTGCTCCGACCGGAATCAGAGCCTTTACCTTCTCGGGACTTAAACCCAGAGACCGCCCCAACACCGACGCAATCCCGCCTCCCACTTGCACCGAAGGCCCTTCGCGTCCCAGCGGGATTCCGCTGGCCAGCGTCGCCGATGTGCAAAAGAATTTCCCCAACACGGTACGCAGACTGATGAACCCCTCGCGCGCAAACAGCGCAGCTTTGGTCTGCGGCACGCCGCTGCCGCGGGCATTGGGAAAGTAGCGGTACAACAGGTAGCCGATGCCCACCGATCCGGCCACGGGAAATAGCACGCGCCGCCAAGCCGCGCCCCCAGCCGGATACAGCCGCATCCCCAGCCGTTCCGTCACCACGATGAATGCCACCACCGTGAGCCCCGTCACCGCCCCGATAACCAGCGCAAGCACCAGAAATACCTGATCCTCCCGCGCCCGCAGCCTGGCTACGCGCTGCAACAGCGGCGTTCTCCACCAACTCCCGCGTATCGCCAATTCGTCATTCATCGTTGCGTTTCCGTGAAGATCTTAACAGCCCGTACCGCAAGCACCATTCGTATCAGGGCATGCCTTCAAGGCATGCCGGAAGTGCGCCTCTAGAAGTGCGGCTCGCCTCTACAGTTTGGAAGAACTACAAACGCGTGCACCACCGTGGAAGAGCGGCCCTTCCAGGGCCGCGGTAAGGTATGTGGAATCAGCGTGGCTTCAGCCCCTGTGGTCGACGTTTATTGATAGGGCCGCGTTTTTTTTCCGCAACCTCTTTAGGCGCTGGATTCGGACGTCCGAATCTTACTCCGAGGGAGTGAGCCATCCCGGCTCGCGAACATGTTCGTCGTGGAACCGCCGCAGGCGCGCCGCCAGAATCGCCGCCCGTCCCAGGTACCCCACGACTTTGCGCTCATCGGCGCGATCCACCACCGGTAAGCGTCCAATGTCGAAGCGCAACAGTTTCGCCGCCGCCTCCGAAACCAGCTCATCCGGATACGTCACCACCAGATGAGTCTTGCCCGCCTCCTGCACCGTCATCGCTCCCGAAGAATCCTTGTCCAGCGCGCGCAACACATCTCCCCGCGTAATGATTCCCACCATCTTTCCCGCATCATCCACAATCATCAAGGCCTGGCGCCGGACCACCGCCGGATCGTTTCGCGCAATCCTCTCCGCCAATTCGCCGACCTTGGTATTGACGGAAATGAACGGCACGTCCTTCTCCATCATCTCACCGACCGTAGCCTGCGTCAGCGCGTCCGCTTCGTAATCCTGATGCACTCGCAGACCGCGCCGCGCCAGCTTTTCGGTCATGATCGAACTCGTGGGCATGAACAGCATCGCTACCCCGTCCGCAATCACCGCCACCAGCATCAGCGGCAGGACGGAGTTGTAATCCCGCGTAATCTCGAACGCAAAGATGATGAACGAAAACGCCGCCCGCGACGCCGCCCCAAACACCGCGCCCATCGCCACTAGCGCAAACGCTCCCGGAGAAAGATGAGCTCCAGGAAATGCCCAGTTCGCGACCATCGCAAACAGTCCGCCCATCGCCGCACTCCACATGAACGTCGGAGCCAGCAATCCGCCCGACGTTCCCGATCCCAAAGAAATCACCAGCGCCGCAAATTTCGCGATCATCACCACCAACAGGATCTTCCACACCAAGTGCCCGTTGAGAATATCCCCGATCGTGTCGTATCCCACGCCGAACACGCGCGGCACGAAAAACCCGATCACCCCCAGCGCCACCGCCCCTGTCGCCGGCCACCATAGCTCGTCGATGGGCAGCTTCTCGAACAAATCCTCTACCCAATACAGCGTCTTGCTCAGCCCCACTGCAGCCAGCCCGCAGATCGGCCCCAGCAGCAGGTAAAAGGGCAGCGCACGCGGAATCCCGAAGTCCATTGCGCCTACCTGAAACATCGGTCCCGCACCCAGAAGTTGCATGTGCACCGCAGTGGCCAGCGTGCTCGCAATCACCAGCGGAATAAACGACCGCGACTTGAATTCAAACAGCAACAACTCAATCGCCAGGATCACTCCCGCAATCGGAGTGTTGAAAGTTGCCGACATTCCCGCCGCCGCGCCGCACGCCAGCAGTACCTTCCGCTCGACAGCGGTCGTATGCAACACCTGCCCCACCAGCGATCCGATCGCTCCGCCGGTTTGAATGATCGGGCCTTCCGCGCCAAACGGCCCGCCCGTCCCAATCGCAATCGCCGCGGAAATCGGCTTCAAAATCGCCACCTTCGGCTCGATGCGGCTGCGGTTGGTCAACACGGCCTCCATCGCCTCCGGAATCCCATGCCCCTTGATCTTCGACGACCCATACTTCGCCATCACCCCCACGATCAGCCCGCCCACCACCGGAACCAGAATCACCCACGCCCCAAGATGATGCGATCCCACGCTCCTGAAAGTCGTAGACCACTCATGGAAGAAGAACAGATTGGTAAACAGCCCAATCAGCTTGTAAAGGGCGTAAGCCACCAGCCCAGCCACGAGCCCAATGGCAGCCGCGAGAAACGAAACCAGCACAATACGAAACTGCGCCGGCTGTGAAAGAGCTAACGTTGATTTTGAGGAAGTGTTGTTCGTCATCTTCTATCTGCGACTCAAAACTACGGCCAATACTCGGGAAACAACGTGGAAGAGCGGCCCTTTAGGGCCGCGTAAGGCCCGCAATGATCCCGCCGGCTTTAGCCGCTGAGGGTCTCCGGCCCCGCGACTTCGCCGACTCCTTCTCCGGCATCAGCCGCCGCAGCGCTCCCACCAGATCCGGCGCCGCGCTCCGCAACTCCTCGTGATGATGCAGCGCCAACTCCTCCAGCACCCGCTCGCCCTTCGGCGTCAGCGCCAGCAGCACTTCTCGCCGGTCGTCCTGCGCCCGTTCCCGCCGCACGTACCCTCCACTCTCCAGCCGGTTAATCAGTTCGACCGTGCTGTGGTGCTGAATCTGCATCCGGTCGGCCAGTTCCCGAATCCGAGGCCTCACTCCCTCCGGCATCCCCTTGATGGCCAGCATGAGCTGGTACTGCCCCCGCTCCAGCCCCGCCGCCTGCACGGCGCGCTCGCTGAAGTGCAAGAACCTCCGAATCTGGTACCGGAACTCGGCCAGAGCCTGGTAATCCGACAGGGTAAGCTTCCTCATGCCGCCAATTGTATCGTCCCGCGATAGTCCAGTTTCATTATATCGTTAAACGATATATGGGAAAAGTAGAGACGCCCCACCCTTCTCGCGCTTTTCCGCGAGAGGGTGGGATTTTTGATCTCACTGCAATAGAACCGTCCCGGGTGCTCCATTTCCCGCGGGCTCTTTGCGCGAGAAAGCCTGCCCTGACCGCAGTCGAAGGGTGGGGACGTTCAGGGTTCCCTTCGTGAACCTTAGTGTCCTTCGTGGTTGACGCCCTTCGCCCGTCCCCACCCTAGCCTGTTTCGAGCCGCCCCATTTAGAATCCTTAGTCCACAATTTCACCGCCGCGACAGGAGAGCCTGTGATCCCGCGCTACACCCGCCCCGAGATGGCCCGCATCTGGAGCGACGAAAACCGCTTCCGCACCTGGCTGGCCGTCGAAGTCGCCGCCACCGAAACCCTCGCCGAAGCCGGACTCGTTCCCAAAGACGCCGCCCACGCCATCCGCGAACGCGCCGACTTCCGCGTCGAGCGCATCCACGAAATCGAAGCCGAAGTTCGCCACGACGTCATCGCCTTCACCACCGCCGTCGCCGAAATTGTCGGCCCCGACGCCCGCTGGTTCCACTACGGCCTCACGTCCAACGACGTCGTCGACACCGCTCAGGCCCTGCTCATTCGCCAGGCTTCGCAAGTCATCGCGCAGGACCTGCAACGCCTCGCCGAAGTCCTAGAGCGCCGCGCCTGGGAATTCAAAGACACGCCCATGGTCGGCCGTACCCACGGCATCCACGCCGAGCCCATCACCTTCGGATTCAAAATCGCCAACTGGTATTCCGAAACCCAGCGCAACATCGCCCGCTTCATCGCCGCCGCCGAAGACATGCGAGTCGGAAAATTTTCCGGCGCAGTCGGAATCTTCGCCCACCTCACGCCCGAACTTGAAGAAAAAATCTGCGCCCGCTTGGGATTGAAAGCCGCGGCAGTTTCTTCGCAGGTCATCCAGCGCGACCGCCACGCCCACTATCTCGGCACGCTCGCCGTGATCGCGTCTACCTTAGACAAGATCGCCACTGAGGTCCGCCACCTGCAGCGCACCGAAGTCCGCGAGGCCGAGGAGTTCTTCAGCGAAAAACAAAAGGGATCGTCGGCCATGCCGCACAAGCGCAATCCCGTAACTGCTGAGCAGATCAGCGGCCTGGCGCGCGTGGTCCGCGGCAACGCCCAAGCGGGATTCGAGAACGTAGCCCTTTGGCACGAGCGCGACATCTCGCATTCGTCAGCCGAGCGAGTCATCCTGCCGGACTCGACCACGCTCGTCGACTATCTCCTGAACAAAACCACAAACCTGATCGACACGCTCTTCGTCTATCCCGAGCGCATGCGCGCCAACCTCGAAAGCACGCGCGGCCTCATCTTCAGCGGACAGCTTCTGCTCGACCTGGTCGAGCACGGTGTGAGCCGCGAGGACGCCTATCGCTTGGTGCAAGCGCACGCCATGCGCGCCTGGAAAGAGAATCTGGACTTCCACCAGCTAGTCCTGGCCGACAAAGAGATCACGAGCAAAGTTCCGCGCCAGCAGATCGAACACGCCTTCGACCTGCCGCGCCAGCTGAAAAATGTGGACAAGATTTTCGTCCGCGTGTTCGGGAGGAAAGGAGCCTCAACCACGAAGGGCACGAAGGTTCACGAAGGAAGGCCCCAGACACCGGCCAGGCCGCGCGAGGGTGCAGGGAAGGCTTCGCGCAAGCGTTAGCAAAAGTGGAGAAGTGTTCCTGCAGGAACACTTTTCTGTACATAAATGTACGTACAAAATGCCGGAAGTGGTTTGCTTGCTTAGGGATACGTAAAATAGGAGATTCGCGATATTCTATGGAACGCTGTATCCGGAGGCGTCCGGAAGAGACAAAAGATGCGTAGGTGTAACGCATTTATGCTACAATTTGCTTGCAATTTATGCGTAATTCGTGCATCATAGGGGCAGAGTTAAGGGAGGAAAGTCTTGGTAGTAGCGACAACACTTCCGCGTCCCGGGTTGGAAGCCCACCGCGAGGCGATTTCACTATCGTTCCCAGAACTGGTCTCCCGCCTCACAGCCTTGATCGGCCGCAAGCTGACCGCCTACGTCGCGGGCGTCAAAGACGTCCGCACGGTGGATGGATGGAAGAAAGGAAACAGTCCGTATGGTGAGGCCGAGGATCGCCTGCGGCTGACCTTTCAGGTGGTGCGCACCCTGGGCGAGCATGATTCCCAGCGCATCGTTCAGGCCTGGCTGACGGGAGTGAATCCGGAGTTGGGTGACCGCATCCCGCTGCGCCTGCTGCGCGAGGGTGACTTGAATATTGTTGGCCCTGAAGTGATGGCCGCCGTGCGCGCTTTCATCGCTGGAGGCTAAGAAGTCCAGTGCTCGAAGGCAAGACCCCTCCCCAGACAATCTTTCGCATCGCCCGCCGGCCTGATCCGTGGGAACCTCCAGATTGGTCGCGGGCAAATCCAGACGGCACATTCGGCAACCGCTTCGACGATCCCGAGGGCTATTACCGCGTGCTGTATGCGGCCAGCCAGAAACTGTCCTGCTTCCTTGAAACCCTGGCACGCTTTCGTCCAGACCTTTCATTGTTGGCGGAGCTGAATGAGATTGACGGAGAGAACGATTTCTTTCCCCTAGGCTGCGTGCCCCACGAATGGTGTTCCGAGCGCTTGCTCGGGTCAGCATCCGTCGAGGGCAACTACGCCGATATCTACGCGGCCGAATGGATTGCACTCTTGCGCCGCTGGCTCGCAGGGGAATGCCTGCGGCTCGGCTTGAGCGACCTGGACGCGTCCGTGTTGCAGAGCCGCGCACCTCGGCGAATCACGCAACTGGCGTCCCTGGAAGTTCGGCAGCGCAATTTTGACGGCATCTATTACCGCTCCCGCTACGGCCACGATCTGGAGAACTGGGCTTTGTTCGAGCCCTTCCGACTCAGCCGTGCGACTGCACAGGCGTTTGCCAGCGACGATTTGACCTTTCTGGAGGCTCTGCGGATCTTGGGTTTGAACGTCGCGGATTAAAGCGGGGGCTGAGGCGCTCCTCTGTCCCTTCCTGCTCGCAAACGAAGCATCGCTCGATCATCCCGTGGAAGCGCGGCCCTTATAGGGCCGCGATAGCGGCCTCCACCAAAGAACAGGGCTTTAGCCCCTGTGGTACCGGGTCCATCCGGATCGGTCCGGCCGCGGACGAATACGGATAATCCTCCGCCCGCTCCGCCAAGCGCGCCCGCACGGGATTCATTCGGATGTACTCGCGATGATGTTCGTAATCCGCAAAGTCGCGAATGCGATGATTCGTGAAACTCGCCTGCCATACCGGTGGCCGCGATTTCAGACGGTACGAGAACCCTCCTTTGATGAACTGCATGGCCCGCTCCAAAGAAATCTCCGGCGCAGGCGTCAGCAGCGCATGGACGTGATCGGGCATGATGAAGAATTTCTGCAGCAGAAATTTTCCCTCATCACGATAGTGCGCGAGGGTTTCGATCAGGAGGCGGGCCGTTGTCTCCCGCCGGAAGATCGGATGGCGTTGCGCGGTGACGGTGGCGATGAAGAAGACGCGGTCGGAGTCCATTCGGCGATGGTCGCTGGTATGGGCGAGCGTTGTCTGTGAGAGATGTCACAAATCGCTGTGGAGAATTCCAAAACGGTACACGGGGCCTGAAGGCCGGTTCTTCTTCTCCGCCCTAAACGCGGCCCTAAAGGGCCGCTCTTCCACGGTGTCATTGGCGGCATCGCTCGTGGCGAATGTATTGCCTGGATCGAATTGGTGGAAGAGCGGCGCTTCAGCGCCCCGTGAGAGGCGAGAGAAAATAGAACCGAGTCCCGTAGGGACGGCACCTGCGGCGGATTCCGGCGGGGCGATTCACCCGGTGCTCACCACCCTTGCAATTCCAGCAGGACTGGAGCACCCTCTTTGTCAGCGCTCTCCAAGCGTCCAGGCCCCGCTTCCCGGATCCAAGCCATGAGCACCGACGGTTTTGTAAAAGTGGTCGAGGCACTTACCCACCTGTTGGGAGTTGTCCTGTGGCCGGCGATCTTTGTCTTCATGCTTCTACGTTATCGTTCTGCGATCGCCGATTTTGTCTCCAACTTAGGGAAGTTTTCTTTCAAGGCTGCGGGAATCGAAGCAACCGCCAAGGTCAGAGCCCAGGCGGCGGCGAGCCTTGCCGCTGCCAGTGCTTCGCGCCCCGACTCCGCAACCTCACCGCAGGCAACGTTGCAGGAAACACGACTGGCCGCGCAAGTCGTAACCGATGCGATTACGCCAAGCGTGATCCGGCGTGCCGAGAGATCGACTGTGTTGTGGGTTGACGACAGGCCGGACAACAACGTGCACGTGCGCCAAGCCTTGGAGGCCGTCGGCATCAGTTTCGTACTCTCGACCTCAACGGAGGATGCTCTCGACCAGATCAATCGGCAGACGTTTGACCTCATAATCTCCGATATGGGCCGGCCACCCGATCCTCGCGCGGGCTACACCCTGCTGGATACGCTGCGGGCCAGCGGAAATCGCACGCCGTTTATCATCTATGCCGGTTCCAGATCTCCCGAGCACCAGGAAGAGTCCAGACAGCACGGTGCCATCGGTTGCACGAATCGCCCCAACGAACTTTTTGAGATGGTGTTGTCTGCCTTGGGCCGCGGACCGCAATGAACGTCCGGTGTGCCCCACCAGGCTTCGGGTCTCGCCGGCACAACCGAGCTCTGGGTGCCCCATCCTTCGCATGCTCTTTGCGAAGGATGGGCAGCAGTCGGATCGCACAACTGGCTCTGAGCCCTCCCGCGCAACTCCGAAACTCGCATCGGCGGGATCGCTGCTACCCCTAGCTCAAACAGACCGGGGCACGGCGTTTGCCGTGCTCCCATCGCAGCGGACGTCTAATCGACCGCTACGACTTGTTGGCCTCAGCTGCTAAAGCCGGTGAGGATTGTTTCTCGTTTTACGGCACGGCTGAAGCCGTGCCCTTCCACAAAACCTTCAAACCTTATGAGCAGCCGCTGGTGCTGCCGCAGGACATGCATCGGTAGCAGCTGCCGTTTCTGGTCATGATGCTGCCGCAGAAGCTGCAGCTGGGGGCGTCGCCGAGGTCGACCAGGCCGGAGAGCGCGTCGGCGGCGTGGACGGGGGCGGACCTCGGACCTCGGACTTCGGACTTCGGCCCGGAAGCCTCCGGCGTGCCATTTACGTCTCCGATGCCCTCTGGGTTCGGCGCAACTCCCGCGGGGCGCAGTCTGAGGTTGTCGAACAGCAGCTGTTGCTGGCCGGTTAGGAAACGCAACTGGAGCCAGCGGAAGATGTAGTCCATGATGCTCTTGGCGTATCCGATTTCGGGGTTGCCGGACCATCCACTGGGTTCAAAACGCGTATGCGCGAACTTTTCGCAGAACAGTTTCAGCGGGACGCCGTGCTGCAGCGCGATGGAGACGGCCAGCGCGAAGCTGTCCATCAGGCCGCTGACGGTCGATCCTTCTTTCGCCATGGTGATGAAGAGTTCGCCGGGCTCGCCGTTGGGATACAGGCCGACAGTGATGTAGCCCTCGTGGTCTCCAACTTTGAATTTGTGGGTGATGGAGGCGCGCTCTTCCTGCAGCTTGTGGCGCACGGCGCGGGGAGGCGCGTTCATGTCTTCTTCGTCAACGTGAACGTGCTGCGCGGCGGCGAGGCGGGCGTCGTCCTTGGTGGAGTTCGCGGTCTTGGTTCCCGCGGCGCTGAGCGGTTGCGACTTCTTGCAGCCATCGCGATAGACGGCGACTGCTTTCAGGCCCAGCTTCCAGGCCTGCAGGTAGGCTTCGCTGATGTCGTCGACGGTGGCGTTCTCGGGAAGATTGACGGTCTTCGATATGGCGCCGGAGATGAAGGGCTGGGCGGCGGCCATCATTCTCAGATGCCCCATATACGCAATCGAGCGGGTGCCTTTGGCGGGCTTGAAGGAGCAGTCAAACACCGCGAGGTGGTCGTCTTTAATATGCGGCGCGCCTTCGATAGTCCCGGTGGCGTCGATGTAGCTGACGATGGCGTCAGCCTGATCGTGGTTGTAGCCCAGCTTGAATAGGGCGGTGGGGACGGTGTTGTTGACGATTTTGATCATGCCGCCGCCGACCAGCTTTTTATATTTGATCAGGGCGAGGTCGGGCTCGATGCCGGTGGTGTCGCAGTCCATCATGAAGCCGATGGTGCCGGTGGGGGCCAGGACTGTGACCTGGGAATTTCTGTAGCCGTGCTTTTCGCCGTGGGCCAGGGCTTCGTCCCAGCATTGTTTGCTGGACTCGTAGATGGAGCTTGGGACATTCGACTTGTTTATTCCATTCACGCTGGCGCGGTGCATGCGGATTACGTCGAGGAAGGGCTCGCGGTTGATGTACCAGCCGGGGCAGGCGCCGCCGGGCATGGCGTTGGAGCCCAGATTTGTCTCGGCTAGATTCTTTTTTGTTGGTTCTGTCGCAGGCACTAATGGCGCGCATTGTTCGGCGATGCGGCTGCTTTGGAGATAGGCTTCGCCGCACATAATGGCGGTGACGCAGGAGGCGTAGTCGCGGCCGGCGTCGCTGTCATACGGGAGGCCGGCGGCCATCAGCAGAGCGCCTAGATTCGCATATCCCAGGCCTAGCGGTCGGTAGTCATGCGAGTTTTTCGTGATCGACTCGGTCGGGTAGCCGGCGTTGTCGACCAGGATTTCCTGGGCGGTGATTAACACATCTACCGCGTGGCGGTAGGCTTCTACGTCGAAGGTGCCGTTCGGGGCGAACTTCAGCAGGTTCAGGCTGGCCAGGTTGCAAGCGGAATCGTCTAAGAACATGTATTCGCTGCAGGGGTTGCTAGCGTTAATGCGCGCCGTGTTCTTGCTGGTGTGCCAGCGGTTCACCGTGGTGTCGTATTGCATACCGGGATCGCCGCAGTGCCAGGTGGCTTCGGAAATTTTGCGGAGGAGTTCTTTGGCTTTGAACGTTTTGACAACCGAGCCGTCCTGGACCGTGCGCGTGGAGAAGTCGGTGTCGCGGACTACGGCGTACATGAAGTCGTCGGTGACGCGGACGGAGTTGTTGGCGTTCTGGAAGAAGATGCTCGAGTAGGCGTCGGAGTCGGGATGGGAGCCGTCGTATCCCTGGGCGACCAGGGCGTGGGCCTTGGCTTCCTCTTTCTGTTTGCACTCGATGAATTCGATGATGTCGGGATGGTCGACGTTGAGGATGACCATCTTGGCGGCGCGGCGGGTCTTGCCGCCGGACTTGATTACGCCGGCGAAGGCGTCGAATCCTTTCATGAAGCTGAGCGGGCCGCTGGCGGTGCCGCCGCCGGAGAGAGTTTCGGAGGATCCGCGCAGGGGAGACAAGTTTGTGCCGGTGCCTGATCCCCACTTGAACAACATGCCTTCGGTCTTCGCGAGCGTCAGGATCGAATCCAGCGAATCTTTTACGGAGTTGATGAAGCAGGCGGAGCATTGGGGCTTGGAGTATCCGGTGACACCGAATTCGACTTGCTGGGTTTGCGGGTTCCAGTGCCAGCTGCGGCCGTCGGAGTTGGGCTCGATGCGGTCGCATCCCACGTTGAACCAGACGGGGCTGTTGAAGGCGGCGTACTGGCGAACGAGGATGTGGACGAGCTCGTCGTGGAAGGTGGCGCCGTCGTCGGCGGTGCGGAAGTAGCCTTGCGCCATGCCCCAGTCGCGAATAGTTTCGGCGACGCGGGCTACTAGCTGGCGGACTCCGGTTTCGCGCTCGGGAGTGCCGATCTTGCCGTGCAAGTATTTCGAGGCCACGATGTTGGTGGCGGTCATGGACCAGTCTTTGGGGACTTCGACGTCCTTCTGCTCGAAGATGATCCCGCCCTGGGAGTCGGTGATCTGAGCGAGGCGGAGATCCCATTCGACCTCATTGTAGGGAGACACGCCGGGCTTGGTGAAGAAGCGGCGGAAGGAGAGGCCGGAGGGCTTCTTCTTTGCAGAGGTCGGCGTGGACGGGGCGGCGGTGGTCTCGGTAACAGTTACGGTTTTCAGCTCTGCCATTGGGCTCTCCAATAATTAGATTCTATGCGGTGTTGCGCCGATTCTGGCGCCCGGGCTGGCGGGCGGGAGAATCGATGTTCCAAAATGATCTGGCTTACGGCACGGCTGAAGCCGTGCCCTGATACGAAACCTGATACGAAAACTGCAAAGAACGTTTGATCGCAGCGCTGAAAACGCGGCGCTGAAGCGCCGCTCTTCCACGGTAGCCTTCGGCTTAAAAGCCGGAGGGTAGTGGGGAGGGACAGTGAATGTTGGTGGCGGCTCCGGAGTCTAGATGCGGGGCCGTCGAATGGGATGAGGCTGGGGGCATTCCCGAGCCGCTCGCTTCGCTTAGCGGGACCCTTCGACCTGGCTCAGGGCAGGCTTCCGGGGCGGCCGTCGCCACATGCGTGCTGGTGGTGTCGGCATTGGCGGACAGAAGTGTCCGCCCCACATGGGTATCGGTGGCGCCGGCGAAGAGGGATTGTTGGCGGTCGTCCGGTTTAGGGACGTATTCGGTTGCGGGGGTCAGCTCCAGGGACGTGGCGAAGTGGGAGCCGATGCCAGTCGCTTTTTCGGCGGCGGAGACCATCCATTGATTGAGGGCGCTGCAGATGCTGCGACGCTGGGTCGGGTCATCGATGACGACGAAGCGGACGAAGTAGCGGCCGGAGGCCAGGCGAGCGCTCATGGGATTCTGCCGCGAGAGCATACGGTCGAGGACGAAGGCCATGTCGTCGTCTTCGAAGAATTGGGTGACGGCGAGCATGCGGCGGAGAGCTGGGGCGTCTGTCTTCTGGTTTTGGGTGTCCCGGGAGATTGCCCCAGCGGCTAAAGCCGCAATAGAGAGGGCGCCTGACGCGGCGCTAAAGCGCCGCTCTTCCACGGGGGCGCTCGCTTCGCTCGCGGGACGGACGAATGCGTCCGTCCCCACAGGGGCATTGGTGCTGCCTAGGTCCGTGATTTCCTCGGCGACGGCGAAGACGCCGGGTTTGCTGGGGACGAACAGGAGGCTGTGATGGGACTCACAGCGGAACCAACGCGACCATTGAAGGCGGCGGTAGTCGAGGGGGCGATCGAATCCGTGGCGCGCCAAAGATTCTGAAACTAAACGAGTTAAACCTTCCATGTGCGGGCTCCTGGGTCCTCGTGCCGCGCCGGAGAAAGGGATTCCCTTGTCTGCCGGCTGGGCAGGTTACAGATTGACTGCTTTACCGCATTTTCAATTGTGTCGCGCCCCGGGGGAGGGTCGGGGAACGGCCACCGCACTTCATTTTCGGCTTTCGGCTTCCGGCTTCCGGAAAACCTGAAAGTCGCACATCGCCAGGTTTAAGGTTTCGGGCGCCGGGGCTTACGGATCTGGAAGCCCGGCGCCTGAGCCTTTTCTGCCGCGGAGGGCGCCGAGTCACCTCTGGCTGGGCGCCGGACCGCTGTCTGCGTCACTGCTCTTACTGCCTTGGGAATTCCGTCCCATTCCCGTGAGCCGGAATTTTGGTGCTTGGGATTGCAAAGTTACTCCCGCAGATTGTGCCTGTCAAGAGGGAAACACTACAGGTTGTATCCCTAGCAATGACGGGCTTGATGCCGGGTTAGGGCCCGGATTTCCACATTGTGGAAATCCGGGGGCGGGTGTGTTTTGTTGAGAGTGGGCAAGGCTCCCCTTCTTTGGACCCTATCTCACGGCAGGGGCTGGGGTTGCCGTGGCTCCGTAGAGATTGAGAGCGCAAGTTTCAATCGTCCCTCCGGGACCTCACGTTGCGTTCGCGGGCTTCCCTCCGCACTTCTTCACCTCATTCTGAGGTTCGCGAAAAATGCCTCCCGGACGAATGCGTCCGGGGCTACGTGTTTTACATCAGGCGCAGGCCTGAGCTGGGGCGGACGCGGCAGGGCTGCGGGAGCTTACGGCGAACGCGATCGGCTTGGTCGTGAGCGGTCATCTGGCCTTGGGCACCTCGTTCGGAGGCGACTGGCTTGGGGACATTCACCTCTTCTACCTGCTGGGGTTCTAAGTTCAAGCGGTCGAGCATTAGCGCGCTGGCTGTGCTCTGGCTGATGCCTGGATCGGTGGCACCCGGTTGCTGGCGCAGGGACATGGAAACGTAGATGTCCTCGAAGATGCGGCGCGGGGCGATGCTGAGCACGCCGTCGGAGGATTCGACGAGGTAGTCGCCTTTGCGTCCGCAGTGCTGGCGGCCGAGATGGTCGACGAAGCTGAGACTGGAACTGAGTTGCTTGGCTTTGACCAGAAAACGTGTGCGGTATGTCTTCCATTGTTCTGATTTCATGTGGCGCGCGACCCGATTACGAATCTTTCGAGTGAAATTCCGAATGCGATCGCCAACCGGCGTTACCCGGCTCGACGACTTTAATTTCTTGTGAAGGCGAAGGTGACTGTACGAGCGAAAAGGTCGCGGGTCAATTCAGTATTTTTGGTGCAATTGAGGAAAAGGTGCGCAGGATTTTTGGTGGAGAGGAAGGGATGAAGTGATGGGTTAGGGACGGGTCTTTGCGGCAGTGGATGGCGCGGTTTTCATTGGGGCGGGGCTGGGGCGCGGAAATTTGGCGCGATGGGATGGCGGAATGTCCACAGGGCGTGCACAGGAAATGCAGAAAGGGCAGTTGCCAGCTGCCGGTTGTCAGTTGCCAGTATTACGAGCGAAAGGGTTTAGGGTGAGGCTTTCGCATATGACCGGACGAGTTTGATCGTGAATCTGGAGTGCGAGGGCAAGATGCCCTCGCGACAGCCGGCGGGACGCCGGCGCTACTGTTAACGCCCGGACGAATGCGTCCTCGGCTAGGTGTTTCGTGGCTGGAACCACTGCAGGATACGGCGCTCCAATTCTTGTGGGGCGGTGCTTATGGCGCCGCAGTGGTCGGCGTTTGGAACCTCCCACAATTCTGTGCTGGGGGCACGTTCGTGAATGATTTGCGAGTGGCGCACGGGAATGTTGCTGTCGACTTGGCCGTGAATCAGGAGAACTGGAATTGTTGTAGCTGCAACGGAATCTTCTGGGGAAATATTTTGCATGCTGAGGTGATACTTCATGTGCGCACGGAGAAAGGCGACTTCAACGAGCGGGCGGAGGATGGTGCGTCCGACCCACGGGCCGAGGTGGAAAGGCTGTCCCATGCGGTCGTAGGCGATCTCGCGAAAATTGGCGAAGGAAGATTCGGCGATTACGGCACAGACGTTTGGGTGGGTGTCGAGCGACTGGAGGAGTTGCGCGGCGCCCATGGATTCGCCGAGGGCGAAGATGCAGCGAGGATGAGCTTGGGTTTGTAGAAAATCGATCCACTGGTGAATGTCGTTGCGCTCGATCAGGCCGTAGGTGGCAAGGGGGCCGTCGCTCGAACCGTGGGCGCGGGCGTCGGGCAGGAGCACGGTGAATCCGTGGGCGAGGAGGAGTTGGGCATATCCGGTCATGCCGAGGCGGTTGTCGCCGAGGCCGTGGAGGAGAAGGACGGCGTCTCCGTTGGGGTGGTGGGGATGGATGGTCCAGGCGCGGAGGGTGATGTGGTCGGGCGTGGTGATGGAGGTGTCGGTGAGGTCGGCCTCGGGCGTGGGCGGAGTCGCGCATGGCGGTGAGGTCGTCTTCGGTGAGCGGGCGGCGGGCGGGATGGAGAGTGGCGTCGGCGAGGTTGATGCCGCCGATGGTGCAGAGGGTCAGGTAGAGGAGGATGGCGAGGAGTCCGTAACGGGCGCGGCGGGACAGGGACATGGTCTGAGGGATTGTACGGGGGTTGGATCAGCAAGGTTCCGGGGAATCGCGCAGTTTTGTTATGCGTTACGAAAAGTCAAAATCCCCACCCTGTCGCGAAGTGCGCGACAAGGGTGGGGCACCCATTTCATTTCTACTTCATCTTTAACGGTGGGCTAGTTCGGGTTGGTGGGCTGCTTTGCCGGATTTGAAGGTGGCGTAGCGTTTGTTGATCTCGTCCCAGTTGATGACGTTCCACCAGGCGGCGAGATATTCGGGACGGCGGTTGTTGTATTTCAGGTAGTAGGCGTGCTCCCAGACGTCGTTGCCGAGGATGGGGTAGAGGCCTTGCGAAATTGGATTGTCCTGATTCGGCGTGCTGATGATTTGCACTTCGCCGGTGGTCTTGCCGGCCAGCCAAACCCATCCGCTGCCGAATTGCTTGACGCCGGCGTCGTTGAATTTGGTTTGAAAATCTTTGAAGTTGCCGAAAGTTTTCTGGATCACGTCGGCGATGGGGCCGGAGGGATCGCCTCCGCCTTTGGGCTTCATGATGTTCCAGAACATGGTGTGGTTGACGTGGCCTCCGGCGTTGTTGCGGACGGCGGCGCGGATGTCGTCGGGGACGGCGTTGAGGTCGCGGATCAGATCTTCGGCGGTCTTGCCGGCGAGGTTGGGATGCTTCTCGATGGCGGCGTTCAGATTTTTCACGTAGGCGCCGTGGTGCATGTCGTGGTGCAGAGTCATGGTCTGCTTGTCGATGATGGGTTCGAGCGCGTCATAGGCGTAAGGGAGTGCGGGTAATTCGTGAGCCATGATAGGTCCTCCAAAGGGTTGAGATGACGGGACGCGGAGTTTCGATGCAAGTGTTGGGGATGATTATATCGCGGGGCGAGGGATGGGGAGGAACGGGAGGTGCTCAGTGAAGGTCGGGATGCTTCGACTGCGCGGTGAGGATCGCTGCGCTCTCCTCACCGCTTCGCTCAGCATGACAACACTGTCTGCAAGCTTTACTTACGGCCTAGGAGGCGAATTCTGGAGGTGAAGGCGCGGCCTTCGCAGGCGCTGAAGGTTGGCTGCGGGTGGGAAGGGTCGATGACGCTGTTGACCACGAAAGGATTGCAGCGGCCGGTAATGTTGTCGAAGCCGCCGCGGAGGGCGAGGTAGTATCCGAAGAGGTGAAAGCGTTTTTCGAGCTGCAGGTTGACAGAGAAGTAATTGGGGAAGCGCTCGGCGCCCGGAGAGCTGATCAGTTGTTGCTGGTCGTTGAGGAGGCTGAAGGGGAATCCGGTACGGGCCTCCAGCGAGTAGGCGATTTCGAGTTGATGGATTACGGGCAACTTGAAGAAGGGCAGGTATCCCCAGGAGAGGAAGCGGTTGGGCGTGTCCCAGGGAAAGGGGCCGGGCTGTTGCGGGCTGAGGATGGGGTTGTCGACGTTGAAGTCGAGGGCTTGATTGGAGCGGGCGCTGGAGCGAGTGTAGGCGCCCATGAGCGTGTAATTTTCGCGGAAGTTGTGGCGGAGGGTGAGTTGGAATGCGGTGTAGTGATCGTCGCGCGTGTTTTGGAGGAAGTAGTTGGTGCTGTCGCTGGGGGCGTCGTAGACGAAGCCGCGGGAGCCGCGCTTTTCCAGGAACTCGGCTTTGAGATAAATCGCGGCGGGAAGTTTCTGTTCGAAGCCGAGGCTCCAGTTGAGGAAGCGCGGGACTTGCAGCGTGCTGGAGTTGACGGCGAAGGTGGTGGTGACGGGGCCAGTGGTTACGACGCAGTTGGGCGGGGTGCAGGTGGAGTTGGGAACGGAGAAGAATGTGTCCTGGCGCGTGCCGGCGTAGGGGCGGGCGATGAGGAAGATGGGCGTGGCGTCGTAAACGAGGCCGATGCCGGCGGAAATTTTTGTGTTGCCGGAGCTGTCGAGGACGTAGGTTCCGGCGAGGCGGGGAGAGATTACGGCGTGGCGGACGATTTCGTCCCAGTCGAGGCGGATGCCGGGTTCGATGAGCAGGCGATCGGTGAGGAGCCAGCGGTCTTCGGCGTAGGCGCTGACTTCGGCGTTGTATTGGTAGTGCAACGGCGCGGCGCCGAAAGTGGAATACCGAGTGCAGGGGAAGGTGGAGCTCTGGATCGCGGTGAGGCATAGGTCAGGCGAGGTTGAAGGCTGAGTGTTGTTGCCGCTGAGGAACGAAACCGGCTGACGGGCAAATTCGGCGTCGTAGGAAATGCGGTCGAGATCGACTCCGACTTTGAAGTCGTGGCGACCGTGCCAATGGCGCGGGGGAAGAAATAAGTTCGTGAGAGCTTGCCAGCGGCGGGCGTGGGTTTGGTCGGCGAGGTAGAAACTTCCGCCGGCGGTGTTGGGATTTACGTAGTAGGGGAGCGATCCGTAGGGAGTGAGCTGCTCGTTGTATTGATCGAAGGCGAATCCGGTTTCGAGGAGCTGGCCTCCGGCGAAGTAGTGCTGATCTTTGGCGCTGGCAACGTAGGCGGATTCGACATCTTTCGGATTCGAGAGTTGCGGGCTTTGGGGCGACAGGAAGGCGTACTGATCATTCAAGTGATTCACGAGGAAACTGGTGGTGAGGATGTTGCGGCTGGTGAGGTTGGTCTGAATTTTGGTGAGATTGCCGAAGCGCAGGACGTGATCGTTGTCCTGACCGACCGGAAGTTCGGTGTAGATGATGTTGTCGTATTCGCCGTCGAAGGCGTTGTAGAACCACATTTTTCCTTTTTCGATGGGGCCGGAGAAGGTGAGGCGCGGAAGGAACTGGTCGAAACGCCATCCATGCTTGTTCTGCACTGAGGGGATAAAGTCGGTGGCAGAGTAGCGGAAGTGATCGTCGCCGATGCCGGTGTTGAGGCTGAGCAGGCCGCCGGATCCTTTGCCATTCTCGGCGGGCTCACGCGCGGGTTCGACCTGAATGGAACGGAACGCGTCAGTGCTGACGCGGACCAGGAGTAGTCCGTTGGCAGGTTGGGTGACGTTGAAGCCGTCAAGCAGGGTGACGGTCTGGTAGGTTTGTGCGCCGGCGACGTGCGGCTGGCCGGCTTGGTCCTGCACCACTCCAGGAATGAAATTGAGGGCGTTGCGATAGTCGTGGGTCGTGGGAAAGACGATGTTGATAACGTCGAGGCCGCTGATGGTTTCCTGAGCGGAGACTTGAGCGGGATCGATGGCGGGAGGAGATTCGTGGACGTCGACGACTTCGCGGACTTCCCGCTGGTGCGAGATGGCGACGTCGACGGTAGAGCCGGGTGTGAGTTGCACGCTGGGCTCGACGAGCGCGTAGAAACCTTCTTTTTCGACGCGGAGCTGATACGGTCCGGCGGGGAGCACAGGGAAGGGGCAGCGTCCGGTGAAGTCGGTCTGGCAGTGGACGGCGGGCTGCGAAGGCGATTGCAGGGTGACGCGGGCGGAGGAGACGGCGACTCCGTTCTCGTCGGTGACAGCGATGGTGGGGGCTGGCGCGGATTGGGCCGCCGCAGTGGACAGAAGTGCGAACGTGAGGAGGAGAGCACGCATGCGGGTCAGGGGTATTTTACGGTGGGATGCGTTGGGGAGTCAGTTTGTTGGACCAGAACAAACCCCCACCCTTCGGCTGCGCTCTGTCGAAAAGACCCACTTCTCGCGCAAAAGACGCGCGAGAAATGGGGCACCCGCATTTGTTGGAAGGTTTGAGAGAATGCGGGAGTTCACGAATTCCGAAGTCGCGCGGTTAAGGAATCTTGTATGAAGACCTCTGACAAGGTTTTGCGGGTGATTGCGGTGTTCAAGTTTCTTAAATCCGCAATGTTGATTGCGCTTGGAGTGGGAGCTTTTAGGTTATTGCACAAAGATGTGAGGGAGATCCTCGAACATATAACGGAAGCGTTGAGGATCGATCCGGGGAACCGGTTTGTGGATGCGGTGCTGATGAAAGCGGAGCTTCTGCGTCCGGAACAGATTAAGAGATTGGGATTGGGCAGCTTTCTGTATGCGGCGCTGTTCTTGGCCGAGGGGACTGGTCTGTGGCTGCGCAAGCCTTGGGGGGAGTGGCTGACCGTGATTATCACGAGCTCGCTTATACCGGTGGAGATTTATGAAATATACCGGCATCCGGGTTGGGTCAAAGCTGGCGTATTCGTGGTTAATGTTGCGATCGTGGGGTATCTGATCTATCAGATTCGGAGTCGGAGGGAGATGTCGGAATGAGGGCAGGGCAGCCGAGCTTTCCTGGGCCGCTTCGCTCAGGGCAGGCTCGCGAGGGAGCTCGTCCCCACACAAGCTCAACCCGGACCCTCACAACCACGCTACTCGCTGCGGAGGGCGGTCTGGGGATTGATCCTGGCCGCGCGTCGGGCGGGGATCCAGCAAGCGAAGAGGGCTACTGCGGCAAGGAAGAGGGGCAGCATGGTGAAGGTCACGAGGTCGTGGGGGTGGATGCCGTAGAGGAAGCTGCTGGAAAATTTCGCCACCGCGAGGGCGACTGGCAGTCCAAGCGCGATGGCGATTACGGTGAGCAGCATGCCTTGGCGGATTACTAGGCGTTGAACGGTGCCGAGTTGCGCGCCTAAGGCAAGGCGGATGCCAATTTCGCGGGTGCGGCGGCTGACGGAGTAGCTCATGACGCCGTAGAGTCCGACGGTGGCCAGCACGAGTCCGGTTAAACCGAAGATGCCGAACAGAGTGCCGGCGAGCCGAGGGAGAAAGAGCGCGCTGCGGAGATGTTCTTCGATAGTTTCGGGGTTGTACACGGCCATGGACGGATCGAGCGCGTGGATTTCGTGTCGGACGGCGTTGGCGATGGCGGCCGGTTTTCCGGCGGAGCGGACCAGCAGAGTGTAGCCGAGGAATGAGGGATCGCTGCCGGTACTTTGTGCGAGAGAACGAAAGAGGACGGGGCGAAGGTCTTCGCCGAGAGTTCTGGACTTGATGTTTTGGACGACGCCGATGATCTGGTAAGTGACGCCGGCTCCGGTGACGTGCTGGCCGATGGGATTTTGCTCGCCAAAGAAGTGCTCGACGAAGAATTGGTTGACGATGGCGACTTTGGGACCGCTGGCGGATTCATTGGCGAAATCGCGGCCGGCGATGCGCGCGATTCCAAGGGTTTCGAAGTAGCCGGGAGTCGCCATGAAGAGATCGACGGAAAGGTCGGGGCCGCTGGGTTGGGGCTGGCCCGCGGCGGAGAAGCTGTCGCTGCGGTTGCCGCCGGAGAGCGGAGCGCAGTCGGTGGCCGCGACCGAGAGTACGCCGGGGATGGCCGCCACGTTGTCACGCAATTGGGTGAGGAACTGAGTCGTGGCTTCAGGGGTGTAGCCGTGGACGCGGGGATCGACCGACATCATAAGCACGCCGGAGGAGCGGAAGCCGATGTCGATGCTGGCAGCGTTGCCGAGGCTGCGCAGGAAGAGTCCAGTGGCACAGAGCAGGACGAGCGACATCGCGATCTGGGCGACGACCAGGACATTGCGCAGGGTCAGGCGGCGGCCGGGGCGGGCGAGCGCGTCTTCTCCGCGAAGAGCGTTGATCAAGATGGGGCGCGAGGCGATCCAGGCGGGGATGAGTCCGAAGAGCAGTCCGGCGCCGACGCTGAGAGCGAAAGTGTAGAGCAGGACGCGCCAGTCCACGGTGACGCTGAGGTCGAGAGGCACCGGGGCAGGGACGTGGAATGTCGAGAGCGCTGAGGTAGCCCACAGGGAAAGAGCAGTGCCGAGGACGCCTCCGCCGAGGGCGAGCAGAATGCTTTCGACGAGCATCTGGCGCAGGAGTTGAGCTCGCGTGGCACCGAGGGCGATGCGAACCGCCATTTCGCGCTGGCGGGTAGCGGCTTGCGCGAGCAACAGATTCGCGACATTGGCGCAGGCGATGCCGAGGACGAGCAATACGACGACGGAAAGCGCGGCGAAGAACAGCAGGATCCTGGACCTCTCGCGCCCCGGGAGAAGCGAGCCGGCCTGTTCAAACAGGAATCCGCCGCCCTTGTCGGTGTCGGGATAGCTCTTGGCGAAACGCCGGGCCAGGACGCCGAGCTCGGCGGCAGCTTGTGTTCGAGTGACGCCAGGATTGAGGCGCGCGACGACGGCGACCCAGTGGTAGTCACGGGCGTCCCGGCTCGGGATGTTGGTCGCGAGTTGCTCGACGTTGCCGAGAGGAATCCAGAATTCAGGGTCGAGAACCAGGTCGAGGCCGCGGAAGCCCGGCGGAGCGACGCCGACGATAGTGAATGGATGTCCGGAAAGACTGACCGATTTGCCGAGGACGCCAGGGTCGGCGTTGAAGCGGCGCCGCCACAACCGGTGACTGAGTACGATGACGGGAAGTTTTTCCTCGCGGTCGAGGAAACCGCGGCCGAGAGGCAGCCGAAGTTGGGCGACGTGGAAGAAGTTCGCGGTGACCGATTGTCCCCAGACTCGCTCCGGTTCGCCGTTTCCGCCGATGGAGGCGGGCAGAAGTTCATAGTAGGCAGCGACGCCGGAGAAGGATTTGGCCTGGTCGCGCACGTCAGTGTAAGTGGGCCATGAGAAATTGTTGCAGCACTCGTCGCCGTCGTGAGTGGTGTGGAGGGCTAGAAGCGTGGCGGGATCGCCGACGGGCGCCGGACGGAAGACGAAACGGCTCACCATGGAGAAGATGGTGGAGTTGGCGGCGATGCCGAGTCCGATGGAGAGGACGACGGCGAGCACGAAGCCGGGGGATTTGGAAAAGCGACGGAAGGCGAAGGTGAGGTCTTGGCGCAGGGCTGGCATGGGATCTCTCGGTGATGAGCTTATCTACGGCGGCGGTGCGAGAATTGTTCCCAGGTTGAGCGAAATTGTCTGACGGAGGTGGGGGCGCGGGCGCTGGATCGGCAGCCGAGCTGCGCTCGGCATGGACCCTTCGGCTTCGCTCAGGGCAGGCTCGTGAAGGCGCCCGTCCCCACATAACCTGCCCATCCCCACATAACCTTTTGCTAGGATTTGGTGGCTAGGTACTGGCAGACGCGGAGGATGGTGTCGCGCTGGCCGTCGTTGAGGGTGAGGAATTCGAAGCCGTAGCGCAGGCCTTGACGATAACGCACGATAGCGCGGACTTTGATGGGATAGGGCGTGAGGGGCAGAGGAATTTCGAGAGTGACGATCTCGCCGGGTTCGAGGCTGCCGGTTAAAGTTGCGCCGATGCCGTCCTGACCCATTTCGGTGGAGCGTCCCCAGCAGGAGCGGAATTCTCCCGCTTGAAACATCTTGACTTGCAGGCGGACATCTATGACGAAACGGGGAAAGCGGCGGGTGAAGGCAACTTTGCCGGCCGGCGCGCTGGCGGGCACGCGAGTGCCGCTTCCGGTGTCGGCGGCTCCGGCGGCAGCGGCTTGAGCTTTCTCGTCTTTACTCATACGACCCACTCATACAGACTTACTCACACGGACCTACTCATACAGACCTAACTCGATCGACTCGTAAAAATCGGCGTGCTAATTCCCGTGCAGCACGTAGCCGGGCTCGAGCGGCAGTTTGCCGGCGAGTTTGACGACTGCGACGCTGCTGTTGATGGCGTACACGTCCACGACGCCAACCGCGCCGGGGAGGGATGCGACCTTGTTGACCAGGTCTTCATCGGAATCGACGATCATGATTGCCGGATGACCCATGCGTCCGTGATTGGCGGTGGCGATGACGTCCTTCACCTGTGCCTCCGGGAGCTCATAAATCTTTTCCAGAAACAGCTTCATTTCCGGCGTGGACGGATTGCGCATGATGAACGTGACCGACTTGCCGTCAGGCCAGTGGTTGGTCTGGCCTTTGCAGACTTTCACGAAGTCCGGCAGGGTGATGGTGGACAGGGAGTTGGTCTTGTTGGAGACGAGCGCGAGATCGCGCGCGGCTGCCAGCGAGACGCTGGCTGCGAGAAATAGGAAGACGTTTAGGGCTTTTCGGCGAAGCACACGCTTTCTCCCGCAAGGCGGAAATCGGCCTCGCTGTGATTTTCGTGGAAACGGGTCACCAGCTCAACGTCACTAAGGTCACCTGTCTCTAGGGGGTAAAGCCAAAGGGGGCGGGGAAGGGCGCTTTTTTCGAAACCGGGAGGGGGTGCTCTGCGTATCTGAGAGAGGGGACGGGAGGGGTTATGTTCTGCAACCGGTGCGGGACCGAGACGCAGGCTGGCTTTGTGGTGTGTCCCAAATGCGGGCGGAGGCTTGGAGACCCGGTCGGCGGAGTGGCGCGATCGCGGCTGGAGCGGCATCTGCATACGCTGGGAATTCTGTGGATGGTGATCGGAGGGCTGTTTGTGATCCCGGCGGTGGGCATGATGGTCTTTGGGCAGGGCCTGCATTTGGTGATGCACGAGCGCGAGCCCTGGCCGGAATTGTTCCAGCTGATGCTTTATGTTGCGGGTGGCACTTTCGTGATTCTGGCCGCGGGGGGAATGTGCGTGGGACTGGGGCTGATGCAGAGAGCCCCATGGGCGCGGATGGCGGGGATCATCCTGGGGGCGCTGGCGCTGTTCCATCCGCCGTTCGGGACCGCGCTGGGAGTGTACTCGTTGTGGGTTTTGCTGGCGGATGAGAACGGGGATGAGTACCGCGATTTGACGCGAGCGGGGTAAGGGTGCGGCGGTTGATCTGTTGTGAAAGAAGTAACCCCTTCCGCGGGAATTCGCAGCATGTCCCGCCGGAGTGAGAGGGGGCTTGGCAAGAGGCGGGCGATAGGTTAGGCTATGCCTTCTCCTCACACGAGGAAATACCCCCCATGACGAACCGTGTCAGCTACGCACCGCAGGATTTCCAGAAGATGTGTAAGCAGGCAGAGAGAGACCACGAGTCGAAAAAACTGGTGGTATTGATGGAACGCGTGAAGCGGCAGATTGCGGAACGCGAGAACCCCGGGCTGAAGACCGAGATTTCGAAGGTCGTCAGCACGGACTCCGGCTTTTTGCGCCTGCCCAGCCGCTCGGCTCCGTTCGAGAGATAACCACCTTAAAGATTTTCCGCATCAACGTTTTTCTGCATCCAATTTTTGAATTCGTGGGAGAGGAAAACTTTTCTTTTTCCATAAGTTGGATTTGCGCTAGAATGAGCGAGCTTTTTCGATTGACTCGGCTGCGGGCAGAGTCAGTCGAGTGCCTTCCCCCAGGAGGTAGTAGATGTACCGGCCTTATCTGAGTCCCTCTGCGGACTCTCGTCCCTTTCGGGACGTGGAGTCCCAACTTCGCGATCTAACCCAGGATTTCACAACCTCTTTTAATACAGGGAATTACGACCACGCGGCGGGCTTGTTCGCCAGCGACGGTGAGTTGATGGCCCCGCGCCAGGAGCCCGCCTACGGTCAAAAGCCGGTGGAGCGGCTGCTGCGCCAGCTGGGTGAGGCGGGTTACAGCGATCTGCGTATGGAAACCACGCGAGTGGAGCACTCCGGCGACATCGCGATGGAGGTCGGACGCTTCTCGCTGGTGGTGCGGAAGGCGGACGGAACGACGGTGCCGGAACGCGGGAAATATGTGAAGGTGTGGCGGAGACTGGGAGCATGGCGGCTCATGGCCGACTGCTGGAGCGGCAGTCCGCTGGCGGTTAGTGATCGGGCGGCGTAGGGTTGAGGCGGATGGGCCGCAAGTTTCATCCGCTGCGGAATCGAGATCTGCACTTGCGGGGGCGGGAGCGCGGAGGTACGGTCGGAGAGCATGAGCCAGGAACCAACGGCAACGCCTGCGGCGACTGATCGTGGGCATGGGGCGGGAGCGAAGACGGCCGATCCAATTCAGTGCAATCCGATTCAGTGCGATCCAGGGCAGTATTGTCCGAACTGCTCGACGAAGTTGCGGGAGAGCCGGTGCAAGTTGAAGTGTCCGCTGTGCGGGTTTTATTTGAGCTGTTCGGATTTTTATTGAAAGGCAGCTATCAGCTGTCAGCCTTCAGCTGTTAGTAAAGTCAAAAACCGGATTTACGGCACGCCTTGAAGCCGTGCCCTTTTCAAGACAAGTTTTTCCGCAGCCTCTGGAGCTGTGCCCTTCCTAAAAAACTTCGCACGTCCTGACAGGTCTGCGTGGTTCCGACTACAATTAGGGGCGAGTTGGGGAAATCATAACTAGGAGAAGATCATGCAACGGAAGGCTAGTGCGGTTTGGAAGGGCGGGTTGAAGGATGGGAAGGGCGTGATGTCGGCGCCGGGCGGAGTGCTGAACAATTCGCAGTATTCGTTCACCTCGCGATTTGAGAATGGGCCGGGGACCAATCCCGAGGAACTGATTGCGGCGGCGCATGCGGGATGTTTTTCGATGGCGCTGTCGGCGCAACTGGGCGGGGCGAACCCTCCTCTGACGCCGGAAAGCATTTCGACGAACGTGACGCTGACGATGGATAAGCTGGATTCAGGATGGACGATTACGGCGAGCCACATTGATGTGGTGGGCAAAGTGCCGGGCGCGGATGCGGCGACGTTTCAGAAGTATGCGGAGGCCGCGGAGAAGGGATGTCCGGTGTCGAAGGTGCTGAACGCGAAGATTACGATGAGTGCGAAGCTGGAGTAAAACGGCTTCGGGCTTCCGGCGATCGGCTTCTGGAGTTCAAAGGCATCAACCACCAAGGACACGAAGGATCACAAAGGAACCCGGCGAGGTGGAGAGATGACAATTCTCGTACCCGTTGTGCTGCTCGGGATTGGCCTGGCGGCGCTCTATTATCGTTTTCGGGAAAACTTCTCTGATCTGGCGACCGCCACCGATAGTAAGAAGAGCGACGAATTTTGGAACATCATTGCGCTGGTTTATGCCGTGGTGATTGGCGTTCTCGACCTCGCGGTTTGACAGTTGGCGGTCGCTCTGTAGAATAGAAGAGTTGGTCTTCCTGATACGGCGGCCTAGGGTCGCCGCTGCAACGCAAGTCCACTTGCCATCGTGGCGGAATTGGCAGACGCGCATGGTTCAGGTCCATGTACTCGCAAGGGTGTGGGGGTTCGAGTCCCTTCGATGGCACCAAGCTTAAAAGAAATTGTTGATTGCTGATCGCTGATGGTTGATTGAACCCCCTGCGCGGCGGGTGTTTTTCAATCAGCAATCAAAAATCAGCAATCAACAATTTGCGCTCTGAGACAACCCAAGGTCCCTCCACTACGCCGTCGCTGGCGCTCCGGCTTCGGTCGGGATGACAATGTCGGGATGATGACAATGTCGGGATGACAATGAATGGAAGGCAATCTCGTAAACGTGAAAAAGGCGATCTCCGGTTAGAGATCGCCTTTTTGCAATAAGGGGATGGTTTACAGCGGCTGGACGTTCTCAGCTTGCCAGCCCTTGGGGCCCTTGGTCACGTCGAACTGCACGGTTTGGCCCTCTTGCAGGCTGCGAAAGCCGCCCGCTTGAATCGCCGAGAAATGCACAAAAACGTCTTCGCCGGACTGGCGGCTGATGAAGCCGTAGCCTTTGGCGTCGTTAAACCACTTTACTGTTCCTTGTTCTGCCATGGTGTTAGGTGTTCCTTTGTTTGTGAATCGATTTTACGCTGGAGAGATTCGGAGTAATGCGAGAGGTTACTGGCTGTTGAGGCGAGAACTGCTCACGTCCGACTCGGACTAACGTACTTCTTTATAGTACGTGGGTGGGAGGAGATTGGCAAGTGGGTATGCCCGTGGCAGTCTTGTCCGACTAACCCCCAGCCGAGCTTCGCTCGACCCCTTCGGCTTCACTCAGGGCAAGCTAGCCGAGGGCGGCTGTCTCTCCATGGGTGTTTTCATCGGTGGCCGGTGAGCGATATACGGCGGGCAGGATGAAGGTAAACAGGGTATACTTGAAATACTTAACCTCGAAGACCCATCGCCCGATTTGCGCCTTCGCGATTGAGAGATCGAGAGGCGTTTTTCTGCAGCAGGCTTTTTGAACCAGGCTTTTTTTGAACCAGGCTCTTTGAACCAGGGTGCGTCCCTGAACAATTTACTTTGGGCCGGGGCAGGACGCGGCTGCTCAATCCAAAGAAGTGTACAGTGACGAACCGCTGAGGCTGGTTACGGCCACGTTCGCCAGCAGTCCCACGATAGACCCAGCAGAATAAATGTTTTCACCAACCTGCCCGCATGACAGGAGCGCACCATGTCCAGAGTGAACGGCGACAAATCGAGGTTTAACCGAGTACGGAAGCAGAACGCCGCGAAGCGGATGCGAAACCGCAAGCTGCTGCAGAATGCGATCGCGCAGGCGAAAGCGGCCGTGCCGCGTTCCGACAAGAAGCCGGTGGTGGCATGAGTACACCGCTGCTTGGGCTGCCGCTTTCGGCACTGCCCAGTAAGCTGAAAAATAAACGTGTTCTTCTGGTGGATACGTCGGCGAGCAAGCGCGACTTGCGCGCCGAGTCGATGCGAAAACTTGGTATGCACGTGGATTGCGCGGCCGACATCGGAGAGGCGCGATCCTGGTGGCGGGCCGATCTTTACGGTCTGGTGCTGATCGACGTGGAAAGCGCATTGGGGCACCGGGACAAGTTTTGCGATGACATGCGTAACGCCACGCCGCCACAGCAGATTTCGTTTCTGGTGGGGGGGCCGGGTTATCTGGCCGATTTGCCGAACGCTGATCGAGTTCCTGTGGTTCAGACGGGCAGAGATCAGGCTTCGTGGGCGGACGTTAAGACCGCGCTGGCGGCGGATCTTCCTGGAGGAGTGTCGCAACGCTGGGGGATTTTAGAGGCTTCGCGGCGAATTTCCGCGGTGCGCTCGTTGTCCCATGCGCGCACCAGGGCGACACAGGACAGGCCGGTGCCGCCACGCGATTTGGAAACCAGGGAAGTAAAGCGTGCGGCCCAGTCCCGGACTTTAGATGATTTACTGAGAGAGGAACTGCAATGAAGAATCTTTATGTAGGAAATTTGCCCCACAGCACCACCGAGTCGGAGTTGCGAACCGTTTTCGAGGCTCACGGTGCGGTGGAAAAAGTCAGCATCGTGACCGACCGGGAGACCGGCCGAGCCCGGGGTTTCGGGTTCGTGGAAATGACTAATCCCGCAGAAGCGGATAAGGCAATCGCAGCGCTGAACGGAACCGAACTGGGCGGACGCGCGCTGAAGATTAACGAGGCGCAACCGAAGACGGACCGTCCCAGGGGCGGCGGCGCTGGTGGTGGAAAGAAATTTGGTGGTGGCGGTGGTGGCGGCGGACGCGGTCGCGACGACTATCAGGGGCACGCACGGCAGCCGCGCGAACCGCGCTGGTAAGTTTTCTTGCTTCCTGAAGCCGGCCGGACGTGTGGAAGTGCGGGCCAGAACCGCAAGCAATAAAGACCAAGGAGGAATTGTGAATGCCACGAGGACGATCAACTTTTACTAAACGCCAGAAGGAACAGACGCGACAACAGAAACAGCGCGACAAGGCCGAGCGCCGGGTGCAGCGCAAGCAGGACAAGCCGGAAGGCGCCGTCGTCGACGAGATGCAGGAATTGCGGGAGCTTGCCGAGGCACAGGCGGCGTTGTTCCGCATTGGGTCGGAGGACGAACCGGGGCCGGGAGAGACGTTTATCCCGGGCAGTAAGACCGGGCGGTAAAATCCAAAACGCGAATCGCCGGAGCCCAGCTCCGGCGATTTTCTTTTTGGGCTGGAGTGGGTCAATGAGCTCTAAGGGTGGTTTCAACATTTGCGATGTTGTAGAGTACATCCGGCATGAGGAGACACCGACTCCGCATTTGGGGGGGCTCTGCCTCTATGCGGTCGTCAAAATTCCTATTACCATGCCCTCTTTTAGCTGGGGACGGCTTTGCAACCAGGCTTTTTGTCCAACCACTAGGTTTTTGATTATCTCCACCCCGCCACTTGGCGGATTACCTTGTCCTCCAAAGCCGTGCGCTCCTCAAAGGGCCTGTCGTCCATCTGCCACGGGCCGAACTCAGGGTGATGACTGCCGGCATACTGTGTGCCGTTATAGTAAAAGCGTCTTAGTTCTCCGCATGTCAACTCCTGCACTTCCACGCCCGCGGCTTCGGTGATGACCAACTTGCCTTCTCGCATTTCCGTTTCCGCAATTGTAACCTTGACCACCTTACCTTTTATGCTGTAACGTCCGCTCACCATCCAAACTTCCTTACCGACCACCCTACTTTTTTGTATCCGTCCGTAATACTCAGACAACGCGGCCGTTTCTTCAATCTTCGCCGCACGCTCCGCAAAGGGTATGTCGTCCAGTGTCCAAGGCCCACACTCAGGAGCGCCATACCAGACAGATTGCATAAAACGGTCCTGGCTGAATCCGGGTCCTGGCTCAAAACCGTGCCTCTTGCGTCGGTCGGCCTCAAGCTCTATGCCATTGTTGTCGAAGCGCACTATTCCTACCTCCTCCAAGGGCTGAGACTCCCGCCCCCAGCGCTCTGTATCCACGACTGAGGCCGCAATCTTGATTCGCCTGTCTGATCCTATCTCCATATGCCCCTGCCCCCAGAGCTCCGCACTCTTTACCTCCACGCCCGCCGGTGTAATCTTGACTACCTCGCCTTTTGCGAAGCCGTACGCTGTTGCACCGCAGAACATGTAAACGACCTGACCGACGACCAGCCTGCTTGTATCCATACCACCTCGTTGTTTATGCGGGGCCAACAGTACCACCGCCCTGTCGGCTCGTCGATGAAATGCCCGTTCACAAAGTTACTTTGGTATCCCCGTTAACGTAACATCGCATATCACTCAAAATGCCCGAAACAGGGATTCTGCGTGTAACGGTCCGTTCATCGGGCTTTCCTGGAATCGGGGGGCCGAACTCGTTCGGCGCGGAAATAAGCTAGGCGGAAATTCTCGGTAGGTGGAAAGCTGGTGCGACGAACCAGTCCCACAGGCGGAAAAGAACAAATCCCATGTAGGTGGTTGCTGTGAGGCCGAGACCAAAAAACAGCAGTCCTTTCAGCACGCCCCGAAACACTTTTAGCACGTCCTGAAACATGCCCTACCTCTCTGCTTGCGCTCCCTCTTGAGGCGGCAGCAAACACCTCGGCAAGATTATAGCCCGCCAGACTGGCCTGAAATGGCGAAAAATCCCATAGCACTCACCGACCTTGTTGCGGTTGTAGGCGGGAGGTTGGGGAACGAATCTAAGCTGATGAACATCTGGAGGCGGTTGAGTGCTTTTTCCAGGTGGAGAAAGCCCCACTTCTCGCAAAGTACGCGAGAAATGGGGCACCCACTTTCCCCTCATCCGCTTTCCTGTTAAGAAATTGGGGCGATCTACGGCACGGCTGAAAGCCGCGCCCTTTCAAACACTATCTTTGGCCCTTTAGACAAAGACTTCGCCGGGCAGGGCTGTCAGGGTACGCGAAGCCAGCGTGTTCTGGACGAAACGCTTGGGCTGGGCTGCGCCGCACGGGTCCATCTGCATGCGTTCGATACGCAGTTTCAGGGTGCGCTCGATGTTGCGGAGTTCCACGACTTCAACGCCGGCAGCCAGGGTGGTGGCGCGGCCGGTTAATCCCGCGCGGCCGGTGCGGCCAACACGGTGGATAAAGTCTTCGGCCATCTTGGGCAGGTCGTAGTTGATGACGTGGGCGACATCGTCGCAATGCAGACCGCGGGAGGCGATGTCAGTGGCGACCAGCACCTGGAACCGGCCTTCCTGAAATCCGCTGAGGGCGCCGTTGCGCTGCGACTGCGAGCGATCGCCGTGAATCATGGTGGCGGTGAAGCCGTCGCGAGCCAACTCCTGGGCGAGGCGCTGGGCTCCGCGCTTGGTGCGGGTGAAGATGAGAGTCTGTCCTTTTTCGGCGTAGAGGAGCTGGCGGAGCACGTCGAGCTTTTCGCCGGGGCGGACTTCGTAGGCTTTCAGTTCCACGCTCTCGGCTGGTTTCAGTACTGAGCCGAGCGCAACCCGCACGGGATCGCGCATGTATTCGTGCACGAGTCCCGCAACGGACGCTTCGAGGGTCGCGGAGAAACACAATGTCTGGCGGCTCTTCGGCAACAGCGCGAGAATGCGGCGGATGGCCGGGAGGAAGCCCATGTCGAGCATGCGGTCGGCTTCGTCGAGGACCAGCAGTTTGATGTGTCGCAGGTCGGCGAAGCGGCGGTCGGTGAGATCCAGCAAGCGTCCGGGAGTCGCGATGATGAGCGATGAGCCGGCGCGCAGGCCCTGAATCTGACCTTTTTCAGAAACGCCGCCGATGACGAGCGCGGCTTTGGGCATGTTCTTGGAGCGGAGGCTCTCATACACTTCGTGGACTTGCATTGCCAGTTCGCGCGTGGGCAACAGGACCAGCGCCGTGGCGTTGGCGGTCGGTTCCTTGCGAAGCATCTCGATCACCGGGATCAGAAATGCGAGGGTCTTGCCAGTGCCGGTCTGGGCGGTGCCGATGACATCTTTTCCTTCAAGAGCAGGCTGGATCGCGCGCTCCTGGATGGGCGTTAAGGTGATGAATTGCGCTGCCGCGAGCTTCTGCTGCAAAGCCGCAGACAAGGGCAGTTCGGTAAATGTGGTCATTCTAGAGTGTTTCTTTCTGGAGGGGCTTGCACGTCATATCACGTCGATCCACGAATACACGTGGAGCTTCCACGCCGCTCACATTGTTTGAATTTACGCTGGAACTTACGGCGGGCAGGAAAGGCGGAGATGAATCTGATCCAACGAGGGACCACCGCGTCACGAGCAAACCGTGGAAAAAGCGTCAACGACAGTATAGCACAGAGAAACGGCGGGAGAAGTTACCGGCGTAATCGGGAGTTGGTGAGCGATTGAGGGTTGGTGAGCGCGATTGCCTCAAAGTTGCTAGGCAAGGCGATCAGAATAGTGGACAATCGTGCGGGGCGGAAGGGCTGGCAATTTGAAGATCTCGCAAAAAGGGCTGTATGCGTTGCAGGCGATGATGACGCTGGCCCGGCGGCACGATCAGGGCGCGATCAAGATCCGGGAAATCGCCGCGGAGAGCGATCTGCCGGAGAAGTTCCTGGAACTCATCCTGCTTGAATTGAAGAACGCGCGCATCGTGGACAGCGTGCGGGGGGCGCGGGGCGGCTACCAGTTGCGGCGCGATCCGGCGGAGATTCCGTTGAGCGATATTATCCGGCTGGTGGATGGTCCGCTGGCGCCGATGGGAGACGCGGAGCAGTTGCGGGGTTTGATTGCGAAGGACTCCGATCACCGGGCGCTGTATGAAGTGTTTCTGGCGGTGCGGGATGCGGCCGCGAAGATACTGGAGAACACCACGATCGCCGACATCGCGGGGACGGGGCGCGGTCCAAAGGGCAAAGGGCGAGCCCATACAGAGGACCGTAAGAAAAAAGTGGAAGCGTAGGCCGCCATAGAATCTTCAAGCGGTTTCGAGAAGCGTTTCGAGAGGCGTCGCGAAGCGAGGCCGGCCTGATCGCTCGCTTCGCGAACTTCTCCTTTGGCAGACGGCCTAGATGATTGTTTCCAAGCGGATGTAGCTCGCTTCCATGCCGTGTTCCATGCCGGTCGCCAGCATTGTTTTCCGAGTTTCGGCATCGGGCAGGGTCATGCGTATCGTCAGCAATGTGCCGGTGCCATCGGGCTCGAATCTGGTTTCAACGTGGTTGTCAGGCGTGGGATCGGGCAGGTGCATGCGCTCGACATGAACGATCCTTCTAGGCGGATCGAGTTCGACGAACTCGCCGGTTATGTGGAAGCTGCCCTGCTTGGGGTGCGCCCACTCATAGCGGAACTTGCCGCCGGGCCGCGCGTCGCTTACGCAGACGGGCATGGTCCAGCCCTCGGGGCCAAGCAGCCATTTCTGAATTATCTTCGGATCGGTGTGCGCGCGGTAAACGGCCTCGGGTGGCGCAGCGAAGTGGCGGGTCACCACGATATGGTTATCGCCTTCGGTTTGCAGCGTCATCTTAGTCATAGTAGTCATCGTTTCTTCCCCTTTGTGTTTGGTTCCATGGCGGCCAGAACTGCATCGAGCCGCTCGTAGTTCTTCTCTAGAGCTTTGCGCAACATGGCAAGCCATTGGTCCATCGCGTCAATGCCGGCCTTCGCCAAGCGACGAGGGCGCTTGGTGCCGTCGACGCGCTGGACGATGAGTCCCGCTTCTTCGAGCACTTTCAAGTGCTGCGAGATCGCGGGCTGCGTCATTTCGAAGGGCTTGGCCAACTCCATCACCGTCGCTTCGCCCAAGGCGAGACGCGCGAGGATGGCGCGGCGAGTCGGATCGGCGAGGGCGGCGAAGGAGGCGTTTAGGTTCGGCATCGGAATCTATTAGTAAGTGTGAACTTATATAAGCATGCGATTATTGTCAAGCGAAATCTGCTCTCTGGGGGGATTCTGTTTGAAGGCCAAGAAAGAAACGAAGATAAAGGAAGAACGTCGGTGCGGGGCAGGGGGCCGTCCCGAAGAAAGATCAGGGCTGTCGATCGACTGCCCTGTCTGTGAGCGCTGATTGTCAACAGTTGATCGGGTTCCAGTTGGCGTGGCACACTTGGAACCGTGAAACTCCTAAGGTACATCGAGCTTAAGACCGGCCATTCCGATAACGGTCCCGCTTGGATTGGCTACGTGACTTCATCGAAGACCGGTCGGACGCTGTACTTCAATGGCCGAGGGTTGATGAAGCTTAAGGGGCAACGACGCGGAGAATCTGGCGGCAATTACGTTGATATGGAAACAGGTGATTCATTCTGGGTTTCCGGTGTGAAGAAGAATGGCGAAGACCGCCACTGGGTGGGATCGGGAAAGGTTCTGATTGAGGCGGCCGCGGTGCCTGATTATCTGAAGGCAATCGGGGCAAAGATCCTGAACACGTCCCGTTGTGAGGTGACAAACTCCATCCGTCCGACCGACATCGACAGACTCTCAAGACTAGCGAATTCATCCGGCAAAGGGTGGCCAGGCGATCCGGAAGCGCAAAGTCCTTACTCGTTCATCCGCAATGTGACCTCCTCGACCAAGTGAAGAGTGTCACGGTTCATGCTGAAATCGCCATAACCCTTATCGACGTCGGTTATCCAATTCTCACCTAAGAAACTCTCAACACCAGGAGTGTTGCGTCATCGCGAAAGTTGGCGCCGCAAAACGCAGTCACGCGCTGCATGATGGCTCGTTGCGTATCCAGCGCGGTTGTAACTTCGATGCGGGCGGCCTCAAGGAGGCGCTCCTCACCGAATTCTTCCAGTTGGGCGTTCTCCGCCTCCGTGATGCCGTCGGTCCAGAGCAGCAGCTTGTCGCCCGCCTGAAGTTGCACAGCATAATCCTGATAGACCCAATCCGGGAGCGCGCCGAGCACGGCCCCGCCGCCGCGCAGCGATTCGACGGCGCCATTTTCTCGAATTAATAGCCCAGGACAGTGACCGGCATTCTCGTAGACCAGCGTGCGCTTCTCGGCGTCGAGGACGGCATAAAAGAAGGTAACGAACTTTCCAGAAGCGATGTTCGCACAAAGAAACTTGTTCAGCTTGGTGCACACGACCTGGGGCGTCGCATCCGCGGTCGCAAACGCACGAAAGGATGCCTGAAGATTGGCCATCAGCAGCGCGGCCGTGATTCCCTTGCCGGCCACATCGCCTACACAAATTCCAATCCGCCTTTCGTCCAGCTGGATCACGTCGAAGTAATCTCCACTGACTTCGCGTGCGGGTTGCCACGCTCCGGAAATCTGCGCCCCCGGAAGCTGCGGGAGCTTGCTCGGCAGCAGCATCTGCTGGATTTCGCGCGCTCGCTTGAGTTCTTCCTCCTGCTGCTGCAGGGCGATCGTTCCTTTCTCGACGGTCTGCTCCAGCACTTGGTTGCGTTGTTTCAGCTTTCGTTGGAGTTCTTCGACCCCGTACGCAATAACGTTGACGATTACCACGACGACGATGCAGAAATAACCGATTTTGGAGAAGAGAGACCAAAATGGCTCGGGATCGATTTTGGTGAGCTGTAGGAACAGTATCGAGCTCACGGCGCAGATCAAGCCGAAAATGATTTGGATGGGGAAAAATGCGACCCAGTTCCACGGGAGCGGCCGCCCCACGTACAAGCGGCGGCTGCCGAAAGAGAGAGGAACTACGAGGTTGCCTACCGTGAGGGTCGCCGCCATTATGACCCACAGCGAAGCGGGCTGGTTGATCGAAACCAAAAGGGCATAAACCACGAACGCGACGGCCACGAGCACCAACTCGACCTGGAAAATGAGGCGCGACAGAACCGAACGTTTCTTGGAAGCGATGACGGGAGTGTTCACACGCGGCCTTTAGGTGAAATCTGGAGCAGTAAGGGTAACCTGGGCTGCACAAAAAGTCATGCGCGGAGTGCGGGTCTCCCAGAGTCGCTTTCTCGGCGGAATCTCGAAACTCCTTGCGGGGCGCGGGAAGTGCGCGATTTTCACAGTCCAGAAACAATCGCTTGCGTCGATGCCAACTGTGCCTTCGCCCGATGAATGCTGCGGAAAGCCGCGTCTGACGCGGCCTCCGCGAAAAAAACATTGCGCGGCTGCACTATTTCCGGTCACTGGCCTGTGCACGGCGTGCACTCGATTGAAAATACAAGTACTTACAAACACGTATTTTTCGTTGACGGAAAAAATAGAAGGAGTACAACAAGATCGTTCTTTGACAGCTTCTTAAGTTTTTCCGGTTG
>Ga0210394_10000951_pt1 | contig 50916 bp, 77 predicted proteins | sample IncBWC12MmetaG_FD_160121 | JGI IMG/M metagenome (GOLD analysis project Ga0210394, IMG submission 160121) | Forest soil microbial communities from Barre Woods Harvard Forest LTER site, Petersham, Massachusetts, United States - Inc-BW-C-12-M | ecosystem: Environmental > Terrestrial > Soil >...
TAGTCCTGGGCAACATCTCTCGCTTGGTGATCAATGGGCCTGCCATAGCAGTAGGCGATTCTCTATTGGTCTTCGGGGGCTTCACCGGCGCCGGTACCCTGAAGCTCATCACCTTCAGCGATGCAGCTAACACAAACGGCGTTAACATCAAGCTGATCGGCAACGGAGCCTCCACCCCGAGCAAGACCTTCCGCGTACAGGGTGGGAACTTTGAGTGGCTCAACGACGCCTATAACGCCGTGCTCGCACGCATAACTGATGCAGGTGCGCTGAACTTGCCAACAGGACCTGCCTCAGCCACCATAACCAATGCCCTGACTGGCGTAGCTGCCTTCAAGCCGAGTGACACAACGGCTACCAGCAACGCCCTAGCGGCTGATGCAACCCTCTCCCTCACCTTCAATGAGATTGGAAAATACGCCTTTGAGCTGTGGCTTCCCTTCTACGAAGCAACAGTCGGTACTGGAGGGTTTCAATTCGACTTGAGCAGCGGCTCCGCAACTGTCGGGGCGATTGTCTACGGAGTAGACGGCTTCTCCACCGCCTCAATAATCAACGCTGGCGTCACCTCCGTTGCCACGGCAACTTCAGCCGCGACGATCTCTACCTCAGCCTCTGCTCCATCCTGGTTCTTCGCCAATGGCTGGTTCAGCATCACAGTCGCCGGCACCCTAGTACCTCGCTGGGCTCAGGCATCCACGCTGCTGGCAGATCCAACTACGTTGAAAGCGGGTGCCTATTTCACGGCAACCAAGATAGGATAATAGGAGACTACGAATGGCATCTAACAAGCTGTGGTCCTGGGGTCCGGTGGCACTCACTAACACGCTCACCACGAACATTCTGAACTTCACGATTACGTCGCTCGCTGGTCCGGTCGGCACGACGCTCACCCAGCCCTACTTCATCATGCGGCACATCCGGATCGTCAACAAGACGGCCGGCCCAGTGACGTTCTCGCTGTATCTCGGCCTCACCGGCGCCAACACTGCCGGCACCGAGGTCATCGGCACCGGATTGAGCGTTGCTGCCAACCAAGCCTACGACTGGTACGGAATGATGCGGATGGACGTGGCGCAGTTCCTGGTAGGCGGCGCCTCAGCTGCAACCTCCCTCACCATCCAGGGTGAAGGCGAAATCGGGTTCGTCTAAGATGGTTACCCTAGCTGATTTGCCTGTCCATCACTACTTCGGCGGTGGCGTCTACGCGAAGGAGACTCTCATCCTTGGTGGACATAAACTGATCCAGCACAAGCACAAGTTCGAACACCTCTCCATCCTCGCCTATGGTGACGCAATCGTTAACGGAGAGAAGTTTCGTGGTCCTGCTGTGATTGTGATGGCAGCTGAAGTACCACACGAGGTGATTTCCGTGACAGACTGTGTCTGGTACTGCATCCACGCGACGGAGGAGACGGATCCGGAGAAGATTAAAGAGGAGATGATTCTGCCGTGAAGTACTTCCAGCAAGTCGCCTCCGGGATGAATGTGCTGCCTCTTGCGGTGCAGGTGCATAACCACCCGGAGCTTTGGAATCGCAATCCTGCCCGGCTCGTGCCCTTCGGTCCGCATCGGGAGACGGATGATATCTGGCTCCGCTATAAGGATGAAGCCCCACACAAGGCGACGGGGGATTACTCCCACTTCGCTGACGAACACTACCCAATCTGGTATCCGGCCTACTTCGCCTTGCCCGCTTCCCGCCTCCTGATCTTCAGCGTGATGACCCGTTTCCAGGGCGAGAGCCTTGGCGGAGTACTGATCTACAGGATCCCTCCAGGGAAGCGGATCTACGCCCACATCGACAGCGGATGGCATGTTGACTATCACGAGAAGTTCAACATCTACCTCCAGGCGGATGAACGCACCGCGTTCCGCTATGGGAATGGTGAAGCCATCCGCGCGCAGACGGGAGACATCTACCACTTCACCAACAGCGTTATGCACGAGGTGGTGAATGAGGGGGATCTGGATCACCTGGTGATGACAGTTTGTATCCACACGAGCCTGGAGGTAGCGAAATGCCATTCGCCTGGGCGGGACTAGCCTCCTCTGTGGTGGGCGCTGGCACGGCTATCTACGGCGCTTCGCAGTCGAGTTCGAATGCTGCACAATCAGCTGCTCTGGCCGATCCCTTTGCATCGCAAAGGCCTCAATATCAGGGCCAACTCTCTGCCTTGATGGCTGATCCCTCATCAATCAGCAAAACTCCAGGTTATCAGTTCCAATTTGATCAAGGCATGCAAGCACTCGAACGTCAGCAAGCCGCCGGAGGCGCAGCGAATAGTGGCCAAGCGGAGACGGCAGCGATCCAGTTCGGTCAGGGCCTGGCACAGACCTCCTTCGGCAACTGGGAATCGATGCTTGCCGATCTGTCAGGAGCGAATATTGGCAATCCGGGCCAGGCGGGTCAGCTCTCTGGCCAGTACCAGAACCAAGCCAACCAGGGCATCCAGTCCGCCATAGGCTCTCTCACCAGTGCCTTTGGCAAGGCCATTAACGCGCCCTCGAGCTTGCCAGCCTACGATCAAACCCCCACGCTCCCCGCTTCAGCCTTCGGACCCTGATTGCGATGCCCGGCTTCGACTTCAGCGCCGCGATGCAGCGTTTCGGCCAAGGCTACATGGATAGCCTGGGGGGAGATCTGGGCAATACGCTGTCTGGCTATCGCGATATGCGAGGGCAGATTGTTGACACACAGCAGAAACAAGCCTCGACGGAAGACCTCTCAGCCCACGCTGAACACCAGCGAATGGTGAATGCGAGCGAGAAGCGGCAGGCACAGATCCTCCAGCAGCAGGCGCAGAAGCGACAGCAACTGGTGAGCGGGGCGCAGCAGCAAGTGCAGACGATGATTGAACAAGGAGCAGCCTTGATTGCGGGAGGTGAGCCGGCTGCGGGAGGAGCGCTTATTGAGAAGGCGGCGCTGATTGAGTCGCACCTGGCGACGGCCCGAAGGGAAGAAGACGTCAGGAAGCAACAAGAGTTCTCCCGCAATCAGGAGACGCGGGACTTCGAGGATCGCCTGTGGGTTGGGATCAAGAATCAGAGCGATATGGCCGCAGCTGCAGCTCAGTGGACAGAGCGCTTCCCGGGCCAAGCGAATCCCTTCAATGGCTTCTTCGATCCTGCGAAGAGAGACGAGCGAGTCCGGACAACTAGGGCAGGAGGGGATTTTCAGAAGAATGAGAGAGCACAGCAAGAACTGGAGGAGAGGATCAAGAACTATAAGAGGCTGAGGGAGGTCTCGCAGAAGCGGGAACAATACGATGATGAGATGCTGAAGATTCGGAAAGAGCAGGCAGCTAAATCTGCCAAGGATGGGGTGGTGAAGGGTGCTCCGCCAGAGTTGCAAGCGAAGGGCGAGGACTACGTGCGGGACAATTTCGACAACCTCCCTGCGAAGGAGGTTAGGCAGTTCGGTTGGGAAATTGCTGATCGTGCAATGGCCATTCAATCGGCGAATCGAGGGTTGAGTCAGGGAGAAGCTCTCAAAATTGCTGCGGGAGAAAAGCAACGAGAGCTGAAGCTCCTGAACGATCACTACACGGAGGAACACTCCTTGTTAGGAGGCATCAGTCGCTGGCTCAGCCCGCCGGCCCAACTCCCGGAGGAAGGCGAAGTCACTCCCGGCGCTAAGCCCATAATGGGCTCCGTTTGGGACGGACATCGCTATATTGGAGGTGATCCTTCGAAGAAGACGAGCTGGGTCCCTGCGGAGAGCGATGAGGGCCCTGACGCCGTTGATGCAGAGACGGGCGAGGCGGTGAGTCCTGAGGACGTAAAGGATTGGTAAAGTGAACCCGTGGGAAAGGCCCTGGGGTTCAGACCAAGCTGCTTCGGGCGCTGTTGCGGGGGCTGATGCACCTGCGGCTGATGCTCCCTCGACCAAGGTTCCTACCTCCGTGGGCAAGCCTTGGGAGAGGAAATGGGGAGAGGCGGCGAAGCCGGAGGCGAAAGCTGAAGCAAAGCCTTCATCTCCTGACCTCGCCCTTGCCTCCGGCGGACTCAAGCCCGGGGAGGTGCCCGAAGCCTCCGCTGGTGAAGCTGCGAAACTCAACGTCTTCACTAATTTCCTCTCCAAGGAATCCGCCCGCCCTCGCTTCAATCCCGACACAGGAGAACCGGAGAAGCCGACCTTCCAGGACGCACTGGAGAGTGCTCGGCTGAAGAGCAACTTCTTCAGCTCCGTTGCTGAGGGCTTCTCCAAGCTAGGCCGCAAATATGCTCCGAAGATGCCTGAAGCGCTGGGTGGAGTGGATCTGGACACGATCGCTTCGCGAATCCGGACAGGCTTGGCGACTCCCGCAGAGACCTTTACCTACAACAACCTCCTCAAGGACCTCGTGGATGGGTATAAGATATCTGCTCAGGAAGACCACAGGGGGTTCGCCGAGGCCCTGGAAGGCACACTTTCTGCTGCTATTGATAACCCTGGTAATTTTGCTGGCCAGCTTGTTGCTGGTTTGATTCAGGATCCTGAGATGCTCGCCCTTGGGGGAATGGGCACGGGGAGCAAGCTGGCGGGGATGGTGAAGCAGTACAAGAAAGCGGCCGAAGCGGCCGGAGTCGGCGCGGAGGCGACAGCAGGCGGAGCGCTGATGAGTGCTGCAGGGCAGTACGCGGATCGAGGGGAGGTCAGGCTTCCTCAGCTCGCTTCTGAAGCTGTCCAGATCGGCCTCCCGATGGGGATGATACATGCAGTGAAGGGGCTGAGAGCGAAGCCGGGAGAAGAGCCTGCGACCAAGCCTGCGACGGAAGAGGACTTCCCAGATTCGAAATCCTTTAAGGACTACCTTGAAACTCAGGTTGATGAGCACGTCGCGAAGGCCCAGCAACGGATTGAGCCCGGGCCGCTGAAGCCGGTGGAAGTAGCCACGCCCGAAAGGCCCTTCTCCGATGCGAAGAAATGGGAAACTAGCCGCCTGGAGCGGATTCGTGACGCGGCTGAGCTGCGGATCGCGGAGTCGAAAGCGAAGTTCGAATCGTCGAAGGCCACTGATCGACGTAGGAGGATGAAGAGTCTGGGGACTGAAGAACAGGGCGAGCACGCGCAACGGCTGGAGGATCAGTTAAAGCAGATCAAGGACGAGCTGGCTGAGCGCAAGGGGGAGGGGCCTAGCGCTGGAGTTGTTGCAGGAGCTGCACTGGGAGCAACAGCAGCAGCGCTGGCGATGGCCAATCCGGATGTGAGGGATAAGGCCTCGACGGGGGCGATTGTTGCGGCTGTGTTCCTGGGGATGCCTGAGGGCAGCAGAGCCCTAAGCCCCGTCCTCAAGGCCGCCGAGCGCTCCGGCCGAGTTCTCGAACGCTTGAACGAACGCTCTCCGGGGAAGACAGAGTTCAAAAAGGTCGAGCTGCTCTCTGAGATCAATCGCCAGGACGTGCCAAAGGCGGAGAAAGAAGCGCTACAGAGGGTTATTGAGCAGTTCCCGGGAGAGTCGGTCAAATCCGCGGATCTCGTCCACCATTTCCAGCTTGAGACGCAGAACTTCGAGCTCAAGCCCGAGACTACCCAGCGCTACGCTCCTTTAGGTCTCGATAGAGTTGATCGCGGCAGCTATGGTGTCAAGGCCCAGACCGATGTGTGGAAGCTCCCCGAATCGTGGAACATCCCCGCGAAGGGCCACTTCGAAGCGATGGGGCCGAATCAGTATGGGCACACCAGAAGCTTCGTCGAGGGAGACGTCAGGCATGTGGTGGAAATGCAGAGTGACCTACAGCAGCACCTCGCGCCGATGAGCGAGGATCAGATAAAGGCGGAGAATACCAGCCTCAGTAACATCAACACAGGGATCGAAGTCTTTAATGACCTGAACGCCACTATTCAAGCCTCACCTACTGGCCTTCGATCCGCCCTCTCTCGCTGGCCAGCGATCTGGCGCGGACTAGGTTGGGAACCACGCGGTGCCTTCTTCTCGTGGGTAAATGAAAGCACGCCGTCGTTGGAGAAGACAGCACTGCAGAGGCTCGATCCGGAGGGCAGAAAACAGGAAGTATCTGGTGCTCATGAAGCGATCAGCGCGGTGTATGATAACAAGATGAAGGAACTGCAGTACAACGTCAAGGCTAAGGGTTATGAGCAGGTAAAGGGCTACAGAATCGTCCCGCGTAAGATCCAGGTAAAGACTGGAACAGGCCTTCGCTCAGAAGTAGTTAGTGATGCCTGGGACGTAGTAGTCGACTATCAGCCTCGTGACTTCATGAATCGTGAGGATAGTGGACCTGCGCGTCAGGCGATTGAACACGTTGATTCAGGCAGCATTCTCTACAACCTCGTCAATCAAGGCTGGGTTCCACACGACTTCGGACTGACTCTTCGAGCCGCAGTCGAGACGCTGAATATGAAGCGAGATGAGACCTCCGCTCGACTGGGTAACGAGCCAGCGAAAGCGGAGCTCCGGGAGCGAATCCGGCCCATAGGAGAGAAGATCTGGCCGAGACGGCTGATCCAGGAAGAGATCGCCCGCGCCTCCCGTGAAGGGCGGGATAAGATCCGCTTCGGAGATGCTGAAGTTGTGGCCAGGATTGAAGGCTGGCAGCGGCGAACAGCGGAGTGGAAGAACGTCCGGAAGACTCTTCTAGCTGATCCTGACATAAGCGACACAGATCGTACGACGCTGGAAGCGGAAATGGCAAAGCTGACTGATAGCTTTGTCTCCCCGAAGCATCAATCCATCTATGATCGCTATCGGGATGAGATCACCAAGTATCTGAAGAGCCTCGGAGCCAAGGAGGTGACAGATCAATTCGGTCACACCTGGCACGAAGTTTCTGTCCGCTCCGGCGTACCGAAGCGAGTCTTCGGCGCCTCCGATCCTCGCTATCTGGCCAAGCTCGCTGCTCTCGGCGTAGGGGCTGCCGCAGGAGCCTACTTCAGCACTCAGGACAAGAAGCTGATCGGCGCCATTGAGGGGACTCTCGGTGCTGCTGCCCTCGTGATGTTCGGTCCAGGTCTCGCTGCTGTAGTGAAGGACATGCGAACACCTGATACGCGAATCAGGATCACGCACATAGGAGATGATCACGAAGAGCTGGTCCACCGCCTCGCTATCCACACGATGCAGGAGCAAACTAAAGTTGAGAACCTGGTGCCCCGCATTGCGGATCGCGAGCACCTCACGGCCTGGCTGCGAGGGGACAGGAGCAAGCCCCTGAATGCCGAGCAGCAGAAGGCCCTCCCGATCATCCGCCAGTGGTTCCAGATCGCGGGAGGTCTCCAGGGCCGGACGGCTAAGGCTGCTGCTTCGCGATTCGCCCGCTCCTCGGCGAATATGAAAGACATCAGCGCGGTGATGGGCGCCTTCGGTCACGCGGTGGCGAGGTCGATTGCTGACACCCGAATGCTCGATGCGCTGGAGACTACCAAGGATCCAGCAGGCAATGGCCTGATCACGAGTCCCCAGAAAGCTCCCGCGGGCTACGTCCACCTGGAGCATCCGCTCCTCTCCGGCTACAGCGTACATCCAGACATCGCGACCAGCCTGCGGCTGATGCTGGACACTCCGCACCCCGTCGCGGCGAAGCGAGTTGCCTGGGCCCTGATGCAGGGGACGAAGCGAGCCCTCGTCTCTTTTAGCCTCTTCCACGCAACAGCCCTGAGCTTCGCTTCCCAAGCTGCTTCCAGCAACCCCGTCAAATTCATCAAGCTCTATGCTCAGGCCGTTGCTCCGCGAGTCTTCGGGGAGAACCTCCTCATCAAGGCTGTGCGCGAACAAGGTCATGGTGCTCCGATTATCGACGATGCGATAAAGGGCGGCCTGACCTGGAGCCTCGGACGTGAAACAGGCGGTGTGGAGGATGTGGGCAATTTCTACGCTGGAATGCACGACATCGCGAAGCTGGCGGAGAGCGTCCCCGTCCTCGGTCAGCCCCTGGCCATCGCCACTCGGAGCCTCATTAAGCTGAACCAGAAATTCGACGGCTTCATGTGGGATCGCCTGCATGCAGGGATGAAGCTTGATCTGTTCGCGGAGAAGTTTCAGCAACTCCTAGAGAACAACGCCAGAGCGATTGCGAAGGATCCAAAGATCAAGGCCTTGTCCAGACGTCAGGCGGCGACGATTGCGGCGCAGTATTCAAATGCGATATTCGGAGGACTGAACTGGCGCAGGGCGGCAGAGAGTGTTCAGAGCCGGCTGCTTCGTGACGTGACTTCGAAGGGCTTCTCCCCCTGGTCCCGCCGAATCGCGCAGGTGGCCTTGTTCGCTCCCGATTGGCTGGTGTCGACTGCAACACCGTGGTTCGTCGCTGCCTTTGGCAAAGGTACTGGCATCAAGGGAGTCCTCAATGCCCAGACGCTCGCCGACTTGCATCGTCAGTACTTGATCCGCTCCGGCCTCTTCTACCTCGTCGTCGGCGACGCTATCAACCACGCGATGTCAGGCCATCACATTTGGGACAACAAGAATCCCCTACAGATCGACCTCGACCCTCAGGGCGAACGCCACATGATCTTCAACAAGCACCTGTTGGAGGTCCCCCACATGCTCCAGGATCCGACGAAGCAGATCCTTGGGAAGCTGAGCTTTCCTGTGAAGGAATCTCTCAACCAACTCTTCGGGACTGAGTATCTGTCCATCAAGACCGATCCCCGAACAGGGCAAGTCAGTGCTGGTCCTGCGATGGAAGGCTCCCGGCTCGGCCACGCAGCAAGGGGGCTGGAGCCGATTGCTGTGCAGCAAGGCTTCGGCGGCGGAGCCGATGCGGGGATGGCAGGCTTTTTTGGCCTCCCCGTCTATGGCCGGACGCGGGAGCAGAAGCTGCAGGATGCGGCGGAGCGCAGGCGGAAGCGAGTGCGGCAGCACATCGATCAATTGCTGAGCAGATGAAGATCCTCATCGTCGATCCAGCCTCGGCTGGCCTGAATTTCGCCCTTCGCTGCCAATGGGCGGGGCATGAGGTTAAGCTCTTCATTCCAAGGCTCTCGGAGGGCGAACTCTGCTTCGATGTGGGCGACGGCCTCGTGCCCAAGGTCCCGGAGTGGCAGCCGCACATGAAGTGGGCAGACCTGATCCTAGTAACAGGCAACGATAAGTACGTGAATGAGCTGGAGCCCTTCTTCCGCGAGGGATATCCCATTGTAGGTACGAATCGAGAGAGCGCTCAGCTGGAGCTGGATCGCGGAGTGGGGCAGGAAGCCCTTGAGAGTTGCGGCATCGACACCCTGGACTATGAGGAATTCACCTCCTATGAAAGAGCAATCGAATTTGTTAAGAAAGAGAAGAAGATCTATGTCTCCAAGCCCTGGGGAGGGGCGATTGACAAATCACTCAGCTACGTTCCCCAGTCCCGCGAAGACCTCGTCTGCCGCCTCGAACGATGGAAGCAGGAGGGCCTTCGAGGCAAGTTCATCCTCCAGGAAAAGATCGACGGAACAGAGATGGCTGCGGGTACCTGGTTCGGGCCTGGAGGCTTTAGCCGCTATATCAACGAGACCTGGGAAGAGAAACGGTTCATGAACGACGGCTATGGGCCGAATACAGGGGAGATGGGCACGGTGCTGAGGTATACGAAGAAGTCCAAGCTCTTCGAGGAGGTTGTGAGGCCCCTAGAGCCTCGCCTTCAGGAATTGGGCTTCGTCGGCAACGTTGATGTGAGCTGCATGATCGACCGAAGCGGCCGCCCGTGGCCGATGGAATTCACCATGCGCTTCGGCTGGCCGGCCTTCAATCTCATGATGTCGCTACACCAGGGAGATCCCGCAGAGTGGCTCCTTGCTCTGCTGGAGGGTCGCGACGTGCTCGAATGCTCCCGCAGCCTGTGCTGCGGCGTGCTGATGACCTTAGGCGATTACCCCTGGTGCAATTGGACTCACGATCAATGCTCTGAGTGGCCCATCAGGGGCCTCTCCGCGGAGGTGATGGATCATGTGGCACTCACTTGTGTTAAAATGGGCCGCGCTCCGACAGAAAGTGGCAGCCGCATCGAGGACAGGGATTGCCTCGTTACGGCTGGTTCTTACGTTCTGGTCGCCTACGGACAAGGAAGAACCGTCGAAGCTTCCCGACAAGCCGCCTATAAAGTAGCTGATCAGATCTCCTGGCCACCACACATCAACTTGAGGACCGACATTGGCTGTCGGCTGGAGAAGGGCTTGAAGGAGCTTCATCGCCACGGCTATGCAACGGATGTAGAGTACGATGGGAACTAATAATCCGCAAAGCGAAGCCGACTCCCTCATTCTCGGGGACTGGAACGCTATCTGCTTCCGTTGCGGATCGAAGTTCAAAGCCTCGGCGATGCAGAAGAATTGGCAGGGTTATTACACTTGCCGACGCTGCTGGGAGCCGAGGCAGCCCCAAGATTTCGCTACCGGCATCAAGGAGATCACCACTCCCCCTTGGACTCAGCCACCTCCGGCCGATTCCTTCGTCGTCTTCTGCGGTCCCAACGATCGTACAGCGATTCCCGGTTACGCTATTCCCGGCTGTGTGAGGCCTGGTTTTATCGATGCTGCGTGGATAGGTAACTTCACTCCCCTGGGTGAGATCTATCCCTACATCCCCTCTGCTCTCGTGGAGCGCTAGATGACTAGTAATGACACCACCTTCGTCCAAAATCAGTTACCTGTCATCAACGCTGCTTGGCTTAATGATGTAGGCGCCGCCGTCTGGGGCGGAATCGGTGCGGGGAGAGGCGGGGCACCGCCTACGACTCCAGCGCAGGTTAAGGCTAATCTCGCCATCACTGCAGGCGATGCTGCATTCGTCCCGCAGGGACCGAGCGCTGTTGCAACCACAGTGAATGGTGCGCTGATTCAGGTCGTGAGTGCCTTTAACGACTTATCGGCTGCACAGCAAGCTGACGTCATGGCCGGTACTCTGTTGCTAGACTGCTCCGCGGGGCTTCAGAGCAAATTCAACTGGGCTTCCACCAACGCCGGGGCGGTGTATGTGCCGCCCTATGCTTATCGATGTGCCTCAGGGATCTCCGTTCTCGGCCAGGCTTCGGTGTACTCAACTGGCTTTCAGCCGACCAATCCACCAAGCGGCTGCCGGTTCGTATTCGACCTTGCTGTCGCAACCTGCGTCACGATGGGTGGAGCTACATCAACTGATCAATCCTGCTCCCTTAAGGGAGTGAGCATCCTCCGTGCTGCGGGAGCTATCCCGGCCGGCTCGATCGGGCTGATGGTGCAGAACGTTTATGCAACTACGGTTGAGGACGTCGCCGTGATGCGTCACTCGATCGCAATTAACTTCAAGATGAATGCGACGGGGACAGCAGGCATCAGCTGCATGATCGATCGCTTGTGGACCGGAGCAATTTCAGATTGTCATGCTGTGTTCGATTCATGGCCGGAGGCACGCTTCAACCAGTGCCGCTTCGGGATGAACGGAGCCGGCGACCTCGCGGGGAATGAGTATATTCGGATCCAGGGTGGTACCTCGAACGCCGCTGGAGGCCCTGATACGCTCACCTGGGTCAATTGCCAGTTCAACCAGGGCGCCAATTCGATGACGAACTGGATGAGCTTCAAGAACTTCCTTGTGGGAAGCTCGTCGGTTGGAGGACTCTATTCGTTCGACACCTGCTACATCGAGGACAATGTTCACGGAATCTTCTCTGACGCTACGTGGGTCACTAGTAACGGAGCGTTTGCTGGGATTCTGCAATTCATGTTCGTGAACTGCGTGTTCAATCCGAATACCAACACGTTCCAGTTCTTGAACTTGAACGCCGGTACGCAGATCAACAACATGACGATCGCAGACAGTCAGATCAAGTGCGCGTTCACCTACGCTGGAACAGCACAGATCAACACGCTGACTGTCACCAACACTCAATTCCTGGGCGCCGTGAATCTAGCCGGCATCAGCAATTCGGTGGCGGTGTTAGGAGATAACACCTACGGTAATGGTCTAACGCTGTCTGGGTCGTGGGGTGGCTGCCTCAGTGTGATTGGTGGAGGCATTACCAGCGGCGTGCTGAGTAACACTGCTACCGGGACGGTGAAGATCGATGTTGCGCCCTACAACTCGCTCCTGGCCTACACTCCCACCCTCGCCTTCGGTGGAGTTTTCCTCCCCTCAGGCCAGTACACCACCAAGGTAGGCGCGTATCAGGTTCTGGGCAACAGGGTAACTGGCCAGGGAATGATCACCCTCAATAGCATTGCTGGTGCAGCAGGTGCCGCAACGCTCGAGGGCCTCCCATTCGCGCCTAATGGTGCTCCCTATGGCGGAGGTGGCGGCGGGATGATTAACTTCGCCACGAACATGATTGCGCTAAGCGCCGCTCCGATGATGCTCTCAATCGCAGCGGGGACACAGTTCAACATCTACCAAATGTCAACCACGGGGCTAACCGCAGTCACCGCTGGTAACTTCTCCGCCACCAGCACAATTCACTTCACTTTCGAATACTTCATGTGAGGGCCAAAGATGAAGGGCCAATTCAAGAACGCTCCCGGCAGCAATCACGAGCCTCCCGCTCATCTCGATCTCTATTGGCACCCTCCGCGCAGCAAGATCTCGATCAAGGTTGGAGAGCTGCATGATGGGATTGCAGAGATCTATGAGGGAATGCCTCAGGCTGCCATCGATGCCTTTATCGTGAAGGGGACCGAGATTGCGGATAGCTAAGACTACGATTGAGAATGCGAAGCAAAAATACTTGGCTCGCCCCGTCTATCGGACGATCTCCAAGACAAAACCGATGGCCCTCGCTGTCGCCTTCGCCGTGCACGCTCCGGCGCCGAAAGCAGCAGTGGAGATCGATCACTACGAGCGACATCGCATCCAGTGGATGAAGCGCGATCGCAACGGAGAGATAGTGCCAAGATGACTGTCAGCGATTGGGCTCAGGTCATCGGAGTCATCGTTGCAATCGCTGGCCTGATCGGTGGCGTGGTAGGGTGGATGCTGCGGCAACTGTGGGGCGCGGTGAAGGAGCTAACGAGTGATGTATCGAAGCTGCAGCAATCCCTCCCCGGAGTCTATGTGAGGAAGGATGAGATGCAGAAGATGGAGGATAGAATTGCTACCGAAATCCGTGGAGTAGGTCATACTCTTGAGCGGCATATGGAGAATTCTACTCGGCTATGGGTTAATAGCCGGATGAACCCGATGGATCCGGAGAGCTGATGAGCCATCGTCCAGTACGTCATCAGGGCAAAGCGAATGCCCCCTTCCACGAGCTGGAAGACGGTACCTGCATTAGCCTAGATAATGTAGAGAGCAGCCGCAGTATTCGCCATCACATGCAACATTGGATGCGCTGCGTTTACACCATCATTTCACCCAGCGGATTTCACACGATGTACAGTTTCCGCATGGAGGAATCGGTTTATCAAGATTTTTCAAATCGACGCGATAACCCGGGGCTTCTTAGATATCTTCGCGACAATCTTTCCGGCTCACGCTTCTTAAAAGAATGGGTGGTTTCTATGACTCCACAAGAATTCATCGACGCGATCTATCCGGCGGCTCAGCAATCAGCAAAGAAGACCGGAATTCCGGCCTCGTTCACTGTCGCGGAGGCGGCACTGGAGTCGGGGTGGGGCTCCTCGAAGCTGGCGCAGGAAGGGTTCAACCTCTTTGGGGTGAAGGCCGATCCGTCGTGGGAGGGAGCCGTCCTGTACATGAACACCAGGGAGTTTCTGAACGGCCACTGGATCATGCTCACCGCGAGCTGGCGCAAGTACGTTGATTGGCTGGGGGCGATAGCAGACCATGCAGACTTCCTGTTGAGCAATCCACGCTACGCTCCAGCGTTTGCAACGACCAACGGCATCGACTTTGCGAGTGCTGTTGCACAAGCAGGTTATGCGACGGATCCAGAATACGCGAGGAAGATAACGCTGATTATACAAGAGCATAACTTAGAACAACTTGGTGGAGGCTCGGTATGAGTGCTTGGATGGCGAAGGCGTGGTTGCACCTACGGGGCGCGGTGCGGTCGTGGACAATCTGGTTCAACGGAGTGATAGCAGCGGGGCTTGCTCTTTTGCCTTCGTTGCAGGATTGGTTCCCCTCCCTCCAGGGCTACGTCCCGGCGAAAGCTTATCAATATGCTACCGTGGTGATTCTGGTAGGGAATTTCGCCCTGCGCTTTAAAACTAACAAGTCCCTCGCGGAGAAGGTTCTTCAACCCGTTCCCCCGGCGGCTCCGTGACTCCGCTCATAGAAGCAGGCCTTGCCCTGCTGTTGGTCGCGATCTACAGCATCGCCTGTATGTTCGGGGGCTATGAGTTTGCGCAATCGAGGGCGGCGAAGCAGCAGGCAACTCTGGAGGCGAAGGCCACGACCAACACTCAAACGCTGGCTACCGCTAACGCTGTCGCCGCTGCTCCGATCATCAAGTACATCGATCGTGTGCAAACTGTGACTCGCACCATTACCAAGGAGATCCCCCTTGTTCAAACGATCACATTACCTTCTCTCTGTCCTGAGCATCCTGCTGTGGTTTGTCCTGCTGCTATCACCGCTGCTGACCGCTTGCTCATCGATTCCGCCGCTCGTGGCATCGATCCCTCCGCCGGACCCAGTGCTGATGGCTCCCCCTATCCCGCTGGATCTCTTACCGCCAGCGTCGTTGCCAACTACGGCCGGTGCAATAGCTACATCGCCCAGCTCAAAGGACTCCAAGACTACGTCCACAGAGCACTAGAGGGACAGAAGCTGCTGTGCCCCAAGCCCTAGCGATGGCCGTTGAACTGGCCGCACCTGAAGCACCTCGTGCGCACCAGGAAGTTGCGGAACTTGCATTTCTTGCACACCCACGTCGGTGGGGGCTTCCGCAGTGGGCTAGTCACTGGATTGCTGGGCCGTTAGCTTGCTGCTTTCCTTCCTTGCCCTCTCGTACATCACTCCCTCGATGAACCACTTAAAGGCCTCGGGCCTCTCCGCGTGGTAGGTGATGACATAGGCCTGCTGCCGGGCCTCACGCAGGCGGCAGAGCTCATCGAAGGCTTCCGCTAGTCCTCGGTCAATAGTCCTCGGGCCTTCAAGCAACGGGTCGCGTTCTTGCATCGGTATTCTCCTCTCCGGAAAAGGGCCTTGTGAGTCTTGATTGTCGTGCGGCTGAGGCCGAGTCGCTGGCCGATCAGAGTGGGGCTGGTATGAAGGGAGAGGAAGGCGAAGACGCAGCAGTAGTGGAGGCCTTCTTCGCACACGAGACGCTCGAACAATGATGAACACGTTTTGCCGCTCATGCCGGTTCACGTTTTCTGCGTAGGCTCCGGATCCACTCCAACATAGCGCAGTAGCCTCCCCTGCCCATTTATCTCCATCCGGACCTTCCCCAGCTGCAGCACTCCCATCAGGATCTGCTCGAACTCGTGGAAATTCGGGAACTGGTGGTGGATTTCATGATAGGCCTCTTCGTAAGTGCAGGTCCGATGTCGCTTCACGAATTCGACCAAGCGATCTGCTCCCATTGCGGCCTCATTCTTGCCAATCAGGGCAAAGACCTTCTCGAAGTCCGGCTCCACGCTGATCAGCATGCCATTGGCGTCCTCGAAGTCCTCAATCTCCAGCTGCATTGAGTCCCGTCGGGAGGCGGCCAGAATCATCGCGAGCTTACACAAGTGAGTTTGCTTCCTCGCCAGATAGTTCCGCATGATCGGTGAGCTGCACTCCGGGTACACCTTCTGCCACAGATCCTCATACCAGATCTTCTCCCACTCTCTCGCTTCTGGCGTCTCCGTGAAGGGCCCCACGAGGTTGAGGCTGATATGCTCCAGATCACTGACGAGTGCCCTCCGCACCATCTCAAAGTCCTCCGCCGCGACCTCCTGGCTCGGATCATAGATCAGCCTCGCCTTCTCTTCTCGGTACACAAATATACAGCGTGAGGTAAAACCGCCCCCAACGGCAAGCCGCGGCATATTCTCTGCTATTGCGGGAGGAGTAGTGCAGCCCAGAAGGGTTATCCAGGGCGCTTCGACGATGTCCTTCCCATTCATCTTCGTGCTCTTGTCGAACCGTCTGCGACCATCCCACAAAGTGATGAAGAGGTTCACCATATCCCTGTCCTGCATGTTCAACAATAGCCCCAACTCGCTTGACACTAAGGTGATTGCCGACATCGGGTAGTGTTCGTCCTGATAGAGGAAGCTTTCGCAGCTCCCCGCAAAAGCTGTAACGAGCGACTGCCAGGTGATCGAATCTGGACCGAAATTGATTCCAGGCACTTCCCGCAACATGTCCAGCGCCAAATCGGCCGTAGAAGACTTGGTCACCACTCCCGGCGGAGCCACTAATATCACATAGAAAGACGGATACCATTTGAAGGTTCTTCGGTCGATCCAGACCTTTCGCCGCAGGGCTCCGCTGAGGGCGCATACCGCACTCCAAAAGTGCATAATGCCAGGGGCCTCAGTCACGGAGGCCCACTCGACATAGGTCTTCAACCAGTCCTCTAATTGTCTCACTTACAATCGCCCCACGAAATCCTCGAGGTCTTGACTCCAACCGGAATCACAAGAGGATCTTCGTAGGGGATTGTAATGCTCGACAGCTTGCGGAGTTTTTCAATGCTTGCGTCATGACGATGACTAGGAAATTGCCCTGCGAGGGAGTCGTGCACCTGCAGTAGGACTTCAATCTCTGGTGCCTGCTCCCAGAGGTTCATCCAGGCTCTGTTGATGGCACAACCCACTGTGCTCTGAGGTATCCAGGCAAGCCACTCTGGAAGTCCACCTTCGAGTCGATCGAAAATATACCAGCGATAGCCGAATGGATTCTGAACGAATCTGTGTCGAACAACCCATTCTTCGGTTCTTCGTTGCCATGCCAAGATGCCAGGATGAGCTCCAAACCAGAGAGCTTGTGCTCTCTCGACAGTTGCGACAGTCTCTCCCAGCTTTGGGGCGAGACCTCTAGCTGTAGCACCATAGTCAGTTGCATGCACGAACCTCTTTGCAAATTCCCGTCCGCCTCGCATCCTGTCGCGATAGTCCCAATAACACCTCGGGCCGCAGGAACAGGCCTCTTCCCTGGAGTGACGCTCAATCAGCTCTTCCAGGGGAGGAGCCTCGCGTCCTGCGAGCACAAAGGCGTTGAGGAGATGAAGATCAACGCCCAAGCGAAGGGCAGCCTGTAGCATGCTATCGCGAGCCTCCCACACGACAACCTGGAGATCCGCTCGGTCGAGGTCCAGGTCAAAAAATGTGAATCCTGAATCAGGCCCAAACATAGTGCGTATATTCGGGAGCTGGAGCTTGGTTCCCCTCTTTTCAGCCTTGCTAACAGACATCGATTTGTCAGACGGAATGTTCTGGAGATTGGCTCCAGAACCAAAGGCGTTTTCTGAGGAGGACAAACGATAACTATACGGGGCAGATTTTCCACTCGTAGAGCCTCCGATGTTGTAAGAGCAGCGCATTCGATTATCAACGTCCAGCCGCTTGGTGAGCATTTCCATGAACTTGCCCAGCGTGCGGAGGTCAGCAATCGCGTCGGTGAGGGGCTTCAGCAGGGGCTCCCGCTCCCCGATCTTGGTCAGCGCCTCATCGTTGCAGGTGACGTGAGCGGGCGCATTCTTCGTCGCTCGGGTCATAATCGCAGGCTGGGCGAAGTCGCGATAAAAGAGCGTCGTCATCTGCGGGTAGGAGCCGATGTTCAGCTCGTGGCCGAGGACCTCATGCAGCATGCCCTGGCCCGAAGCGATCGCCTCTTGTGTCTCCATAATTAGCTTATCTCGCTGTTCCGTCCTGACACGGATTCCGCGGAGCATCGCTTTGAGAACGGGGTAAAAGAGACGCTGCTGAAAATCGTGCACTTCCCCCAGGCCGAGTTTTTCGACGGAGCGAAGCTCGGCCTCCCCGCATTCTCGGGTGTAGACGCAGTCTTCGAGGTTATAACTCCAAAGCTGCTCTTCCCCCATCTTTGGATCCCAGTTCTTCCCCTCATCCTTCCAGTAGACATAGTGCCGTGCGTACATCGAGGCCTGGAAGTACAGGGCCTTGGGGAGCTGGCAAAACAGAGTGTGCTGCGAGATCATCGTGTCCTGGACACCGTGCGGGATAAAGTGCCAGTGGCGATGAATGTACTGCGCATCATAGAGGCCGTTCTGCCATCTCACCTTCACCCGAGGATTAGTAAGTAGCCGGAAGAGGAGCCAGATGATATGAGCTTCCTCGTCGAGAGACCAATATCCTGAAGCTCGCTCGACGCACATGAAGGGTATTGACACTCCTTCTGTGAGGCTCCAGGACAGCCCACAACAGGCAATGTGACCAGCCCTGGTTTCAAGGTCGAGTTCGATCCACAGATCATCAGTCTGGGCTCGATCAATAAGTGCTTGAAGAGTCTGCACTGTTTGATTGAAGGTCGGCCGGATGAGGAATCGCCACGAGGGTTTGTCATAGGTTCTTGTCTCACTTTCTCTCCGCGCGCGGCGAAGGTCGCTTACAGCAATGGCTCGCTGATCCCACTGACGCAAGATGGCAGCGGGGTGGATGGTAGGGATTAGCTTGGGAGAGTCGGCTCCGTCGAGCTGGAGGTGGCTGCCGCGCCACTTCATAATCCCCTTGCGGCCCGTTAGCGCCCAGAGGGGGTAGCCCCCGCAGCCGACAATGAGGTTAGGCTTAACAGCGGCAATTTCCTGCTTCAGATGCTCAAGCCCAGCGATGAACAGCGGCGCGACCTTGGTGTCGCGGAAGGGGATGAAATCCTTGGGACAATCCCGTCCCTTCCAGTACTTGGCCTTCTTGTCGAAGATCCAGGCTGCGAGTTCATTCTCTGGCGGGCGAGCGTTTACTAAGTTGCTGACGTAGATGTCGGAGCGCATCATGCCAGCCTCTTGAAGCATGCGATTCAGCTCCAGACCAGAGGCGCCGACGAAGGGGATGCCTTTGCGCTCCTCCTCCGCGCCCCAGGCTTCGCCGACGAGCATCACCTTCGCGGGGATTGGGCCGTCGCCAGAGCGGAGATGCATGTTAGTGCCTGTAGCCCCAGGTTACCGTGGCGGTGATAGCGAGGGCCGAGAGCCAATAACAGCAATCGGCCCACCTGCGTCCGTAGGCCCACCAGAGAGCATTCGTGAGGTACAAGCTCATAATGACGTAGTTGAACAGCTTCGGATTGTTAAGAATGAAGCTCACGGCTTCCTCGGCGGCAGGGCGTCGATGGTTGCAATGTAGGGATCCCACGCTACGTGCAATTTGCGGGCGAGGTCTCGCTCCACCACTGTGGCTGCCATGTGCTCTCGATGATAAGGCGCAAGGGGATCAATCCCTGGATCGTTCGGGAACTTCCCATCGTAGCCGATGTCGAAAGCATCCACCATCTCAGGAGTGATTCCGCGCTCGCAACAGAGAATCATCTCGATCAGCTCGTGCACCGCAATCAGGGCGTTGTAACGAGGATCGCCGAGATCGCTGACGGTGATGTGCCAAACTCCCTCTGGATCTGGCCACCAATCACCTGCGGTGTCGTAGCGTTGTTCGTAGTGGGAGATGATCTTGATGGTGATCTTCGAGAAGGGCTTCAATTCCGCCTCCAATCACCTTCTCTACGCGCCTGCCGATTGTCTAGTATTACTTCCCTATTCTTGTAATAATTAGCTGTAGCGCATGCTTTGTGATAGAAGTAATCTCCCTTTCCTGCATATGCTCCTTTGCGCTTTACTTGACTCATCGTTGCAGGATTACACCAAACCTTACAGAGATAACATTTGCGATAGTCAGGATTACCGCTGGCCAGGAGCGCTTCTGTTCTTGTGTGTAGAAGAAAATGATATTTCTGATCAGGACAGATCACCAAGTTATTGTTCGTGTTCGCCGGATCTAGGTCTATATGATGCACTTGTTCACTCCCTTTCAGTTCTCGTCCTAGAGCCTTTTCTGCTAAATAGCGATGCAGTGTATTGCCGTGACCGCCTGTTTTCGGGTATACGTAAGTCATTTCAGCCCCATTAGTCTTTTCAATGCTATTCCGTAAGATGCTTGATCTTTCTCAATAGCTGTAGCGAACAGCTTAAGGCTGTGTGCTGCAGCAAGGATAGTACCTGTACCACAGAATGGATCTAGTACTCTGTCACCTGGCAGACAACTACGGCCGAGTAAATCAGCGAATAACGCAACTGGTTTTTGTGCGGCGTGACCGAGGTTGTCGTCAGGAGGGAAGGTGAGGACGTCGCCCTGGAGGAGATTGCACGTCCGGGAGCCCTTCAGGGCGTAGAGAATCAGCTCATACTTCCTTTGCGGCCCCATCTGCGGCCAGGGAGCACGCATCCCGAGGGGCTTATACCAGACCAAGGGCGTGCGGAAGGGCTTCCAGCCCACACGCTGGAAGGCGTCCTTGAGCCAGCAGAACCAGTCGATGTCACAGAACATGTACAGGTGCGCATCGGGCTTGGCCACGAGGAACGATAGTTCCGCGAAGCGGGTGAATAGGGTTGCGGCTTCCTGCGGATCATCCGCATAGCCGTGGGGGAGATTGCTCATCCCTCCGCTGTCTCCGTACTCGTCCGCCCCGATCCCGTAGGGAGGATCAGTGAGGATGCAGGCGAACTGGTCCGGCGCCGCTTCCGAGAGCCAGCGGATGGCGTCGATGTGCAGGAGGGAGTGAGAATGCCTTCCGTAGGTCGGACCCATCTGCTTGGCCACCTCCGTCGCCCTGGCAGCGACCTCCTTGCGCTGGATCAGCTTGAACGCTGGCCTCAGGCCGCCTGCATCGCGGACCTCGGGATCGTCCAGATAGCGGGAGACGATTAGCTCCATTCGAGCTGTCTGTTGCGCGACTCCGATCTCGTTCTCGGTTGCGACAGCGAGGGGGTCGATGTAGCGCTCGATGCCGATTTCCTTACTCCCTGGTTCTGGCATTCCAGCTGCCTTGGCTTGAAGTCCTCGCAAGCGAGCGAGCAGGGCGGTGGCTTCTGCCTTCTCCACCCAGGTCAGATCGGTGCGAATGCAGTTCTCATCGTACTCGCACTGCAAGGCTTCCAGCGGCTCTAGCTCCCCCAGCTCAACACAGGGCGCCGCACCGAGGACGATCTTGCCCTCAAAGCTGTAACCCATCCCCAACTCAGTCATGTCCCGCAGGACGCGGAGGCGGCGCTCGCCTGACACGAGGGTGGTTGACCCGTTGAGCTGGCGGACGACCAGCGGAAGCTGAAGGCCGATCTGCTCGATGGAGGCCTGGAGTTCCTGGAGCGCCTCCGGCTTGAACTCCCTCCGCTGGCGATTTTCGGGGACCTGGATGTTGGCGATTGGTATTAGCTGCAACGTATGCTCCTCGAAAGGGCCGGGATTTTGGTTAGGCTCCCGGCGGACCTAGCAACTGCCGACGGTCAAGCCGCCAGCTTCAGGGTTTTGCAACCCCTTGGATCTCGTCGAAGATTTCTCCAGCTGAGGGCCCTTCCTCCGCAATGCGGTGGCCGATCTTCACCTTTACGACCTTCCCGCCGAGCATGCGGGGGTTGAAGGGCTGACCTGGAGTATTGAGATCCGTCGCCTCCCGCCACCGCCGCAGGGAGGGATTCTTCCCCACGCCGTAATCTATGCCCCCTTGGGGAGTCGTCTCCACCATGATGCTGTCATTCATCGTCACAGTGGTCTGGGGGAGCTTCAGCTCCTCTTGGATGTGCAGGGGCACCTCGAGCGTCAGCGGGACGTCGAAGGCGATTCCTGCCTTGATTTTCGCATCTTGCTTCTTCGAGGTCCATTGGCGGGCCTTTAGCTCACCTGTAACTGCGGTATAATCCCCGGGAGGCAGCGGGGGCCTGCGGACGGATTGCTCGGTGGTAGTTGCATCGAGAAAAGAGGAAGGGTCAAAGCTTGAAAGTGAGTCGTTCATCTTGGCTCCTTGAAAGCTGATTGTGGCTCTTGTGCTAGGACTGGCCCACGCCACCTCGAAGGGCCAGAACACTGCGATTAAAGGGATTCCCATAGCGTGCGGAGGAGGATCCAGACGCAGAGCAACAGCACCGCTGTCACTTCCCTCCCCTCGCCTGCCACTTGTCCATTACCTGGGCAAAGTCCGCGGGCAGCTTGCTGGCGATGGGCAGATTCCTCGCTTTGGTGTCGATGTTCGAGGCAGCGGTGTCCCAATAGAAATCCCTACCCTCGCGGAGGGAGTAGATCACGTCGCTGAATAGGGGCGGGATGTCATCCGCAATGGCTGTGCCGAGGGACTTGGTCATCGTCTTCGTTGTGCCTGTGAGGAAGTCAGTCTGCCTCCGCACATGTGCTGTCATCACTACCGTACACTGACAGGTGATCAGCTTGCGGAGGAAGTTCAGCAGATTGTTCTGTGCAACCAGGTACTCATTCTGAGCCATCATCGGCTTGTTGCCGATGGTCATCTTTTCAGCCGCTGCCGCGAGTTCGCTTAGAGAGTCGAGCATGAAGATCTTGTCCGTCCCCCACTTATCAATCGCTCCAAATTTCTTGCCTGTGCGATCGTCGGGGAAGTCCGTGCAGGTCGCCAGGACGTGCCAGAATGAATTGTTCGCTCCCGCTCGCGTGCCGTCGATCAGCTTGGTGAGGGACTCGTAGCTGAGTTTCGCTACGTTATCCGCTCCGGTCATCAAGGATTGGAAACTGAGCGGTGCGATAGGCTGCATGTGCCAGTGGAGACAGTCCGGGATGGGCCTCGGCTCCCGGCGCTTGGGATCGTTGGGATCTGTATCCCGCCAATAGCCCATCAAGGTTTCGAGGCTCTGTTCGAGGAAGAGAATGAAGACCTCCTTCCCATGCGCTTGAGCCCAATCGACCATCGTAGCGAGCGCATAAGTCTTCCCTGATCCGGCGGGGCCTTCGAGCAGCTCCTTCGGACCGGCGAGAGTAGGTTCTGGTATCGATATTGGTACCGCTGCTAGAGTCATCGCTTCCTCCCTCGGATCGCTGCCTTGCGAGCAGGAGGCTGGCCCAGCGCCGCGAGGCGGCGGGAGGCATCAGCCAGCTTCTGGACCGGTTTCGGTTTCGGTTTCTTCTTCACTCTGTCGCTCCCTGGCTCGTAAGCCTGCTGCATAACCTTGATCATAACCATCGCGAAAGCCAGCATCCCGGCCCTCGCGTATACCGTCCAGCTTCCCGTTGATGAATCCTGTGTCATAAGCCATCTGCCTCACATGCGATGTTGCGATCTCCCCCGCTGCCTCGGCGTCAGCGAAAAATTGTTCAAAGGCCATCAGGTAGTTGCGGAGCTTCGGAATCTGCCTGGGATCGATCATCTCAGTGCCTCAATAAAGCGTTCCGTCATCGGCGAGAGTGCCTTTCAACAGTCCCTTCTTATCCGCAATCCACCTCGTTATCACGAGCCAGTCCTGCCCTTGCCCCATTCGGTGGATGGCCTCCGTTTGGCTCAAGGGAATCCAGACCAGCTCCCCGGAATCGAGCGCGACCTGGATCGCCGCCTCGGTCTCCCGGACGATGGTGACGTTCTTGAGGTCGAAGACTTCATGTATTCTTGCCATAGGGTGCCTTCCCCACCAGTCCATGCTTGGCCTTGAAGATCACCAGAAAGCGCTCCAGTTCTGCATTGAGCTGACTCATCCGCTTCATGTCATTCTCTGTTGGATCGTGCCCTGGATCGAGGAAGCTCATCACGCTGGAGAAGAGATGCATCGCTCCGGAGAAGAAAGCGATGCGGCATTCATCTCGCTGGATTTGCGGTGCTTCTGGAGAGAGTACCAGGCGTTCGTAGCTGACCCAACCCGCTTCCATCAACAAGCCACGATCGGCTAGCTCCTTGGTGACGACATCGGTCAGAGCCTTGAGTTTCGGATCAATCACAGCAACGTCTCCTTCCGTGTGAGCGGATCCCACTTCCGCTTTTCGAAGTCGATCTCCAGCCAGGGCTGGGCGTCCTCACTCATGCAGACCTTGCGGAACATACACCCCCCGAAGGCCGAGCATGCATCATCCAGATTGTAGTCCCAGTATCCCTCCTTCCAGCACTGGATCATCCGCTCGATGTCCCGCACAACCTGCTTGAGCCATCTGTCGATCATGAACTGCGGCCGGTAGGTCAGTGCCTGAAGAGTGTCATACTTAGTCTTGAGAACGCTGATTCCGCGGATAAGAAATCCCTGAATTGGGATACCTGCCTGTTGGCAGCCCCAGCAATATCCGGTGAACTGGGCACGGAGATCCCACTGACGGGGCCAGGTGGCGCCGAGCTGGGTTGTGGTCTTATCATCTTCGCCGTAGACTGCGCCGGCAAATTCCGTGACTTGATCCATCCGGCCGCAGTAGATGATTGGACTGAGTGTCTGGGGATGGAGGAGCGGAAGCGGTTCTGCGAAGGAGAACTCAATCCCCTTGCGATCGGGGCCGATCTGGCTGGGGATCGCCGTCTCTTCGGCGAGGGGGTAACGGTCAAGGTAGTACTCCAGTGCGCCCATCATTCGGGTAAGGGACTTCGGGGAGTCATCCGGACATTGGAAGTCACCGTATTCTTCGAGGAGAGCCTTCATTCCCTTCGCCGCTGCGGTGTTTGGATCCTCGCCCTGTTCGAAGAAGGACTTGCGGGCGACTTCCAGACCCTTGGCATAGGCCCCTCCGGCGTGGAGGTGGACGTTGGGTGTGCGAGGTTTCCAGTGCAGGAGATGCTCCAGATAAAATTTTTGCGGACAACTCACGAAGGTTGAGCGGAGTGTGTTATCGATCACTTCGGGAAAAGGGAGCGCTGTCATTTTGCTGCTCCTAATTGTGCTTCCAGCTCCTTGATCCGTGCCTCGGCTACGGCGAGGTCGCACATCGGTATTGTGTAGGCTGGTGGGTCGTTAAAGCGACCGAAGTCCTCATACCCTCGCACCGAGATACACCAGCCTTCAGCGTTGCGCCAGCCTGTGATGGGGAGATCGGTCATTGCGACTCCATCGGCCGCCACTCCCCGCACCACAGCCTCGGTTCCGTATTCGGCCACCCTCCGCAAGCAGTAGGCTGGAGACTGATCCCCTTGGGATCGAGGACATTCTGCTGCTGGGGCAACACCAACCACTGGAGCTGCGGCGGATGGCGCAAGCAGACGTAGCCGGCGCCGAGATCCTGGGGCCGGCCGACGTAATAGCAGTTCGAGCAGGCTTGCGCGGAGCGATTCACAGGTTGGCCTCGATCCAGTCAGCAATTTCGGCGAAGGAGCGACCGCTGTCGTTCATCGAGGCGATGTACTGAGCATTCTTGGGCGACAGTACCCAGTGAAAACAATGCGGGCTCACACCGAGGACGTACTGCAATAGCCCCAGCGCGCAGAACCGATTCGCGCCGGTTGTGAGGGCGCCTTTAACCTGAACGAAGTTCCCTTGGCGGAGCACGCGGAGCCATTCCAGCTTCATCGTTTCCGGCATCGCGTGTGCGGGCTGAGCTTCGGCGAACAGTACTGGCTCGTTCATGTTAGACATCTTCTTCTCCTCTGCTGGTTGTAATCGGCCCCCTCGCGAGGGCCGCTTGGATCAGTGATCAAAAATGATCGGATCAGGTTGAGCGGAACTACCAGTACCACCGGTAACTTCCTGGAGCTGCTCTGGTTCCAACTCGACCAGTTCTACCACCTCGACGACTTGTACATCGTTCATGATGTGGTTCTCCTTCAACGCCCTGTGTTGCCCTGCACCGGAGCGGGCGGATCCGGGGCAGGTCGATCGACTGAGTCATGGCTGATTCCCGGTGGGCTTGCGTCGTTTGTGCCAGTCGTGTAATTGAGCGGCTGTTTGCGGGCTTTCCTCCAGCTCGTGCTCGAAGGCCAAGGCGGCGCGAGCAGCATCAAACTCAACCGTCTTGCGGTCTGCAACTCGCACAACCCCTTCTAATGCAGATCGCAACTGTTCGATCTTTGCATCCTTCTCCCTCACCAACCTGTCGTGGATCTCGCGGGGGATGGCGTCGGCTAACTTCTCGCGCAGTTCATCGCGATCGTGCAGCAATGCTTCGGCCCATTCGTTCGGCGAGCGGGCTTCATTATCGCGTGTCCAGCCGCTTGCGCAGATCGAGCCAATGTCGCGCCATTGTTCCTCAAGCTCCGCGATCTTCCCAAGCAAGACGGTGTAATGCGGCTCCGGGCCCTTGCCGGCTAGCGGTTGAGAGCCAACCTGCTGGGGGTCGTCAATCTGGTGCTCATCTCCAGATAGCTCACTGGCCCCCAGCAAGCCCCGAGTTTCCTCGGGCTGCCGCGTCTCTCGACCGGCATTTTCTTGATTCGATGAGGCTGGCGGTTGAGGGGCGGCGTACAGCGGCTGCCACTTGCACGGCATACTGGGCGGCTCAATCGTGCTTGGATCATAGCTGCTATATGTAGTTGCGCCGTAATTTCCGCAATAGCGCCACGCTACCGGCTTCGTGTCCGGGGAAGGTTGAGGGACGGCGTCAAATAGATACCTGCGGCTAACTGCGGCCGGATTCTCCGGTTCGCTGGCATAGCCCAGGTGCTCATTACCGTTAGCGAACTTCTCGATGTAGGCCACCGCCTTCGCCTCCTTGATCTGTGCCAGAGCGCGCTCATCTGGCGGTGTGCTGTGAAATTCGCAAGCCCTACGTAACCGCTCAATCTCCGCATCCTTCTCCGCGATCAGCACGGCGGCGGAGGGAGGGACGGCGTATATGGCAGTTGTAGGATTTAGTCTGCTACCGTGTCTGAACATTAAAACGCTAATCGACAGACAATCTGGATCTTTCAATTTGTCAAATTCTGATGTTAGAGCGTGTGCCACCGGCTCCGGCTGCTGCGCAAGGGCGGCGTCGATGCGGGCTATTAGCTCGGCATCCGGCTTGCTCCCGACGCCAACGAACACATAGCTATCGAGCCTGTCGCGCGCCTTCCGCAGCAGTTCGCGCAATGGGTCAGTCATGGCTCACTCTCTCAACGCTGTACACAGCGCAAGGACATCTTGGGATCAGACATCCAGTTTTATCGTGATTCCAGTGAGGGTGATGGCATCTGCCGCAGCCGTAACCTTTGCCATATCGCCATCGGTTAAACGCGTAGTACAGGCAATTGAATAGGCTCACGTCCCCTCCCCCAGCTTAGGCGCGGCGGCGAGCATGTATTCGATCATCTGCCTCGTCTGTGTTGCGGTCAGAAGATTTGTGCCAACCGGCCACTGCCGCGCGTAACCCATTGCATCTGGTTTGCGCCCATCAAAACTGATACCGCAGTCGGGCGCGAAGTCTTTCGGCAGAGGCCAAAGCAAGAAGCGCTCTACCATTTGATCTACGAACTGATTGGGGTCGTAGACCTCAGGCGGATTCGACGTAGCGAAAGCGGCTCCGTCATCGTGCACCCACCCGGGCCGCTGGCGGGCGAGGGCGATGAGGCGTACAAAGCTGTCGAGTGACATCGCAGCGACATAACCATCAGTCGCGTACACTTCCTCTGTCGCTAGCAGCCTCAGCGCCTCCTCGTGCTCTGGTGTCATGATATCCCCAGCTCCTTCTCCAGCTCCTCGAAGCTCGGTACGGCAGCCTTGACCTTCTTGCGCTTCGCCGAGTCACTCGCCTGCGCTGCGGCGGCTCGCCCCTCGCGGAGGATGGCGGTGGACTGCTTTAACTCCTCCACCGTCAGCGTCCCGTCCAGGGCTTTGGCCCTCCAAACGGCTACTTGAGCTTGCACTTCAGGTGTCATGGTGCTACCTTCCATAACCAAGTAATAGTGCCCGCTATCATTAACAAGAATCCTGTCAGCAGGCAGAACACACCGATGTTGCAGATCCAGTCAGGAATAACTAGCTGACTGCTCAGATCGAGTTCCATGACTGTATAGCCTACCAAGAAGAGGGAGAGTCCCACAGCCATCATTCCGAGGTGACCTCCTCGAACCGCTGCTTCAGGGCCTGAATCATCCCCTTCGGCCCGCGGACGAAAAAGCCGAGAGGGAAGCCGTAAGGGGAGAGATCGAGCGTAGCCTGGTCGAAGTACTCGCGGATGCGCTCCAGGATGAACTGCTGCCACGCTCCTTGTGGCACTCTGCGTTCTGCGTCGCTCCACAAGAGCAGCTCCACTCGCTGCTTCTCCGCCGCAGGCACAGTTACGTGAATGTGCTCCAACGGAACAGGTGATGGTCTCCGTGGCATCAGCCCAGCTCCTTCCCCTCACCTATGGCCCTGGCCTTCATCAGCATCCGTTGCGAATCTCGCCAGAGCTGCTTGAGCGCCTCCTCCATTCGCTCTGGCCAAGGCGGCTGCTCCGTCATCACGCCGATGACCTTGAATCCGCCTTCCTTGAGTGCTACGCAGCAGAAGAACTTACACTCCCCGCTCTCAACGATTTCGACGAGCTGCTGGACCTGAGAGCGAGCGTGCTCTTTCCGCACTTCTTCTGTCGCACCTGCGTAGAATGATTCTTCGGCTTCGGCCATAGAGCCTCGTTAGGTGGACTGGTGAGGACGGGCAAACGTGAACATGATACGTCCACGTGGCCCAGTTGTCAATACCATGAATCCGTAAACTTCAATCCCCTTCCTCTCCGTCCTCTTCCTCCTCTTCCTCCTCATCTGGATCCGTCTGCAGCTCAATCACCTCCGATCCGTAAACGGCTCCTGTGATGGGCCGCAGATCATCGGCGTCTGCGTCATAGGCCTTTACGGATGAGAGTGCAGGATAGCGAGAGAGAAGGGCGATCAATTCCGCTGCGGTCATCTTGGCGACTCCTTGGGAAAAAATCCCCCTGGGCCTTTGTGCCAGGGGGTAGCTCTCAGGAAGAGCTAAGGGGATTCCTCAGACCTGCAGCCCAGCTGCCAGCTCCGCATCGGCGTCGATCTTCGTGGCCTTGGCTGCCTTCTCCTCCTCCATCCGCCGGACGATCTGGCCGACCTTGGACTTGGGATTGCGGAACGAGGCGTAGAGTGCGGCGCGGCTCAGGGATTCCCCCTTGGCTTTGGCGGCGTCGAGCTTGCCCTGCAGGTAGGCCTTGATCTCCTGCATCGTCTTGCCGCTGGCCTCCATGAGGGCCTTGATCACGACGGAGGCGCCGCCAAAGCTCTCTCCTGGCTCCCTCGTGCTCCACGAGCCTGCGTTGAGCTTGTCGATGATTGCATCCACAGCGACTACCATGTCATCGACATCCTCTTCCCCTGCGGTCTCGTCCCCGATCTTCTGACTCGCCCCGTGCCCGATGAAGCGGATCAAAAGGGAGTCGGGCGGCGAGAACTCCCTCGTTTCTCCGTTGCGGAAGTCGAACCTGACTTTCGCATACTGATCCCCATCTTGGGGATCCTCATCGTGCCAGGTTTCGAGATCCTTGCTGTAGAGAACGGTCTTGTTCATCTTCTTCTTCCCGGCGAAGTCGACCTCCCGGCCGTCGCTGAGCTTGATCTTCACGTACTCCGTGGGGGCGCGTTTCGCCTTCGCCGCCTTGTCGGCCGGAGCCGTCGCTGCGGGAGGGAGAGGATGCTGGGCTCCAGGATGCTGCCCTGGGGGATGCTTCGCGTTGCCTCCGCTTGCGGCCGCCTGTTCGTGTGCTGCTTGGGGAATGTTCATGTTGCTGTGCTCCTCATCATTGAGTGACGTCTTCTGGGCGCGTCACGGATTCCGCAGCTTGCTGCCCCTCATTCAGGGGCTTCAGACAGGAATCGAACCACTTCTCTATCGGGTCATAACAGTGTGCGCAGCGTAACGGTTCTTCAAGACTCCAGAGCCAATCACCGGGCTTGCTATGTGCGTCGTATGCTGTCATTACTCTAACTACTCTGCCGATGTGACACATACAGTTCCCTGCCCGTCCGTAGGCTCCTGAGAGTCCTGTGAGAGGACTCCCTACTATGATGGCCAAATCATCTGGCTTGCAGTTCATCTTGTTTCTCCTTCGTGCTGCCCCGCTCCTGCCTCTGGCAGGCGGAGCCCTATCGCGCGCGATTGTCTCACGCCAGGGACCCGAATGCAATCCCGCATTTATGGCAATCGTGGGGACGGTGACAGACCCTCATTCCTAGCCTTGTGCGAAGTAGGCAGCCTGCTTCGCTCGCTCCATCTCCCTCGCTGCCAGCAGCCCACAGATATTGAGCACGATGCGCTCGAGGCGAGCGAGTCTGAGATCAATGGATTCTTTCTCCCCAGCTGCTACCCTTGCTGCCATTATAGCAAGATCAGCCTGGAGCATAGACACAAAGTCGGACGGAGCTTGTCCTGGATTGCTCATTTATCCTCCCTGTAATCAGTTTGATCGCAGATCCCCCAAAGCGCCTCGACATCAAAGTGAGGGCCAAACACTCGCCGCCCGCGCCACTTGAACGCTTCCCTCGCCCTGTGCTCCATTGAGGTGATGCAGAGCTTGAAACAGGTCTGCACGATCTCGCTCTGGGTCATCTCCGGCGATAAGCGCCACTGGCGGGTGTACTGCAGTGTCGGCTTGCGGCTGAAGGTGTCGGGGTCCATGTAAACTGCGGAGAGCATGATCCCCCCGTGCGCTTCGCGCACATGAAAGTGATAGGTCGAGTGCGGGTCGAACTCGCACTGCTTCACCACCTCCCGCATTTCCTCAAGAGTCAAGGGTTCCCTCCGTCAGTTCGAACTCTACTGTGATCTTGCTGATTGCTCTGTTTATCGGGCCAGAGTTCAGCTGAATGACCTTCGGTCCTCCCTGCCATGAAACATCAACCTGCATTGCTTGTCCTCGTGGCTCGATGGCAAAGCCTGGAGGTGCAAACCAAGTGAGCTTGAGGGTCATCGCCTAGCGCTCCCTCTGCATCCATTCCAGCGCAATCAGCATCCCCACAATTGCGCGGAGGTACAGCTCCCTTCGGGGTGACAGGCGGAGGAAGTCGACCTGCTTCGAAACCGCCTCCCCTGCGGCATCCACTTCCGTCTGCTCCAGCTCGCCATTCTTCCCTTCATGTACGAGGGAGAAGTAATATTCTCCGTCTACGATCATGCATCGGCTTGCCATCTCACTTCCCCCAGTTGAGTGCAATCTCTTCGGTCGCCCAGCGGCCAAAGATGTGCATAGCAGGTCTGCCTCTGATATCTGGACGCCCAAGGATGCGCTTGCATTCATCCAGCTCCAGCCCTGTCGCCTGCACGAAGTGAGTGTATTCGAGGATCTTGCCCAGCTCGCTGGGAGTGGGCGGTTTGCCGTACTTCAGCTCCATCTCTGGATCTCCGTCGCTGTCGAGAATGAAGAGGCTCATCGCTTAGATCCCCCACAAGTGAAAGTACCAGAGGAGAAACTTACCTACAGGTGGCGTGACCAGGATGACGAAGAGGATGATTCCGATTGTGATTGCTGCTCCTTTCAGGTAGTTCATCACTTAGCGCTCCTTGACTTCGAGGGCCTTCATCAGCTGCTCCAGCATGTGCTCGATGTGAGCGATGCGCTGGACGAACCCAGGTATCGCTCGAGGCGCTGGAGGCGTCGCAGAATCGCTCTCAGATCCTCCATTCAGTGAAGCGTATTGTGCATATCCCACCTTGCGAATTTCTTTATCTGTTGCCATTCTGATAAGTAGCTGCCTAAGCAGGGGCGGACTTGGTTGCAGCTTCGCTATTTCTGCTCTGCTTGCCAGTTCCGCTGTAGTCTTTATCCCCTCATTGAGTGCTACTCGAATCGCTTGTCTCAGCTGCGCTCTTTTTACCGCTGTTGGCCGACGCTTCATTCCTCCTCTCCCAGCCCATGCCTCGGGTGCCGATGCCACCAAGAGTCAACGTGCCACTTCCTCTTCTCGCTATCGTATTGCATCGTCTGCGTTCCGTGCAGCACATTTGCGTCGAAGACCTCGCAGTGCACGATCTTGCGGCCGAAATGCTGGAGCTGCAGGTGATGATAGGCGTTGCGCATCATCGTGTGCGGGTACTTGCCTGCGGTGGTTTTGATGGCCTTCGCTCCGTTGCCTGTCCCATTATAGTACCTGGCCTTTACTGGCCTCGAATCTTCATCCTTCTGTTTTCTGCTCATGATATCGGCCACTCCTTCTCTCTGCATCGCACTCGCCTCTTGTGAACCCCCGCCGCAAGGCGGAGCATTTCCTCCTTCCTGTGGGGCAGCACTTCAGCGAGCGTCAAGAGGTCCTCGACCTGCGCAGCCCTACACCTGTGGTGCTCACACCAGGCTTTGACCCAGAGCCTGTGGCTCATCAGTCCGCTGCTCCTAGCTTGTCATCATCGAAGACCGAAAACTGCGCCTCCTCCCGCTCCGCTGCCCCTTCCTCGCATCCTTGTTCATTGAGCTTCGTGAAGGCTTCGTCATTCATCAGCGCAATGAAGAGCGGCGGTAATTCGAGCTTCTCGGGCAGCTCTGGACTGTATTGCTTGCGGAGTTCGGGAGGCAGCAACAGCTTAACCGTGTCTCCCTCAAACTCAGGCGGTTCCTCCGGCCAGCCGGGATCGCCGTTTCGCAGATAATTGACCTGCGGTGCGCCGGGCGAATAGCGGCCTGTGATCTCAACTTCTCTCTCACCAAGGCAGCCGAAGTCGAGCGTTGTTCTAAAGGTGATCTGTGTCATTGCTATCCTCCGATTCAGGGACGCCAGCCAGGGGCCCCTACCCCTGGACTTCGACGATCTCGCCTTCCCGCCAGGCTTGAGCGAGCGGCCAGCTTGCTGCTCCGAGGCATTCAGCACAGAAATTGGTGCTGTAGCACCTCACGTAGGTCACCGAGCCCTTGAGGAGTTCGGGCAGTGGCGCCACAGTGCATGCAAGCCAATGCTTCGTGCCCGACGGATGATCGTCGGGCTTCAGCCACTCCCTCTCCTCATAGAGCCCGTCGAAGTGGCGGGAGGTTGCATGGCATCTGAGGCAGAGATGCTCCTCCCACCAGCCAGCGAAGCGGACGAAGCGACTCTCTGATTCCAAGGGAGTGTGATGCTGCGTCCTCAGGGGGTAGGCTGGTCCTTCGACCTTGGCCTTTGCCTTGGGCGCCGGGAGGTGCTGCAGTGCATCTTCGAGAAGTGCGTCGAGGTCTTCAGCCATTTATTGCTCCCTCCGGCTCCTCTCCGAGCGCCAGAATCCGCTCCGCTGCCAGATCCAGCACCCTGCGCCAGAACTCTCGCTCCGTCAGCTCCCCTCGCTCGAACTGTTGCTGGAATTCCAGCAGATTGGTCGCTCCCAATAGACTCATTGTTTCTCCTCAGTAGATGTATGCTCTGTACTTCTCCCTGAATTCCGTCGATCCCATCAGCGCGTTGTCTTTTATCAGTTCTTGTTCATGATGTGCCCGATATTCCTGTGCTGTTGCCCAGCCATCTCGTGGATAGCTCATGAACGCATATCCCTTTATCTTACGGGCCAGGATCTTCTGCAGCGTTTGCGCGGAGACGTTCACAGTTCTCCCCTCGCTATGCGATTCTTCAGTTCATAGATCAGCCCCATCGAGTCATCATAGGCCTTCTTGAGCCTCCCTCTCTCCTGCATGATCTCCACCAGCTCACCCCGTGCTGCTGCAGGAAAGCAAAATGCTTGATATAGACAGTCCTCCGCCTTGTGCGCGTTGTCGATCCAACAGAAAGCTTCGGCTCCTGATCCTCGCATCTTCGTAACCGTGCCCTCCTTGAGCGAAGTGGGATCAGTAAGCCCTGTTCCGGCTCCTTCCCATACTATCCTGTCGCCGATCTTCATTCTGTCGTCTCCTTCTCTGATTGATCCTCATCCGGCACCAGTCCCATTAGCTCGATGTCCTCGGGACAGGTCAGGACTCCCTCACAATAGCGCCATCCTTCAGCGAGGAGCGCATGATAACGCTTGACCTTCGGTCGCTCCGCGGCGGGCTGTTCTCTGAGTCGCTGCGCTGTGGCTGCAATGCTTTTGGAATCTGCTTCCAGCAACGAGGGCCGTTTCGGCTGCTCGGCGAGCATTCGCTGGAGCTTCTCGAAGCTCTCGTCGGCTCGCTGTTGCAACTCAGCCGCGGAGATTTCGGCCGGAGCCATCCCTTCCATCGGGACCCAGCCATAAGTCTGCCCTGTCACCACTCGATCTATGGTCTCCTTGCTCACGCAGTAAGAGAGCGCCACTTCCAGCCGACTCGCGCCTTCCATTACCCGCCTGCGGATCAGCCTCACATCATTTGCGCTGAAGGCCCCACCATGCTTCCTCGCCCTGTTATGGGGCCGCATTCCAGGCGGCGGATATTTAACGTTGCTCATTGCGCTGCTCTCTGTGGCAGTGGCCTCTCGCCTTGCAGAAATCCTTCTTTATCCTCCAGCCAAGTCTCTCTCCTCACTATGCTGGCCACCGTTCCCATCGAAACAGTTATCTCCCCCTGCTCCTCGATGATGCGCCTGATATGCGAATAGGTCTTCCCGTTCGCGGCCAGCGCTCTGATCCAGCGAACATGGTAAGGTGTGAGTTTCATTGCTGTGTCCTGCCAAGATCCCAGGTCGAGCATCATACCATGCGGTAATGCTCGTAGCAATCCCGCATTTGCGGTACGTATTATGCCCACCTAGTCATCCTCATCATCATCCTCAACCCTTATGGCCTTCCTCCTCCATTTCAAGAACCGTCATGCCTCCAGTTCCCTCCTTCCCAGTCTCCCTGTCCCAGTGCCGTTCCCTTAGTATGTTATCTCTTAAAAAAATATAAAAACAAAAAACACCCCTACAGAGAGACGGAACTGGGGCGGAGAGACTAGACCCATAACGGAACTACGAATGGGGGCGAGAGGCCGGGAGGGTTGAGGATGATGAAGAAGAAGACTAGTTGCTAATGTTGATGATGAAGATGAGCCCAATCGTGAACAGGTTAACTCGCGCTAACCTGTTCACTCCCCTCATCAGAGCGTAATCTTAATCGCCGCCTTCACGACCTCGGTTACGCAGAGCTTATAGATCCGCTCGCAGTCCGCGTCAGTAACATGTTCACGGAAATCCTCACTCACTGAGAAATCGCACATTGGCCGATTCCCCTCGACTAGCTCAAAGCTGTTCGGCGTCTTCTGAATAACCTGAAAAGGAAAGGTGATTCTCATTTCCGCTGCTCCTCGTCAATAACCTATGCCCAGTTAAACCCCCGCGCCCCCGCAGTTCCACACTCACTGTGGGGTTATTCGCTTACAATTCCCAATTCAGCCGCGTACTCGTTGACCTGCTCGAGCGAAATTCCGCTCGCCGCAGCCCGTAATTCCGCCGCCTTATCACCGACGGCCTTCACGCGCCCCCAGACGTTCACAACATCGACGACCGTCGCCTTTTTCGCCTGAGCCGAGTCGAGCGCCATTTGCAGCGCCGCGGCGTAATCGATCGATTTGAGCGCCGCTACCGCCCTCACCGTCCACTGATCAAACTGAGGTCCCCTCGGCCGAGCGGTCAAATCCCAGTCGTCAGTCCCCGACTCATAATGATCGCGCAGCCGGACTATCGCCTCATACTTCTGCGCCGCAGTCGCGGCCGCGCCCGTAACCTTATCCTTCGGAATAGCCGCCGCGTTCGACAGTCGCTGTGTCCAGCCGTGAATTTCCGCATAGTCGCGGCAGATCTGTGCCGCACGCGAAGGGCAGAAATGCACCTCCCCTGCGCCGATCACGTTGATAATCAGCCGCTGCGCGTCATCATCCCATTTCGAAGTGACCACGCTGTTGGACTTCGGTTTATCGTTCATATCTCATTCCCCTTCGCCGTCGTAGTTATGATGTCGAAATGATAACGTGTTCGCGAATTGCTGACAATACCGTGTTCACGTTTCCTCCAGCCGCGTTCACGCGTATCATATCCTGCACTGCAGCATGACTCGCGTTGCGAAACCTTCCATCATATCAGCTCCCGACTCGCGCGTCAATCCCTGGTACGCGTCGGTACCCAGCCTGCAGGGGGCTCGGCGATTACCGCATCATAGCGTGATGCATATATCGACGGAGCCTACAATACTACAATCACGTCAGCTCTCACTCCCTCGCACCTACCGCCCTTGCGCTAGCCGTATGTTGCGTCGCTAAGATCGAGGCCGGACGGGGGCAAACTGAGAAGTGAGTACTCACTCCGCAGGCGAAATCCAAATTTTGCGCAACTGAGAGTAACGTGTTCATGTTTAAGGGAGCTGGAGCAGCGCAGTGGCACAGGAACTGCTCAGGATATCGTGTTCATGTTTAGTTAGCTGACCACAGTATATGGCAAAGTGGGTATTGACTTTGGGGGTGGATAGGAGTATCTTCCTGTCGTCATGAATGAGGAACTTGATTCTCTCACAGCCGACGCCCTAGGGGCAGGAGCCCATGAGCCGGTAGGGGCGAAGCCGCCCAGCAAGCTGAACTACACGCACGAGGCCTGCGTGGAGATGCTCGTGGCGCATCCGGAACTGACGCAGCGCAGGATCGCGGAGATGTTCGGCTACAGCGAAGCTTGGCTGAGCACCATCATTTGCAGCGATGCGTTTCAGGCGCGCCTCGCGCAGCGACGGGAGGAGATCATTGATCCCCTTCTGCGCTTGAGTGTCGAGGAGCGGTTTAAGGCGGCGGTGAACCGCAGCTTCGAGGTCTTGATGGAGAAGATGAGCGGGCCGGCGCGGCTGGTGAGTGATCAAGTGGCGATCCGGGTCGCGGAGATGGGCGGGAAGGTCCTAGCTGCCAAGGCTGCGAACGGGCCTCAGGCTCCCTTGATGGCTCCCGGGGAGCGGATCAAAGCCATAGCTGGTAGGCTTCGCGAATTGCAACGGCCCGCGGAGCCCATCGTGGTGGATGCGGTAGTGAAGGAGGTTCCGAGTGGCCTATCATCGTGAGTATAAGCATACCAGCCACAAGATCAAGGGAGCGGAATATGGCTTCACCCTGCACGGCGGGGCGACGCATCCCGTAGGAGGGAATCACACCTTTCATACGGAGGGGCCGGGATGCTGGATGAGCGTGCCCTCGACGAAGCATCAGCCGAAGACGCCGGAGGCTCCCACAAGTGGCGACCCGGTGAGGATGCACCACAAGATGGCCAGGCCCTATGAGAAATAGTCCGACCGACGGAGTCGGGAGCAGGGCGGAATGGCTCCGCCTGGAGCGGGGCAGAACGGCTATCGCGATCTGATGAATAATGACTTTTACGAACCAGCCTCCCCTGCCTCGAGTCCTTGGACTCATTGGCTTGCGGCCCTTCAGACCCTAGGACAGGCAGGGAAAGGCTGGTATTCAGCGGAGCTGAATGATGAGACAAGGGCTTCCCAAATTACGACAGCCCCGCCAGAGGCCGAAGAAGGTGGCGAAGCCTAAGCGGGTGAAGAAATCACGCTACTGATGGCGAAGAGACCGAAGGTCCAGCCTCCGCTCCGTGCGCCGAAGCCCCGGCTGACGGCGGAGGATCGGCGCTTTCAGGCGAGGGATGATCTCCGGACGCTGCAGTCGGCGCATGAGATTCAGAGCGATAAGCGAAGATACGATGAGGCTGGGCGTGAGGCCCGGCGGCAGATACAGGCACTCTCCCAAGTGAAACCGAGGAGCGGACGATGACGGATGAAGCGATAGTGACGGATTCCCTTGCTGCGATTGAGAAGCTGGATCTTCCAGCCGAGCCGTCGGAGCCCGCTCTTCCAGAAACTGTTCTGACAGATCCTTCGACCGAGGCCGGGCAAGTCGCTCTAGCCGGCGATCTACTTCCTCCCTCCCCAGAGCCCGTCGCCTCGGTCCCTTCGCTTCCAGAAGCTCCCCCTGTTGCTGTAGCTTCCCCCGTTGCTCCAGCCGCTCCCCCCGCGGCGGAGGCGACAATCCGCTCGTGGGCAGCGGATACCTTCACCAATCTCGTGGCCACAGGCCGCTTGCGCGAGCGCGAGGCGGAGGCCTTTGTGCAGGATCTGCTCAAGCGATTAGGGCTCTGAGATGGACCTGCTGCAGATAATCGTCCTCGTCGCCGTCCTGGGCGTGGTGTGGTGGGCTCTCACCACACAAGTCCCGATGCCTCCGGCCGGGAAGAAGGCCCTCACTATCGCCTTCGTTGTGGTGATCGTCCTCGCCCTGCTCTCCTTCCTCGGCGTCGGTACCGGGGTGTTGCACTATAAGCCCCATCTCGGATGACCTCCCGGCAAGAATTTCAGTCCAAAACCCCCGACGAGACGAAGCTGTTGACCTTTGATTACAGCTCCGACCTCGGATCGGGGGAGACGATCTCGAGCACTGCAGTGAGCTGCGTGGTCTGGAGCGGAACGGATGCGGCTCCCTCGGGGATGATCTCAGGCTCAGCCACGATCTCGGGCACCCTGGTGACTCAGCTCTTCGCCGCAGGGCTCGCAGGAGTGATCTACTTGGTGAGGGTCCTAGCCACCACCAGTCTGGGCCAGGTCCTGCCTAAGGCAGGCTATCTAGCGGTGGTCGCTGCGCAGCCGGGGTAAAGTGGAACAGCACGTCAAGCTGGATGCGGTGCTGCAGGAGACGTTTGCGGGGGTGTTCCTCAGCCCCCTTTATGACGAACCCAAGCCCACGCCGGACTTCCATCGGCAAGGGTGGGAGCTCTACTGTTCTTCCGCTCCCCAGGCGGCCCTGGCGGCTCCGCGAGAGCACGCCAAATCTACCGCATTCACCCACGATTTCGTCCTTGCAAACGTGCTCTTCCGCGTCGAGCAGTACGTCATCATCGTCTCTAGCAGTGAAGAGATGGCTATAGAGCCACTCACTGATATTTCGAAGGAGCTCAGGGACAATGAGGACCTGATCGCTGAATTCGGCATCAAGCGTTTCGTCAGCGATACGAAGACCGACATCATCGTGGAGATGGAGGATGACTACCAGTTCAGGATCATCGCCCGAGGTTCGGGGCAGAAAATGCGCGGCAGGAAGTGGATGGGGAAACGTCCGGGCCTTATCGTCTGCGATGATCTCGAAGATGATGAACAGGTTGAATCCTTGGAGCGCCGCACCAAATTCCGTCGATGGTTCTTTCGCGCTCTCAAGCCCGCGTTGCGTGATGGTGGGCGTCTTCGGCTCCATGGGACTATCCTTCATGAAGACAGTCTCCTAGCCCGGCTGATGAAGGACAAGACCTGGGCCACCCTGTTCTATAAGGCGCACGAGTCGTTTGATGACTTTAGCAACATCTTGTGGCCTGAGAAGTTCCCCGAGGTCCGGTTGCGGATGATTAGGGCCTCTTTCATCGCGCAGTATGACGCTGCGGGTTACGCCCAGGAGTATCTCAACAACCCCTTTGACCATCAGGACAGCTACCTCCAGAAGGGCGACTTCCTCCCGATGGAGGAAGTGGATTACGAATCGCATCAGACCTTCTACGCAGCTGCTGATCTCGCCGCTTCCTCTCACGATCGAGCCAATCGGACCTCCCTGGTCGTTGGAGGCAAGGATACAAAGCATGCGCTGTTGTTCCGCGACCAGCGGGTAGGACGCTGGAAGCCCCAGGAGTGGCTCGAACACATGTTCGACATTCAGCAAAAGTGGTCCCCGAAAGCCTTCTTCGTCGAGAAGGGTCAGATTTGGTCCTCTGTTTCGGGCTTCATCGAGGCGGAGATGCTCAAGCGGCAGATTTGGATCAACTTCGTACCGATGAACCCTGCGAAGGATAAGGCCACTCGCGGGCGAAGCTTGCAGAAACGGATGCGCGGCGGAGGGTGCAAATTCGACAAGCGAGCCGACTGGTATGTAGGGATGGAAGAAGAGCTTCTGCACTTCACGGAGGAGGCCGAGGCGCTCTTGGATGACCAATTCGACTCGGCCTCGCTGCTCTCGTGGGGCCTCGACACCTTTGCAGAGGAGGAGGAAGACGATTTCTACACGGATGAAGAGAGGCAGTTCTTCAAGGAACAGGCTCTCAGAGCAAAAGCTAATGGCAGGAGCCTAGTAACGGGCTATTGAAGATGATCCTCGAACTCTCCAAGCACCTCACTCTCGATCTCAAATCGATTCGCTCTCCGAATCTCGTGCCGGAGCTGGATGAGAATGATCTCGAAAACCTAGGCGCTTGGTGTTGGACCGGCTACGACGCCGACGTGCAGTCGCGGGCGAATTGGTTCCGCCGCAACGAGGCGGGGATGGACCTCGCGATGCAGCTGGTGAAGGAGAAATCCTTTCCCTGGCCAGGATGTGCGAATGTTGCCTTCCCGCTGGTGACGATCGCTACGCTGCAATTCCACTCCCGCGCTTATCCCGAGCTGGTCCCCGGCAAGGACCTCGTCCAGTACGAGGTCTGGGGCGATGATCCGGAGGGCAAGGAAGCTGCCCGCGCCTCACGCATAGGGGCTCATATGAGTCATCAGTGCCTCAAGGAAGATGAGGGATGGCAGGACGTGCACGACAAGCTGATGATGAACTACTCTGTTGTCGGCTCCGCCTTCGTGAAGACCCGGAGGGATACAGCGGAGAATAAGAACAAGAGCGATTTCGTCCCTGCACGCTATCTGGTGATGGACTATTGGGCCAAGAGCGTCGAATCTTGCGGAAGGAAGACGCATCTTATCCCGCTTTCGCGCAACGAGATCGTGGAGCGGGTGCGGAAGGGGACCTGGAAGGATGTCCTGAAGGAACCTTGGTACCAGGCCGGAGGCGAAGCGGATCAAAAGCAACAGGAGCGTGAAGCGGGGAAGGATAAACGAGCAGGCCTGGAGATGCCTCCGGCCGACGATCTCACCCCCTTTTGGTTCGGAGAGCAACATACCTGGGTCGATTTCGACGGAGACGGCTACGCTGAGCCTGTAATCGTCACATTCGAACTCAACTCCAAGAACGTGGTGCGGGTAGTCTATCGCTTCGAACGCGAAGAGGACATCATCCGCAATGATGAGAAGGCGATCGTCAAAATCCTGCCCGAGGAGCTATTCACCCGCTACGAATTCCTGCCCTCGCCCGACGGAGGCGTCTATGGCCTCGGTTGGGGCCTGCTAGTTGGGCCGCTCAATGAAGCTGTTTCAACCCTGGTCAATCAAACCCTGGACGCGGGGACAGTCAACAACACCAAGGGCGGCTTCCTCGCACGCAACGCAAAGCTGAGAGGGGGCAAGTACATCTTCAGTCCCTTCGAATGGGTCAACGTCGACGTGAGTGGAGGGACACTGAAGGATAGCATGATACCCTTGCCTGCGGGAGAGCCTTCCGAGGTGCTCTTTAAGCTCCTCGTTCTGCTGATCGACTATTCGAACCGGATCTGCTCCTCGACGGAGATGCTCGCCGGGGAGAATCCTGGGCAGAACACGCCGGCACAGACCTCCGCTGCGATGGTCGAGCAGGGGATGAAGATCTTCGCTTCCATCTTCACTCGCGCCTGGCGGTGTATGAAGGAGGAGTTTAAGAAAATCTACATGCTCAACGCCGTCTATACAGCTCCCGGAAAGCCTCTGCCGGGATTCGCCTCCCTGGAAGACTACAAGGGCGATCCCTCTCGCATCTCGCCGAGTGCAGATCCGACGGTTTTGAGCGAAACACAGCGACTCCTCAAAGCGACGGCATTGCGCCAAGCTGCGTACACGGCTCCCGGCTACGACATCGAAGCGGTGGAGACCTATTACCTCAAAGCCCTCCGCGTTCCGAATTGGCAAACCTTCTACAAGGGCAAGGACAAAGTCCCGCCGCTGCCGAATGCAAAGATGTTGATCGAGCAGGCAAAGACGGAGAGGGAGAAGCTGAAGCTCCAGCAACAGAAAATGGAATTTGCCTTCGGCCTGCTGGAAGAGAAGCGCCTCAACGATGCGAAGATCCTGCAGCTCGAGGCCCAAGCTGCGAAATTCGTCGCGGAGGCTGGCGGGATTGAGAGCGGACAGCGCCTCGAAGCCTTCAAGAGTGTGATCGAGATTGTGAAGGGCAGGCAGGAACTGATCGGCAAGCAATTCGACTTGATAATGCAGCAAATGAAGGCCCAGGACGAGGGAGGCGAGGATGGAGAAGGTAAGTCCGGAGGAGTTCGCAAGGTGGCTGGAGGATCCAGTCACTCAGGCCCTGCGTCAGCATCTGCGGGAGGGGCGGCTGGAAGTAATGGATCTATGGGCGCGGGGCCAGTTCACGCATGAGGATGGGGACTCCACGCTGCAGGACAGCTCCAATGCCATAGGTGTTTGCCAGGCGTTGCAGGACATAATCGATATCAGCTACAGAGACCTTTTCGGCGAGGATGAAGATGACACAGCAGATGAAACTCGTAGACGATCCGAGGGCACTCCAGGAGAACCAAGGGAGCCCTATCCCCAGGGAACCCGCTTCGCAGTACCGATCAGGGATCAACGCTTCAGGTCTTCACCCCCTGGGCCGGGCGGTCCTTCTGTGGCCATTGGAAACGGGTCTGAAGACCCAGAAAATCCAGCTCCCCGAAACGGTTAAGCAGCGACAGCTGGTCCTCGACACTGTGGCCTGGGTCGTGGAGATGGGGAAGGACTGCAATCCGTGGTGGAGCTTCCTCGTCCGCTGGCTGGGGATGCAAGGGCCTCGGTGTAAGGTGGGGGATGCGGTGATCGTTGCGGCGCTATCGGGCTCGATGCGCGAAGGCAAGGACGGAGTCATCTATCGCTTCGTGAATCACAGGGACATCTACGGCCTTGTTGACCAAGATCATCCACTGCTAGGAGGCCAAGATGCCTGACGATCGGACGACAGATGAACGAACTGACGCGCAGGTCGAGGCTGATGCCCGACTTGTGGGATGGCAGCCGGAGAATGAGTTTCCTGGCGATAAGGCCAAGTGGAAGCCCGCCCGCGAATTCCTGCAGATGGCTGAATCGCAACTGCCAATGGCGCGGGCAACGAATCGCCGGCTGGAGGCGACGAATCAGGAGCTGATCCGGCGGCTTAGGGCGCAGGAAACAGCAATAGCGGGGATGAAGGAGTCGCTCGAAGCGCTCAAGGAATTCCATTCCTCTGACACCAAGCGGAAGGTCGAGGAGGCCAGGGCCAAGCTGCTTGAGGAGCTGAAAACCGCTCGCACGGCGGGGGATGTTGACGCTGAGGCGGACATCCTCGATGCCCTCACCCAGGCGCAGGTGACGACGAAGGAGGAAGAGAAGAAACCTGAGCCGACGGAGTCGGCTGCGGAGTCACCTGACTGGAAAGCCTGGCGTGCAGACAATCCGAAATTCCAAACGGATAAGAAGTGGCGCGGAGTGAGTATCGGCATTGGGGAGGAGATGCGCGCCGATCCCGCATTCAATCACCTAGTGGGTCGCGCCTTTTATGACGAGGTCACCCGTCAGACGGATGCGTGGTTCGCGGAGCATCCAGCTGCACCACGACGAACGGAAAAGAGCGAGGCGGGAGGCAGCGCGGGAGGCAACGGAGCCGGCTCTGCTGCGCCTCGGGGGAAGAGCTATGCACAGTTACCTCCCGACGCCAAGACTCAGTGCGAGAAGGACGCCAAGAAGCACGTTGGGAAGGATCCTGCCTTCAAAACACTTGCCGACTGGCAATCGTATTACGCTAAGGTCTATTGGGAGAACGAGTGATGGTCAATCCTGTGCAAGAGCGCATCCTCAAAGCCTCAACCAAGTCGCCAGCTGCCCCTCCCTTCAAGTACGTGGAGGGTGCGGAGCAGGGCTACATTTCGATGAGCGTCCCCAGGCAGCGACTTGCGGCGCCGGAGATCCCCGGCTTCCACACCCATTGGTTCATGGGCTTGCCCGATCGCGTGCACCAGGCGATGCAGGCGGGCTACACCTGGGTGGATCAAGATGAGGTGGAGCTGAGCGACTTCGATCTCGCAGGCGATGGCAGGCCCATCGGCGGGACGGATCTCGGTTCCAGGGTTAGCACCGTTGCCGGAGGTCTCTATGAGGGCACGATGCAGCCTCAGCGTCTCTATCTGATGAAGATTCCCGAATGGCTCTGGGAAAAGCATCAGAAACCGCTGGATGATATCAACGAAAGCATCGCAGCAGCTCTGCGGGGCGATCGCCCTGCCATCAGCACTTCAGCCCAAGACGACAAGGCGGCGAGAGGGCAGGACTTCTCCCACCGTTATCAGTCAGACGCAGGGAAAAAGAAGACCCTCTTTCATAGAAAGAATTGAAAAGGCTAGGAAACTTCTGAAAGGAGACTCGAAATCGCTAACCTAAACCAACCGTCAGGGTTGGCTCCAGTCCGGTACAAGAATGGTAATCCGTGGAACGGAGGAGCGAAGCAGTATTGCATCCTCGCTGCGGACACCAATCAGTATTGGATCGGTGATCCCGTTACCACAATCGGGAACGCCGGAGCCGACACTTTCGGAGTTCCAGCCGTGACGATCGGCGTAGCCGGCACGGCTGTTCGGGGCGTGATCCTTGGTCTGGGGACCATTCGCAACGGTCCCTATATCAACCCGAACAACCTCAACGTGCTGCCCACTCGTCCGTCTGGGGCACAAGCTGGAAATTGGTACGCCTTGGTCTGCGACGATCCGGACGTGCTGTTTGAGATTCAGGAAGCTGGTGCGGGCTCCGTCCTCACCTCCACTTCAGTGAATCGAAACGTCAACTTCAACCTAGGCACGAGGACCTCCACGCTGACCCTCAGCCCGACGTTCCTCGACAACAACACAGTCAGCACTACCAGCACGCTGAATCTGAAGATCATCCAGGCCGTTCAGCGCCCCGACAACACGCCGTTTGCCCAGTTCCAGAAATGGATCGTGACCATCAATAATCACGAGTACTCGGGCGGAACGACCTCACCGTAGGAGGCGAGAATGCCGGCTGGTATTATCAACACAGGCAGTCATCCCAAATTGCTGTGGCCAGGCGTCCATGCTACGTGGGGTCAGATTTACGCGGAGCATAAGGCCGAGTACACGGACCTCTACGATTGGGACGACTCGGATCAAGCTTATGAGGAAGACCTCCAGATCAGCGGCTTCGGCATGGCCTCAGTCAAGCCTGAGGGAGAGCCCGGAACGTATGACAGCGAGCTGCAGGGCATCCTCACTCGCTACGTGCCGACGCCCTATTCGTTGGGCTACATCGTCACGCATGAGGAGTTGAAAGACAACCTGTATGATGCAGTAGCTAACAGAAGGGCGAAGGCAAACGCCTTCTCGATCAATCAGACCATTGAGAACATCTGTGCGTTCCTGTACAATAACGGGTTCGTCACGACTTACTTCGTTGCGGGCGATAATCAGGCCCTCTTCAGCACAGGTCACACTCAGGTCACGGGAGGGACTTTCAGCAATGCCCTCAGCCCTGCGGCCGACCTCGCGGAGACCTCCCTCGAGGACATCAGCATTCAGGTCATGGGAGTGCAAACGGATCGGGGGCTGTTCTTTCAAGCCATGCCCGAATCGCTGCACATCCATCGCAATAACTGGTTCAACGCGAATCGCATCCTCAAGTCGGTGTTGCAACCAGGCGGCAGCAACAATGACATCAATGTGCTGCACGCGACCAACGCATTCCCCAAGGGCATCAAGCTCAACCATTACTTCACGAATCCAGGAGCCTGGTTCGTGAGGACTAATGTGCCGAATGGGATGACGGCTTTTTGGCGGGAGAGACCAGAACTGAAAATGGACAACGATTTCGACACTAAAAACGCAAAAGCTTTGTGCTATTTTCGACTCTCTGTGGGTATAACCGATCCGCGCGGCGCTTATGCGTCGAACGGGCCGTGAGGAGTTAGTGAGAGAAAACGTGGACACCGATGCGTGTGCAAACGTGTCCACGATTTAATACTCCGCTTCCAGCAATTCCGCTGGGGCGTCTCGACTGGAGATTCGAGGAATGAGTACAGGTGCATCACCAACATTCAGCAACTTCCCTGGTGGGTTTGCCAATGGGCTCTCAGTGAGAGGGATGCCATTGATGCAAATGCAGCCAGGCCAAGTGTTCTATCTGGGCAACGGCCCGGCACTGATCCAAGGCGCTCGGGGAGGTAGCGATGGGAATAGGGGGACTTTCCTCTCGCCCTACGCGACACTGCAGGGCGCTCTCAACTCCGCTTCCAGCGGCTCGGGCAATCTCTCCTCCAACCAGGGCATTCAGGACGGCCGAGGCGACATCATCTTCATCCTCCCCGGTCACCGAGAGACGATTACCTCCGCTACGGCCTTGAGCCTCAACCAAGCTGGAGTGGCGATTATTGGTCTTGGTGCCGGCCTGCTCCGGCCGACATTCGTTCTCAGCACCGCAACCACCGCAACTATCAACGTGCTTGCTGCGGGAATGTCGATGCAGAATTGCTTGTTCCTGGCGAATTTCGCCGGGATTGCTTCGGTGTTCACCGCAGCGAACGCGAGCTTCACCGCCGTTATCGCTGGCAACTTAATGACCACCAGCTCGGTGACCGGCACGATCAATTCCGGAGCCACGATTGCTGGCACAGGTATCCTACCTGGAATCATGATCCTCAACCAAGTAAGCGGCACGGTGGGCGGAGCCGGCGTCTACACGCTGAGCCAATCGCTCACCTTCGCCTCCGGCTCCGTCACGTCGATGACTCCAGACTTCGCCATCGACAACTGTGAGTTTCGTGACATCTCGACCGTTCTCAACTTCGTCACGATCTTCTCCGGTGCTTCGACAACCAACGCTTGCGACGGATTCCAGTTCACCCGCAACCGCGTCTTCAGCCTCGGTAACACTACCGGGACAACCTGTATCAAGCCCCTCGCGCGTGCGGACAGGATGCAGCTGAACAGCAACTTCGTCGATATGGGAATCTTGAACGATACACCCATCTTGCTCACGGGAGGTGTCTACAATCATCAAGATCTGGAAATTGGCTGGAACATCCTCAATCGCCCAAACACCTCAGCCACCGGTGGCCTGATGATGTCGAGTTCGGCCACCAGCTGCACGGGACACGTCCACGACAACTACGTTTGGAGCCTTGTCGCTACGCCCTTGCTGGCTCCCACCGGTACGAAGTTGGCGTTTGACCAAAACTATGTGAACAACACCGGTGCAGCGGACAAGTCCGGCCTGATTCTTCCAGCTACAGCCTAACCTCTCTCGGAGAACGAAATGTCACAAGCATTGCAGAACGCGAACTATCCTGTCAGCGGCTCGATCAAGGTATCGAACATCTTTCCTGGCGACTACGGCGCGTGCGACGAAGGCTCCTTCTACACTGCGAGTCTAGCTGCAACAGCCTCTACCGCGGTTGCAACCACAACCCAGGCTCTGGGCAAGACCAATCCTGTTCTGGCTATCATCAACCCCTATCCCGTCGGCGGACCGGGGAGCTTTAACATGTATCTTCGCTACGTCAAGCTGGTGATGTCCGTCGTATCAGGCACTAGTACCTTCATCGCTCACGTTGGAACGCTGGACAATGTGAATCCAAAGCTTTCAACGGTGGGAACTGTCTTCGGCGTAGGTCCAAACAACACGAATTCTAACTCGGGAACGACTTCGAGGGCTTCCCTCTACGGCGGAGTCAACATCGCCGTAGGCGATACCTCGCAAGGTAGAACCGTCCACACCGGCTTTGTCACCAATGGCCTGCCCGTAGCGTTCGACACCTATACTCTCGCCTTTGGTGAGCCAGTAACAGCAATGAATCTGATTGGAACAATGACCTTGGTCAAGCTTATCACGATTCCCGTACCTCCCGTCATCATCGCTCCAGGATGGACCTACACGCTGGGCCTGTGGGGCACCGGCACAGCGGCCAGTGCTGCAACCTACTACATGGATGTTGGCTGGATCGAGCGTCCACAGGGCCAGTAGGAGATCGTTATGGCTAACGTCACTGACTATCAGATCACTGAAGAGGGCCCTAGGAACGCGGTCATCAAGCTGACCGGCGTACTCGATAGCAGTGACGTCTACCTCCGACCAGCTGTTGCCTTGAGCATGTTCAACAGCAACGAGCCCAACGCACGGCTGGTCGGACTCAGGGTGGATCTGATCGAGTTCTCCGTCGGCAACACGCTGGAAGTGTTCCTTGAGTGGCAAGCGGCTTCGCCGCAGCAGATCTTCAATCTCTCCCGGAGCGGGAAGATTCACAGTTATGGATATGGGGGTTTTGTGCCTGATCAATTGCGATCGGGCTATACAGGGGACATTAATCTCCGCAGCGCGGGATTTCCCGCCGGTACGATTCAGAGTTATACGGTGGTGCTCGAACTTGTGAAGCTGTACAAAGCCTGATGGCTGCTGTAACGCCGCTGAATTTTAATACCGCAGAACTCGCTATTCGAGATGCTATGCGAGAGGCGCAGCTGATTGAGAAGACGGCGAATCCCTCCAGTGAGGACTATGCTGTTCATATCACTCGGCTGAACCAAATGATCCAGCTCTGGACTACGCAGGGCCTCAAGCTCTTCCTGTGGAAGGACATTGCTCCCACGCTGGTGGCAGGTACGCAGGTCTATCCCATCACCAGTACCTTTGTGAACATGAGCACCAACCCGCAGCAGATGCGGGAGGCCTATTACCTCTATCCGAATGGATCGCAGTACTTTCTTATCCCCTTCTCGTGGAACGAATGGAACACACTCTCCACCCGATCGCAACAGGGCCAGCCGACGAACTTCTTCGTCGACAAACAGGCAACAGCGTTTAACGTGAGCTTGTGGCCCATTCCGGACGCTACAGCCGCTCTGGGCACAGCTCATTTCCTCGTGCGGCAGCGAGCCCCGCAGATGTTGCAGATCAACGAGCAAACGCTGTTCCCAACGGAGTGGTTCCTCGCCTTGATGTGGGGGCTTGCGGAGGAGATCTGTACGGGCCAGCCCGATTCAATTGTGACTCGCTGCACGGTGAAGTCCGTTACCTATAGGGAGATGCTTGAAGGATTCGATGTGGAGGATGCAAACACGCAGTTTCAGCCTGATCCCAGGGCTGGCTACCACCTGTCGAGATTCCGATGAGCGCGCAACCGCAGAAGGGTCCACTTCCCAGGCTCCCGCTCGTAGTTCCCTTCGAGTCGAGGGGAGGCGACACGGCGCAGAAGGATCCCCGCCTCATCAACGCCTATGGCGAGCGGCTTGAGGACGGGACTTATCGAGTGCTGAAGCGTCAGGGAGTCGCCAGCTACCTAACCTTCGGCGCCCTTCCCGGGGGCTATGCTTATGCTTATTCGATGGGCAGCTTCGTCATCCAGGTTCCTGGCCGGCTCACGCTCTTAACCTTCGTCGCTGGCACTTTGGGCCCTGTTGCGCACCTTTTCGTGGCAGGGACGCCTGTGTCCGGTCCCGCCGGCAGCTACGTTGATACCGGATTTGGCCTCTCTTTCGGAGCTTTTCCAAATCTGGCTGTGAGCTGCTCCTCCTACAGCGCCTCCCGAACAGTTGTGAATCTCGGCTTAGGCTCCAACGATGTCCTCGTGTTCAACTCCCTCGGGGCGCTGGTCGCTACCGTCGCCACTCCCTCAGGCGCGCTCGTACCGGGGCTGGCTAATCTGGACGACACTGTTTATGTGATGGACAACACAGCGACGATCTGGGGTTCGAATGTGGGCGACGCAACTACCTGGTCTGGACTCAATTTCATCCAGGCCCTCGACGAGGCCGGAGCGGGGGTCTACTTGGCAAAACACCACAGCTACGTGGTTGCGCTCAAGTCATTCTCCGCCGAATTCTTCTACGACAATGTCAATCCAACCGGCAGCCCGCTGAATGAGGTGCCTAACAGCACCATTCACTGGGGCTGCGCTGACCCTTATACTGTGCAGGTCCTCGGCAACCAGCTCTTCTGGCTCGCCTGCGAACGTAAGGGGGCTCCCTTCATCGCGATGCTGGATAATATGCAGCCGATTAAGGTCTCTACCCCCGGAATCGATAAGATGCTGGGCGATGCAGCTGGCACCTTCACCTCCTTCGGCTTTCGGAACTCCTCCGGCCATCAGCACTACGGGATAACCTCCCTCACTCAGGGCTTCACCCTCGTCTACGACATAGGGGAGAAGCTCTGGTCTCAGTGGAACTCCCCTGGAAGCGCCTATTTCCCCTTCACTTTCGCTGTCGTTCAGCCAAATTCCAGCACGATTGCCAATCTGTTGCTCCTGTCCAGCACAGATCCTACCAAGGCCGCCACTCTCTATCAGATGGATGAAGACTTCACGACGGATGTGGCTGGCTCCTTCGGCGTAGACATCTACACCCCGAACACAGACCTCGGAACGCGTAGGCGTAAGGTCATGATGCGAATGGACTTCCTCGCAGATCAGCAGCCAGCCTACTTGCAAGTCCGTCATAGCGAGGATGATTTCAAGACTTTTAGCCAATTTCGACAGGTTGATCTCAACCAGAAGCGACCCAATCTGACCAACTGTGGCACCTTCCGCCGAAGGGCCTATCACATGCATCACAACGCACCCTACGCGTTGCGGCTCGAAGCTGTCGAGCTGGATGTGCTCTTAGGAGCCTAGGTGTCTGTCGCTCCCGGACCTCCGCCGCTTCGAGTGCCAATGTACGAAGGCGAAGCACTCAATCCGCTGTGGGAGCGGTGGTTCATCTCGCTGTGGCGAGCGACTGGTTTTAGCCCACCGGGTGGGACGGGAGTGGCGGAGCTGATTGCGGGAGCGAATATCAGCATTAATCCCTCGGTTGGTACAGGAATAGTAACAATCAGTTCCGCTGCAGCAAGTGGATTCTTCGCTCTCGATGGGCTGGATGGTGAGGAGGGAATGCCGATTCCTGGTCCGCCGGGAGCTTCTGGCACGTTTGGTGGTCCAGGGCCACAAGGCATTCCCGGTATCGGCCTCGATGGAGCTGACCCGGACGAGTTCTTCATCGTACCAGGACCAGCGGGAGCGGCAGGAGCTGCCGGAGCACCAGGTTCCGTTGGTCCTCAGGGCATGATAGGAATTGGCCTTGATGGTGCGGATGCAGATGATCTGCTACATCTCCCTGGTCCTGCTGGAGCAGCTGGGGCGCAAGGACCTATCGGCCCTCAAGGCATGATTGGCATAGGACTTGATGGCGCTGATGGCGACGAGGGTATGCCGATCCCCGGGCCGCTCGGTCCAACTGGGCTGCAGGGCTTACAGGGGCTTCAGGGGATTCCAGGCATCGGTTTCGACGGGGCCGATGCGGACGATCTGTTGCACATCCCGGGGCAAACTGGCTCGACTGGAGCTACTGGCGCACAGGGCATTCCTGGCATTGGCCTCGACGGTGCAGATCCTGACGAGAGCATGTCAGCTCTCCGAAGCCTAGATGGCATAGTCCTGGGCAACATCTCTCGCTTGGTGATCAATGGGCCTGCCATAGCAGTAGGCGATTCTCTATTGGTCTTCGGGGGCTTCACCGGCGCCGGTACCCTGAAGCTCATCACCTTCAGCGATGCAGC
>Ga0210394_10000952_pt1 | contig 50875 bp, 54 predicted proteins | sample IncBWC12MmetaG_FD_160121 | JGI IMG/M metagenome (GOLD analysis project Ga0210394, IMG submission 160121) | Forest soil microbial communities from Barre Woods Harvard Forest LTER site, Petersham, Massachusetts, United States - Inc-BW-C-12-M | ecosystem: Environmental > Terrestrial > Soil >...
CCATAGGACCCGCGTCCGCCGCAACCACGGGCGGCTTCGTTCAAACGGCTTTATCGAACGCGCGCGGAGGTCCCTGCCTGCTCACACCAGTCCCCCAAAAACGCGCCTCCGATAAAGCTCTGACGTTTACCAGGACTTGAGCGCTTAAGCGGTCTTCTGTTCAACCGTTATCCTCTTGACAATCAGTAGGAGAAGCGTATTCTTCCCCCTGATGCTCAGGAGGTATTGTGACGGAGAGCCCCAGTGATCTGGTCCAAGGCACTCTGGACATGCTCATTCTAAAAATGCTGGATCTCGAACCCATGCACGGATACGGGATCGCTGTCCGGCTAGAACAGATGAGCCAAGGTGTTTTCCGCCTCAATGCAGGCTCGCTGTTTGTAGCCGTGCAGCGGCTGCAACGAGATGGCCTGATCCGGGGCGAATGGAAGGCCACGGAGAACAGCAGGCGGGCAAAGTACTACGCTTTAACAGAAAAAGGTCAAAAGCGGCTCAACAGCGAAACACGAGAATGGGGAAGGCAAGTTGCAGCAATCGCCAGAATCTTGGAGGCGTCGTAAGCGAACCATGTCATTGCTGCGAAGCATCGCGTCCGGGCTCCGAACAGTGTTCCGAAAGGAGCAGGCTAACAAGGAATTGGACGAAGAACTAAACGGCTTCCTGGAGATGGCTGCCGAGGAAAAGATGAAGCAGGGGATGAGTCGCAAGGATGCTCTTCGCGCCGTGTGCTTGGAGCGGGGGAATCTCGAAGTTACGAAGGAAGTCGTCCGTTCTGCTGGCTGGGAATCCTTCCTGGAAACACTTTGGCAAGATTTGCGCTTCGGCACCCGCACGATGGGCAAGAATCCTGGCTTTACTGCAGCCGCCGTGCTGGCGATTGCACTGGGTGTTGGCATCAACGTCGGAATCTTTTCAGTGCTGAATGGCGCCGCGCTGCGTTTACTTCCGATTCCTCGTGCCGAAGAGATGGTCAGCGTAGATCAGATCTTTCACGGAAGAGTCACTCGCAACGCGCACAACGGGCCTAGCATGTTTTCCTACTCGGAGTATCTGGACTATCGCGACCACAATCACGTCTTTTCCGGACTTTTAGCCTACGAACCCTTTGTTGAAGCAACCCTTGGCGGTGGCAAGATGAGGGGGCTCACAGGAGCGTTAGCTACCTGTAACTACTTCGACGTTCTCGGAGAACATCCCGTACAGGGCCGTGGATTTCTCGAATCTGATTGCGCGACGCCAGGTGGAAACGCTGTAGTGGTGATTAGCGATGATTTATGGAGGGGCACGTTCGTAAGCGACCCGTCGCTCGTGGGCAAAAGAATCATCCTAAATCGCACGGCATACATCGTCGTTGGAATTGCGCCGCCGGGATTCAAGGGCACAGAGCCGATTCCAAGCTCATTTTGGGTGCCCATAACTATGCAAAAAGCACTTGACCCGTGGAGCGATCGCATGGCGGATGACAATCTGAGCTGGCTAGCGCTGCTGGGGCGAGTGCAGCGTGGCGTAACGATGGAACAGGTGCGCGCGGACCTCGCAGTCATTGCCGGGCGAATTGACCAACTGCATCCTGGACGGACTACCTTGTTGGCAATCCGCACAGCGACATTTTTCAACAGGCAAATGGAACGGGAGATACTGACTCCCGTTGTTTCTGTAATTCTCGCGGCTTTCGGACTCGTTCTGCTGGTTGCGTGCGCGAATGTGGCCAATCTTTTGCTGGCGCGGGCGTCCGTGCGGCGGAAAGAAATCGCGTTGCGGCTATCCATTGGCGCCAGCCGGTGGCGTTTGGTGCGCCAATTGTTGACGGAGAGCCTTCTGCTTTCGTTGATCGGCGGCGCGCTCGGGTCGCTGCTTGCATTCTGGTCCTTCACAAGCATCACGCGGCTCATAATCTCTCATCTGCCGCATGAGGCTTCCACTCTCATAGTGAATGTTGCACCCGACTTCCATGTGCTCGCCTACGCGTTAGGACTAACGGTCTTTACGGGGATCGCGTTTGGGCTGATTCCGGCCTTGCGGAGTTCGCGCCAGGACCTGAACACTGCGTTGAAAGAAGATGGCATTCAGAGGGGCGGAGGAAAAGAGGGAGGGCGGTTTTTGCGCAGCGTGTTGGTGGGCACGCAGGTCGCGGTGTGCACGATCCTGCTGCTGGCGACAGGACTGTTACTGCGTGGGCTTTACTATGCGCAGACAGTGAATCCCGGATTTGAGATGAACGGTGTCGCGACGATGTTTCTAAACCTCGGGCAGCAGGGCTACACCGAAAGGCAAGGGACGGCATTCATGGCGGCCTTGCAGCATCGCATTTCGGGGCTTCCAGGCGTCGTCGAAGTCGCGCACGCAGAGTGCGCGCCGTTGAGCCACGACTTCAGCGCCGACGCGTTCACAGTTTCCGGCCGTGTTGAGAAAATTGGTATCGAGTACAACCACGTTTCACCAGAATATTTCTCCGTTGTCGGCATCCCCATCGTGCGAGGCCGCGGGTTTCTGCCAGGAGAAACACATGACTCGCCCGGAGTAGTCGTTACGGAATCCACAGCGCGACGACTTTGGCCCGACGAAGATCCACTGGGAAAAATGTTGCGCGAAAGCAGCGGGCGGGAATATTCGGTTATCGGAGTCGCGAGAGACGCACAAGTCGCGCACCTCGGCGATGCCCACACGACGTATCTCTATTTTCCCGCAGGGAAACCGGACAATCTGCGCGCTTACGTGCTGGTTCGCTATGCGGGTGACTTCCCCGCGACGGCTAAAGCCATCCGCGATGTGGTGCAGTCACTCGACGCCGACACGCCCGCTGACGTGACCAAACTCGAGGACTACCTCGAAGTCTGGCGGATGCCCTCGCGCATTGTCGCTGCGCTCTCTGGAGCGCTTGGCTTCCTCGCGCTTCTGCTCGCTTCCATCGGTGTATATGGAGTGGTGTCTTACAGTGTGAGCCGACGCGTGCACGAGATCGGCGTCCGTATGGCGCTCGGCGCTGAGGGCAGCGAAATCATGAACCTTGTCCTTCGCCAAGCCATGCGCCCGGTCCTGGTTGGCGGGCTCGTTGGCGTAGCCGGATGTGCCGCGGTGTCGCAGGTCCTTTCCGGCATGCTTTTCGGTCTCAGCGCGCATGACCCTGTGGCCTTCATTTCTGTTCCTTTGTTTCTTCTGGCTGTGGCCCTCATCGCGAGCTACGTTCCTGCGCAGGGTGCGCTGCGGGTGGACCCGATGGTCGCCTTGCGTTACGAGTAATGTATTGTTGGGAAAGGCCGTCTGTGCCTAATCGATGTACGTACCTCCCTGTTCACAGTTAATGCGAAAGCCCGAGTATCTTCCGTTCCATCCTCTCCCGTGCGATATTCGTTCCGCTTGTACGGACCTCGGAGTAGATTGAACAGCATGACCGTTACCAGCAACAAGAGAAGAGTGGCGATGCTATCGCCGGTAGCCTGGCGAACGCCTCCCCTGCACTATGGTGCCTGGGAGACGGTGGCTAGCAACATTACCGAAGGGCTAGTCGCACGGGGCTGGGATGTAACCTTGTTCGCTACCAGGGATTCTGTGACCCGCGCTCATCTGCATGCCGTCGTGGACCGGGGATATGAGGAGGATCCCTCTGGCGATCCCAAAGTGGCTGAGTACCTCCACATCTCTGAAGCGTTCGAGCATGCGGCTGAGTTTGACCTCATCCACAGCCATTACGATTTCATGGCGTTGACCTACACCCGGTTGGTCACGACGCCGGTGCTCACGACCGTCCACGGGTTCTCGTCGCCCAGAATCATGCCCGTCTATCAAAAGTATGGGGACGGATATTTCGTTTCCATCAGCGATTCGGATCGTGCGCCCGGACTGAATTACCTGGCAACCGTCTATAACGGGATCGACCTCTCGCTGTACCCGTTGCAGGAATCCGGCGGCGATGACCTGATCTTTCTAGGCCGAATTCACCCGGATAAGGGCGTGCATCTGGCCATTGAGGTCGCGCGCCTAAGCGGCCGACGTTTGATCATCGCAGGAATCATCCAGGACGAAGTCTATTACCGGGAAAAGCTCAAGCCACACATTGACTGTCAAAAAATCTGCTACATAGGGCCGGTCGGGATAGCGGGGAAAAATGAATTGTTCGCGCGGGCCTGTGCGCTACTTCATCTGAACACCATTCCCGAGCGATTTGGTCTGGTCCTGGCGGAAGCCAATGCCGCCGGCGTGCCTGTGATTGCCATCGATCTGGGCTCGTGCCGTGAGGTGATCCAGGACGGACAGACCGGCTTCCTGGTCAACAACGTCAATGAAGCGGTGCTGGTGCTAGACCGCCTTTCTGGAATCGATCGTCGCGCGTGCCGTCAACGCGTCCAGCAATGCTTTTCTATCGAAACTATGGTGGAGGGCTACGAACAGGTTTACGCAACGATTTTTGATTTGATAGAAAAAGAAAAGAGGCAGTCATGAAGGCGGACATTGTCAGACGCTATAGCCACAACCCCATCCTGACCAAGAAGGATATCCCCTACCCGGTGGAAACAGTTCACAACGCAGCGGTTGTCAAACATAAGAATGAATACATTATGCTTTTCCGTTCCCATTTGCGCACGGGCCGGTCGATCCTTGGTTTGGCCCGCAGCCGCGACGGATTTCAATTCACCGCCGATCCAGAGCCCTTTCTCACTCCTGCGCGGGACAGCCCATTTGCCGCCTATGAAGAGTTCGGCGTTGAAGACCCACGTGTGACTCTGCTGGAAGGGGAATACATCATCACTTACAGCGCCTACTCGCGCAATGGAGTGCGGATCGCTCTAGCGAAGACGAAGGACTTCAGTAAGGTAGAAAGAGTATCCCTCATCACCGAGGCCGATTATCGGAATGTGGTGATCTTTCCCGAGAAGTTTGATGGACTCTATGCCCGGCTGGACCGTCCTCATTCTGAAATCTCTCCCTGGTCAATCTGGATTTCCTATTCGCCTGACTTATGCTTCTGGGGTCTATCTCAGCTCATCATGAGCCCGGTCCCGTACCACTGGGACGAAATGAAGATTGGTCCGGGTGCGCCGCCGATCAAAACGGACCAGGGATGGCTTTCCATCTATCACGGAGTTTTCAAGACGATGGATGGATCGGTCTATCGTCTAGGGGTTGCTCTGCATGACCTGCAGGACCCGGCCAAGATCATCGGGGTGGGCGACTCTTGGATTTTGCAACCGCAAGATCCCTGGGAAATTACCGGATATGTCCACAATGTAGTCTTCACCTGCGGGGCCGTTCCCGAGTCCGATGGAACCGTGAAGATTTACTGGGGTGCCGCAGATACGGTCATGTGCGTCGGCGAAGCGAACATAGCAGATCTGGTCGCCCTCTGCCAGGACCAAGGCAGACAAGCCAAGTAGATGCCTGGGCTGTCCCCTTCAACAAAATCGAGGTTTGTCGAATTCTTTCTTCGTCCAGTATCCGCGTCCCGGCGCCCATATTTTGGTGCTACCTTTGTCAGCGGCTGTTCCCAAACTTCTGCGTAAAGCGCTTCCCGATCCCAACTCCATGGCGTTCCCAGATCTCCTCGAACAGCCATTTGACGCCTGGTGAAGAAGCGTCAAAACAGGGTCATCACTCAAACGCACACATGTTGAAACGGAGGACGCTGATTCGCGCGCCGCGCACTGGGCCGTGAAAACGAAGAAACGATCCCGCAACCCCTGAAGAATCTGGTGGACGTGACCGGGATCGAACCGGTGACCCCCTGCTTGCAAAGCAGGTGCTCTCCCAGCTGAGCTACACGCCCACTTCTAGTGCACTACTAACATTCTACGACACTTACGCTGCAACTTCTTCTGCATTTTCTTGCTGCGATTTCGGGACAATCGGGACAACAGAGACATTTTTGGAGACCGCAAGAACGAATCCGTAACCAACTCGCTCAGCTTCATCGAGCCGTAACTGCAACTCCTCGTGGAGGTGAGAATAGAGTTCGGACATGGTTTGCGGACGATGCGCCATCCAGAAGTTGTTGATGTCCTCTAAACAACGTTGACCGCGCAACCATGTCTTGCGGAATCGCTTGAATGCGTGCCAGCCCATTCCTTTCTGATCCAGACCCATCTTTATGAGTCTGGGAGTGAGCCAGCGGTCTTGCAGGTTGCCATAAAGATGGGGCGTCCCGTTTGCTGTGTGGAACAGCAACCCCTTCTTTCTGGCCATGTAATTTCGCAGGTACTCTGCGATGTCTGGATGCAAGTCGATCTCTCGTTTGGCGGCATCCGTTTTGAGATGCCGCACAATGCGCGAGGCGTCTTTTTCGACTTGCTGCTCGACTGCGATTGTTCGACCGTTGTTGGCTAGGTGTTTTGTCTCAAGCGCAAGAGCCTCAGAGATTCGCATTCCTGTGGCGGCGAGCAGAACATACAGCACTTGCTCTTGACCGGTACTTTCCTGAATGAGTTCTGAGATTGGGCCGGCTTTCAGCGATGGACGGTTCTGCAACGAGTGTTCCACTATCGGCAGGTCCATCGTTTCTGGATCCCATTTCCTCTTGTGGATAGGTTCTCCGTTCGGTGCTCTCAACGACTCCACGACCTGTTTAATGTGCTCAATGTACTTGTTCACAGTTCGTGGCGAAAGCTTCGACTTGCACATCTTTTCGATGAGCGGTTTGACGGAGAGATTGTCCACATTGGCGAGCGGCAGATCACCAATCGCAGGAAGGATCCACTTATCCAGGGCTCCCTGAATGGTGACCGCATAGCTCTCTCCAATTGGGTTGCGCTTGCGATTCTGGAGTTGTTCCAACCAGAGCTCTGATTGCTCGCGGAAGGTAATTCCGACCGGATTTGGTTTCACGACTTCATGAAAGTATTCCGGAGAATCGGCTCCGCTCACTTGGATTATTTCCCTCGCTTTCCGTTTGCGCTCGCTCTTAGAAAGCAAGCCAGGCCCGGAGATCGGGCAAATGCGCTCGCGCATATGCTCTCGTTTCTCCTGACCGGCAATGTCCTTCCAATAGCGAACCACGAACCACCTTCCAGATTTTTCGATATGACCATCTTGACCAGTTCTGCGTGACAAGGATTTTCCTCGTTTCCGCTTCGCTGGTGTCGCTGCCGAAACTATATCAGAAGGTGTTGCTGGAAATTCTAGGATCGCGCCGGCGCCATCGCGCGAAATGGAAACGTCGTCGGTTGGGGTTTTCTTGAATTCAATAAGAGAAGGCACGGACACACCAATTCGTTTGAATTTGGGTTGTCCACGCCGATTGGCAGGATTTCGGCCTACTGTAAATTCGGCCTACGGGTTGCAGATCTTTGGTCTCCCAGTAGACGCGACGCATTGTTCGTCGCAACGACCTTGAGATCTTTAGGGCTACTTCGCGGCTCTCCCCTTGCAGTTTGAGAACTATTCGCCGCAATCAAAAGGATCGCAGTATCCGACAGTCGGGATCAATAGACCGCCGATGGATCAAAGGTCCTATAACTCCATGAAAGCTGCCTGACAAAATCACGCCAACTGTCTGCAGTGACGGGTCCCTTTTTCGACCGCGGCATCCTTACGGGTGATGACCACAAGGAACGGTTGACGCGATCATCTCCCTTCTTGTTGCTGGCATAGTTACTTATTACTGTCGAGTTATGACCCACCACATATTGGCGCCGGGTCAATTAAACCACTTCATATGGACAAATTCTTATGGTATATAGGATTCGAGGAATCTTCAGGCCCGGAACTTTCGGGTGATTCTCACTAGCAAAGCCTCGGCAACTACTCCTGCCCCCGCATTTTGCTTCTAGAGCTCGCCGACTCCTGTTCCAGAACCCAGCCTGTTACCTCTAGGAGATTTGGCGTGGCCAATGAAGCGAAATATTCATTTAGTGTCGTGAATGTTGGACAAGGAAGTCTTCAACTCATCGAAGAGGGCAACCATATAAATATCGTGATCGACTGCAATCTGCAGGCGGCTCCCGAATTTGTGAAGCGGTATTTTGGCCGGCGAAAGGTGGCCACGATTGATCTTTTGATCCTAAGCGGGACTGACGCTGATCATGCGGACGCTGACGGGTTGCAATTCTTGATCAACCATTACGAGATTAAGCGGTTGTGGTATCCAAACTATGAGAAAGAAGAAGAAACAGACAATTGGAAGGCAGTGCGAAAGCTTATCGCTGGCCTGGAGAAGAACGGAACCATCGTGGAGACGCCGCAAGCCGGACACAGCTTTAATCTGGGTACGTTGAATTTGAAGGTCTTGAGCCCACATGTGGACGATTGCGATTCGAGTAACAACGCATCGATAGTCGTGCGAATTATTGCAGACGAAGTATCCGCGGTGTTTCCGGGAGACTGTGAAGTACTTCGCTGGGAGAACATTCTTAAGTACTTCAAGAATCATCTTCCAGCAAACATTCTGCTGGTTCCTCACCATGGTTCAGACAACGGCTGCAACGAAGAAGTGCTGAAGGCAATGAACCCAGAGTATAGCGTCATCAGCGCTGGGGAGGACAACAAATATGGCCACCCCGATAAATCCACACTTAAACTACTGGGCAAATACACCACCAAGAACGTCTATATAACCTTTGAGGACGGAAGCATTCTCTTTGAGAGCGACGGAAAGACCATCACAAACGTGGTGACAAATGCCGGGCAAGATGACGAAGGAAAGAAGCAGGCCGTAGCTGCGGTAGCGGCGTCACTCGGCGGAAAGGCACCAGTATTTGTTACCGGGACTGGCGCTTTGCGGATTGCGGCGGCCTCTGGGAGAGTGGCGCTGCGTTCTACGGTATCCCATGGCGGCGAAAAGGCCGAGACCGAAGAACAGGAGGGCGATACTCGATCTCTGACGAGGAGTTTGCCGCCCAGGTTGCAAGAATGCTTGAAGTGTTCAGAGAAGTCCGCGAAATGAGCTGCGAGGAAATTCCTAGGCTACATTCGCTTGCAGGCAAATATTTCCGAACTAAAGCTCCACGCGCAGCTTTCGTCGTAAGCCTAGAAAGCAATTACGGTAATCGCCATGAATTTTTGATAGTCGTGCCACGCTGGTATCCGACTGTCGCACCAGCTGCCTATTCGCTTTCGCACATTCCCGGCCAATACAACATTGCGCACATATATGCCCAAGACGGGCGGTGCTGCCTTTTCGAAAAATATGGTCGTGATTGGAATGCAAACGAGTGCGATCTCGTGACATTCGTGGGATGGACAGCCATGTGGCTGTTTTGTCAGGAATTCTATCAGAGGAAGGGTTATTGGCCGGCTCGAGAATCTCACAAGACAGAGCGGCGCATGCGGTCAAAAATCTATTCGCGTAAAAAGAGGTAGTGTGAAGGACAAGTTCTCCTATTTCGATTTGTTGGCTTATTTCGCCCCTGGGGTATTCCTCCTCTGGGCTGCGCAACAAAGCCTGCGCTTCGTTGGCCTGTCAAGCTATTTTCAGATGGAGAATTGGGCTTACGAGTCCGTCGTTGGTATTGTTTTGGCGTTTGTAGTAGGTCAGTTGATCTCAGCGAGAGGCAGAACGCGGTTCGAAACCCGGAGTAAGTGGCAACGGAAGTCTGTTTTCGCTGAAGGACTCATCTCCGAGAACTATCTCCTAAAAGACCGACATGTTTGTGGCTTACTAATGTGTCCTGAGCCAAGAAGAGTGCAACTCGTCGAGATGGCGATGCTGCACTGCGATCTATCCGCGCAAGATGCCGCGAAGCTAGATGGATGGGTTAATGATCTGGATGCGGCGCAAGAAACGAGTCACCGGCTCTACAGACCGCTTTTGACCCTTCTAACGGACAAGAGTATAGGTGAGAAGGCACATTCGATGAATTTGCGCTACGTCTTCTTCCGCAACCTGAATGTTGCTGCCGCTTACGGGGCCCTCCTTTTCTTCCTTGCGGCGGTATTCAACGCCATATCTGGTGTGCCAATCACTGATGCGCGTACCATTTTACCCAGCTTGCTCGCGATCCTATCAGTTGTGACCTCTATCGTCGCACGGATTGAAGCGATCCATTCCGGACTGAATCACGTGCGAGAAGTCTTCGATTCTGCTCACAATTTTTTCGCCCACACTCAGTAACCAGCACGCGCCGTTTAAAACCTGGAGAGCGCCGGTTCTAGTCATTATTTCGACAACGAGTTTAGGATCGCCACAAGACTTGCTTGATCCGCGGCGGATAGCACCAGGTCGTTGTTGTCCGGGTTGAAAGCGAACTGGTTGCGAGCGGGATCGAATTGTGCGATTCCGATGCGTTTCTGCGAAACGTTGTCTTCGATAATCATCGCGCTATGAATGCCGCCCGTGCGGGTTTGAGATACACGATACGTGACTGCCATTTTGTTCTCCGTTTTATAAAACGAGCCATACTTTGCTCGTTCGCGAGTTAATGCGTCGCGATTCGCATTCTTTAGAAATCAACGACCATTCTTCATCCCGAAATTGAAACGCTGAATCGAGTTAGTTCGTTGCTTGCGATGCCGGATCCGCCATTCTGATCGGCCTGAAAGGCATCGTTCAAATCGCCCCATTTGTCTCGACAAATATTCTGAGACGAAGCGATACCGCTGTGTCCTTGCTTGATCGCCAGCTGAATCTGCCAAGCGAAGTCGGACAAGATGCTTCCTGGGAGCTGGGGGCGTCTCGCCACGTAAGTCATATCGTAGTATTGCTGTTTTGTTAGCTCGCTTCCGCCAGGGCCGCCGGTCGTCAAATATGTGACGGCCGCATCCACCTGAGCCTGCGTAAATGTGTAAGCCATAAAAGTTCCTTTTCGCGTTGAAACGCGACTTTCGCTAGAGTTAGTTTCTTTCGCATCTCTGGATCTCCTGCTCGCGCAATGCCGCTTCTTCCTCCGGTGAGTAGAACTCGGCCGCTGTCGCCCTCCACGTTCTCTGATTTCCAAGAGGTGGTGCAATACCGCTCCACACGTGATCGCCAACGCGAAGTCGGCGGAATCCTTCCTTGTGATCAGCGGCTACGTCCTCGATCCCTAAGTACAACTTGTCTCCACTGCTTCTTTTAAGAAACAACGAAGCGATTGGTTGACGTGAACCTTTAAGAATGTGTTCGACCACGCTTACTTCTCGGTGATCCTGAACATTCTCAACGTCTGCCGAAAAGATTGACTGAACCTCGACGGCCTTCACACTAGGTTCACCCTTATATGAATACTTGCGGAGCTTAAACCTAACAGGACTCCCAACTATTTTTGAGGGCGAACGACGGCCTAATGCGTCTGGCGTGATGTCGTCGTGGCTGAAAAAGGCTCGATCTATTCGAGATCCGCTTTCGTAGTTAACGAAGCCGAACCCAGCTGCATTGTCGCGATCAGTCCAAAAATCGATTTCACCTTCGTAGATTCTGTCACTCACATTCATTTCTCCAAAAACATAGACTCTTCAAAATAGAAGAGGCTCTCGCGGAAAGGACTAGTAACCGCGAAAGCCCCATTTGCTGGTGAGGTTCATTGCGGACAAGGAGAGGGTCCGCGGCGCCGCCTCATCAGCGATTCCCGGCGCTGAGAAAGCTAAGGTTTATGTAGATTCGGCGAAGACTTCCGCCAAAACGTGCGCACGCCGTTCGAGTTCTTGAATCAATTCGAAAGTCGAAATGCGCCGGACTGGAGGTAGCTGAAGGGCGAGCTTTTGCTTCTGCTCATGCCGCTTCTTCTGACGTTCGCGGCGACGACGTAGGGTGGATCGGCGGGACATCAGATCCTACCTTCCGCGGCGGCTTGATCGGCTACGGGCCTATTACGCTGATCATTTAGCCATTTCGCCTTCCACGAGGAACTCGGGAGCTCACGAAATTCCCGTGAACAGACCTCGACTGGTGTCTCGAGAACGACCGAGACGACCGGTGGCGGGGCCACAACTGGTGCCGCGGTAGCTACCTTAATGGCAGCAACCGAACGCCTGATTCGTCCGTATTCGGCGACGGCTTCGGTGGGCCAGCTTTCGACCAACTGGATGCGTTTCAACGCGCCTTTCTCGAGCAAACTGACGAATGCGAACTCCATCGCGCGTCGGAACGCCTGGGCCAACGCGACCTCGTCCCCGTCCCGTACAGCTTCGGAAATCTCAGCAGTCATCGGATTTTTAGTCTGAACAAAATTCGCTAGCACGGCGTAAAGGCCGAACTCACCTTCCAGCTCATAGCAACTGAGCAGGTTCATAGTGTCGGCGCGAAACCCCGAGGCGCCGCGATCCGCAATCCGAATCAAATCATTTCGATTGAATTTTCGGCTGGGACGAAAGACAATGTCTTCGTCGGCATCAACGCCACGCGCAAACAATTTCCCTAGTAAACTCATTTTCGTTTCTCCTTTTTCCTGGCCTAGATCAGGCCTGACGCGATGCATGCATCGAGCAGATCGGTGTATTGCTGGTGTCCGAGTGGGTTCGTCGCTGGACTCGACATCCGTTTAACCTCTGCGGTTGAAGTGCGACGATAAGCAGCAGCGAACGCCCGAAGATCTCCAGTGCGGCGAATGCTCTCGTCTTGTCGAACTGCTTGCGTACCAGCAGCCTCGACGGCGTCACCCACACCACCCGCTCGCTCCTGTGCTGATTGGTTAGCGAAGAATTCTGCGAACTCGGAATTCGTGCGACGCAAGCTTTGAATTTCAGCCATTTTTGTATTCGGATCGTTGCACCACTCCTGCCAACGCTTCCACTGCTTGGCCTTCGGCGAAAGTGGACGGCCAAGTCGATCGCGCTCTACATCGGGTTCCCTAGGCGCCGCGAGCTCTTGTTCAGGTTGCAGGTCGCCATTTAAAAATAGTTGTTTAGCTGCGGTCTCGAATTCCTTCAAAGAAATGTCTCTGCGCCCTGTCGATTCACGAGCTAGCGAGAGAATCACCTTGATGTTGCTTTTGGTCTCCAACCCCTGGCTCCGAATTTGGCGGCCAATGCTCGTGGTGTAGAATTCTTCCTCAAACAGTTCGGTCGTTTCCGGTGTGCCGTCCAATCTTAGAATTTCTATTCCGCTGTATTCCAAATCTTCTCTTGTAATCGACATGACTTCTCTCCTTGACTACCTACGTCTACTCTTGAATCAGCTCGGCACTGTCGCCGGCTTGAAGTGCGATCCGGGTCGTGAGACCGTTCTCGCGTTTGAATCTTTCTCGAACGAGATTCGCGATCTCGTATGAATGAGCCGTGGATTGAGCCGGATCATCATTCCAATATCCCTTGAGGTAAAGATCGCCTTTGGGGTTACGAACCGTCTCGGTTCTGTTCAGATACCAACGGCGATCATCGTGAATGAAAATGATATGGACTCGGGTGCTCGCGCTTATGTCTGACATCAGATCAACCCTCGCCCGGCAGAAGCACAGATTACTAGCAAAACTATCTGGCCTAATTTGATCAACTGCATCACTTGAAATTTGAACGCTGGATTCCTTAGTTTCACCAGCAGATCGCGGGCGGACATTGCCTTATATGCAGACGCGGTCAATCCGATTTCTGCGCTATCGCTGGATACTTCGTCCTTAAAACGCGGAGGCAGCACAAATCCATGTTCCCTATTCGCTTTCCGGTACCGCACGGCGAACTCATTGATGGCATCACCCTCCTCGCCAAAATAGAGCCGGGAGAGCTCGCGTTGGCTCAAGCCGCTAAAATGTTCTAGTTCGGAGCGCGAGAGGGGATTGGAATCCACTTCGGCCACGACCTGGTTGAGATTCGCTTGGGCTGCGGCCACCGCTTCCGCTCGATCGTCCGCATCAGTGCGGCCGTCGGTCCTTTGGAGGGTCCCGTTAGCGACTAGGCGGTCGAATGCGATCTTCGCGGCCGTTGCAGTCGGGAGCGAGGATTGCATCGCGCCAACCAGGGTCTGCAGAAGAGTCGGGCTAAAGTATTTCTCGAAGCTTTTTGGGTGCTGCCGGAAGAACTGCTCGGCGGCCTTTTCATACTGCTGTCTGCTGAAACTCATTTTCAATCTCCTTCAAATAAATCCGGTCGTTCTTCACGCATTTCATCAAGAATGCTTTTGAATCCTGGCTCGCCGAAAACCGGAAACGGCCGACGTAACTTTTGTAATTGCTCTTTGGTGAAGCCCATACTTGCCAAGTACGTAGCGCAAATGGGCCAAAACTTTTTGCTGACATCACTTTCCGTATCCCTACCGAAATGTCGGCAAACAAATTCGTAGATAGAGGAAACCGAATCGATCGATCGCGGTTCACCGGCGAGAGCTTCATCCAGTAGCTGGTCGCCGGCGAATTCCCTCGACAGTTTCAGAACGTGCATAATTTGAAGATCGAGTAAGTTCATCTGTTTCCTCTCACACGTCCCACACATCGATGGACGACGGCCGTTGTTGCGGCACAGGTGCGGGCGGCTGCGTTTGTTTCTTGGGACCAGTGGCTTTGGCTTTCTTGCGTTCCTGTCGGGCCTTGATCAACTCGGCTTTCTTGAACAATCGGTCATCAAGCACGCCGAAGCGAGCAAGTTGCTCGGTAGTTGCATCGGGCGTCGCCTGTCGAAGCTTTGCGGTCTCACGCCGGCAGTAGCTGAGGTTCCTTGGGCTGTGAATGATTCCGAGGATCTCGATAATCAATTCGATCTTCTTCCTGAAAGTCGGTTCGTGCTTGCCTTTCAAATGAAGGAGGTCGCGAGCTGTCCGAAGACGAAATGCTTTGTCGTTGATTGGCATGGCTTCTTATTTAGATCCTCCCACTGGGCTGAATACCGGTCTGCCTTTGTCGTCTGTGAGTTCGACGACTCGCCCTACATCCATCAGTCGCTGCAGGTCGGCTTTTATCTCAGGGACGGTGCGGTGTCGCATGTACAAGCTCTCTCGTATTGTGGATACTGCCTTCGATCCGCCGCGGAGGAATTCGATTAGCTTGTGCTGCTCTTTGGTGACACCACCGAAGATAAATGTCGCGGACTCTTCGCAATAGTTCCAAACGGCTTGGGCCGCTTTCAGATGATCGACCGTGATGTGCTCACTGCAATCGAGGATTGAGAAGATAAGCGCAAGTCTGATGACCTGTGCTTCGCCGCGCGATGTAACCGCGCCAACCAGTCCACCAACATCCTCCGAAAGCTCCTCGTAAATACGCTTCCACATCTCGCGAGCATTACGATCCATGAAAGCTCGCTGCCGTTTGCCTGCAAACTCGACACACTTGTACAGTTCCTGAATCTCTTCCGACCAGTCGAGGTCCTCACCACCGTGAGGCAATAGACCCTGGCGTTCCACGTAGCACCAAAGAAATCGGTTGCCAAACCCATTGAAACGATCGGCCTCGCGCATCTGTAACAGCAACTCTTCTCTCGTGATATTTGCGCTGACTGAAATATGTGGGTTCATGCAAACCGAGGATCCGCTCTTGGCCATATTTCGAATCGGCAAGTGGTCCCAGGCGTCGCGGATAACCTTGGACAGCACATTGTCCTTGCGATTGCCAACTGCGAGAATGCCGGCAAACTCACCCTCAGATACGAAGAGACGCTTGTCGTCCACTCCATCGTCTGTGACTTCCATCACCATCTCGCCGGTTTTCTTTTTGACATTACCAAGTTGCCGGTCGCGGACAAGGTGGATGACGATTTCTCCCGAGCCAAGGCCACTCGTGCGTCGTGTGGTGAACCAGTTCTGGTCCAGTGCGCTAGCGATCCGGTTGATTCGGTTTTGCCCTGTGCCCTTACGCGCTTTCGAGGACTTTCCAACCGTCACGACATTTATATTGGTGTAGTGCTTCGTATCCTCGATCTGATAATAGGCGGCTGAGCCGATGATGTTCCCGAAACAGCATAGGAACTCAAGAAGATTTCCCATCGGGTGCGACTCTGTATTGGGTCGCAGTTTGTTGATGATTCGTCCGGCTATTCCATAAAAAGCCTTCTCGGAGATTTTCGGCGCAACCGACACGACTGGTGACTCGGGAATTGCAGTCACTACGAACGGCTTTTTGGCTGGCACCGTAAAGACTTTGGTCGGATTCTCCCGCTCCTCGTTGAGAATTCGCTCGACATCTTCCTCATCCAAAGATTCCTGAAGGAAAACATCGTTGAATGCCAACAGATACATCAACTCCAGTCTGTGACGCTCTTCCGTCTGCTCTTCTGAGAACTCCTCGAAGTATTTTTGAGCCTGTCGGCGCAACGACACTTCGCCATACTCCGGCAGTACCGTAGCAATGTTTTGTCTACCCATGGCTTATGCCGCTTCCCTACTGCTCGTAATAGTTGGAAGCGTCTCCCAATAGCCCGGCTGAATCTGTTCCCAAGAATTCAGCGGATTCGGCACAATCAGGGCTTCTACTACATCTTCCAGTTTGTCGGCATCCTTTTTGAGCTGTGCATCAGCGTGACGAAGTTCAACGTGACCAATTGCTTCATATCGAGCTTCCTCCCACGGACCTTGGAATTTCCGACCACATGCGCACCGAAATACAAAAGTCCCGAGAACCGACCCGCGCTCGAAATCAGTTCCTTGGGGAATCGAACTGAAATAACTGACAGGAGGTTCGGTGGATATCCCTGTCGGCAGGAGTTCAGATTTAGCCGCTTGGTGGAGTAAGCGAAGAGCCAGGGCCGTCTTTTCTGTAAGTCTGCCGGCGGCGACGCCGTCAGCAACACTCTTGATGACCATCTCCACACTCTCAATACCGTCGTCGGTAACCGTGATTATTTGCTCCGCCATTTGCCTTCTCCTCAACCTAGCCGCAATCGGGGACACACTGCCGTTAGGTGGTCGTCGTTCATTCGGACTCTTCATCCCTCTCAACCTAGCCGCAACTGGGGACACACCGCCGCTGAGGTGAATGACGCATCTCTTACGGGCACTCAAATGTGTCCCCTGTGGCTTCAGGCCGCGTCGGACAGCTCCGCAAGGAGGCCCCGCCAGCCGGCAGTCCGCCGTGCGAGGTCCTTGCATTCCGGCTTATTGCACTTGGGATAGTCTTCACAGCAGATGAAGAAAATCATTCCCTCATGGAAGGCCTTGCAGGTGCGCTCCCAAGATTCCCGGATGATCGCCTTCCCAGCATCGTTCAGCTTATTGTTCGGCATCGTCTTCACTATCCCGGCATCCTTGATGGCATTCATGAACAGGCGAGTGCCTTCTTTGTGCAAAGCAACGTTGACTGCTATCTCCATTTCGTCATCCGTTGCCTGGTCGCGCACATCAAGCTTGCAAAGGTAAGCCGGTCTACTCGGCAGCTTCACAACGATGTGCCAGCCATGGCACCGGGGGTCCCGCTTGGCCGATGCCTCCGATATGATCGGTTTTCGTATTTGATCTCTCTGACGCATCTTTTTCATTGCCTCCTTCGACTTTCCAACTTTCTCTCCTGCTTTTTGGGCCGAAAGACCGTAATCCATAAGCAACATGATCCCAAGGCGCTCGGGAAGTCTCTGCAGTAACTGCTCGCCAACTTCTTGCTCGCTCACACCCTCTCCGACCTTCTTACGAACTTCTTCGATCGACGAAAGATCTGCTTGTTGGGCGACGGCAATCCGTCGCTCCATCGCTTGGTCCATTTCTTCTTGGCGTTGCGGAGACGTTGTGGTCCGCGGAGCGTACAACTTTGTTCCTGTGAGATTGCCGTTCGAATCCTGCCGAACTATGCACCCGTCGGATACGTCCGCCAGATTGTTGAGCCGACCATTCCAAAACTGCAGTTCTGACTCAGATGGCAACTGAGCTGGCTTGAAGTCTTCTTCCGCTATTTGGGTCTTGGCTCCCGCACCAGCATCTCCACCGTTCTCTGAGAAGCATTCCAGGTTCGGCCAGTGGTGAGGCGCCGGTTCGATCGGTCGATCGGCCCAGAATGGGTCTGTTACTCCAAGCCTGATTGGTTTGAACTTGGCTTCGGCTTCATCGAACTTCTCACAGGCCAGACGGTCAAGCATTCTGTCTTCAAGCGCCCGTCGCTTTTCATCCATCGATCGTTTTGGTGCTTGATATCCGCCATCGTCTCCTTGTTTTCGCCGACCGTCTCCGTTCATCCTGCGATCACGACTACCCTTGTCATGGAAATGTGGCTCGTCGAACTGCTTATAGACCCGAGTCCCGTCCTTCCTTACTGTGCTGTGTTTCTGAAGCCATCGAGCTAGCTTCGTGTCTGTAGGTTGATCGAAGAAACCCCACTCCTTCAGTCTCTCTAACCATTTGTTGACGTTGCCGAACTTTGACCACCAAGCATTGTCCGCGGGTGTGAACTTCCTGGTGTTGGCCTTCACTTGCGCACCCGCTTGACTCTGAGATTGCTCATGTACTGAGAAAAGAGCCTGCTGTCGTCAGCCGCGGAACTGCTCCTTGCCAGCGAACGTTCATGAGCGCTCTGCAAACTGTCGGGAATGTAAGTGAGCCCGAACACTTCTTTGCGTGGTCTACTGATGGGTTCTGTTGATTTGTTTTGTTGCATAATCGCCCTCCTTAGCGATTCCTCTCCGAGCCCGGTTGATCCAGGTCGGTCGAAACATCTGCTCCTACTTCTCCGTGAACCTCGCTGGCTTCACAGCCCTCCTTTGTTTATGAGGTATTCCACAACTTCCTTTCGCGCTTCTATTTGCCCGCTCAAGAAGGCGTCTTTGACCATGGCGTCCGCTTCTGCCATGTTCAGCACCAGCCGGCCGGCTTTATCCTCAGTGACCCAGTTTTTTCGGAACAGGTCTGCGGTCTTCTCGTGATACTCACCGCCGTCAGGACTGTCCACATATCCCAAAGCTGTCATTACGCTCCACAACATCTTCCAATCCACGTGCATCCTCTTCGCTCCTTTGCGGTCTCTCCCGCTATTGGTTTTTGCCGAGACTTCCCCGCGCCCGGCGAGCGGCTATCCTGGCCCCCGAATATCATTCGGAGGCTTTGTGGCCAGGCGGGTACCTATTCCTCGTCGGCAGAATCCTCGATGTACATGTTTCCTTCGTCCCAGAAGCCAAGAATCACGGTGTTGATGGGGCCTTCTTGGTTCAAGAAGACGGTGCGATCGTCGCGCTTAGTCACGTTGGCGGCTGTTATTGCCGTGATGCCTACGCCGAAGAGGCCTTCGCCGCCAAGGAGGGTGCCCGCATTGAAATTTTGCAGCGCAATCTTTGCGTCTTGTGGATAACCAGAAAGCAACTCCACAAGCAAACCCACCGTGACCTCCTTTCCGAGCACGCTGATTTCGTCGTTTAAAATGGGTGCATTTTTCGTTTTTCTCGACACTATCCTTCTCCTGCCCTTCACGCGGGCGACGTTGAATTTGCCGATACTTCCACGCGGTCGGCTGCGGTTCTTACGGTCCTACAGCACCTCCGGCCTTGCAGCACCGTGATCGCGAAGAAATCGTTTGAGACTTGCCCGCAGTTTGTGCTCAGCAAATTGATTTGAAGGGGTGCTCGATGTAATGAAATTTCGTCCGCTGGTGTGGCGCCACACCATGTGTTTGCGTTTGCGTAGCAATATGAAGCCGTTTGAGCGGAGCAGTTGTTCGACAGATCGTGTGTGGCTCAACGAGACCTCCGAATTGCTTCGTCAAGCCCCATGGAAGCTGCATCGGGGTATCGTTCCAAAATTTGTGCGGATCTCAGCCGGTTGGTCCCATAAAGCATCCTTCTCGCATTACTTTTTCGTGCGTGTCGGAACCTGGTATTACGCCGCTTAGAGTCGTGTGCATTCCGGCAACGCGAACAATCAGAGTGTTTGTGACCGGATAACCATCGCGAGGGTGCAACAGGAATTCCGTGGATTTTACACAAACGTTCTTCAGGCGGTGGAACCAGTGCGTCTTGTGTTCTCTGTAGTTCGTTTAGAAAACGCCAGATTGAGGCATTCAGTCGGGATAGCTGCTGTTTCAGCTCGACTGAGGGTTCGTCACGGCCGCAAACATCGAAGGCGATGAGGTGGGCGGCGAATTCATTCAACTTGACCAGATCAGCCTGAGGCCGATTTATTGCGGCCCTCAGTTTCGCCCTGGTCTTGCTCGTCAAACCACGGAATCGTTGGTGTATTGAAGTCGGCGAAGGACTCGCCGACCTTACTTCTTTTCTTGACGCTGGAAACAAGAGCGCACACCATTCCTCGTCGGAATGATGCGCTCCGTTCTCGACTCCCCTGCCAGCGTTACTTTGCTGGCCCCCGGAGAATCGCCCAGGCGTCATCGGGCCCGATTTGCGCCGTCTTTGTTTCCGGCTAGGCCCCTCGGCGGTCCCCTCCAAATTCCCATCTCCCGATGGGTGGGGTCCGTTGCTCCGCGGTTCTCGCCGCGGATCGGTAGGTATAAAACTCATTGACACACCGATCCTTGTAAGAATCGGTGTGCCGTCCTAAGCTCCGCGCACGTTAGTTCCCAAAAGATGGGACGCCGCAGAGCTTCCTTAGCACAACCTGGATGACTGTCGCGTCAGCTTTCCACCATGTGGGTGGAAACGTCACTCGCTACGGGTATTGTCAGCCCGCGCCATCCCGGTGGTTCGCCTTCTTGTTTCGGACCGCTAGATCCGCAGCGAACCAGTCGCTCACAGTTAATACGCGCTGTGAGGCACGGCGCAGCGTGGCAACTGAGGCCTGCGCCCCCCGTCGGCTCGCAACCATGCTCGCGAGCTTGACTCCACGTCGAAACCTGAACCGCGGGAACGACGCACGTTACATCGTCAACTACGATATACCAAGTCGGGCCGATGATCATATGGTACAGAAGTTTCAATTTGGGCCTAGGACTGCCTCTTTTCGCGCAAAACATATGTCGTTTTTCAGCGCGCAGGAAATATGGTGTCCAGGGTTTTCGCGCACGCGCAGAGATATTTTGATCCAGAGGGACCAGTTCGAATTTCGTGACTACCTTTCGATTTCAGATTCGCGCAAAATATATGTCGTTTTTATTTTTCAATTTTGCTTATCTTATCTTTTTTCTATAACTTACGTATTCTGGTAATGAAGGCTGCGCGTGCGCGTTTTTCATTTTTGCCGGAACTGCTTTCCATAGCAAAAAGCAAACACTGATATCATGTGCCTCTAAAAATACGACATACTTTTTGCGCGGATTTGTGTTTCAGAAAAACCGACATATTTCCTGCGCGAACGGAAAACGACATATTTTCTGCGCGACAACCTGCCTCCTCAGTCTGGCGCGTATTGGTCGCGCCCCCAGGCGCGCCCCGCACGCGGAGATCCTCCGTGCGTCGATCCATCCCGGACATTTATCCGGACATCGAAGCACGCCCCTGGTTCCTTCACGCAAGGTCGGCATTCGGTCTAGATCTCTCCACGCGGAAGATGCTCCCGGGGCGATTTGCGGGTTGGAGCCCTACGATGGAGCAACGGAGGCGCCCAGCGTCGCGATCGTGGCCCGCAGGCCCTATTCCATTGAAACAACGTAGCTTGTAAGCGCAGTCCTGAACCGGAATCCGCGGATGGAACCCAGGAGATTTCGGCACCCCACCCGGCCTGAGAATTTTCACTACTTTTCGTGACTTTTCTTTTGGATTTTATTTTCGTCCTCGATCGGTCCGGTCACCGGCGCCGGCTGCCCAAAGGTGCCAGATCCCTGCCGGGAAGGTGCCTAGGGTCCCCTATCATATTGATAATACGTAACATAGGCGAAGATACGCGATACGAAACACAATCGAATTGGAGTCAGATTGGAGTCAGTAAACGACTGACAGCAGGTCTATCGATCTGATACCGGAAAACGGACGTAAGTCATTTGCCTGCTTTGGGTTGCGCGCGTTTTTGCGACGACTTAACTACGAATTCTTTCGTAGATGCACGTTCGGACCATCGATGCACGCCCCAAGCACGCGTGCGCTGTTATGCATAGACATGTGCTTATATGTGCCTTACATGTTTCGTCGATACTGACGCGCGCACAACAGGAACGGGTCACCCAGAGCCGTCATCGTACAACTACCTGCAGACGCTTACATGTGCCTACAGGCATGCACGGACACTTACTGGCATATTAGACGAGCAAATTCCGTCACCATCTCAAGAACCGCTGATACTCAGCACCTTGGCCCACTGAATCGCACACTCCGCGGGCAGAACAGTGGGAACACATTGCCACAAATGGGCACTACTAGGCACATAGATAGGTGTATTGGCACAGTTATGTGATTGATTAAAAAGAGTTGCGGCCGCAAAGCGTTTGGCACAAATCGTGCTCCATGTTTTGCGTCGGTCGCAATTCCCGCGAACCAACGCGGATAAATAAAAACGGCCGGGCGAAGTGTTCGAAGCACTCCGCCCAACCTAAGCAGTACCGAGCCAATGGAGGGCTCGCGCATGCCTACGTTTCAGCAAATCACAGACGCACGGCTGAAAGCAAAGCGAATTCGCGATTGCGCAGTTGAATTCCAACGCGACTGGAAACGTCCGAAACAGGACAACATCCATCAACTGCAGCTAGAAGAATCAACATCCACAACCGGAAAGGAACGTCGTGCTGTGTCCTCCAGGAGGGCTGCATGACACGCAAGGACTACATAATCCTCGCGGAAGCACTCCGCGTTCAGTATCACCGTGGGATGTTAGGCGCAAACGACGCGGACGCTAGCCTGGCAAAGTCTGGGCGGTGTTTTGTCTCTGGCGTCTATCAGGCTGCCTCCGAAATTGCGGATGCACTCCAACGTGATAACTCCCGTTTCAATCGTGAGCATTTTCTGGCCGTCGTCCGCGGTGAGAAAGAGCTGCACTCTCGTCCGTCTCGGAACGGAGGTGCATCGTGAGCACCTCCACTGGTTACTGCAACTGCTGTTCAATGTCGGTGCCTCTCCTGACCGACGTCGAGTTGAACGAATCCGTCTGCACGATTTGCCGCAGTTACGACGTTGTCCGCGACACCATCCGCAACAGTCCATCCGGAAAATTCAGCTATCGCGAGCTGGCCAGCGTTCTCGAATCCGCGTTCGGAGGTGCCCAGTGAAAAATAAATCGATTTATGCCGGTATCGGTTCTGTTTCATCTGGAACGATGCGGAAGGAAGATTTAATCCCTTCGTTCCTCTGGGAAGCCAATCGTCTCCGCTTGACCAAAGATGAGCGGAAAGCAGTCCGCAAGATTCAGTCTCGCATCAATCGCGCGGACTCTGACGATTTGTATTGGCAGGACGAAGTCTCAGACTTCGACTTGGAAGAACTATTCGACATCCTTAACGCGCATTCTCTGCCGTACTTCTCGTTTAGTGCGCACGAGGGCGACGGCGCGGATTACGGCTATTGGCTCTCATCATCCTTCGATGAAGACTTTGACGGTTTGAAAGTCTTCGACACCTCCGAAGTACCACGCGGTTATACAGGCGAAGTACTCCACGTCAGTGACCACGGCAACATGACCCTCTACGCGTACTCCCGCGGACGTGGTCGGGAAGTGTGGGGTGTCGTATGAGCACCCACATTGCTCTCACGGTGGAACAGCGGAGTCTGCTGCACGTCTCACTCGCTATCGCCATCAGGCGATTTAAGGAAAATGCCAAAGTGTTCTCAGACAGCTCCAGCGCGGACTACAACAGCGGACTTGCGAAGCAGTTCACGAAGCAAGCTGAAGACGCGGAGAATCTCCTGATGTGGATCATCCACGTGGAGAGCATAGTCGTCGTGGAGGCGAACGACTGATGCAAACCGGAGTGTAGATTATCCGGGTGCCAAACACATTGTGCGGACTCGCTAGTCTCCCTTCCATCCCAATCGCAAGAGTGGGATGGAAGATGCGACGAGCATCGGAGGAGAATCAGCGTCCAAACCATATGTTTTGATCACCGTTATCCGAAACAGCACAACTTATCTATACCGGCACATATAGGCATGCTATTGTTCACACGAGCCCTTTAACGCACAGATGGGCAGAAAGGAAACGACGTGACTCCACCAAAAGACAAGAAGAGTGAAAACCGCGTGCCAATAATGATGTCGGACAAGGAGTTGGAAGCCTTTGATAAGGCACGTGCGAAAGCATATCCCTTGGCTGATCGTAGCAAGGTGATTCGCGCCCTGATTGAAAAGTTTGTGAAGGAGACCAAGGCTTAGGAGGTGTCTATCAATATCTACGTGAAATTCAGCCTGCAATCCGAAGTATGGCTCGATTCGCTTAAGACCAGGAAGCGCAAGCCAATTTCGCCCGCAACGCTCCACGCATTTGGCAGTTACGTTCGCCGGCTAACGCCGATGATCGGCGAAATGAAGTTAGCCGAAGTAAACAATGGCGCGCTCAGAAATTTAGTGCAGCGGCTGGACAAAGAAAAACTTAGCGCCAAAACGATCAATGAATTGGTTGTGGTCGTCAAGTCTGTGGTCGGCTCATTGGTTGATGAGAATACCGGCGAACCACTCTTGAAGAGAGAATGGTCGTCACGTTTCATAGATTGCCCCACCATCGCAAAGCAAAAGCAGCCGTGCGTAACGACCAAGGACGTAGAGCGCTGTTTGAAAGAATCCAACAGCGACCAGGAGAAAGTTTTGTATGCAGTCTTGGCTGGCACTGGTTTGCGTATCGCGGAGGCTCTGGCAATCCATGTCAACGGCACGCAGGATCAGACCTCGTGGAGCCCGGAACAGGTAGCCATTGATATTCGGTCGAGCATCTTCAACGGTCGCGAGATTCCGCGATTAAAAACAGTGGCAGCCAGGAGAACGGTTGATCTCGACCCGCGATTGAACGATCTCATGGCTCAATATGTTGAAGCCAATAGTATCCAGCCAGGCGATTATCTCTTCCAGGCGCGCAGTGGCCGGCCCATGCATGTGAATACCGCGCGCTATCGATTGGCTAAGCACAAGATTCTTGGATTCCATTGTTTTCGCAGGTTCTATATTTCGAGAAGACGCGAGATGGGTGTACCAGAGGATTTGATTCGGTACGCCGTGGGACACTCGGGTCGCGGAATCACAGATCGTTACTCGAAATTGGGCGAGAACATCGAGCTTCGTCGCGATTGGGTCCTGCGCGCCGGCTTGGGATTCGCGATTCCGGAACTTCGCCTATCGGGGCACCCGGCACCGAAATCTTCCAGGTCTTCCGAAGCTTCCTCTTCCAAAGCTTCCTCACCCGCGGAGCCCGCTACATCCGTTGAGTCCGTCACGCCTGTTGTCGATGAGTCTACATACGTTGCCGAAGACAGTGACCTCGACGACTTTTTTCTTTCGACACCAGAGCTTGTGGCGGAGGAGGCTATTTGATGGGATTATTCCATTGGTTTTCTACACCCAAGCCCATGCCAGTCGTGATCATCAATAATGTGTTGGGAGAAGTGCTGTTGCAAATCCCTGGGCGTTGGGACTTGATAGGTGCAAACCTCAAAGGTCTTGATCTGGCCCACGCGGATCTTAGCGGCATGTTTCTTGATGGCGCCGATATGTCCGGAGCAAATCTTTTTGGCGCGCGGTGCGTCGGTACCAGCTTCGCACGCTGCAAAATGCTTGGAGTCGAGCTCTCCTTCAGTAACTGTACGTCAGCGGATTTTCAAGGCAGCAACCTGGATGGCTGTCTTATGTATCGCAGCGAAACCACACTCGCTCGATTCGATGGTGCCGTCCTTTCAGAGTCTAGCGATGTCCCTGGCATAAAGCTGGTGATTGCTTGAACAACGTCAGCCCGAACGTAAACCGCCACACACTCGCCGCCTTTCAAAACGCTGAACACTGGCCTTCCTTTCGCTCGGCTGTATTGTCCCCACCTGTTATGGACGTGTTGTTCTCACATTGTAGATTGTGCTTTATGATGTTGGTGAAGACATGGGTCGAGCCGGTGTTGTCGTCGTCGTGCAGATTACCCGTCACAGTGTTGTTGTAGATCGAGGTTGTAGCAGAGTTGTGCCGGACGTGCAAGTCACGGCCAATTATGTTCCCGGGACATGACGCAGACGATCCAATCTCTATGCTTACTGCATTGTCTCGTAAGAACAGGTCACCGTGCACGGTGGCACCGCATACTACGTCCATGCCAGAACCAGATGGAATATTCTCGGCCATTAAGCTGCCCTTGATGACGGTGGAAGGGCCTATTGCGAACGCTCCGCCATCATGTACTCGGACGTCTCCATCGACAACGGCATTGCTCAAACTTAGATTTCCCCCGGTCACCAATATAGAAGTATTTCTTGCACCGCCATCATCATCATCACGCTTCTGGACGTCGCGACGAACTAAGGCATTGCTCAAACTTAGACTTCCGCCGGTCACACGCACCTTTCCAGTGATACCGCCACCGATGAACGCGCACGTCTGTCCACTTGAAACGGTGATGTCGCCGTCAAAGGTGCCGTTATAGACGCCGTTGCAGGCCGTGCCGGAAGAAGGAGTGGGCGTTACTGAAACACCAGTTACGTCTATCGGTATTGCGTATGTCTGCGTAGAGCCTGTCTCAACGGCTCCAAAAAGAGTCAAAGAGGGCTGAACCACTCCTGTCGATGACGCCGAATCAATCGTCAGACTGAACGCGCCGGCGTATCTGCCTTGAATTTCCAAGGAATAGTTACCTGCGATGGGTTGCATTGCCGTCAACTCATGAAAGATATAGGGATCAACAGTTGTACTGCCGTCTGCGTTGATGGTGTCGATCCGTTCGGCTGAATATACGGAGTTCGAGATCCCGTTAAAGGTGATACCCGTGGCCAAATCAATCCCGGTTTGATTGCCAAGCGGATCCGTCATCAATAGCTCAACGCTATCTCCCCCTGAGGCCGTCACGAAGCTAAGGTTAGACGGATCCTGTATGGCACCTTTAACCGCGAAAGCCCCAAACTGGGATAGCAAAGTATTGCCGTACCCTGGATCCAAAATTGTGTAGTCGCCGTTGTCAGCTTGGCCGTTGACTACTACATAATGGCCCGGACTGTTATTGTTTTTTGGATCCAACTTCACTCCGACTATAACGGGTGTAGGCTGCTGGGTCGCCGGAGCAGGTTGCTGACCACAAACCTGTGCGTTCAACGCGGCAGTCGCTGCATCACTTGGGCCGAGTATGTCTCCGAGCGGCAACCACGCAAGCGATTGAGTGCTGCCTGCCTCAGCAAGCAAAACATCCTTTGGCCAAATTACATTAGCGGTACGTTGACCGCTCGGCAGTACCTGCGGTGCGTATCCGCCCAGAGTATTGAACAACGTATTCAGTTCCAAGGGGTCATCAGAGATACTGTCTGCCTGGAGAGCCATCGAGATACTCGCTAGCGCGCATCCCTTCACGCCAATTGTAAAAAAAGGCTTGGCCCCGAGGTTTGAACTGTCGTAGGTCACGGTTCCCCAAGGCGGCCGTTTCTGTGGCTCCAAAGATAAGCCACTAACCGTGCAATTTACATTCACAGGCAGCACAATCGATGCAGTCGCACCGACTGAGTCCTTCACTTGAATGTTGACTGAGAAACTCCCTCCGGATGTGGGTGTTCCACTGATCACACCCGCGGAGGAGGTCACGGTTAGCCCCTTTGGAAGCCCCGAAACTGACCATGTGTAAGGAGGGGTTCCACCTGTAGCCGCGAGTGTCAACGGGCCATAACTTGTGTTCAGAGCTCCAGGAGGCAGAGAAGTTGTGGTGATTTCTAGGGTAGAACCGCCACCTACACTCCAGCTGCCCAAAGCAGTAGTCAGAGCATAACCACCGCCATAGGACGAAACAGAACCTTCCAGATAACCGGCGAGCAACTGTGCGGATATGCCCGGGCCCAAGTCTAGTATTAACGTATATGTCGTTATCGCCCCAGATCCATTGGTAGCGATTACAAAGGTCGCGGCGGATGCGTTGGAGTTCGTGATCGTAATCTGTCCGTCCGTGAAGCTGAATGAAGATGGTTGTACAATTACGTTCGTCAAATTGGCCGCCAAAGGCTTAGAGACAGTAAACGAACCGGTCAGCTGGCAAACAGGCGGACAAGTCAACACGGAAAACGTTGTGTAGGGGCTACCCGTGTAAACATAAGTTGTTGTTTGTGCGCTGGCCGGCACCGCCAGTGCAATTGCAAACAGCGCGCAGGCAACAATCGATCGAAGAAAGGAACCGACGGCACGTCCTTGGTTTTCCAAAGTAAGATGGCTACACGTCGGTTCAATAGTTTGGTAGGTGTCGCCAGTTAGTACCGTCGGAATCAGAACCTTCATTTCGTCCTCCAAGTCGGGCACACTTATAAACCCGAACCCGACAGTTCCCCTTCCGCAGTTCTCTCGTAACGAAAAATAAATATGAACTGGCCTGAGTGGACCGACCAAATCGGGCGAACTGTAGTCTCTCGGCACTACCCTGTCAAGTCACAAAAAAAAAACCGTAAAAAACAGTAACGCGTGCCATCAGCCTGAGAATATTTCGGATTCTGGATCTTTCAGCCAGCCGAGCTACGACTTGATCCTAACTACACCGACCCCAATCGTTTTCCGCTCTCGCTCTGGAAACTTCGAGCGCGCTTTCTCTGCGAGTTGTTTTGTCTTGAATGGCTTCGACAGGAACTCAATCTCGCGACCGACGTATTTGAAAAGTAGCCATTGCTCGATTGTTTTCGCCATCTCGAATTTATAGCATGACGGCGTAGTTATCGTGGATGGAACACTCGCTGGGCTAGAAGAGCAACGAAGAGCATAGCGAGCAGAATTGCGATTAGGCTCTTTATCACGATTTCCTTAATGCGCTTGCGTTTCATGAATAGAGGATAGCAGCGCACCGGTGCCAGCGCCCCCAGCCCGGGGAGTCTCTTTAGGTGCCTGTGCCTGACAGGTCCTGCTTTTTCACTCACAGGTTATTTTTGTGAAGGTGGGTAGATTATGAGAGAGAACTTCACAGCAGTGCCTAGTGAAGGTGCACCGTTCGGGTGCACGAACGCGGTGACCACCGATAGCAATTGACCAACTACCTCGCGGGTCCAATTCATCTCAGGCAGTACGCTGGATTCCAGACTGAAGTAGCGAAACCCCATGTCTTTGTTACCCGTCTCCAAAAGGTTGACGATGCTTTGAAGACCGATTCTATCGTCCGAGGCAATCTTCAACCCCAAGTCGCGGCACTCTGCGTATAGTGCGCCAATCTCATGCCCCCACGGCTCTCTCCCGTGTGCCCGCTGATACGCTTTCAGCAGCAGTTCTGTCGCATGGAAGTAAAGAAAGTACCGCGCGTCTATAAGAAGGAACTTGCTGTTGGCAGCTTCCTCGGCAGCAAGGTAGTACTGGCGAGCATAGTTAAGGAAAGCCCCGGGAGTTGCGTGAGTCTTCTGATTCGTGTTCGGCATTTTCCGCCCCTCACCTCAATTCTACGCCTCAAACGCCGGCCTCGCCGCACCGTCCGGGGCATCTGATAAACTAGCCGCTAATGCCTGCCAAATCCTACGAAGTCGGCAACCGCATCCGCGTCTCCCACTCAACCCCTGACACCCAGCAAGGGCCTGCGGCATTTTGAATGAGCGTAAATTCAAACAGTGCCGCAGGTAAGAGACAAGCAGTTGTCAAAAAGATACCTGTCTGTAGGCGCGATGTCTGTGCGGTTTTCAACGGCCCAGAAAGACTGTCCAAAAGCGGACAGCTAGCATCTGCGAGAAGCAATATTCTTGCAATGTCATGAAAACCTATTATCGCGCTCTCCCTCAAAACGTCGTCGGTCCCGCAAGCAGCCACCACGAGGCCGAGTTTCGAGACGCATTCGATTGGGTTCTCGATATAAAGGAGGCCAGCTGGGGTTCGCTTGGAACGGTCGAAGCGAGACAGCGACATTTGAGGCAGAATCTTTTGGAAACAACCCTCGTCGAGGTCAAAGACGAAAGACTAATGATACCGATGTACGCTATTTGCTTGGGCGAATAGGTTATGAAGACAAGCCAGACAACCATCAAAACCATCCCTCACCCCAACACCCACTCTGCTACAGTGGCCTCATGCCTGCCAAATCCCACAAAGTCGGCGACAAAATCCGCGTCAGCATGCACGCCGGGAAGATCGGCGACGCCACCATCAAAGCCATCATCGATACCGTGGGTGATGTTAAGTATCAGATCGATTTCGATGTTCAACGGGCCGCGCTTATTAGCGAGTGGCAGATCGTCAAGGATTGATGGCCCGCAAAATAAAAGCCCGGACCAGTCTGGGGCTTTTAAGTACCAGTTCCTGAACATTATTAGATTGCTACAGGTATCGCCGACCTCGAGGGAACCCTGTATTGTCATTTTGACTGCACTAAGGCGAATCACGTATTTAGCCGCGTCTTTGGCTTAAGTAGAGTCCTCGCAGAGGTCTCGTTTATGCGCGTCCTGATTGCAGACGACCAAGATTTCATACGTCGAGGCGTGCGCGCCGTCCTTTCCGAAGAGAAAGACATCAAGGTTTGCGCCGAAGCCGTCGATGGCCGCGACGCGCTCGTCAAGGCATTGGAACTTAAACCCGATGTCGTAATCATGGACATCATAATGCCAAGGATGGACGGGATTGAGGCGATACGGTTAATTCACAAGGCGTTGCCACAAGCGAAAATTTTGAGCCTCAGCCAATACGACATTCCTGAAATGGTGAATGAAGTACAACAAGCGGGTGCCGCCGCTTTCGTTTCAAAATTATTGGTTTGGGATAAGCTGGTCCCATCTCTCAGAAGAGTGCAGCTTGGCGAAACATTCTTTTCCTAACGGATGGTCACGTTGGGATGAAACGACGCAGCGCCTGACTAGACCTTGTTTTTTAAATCGCTTGTGGTCAACGGAACTAAAGACTACGCTCCGTTCCGACGGTTGATGGGGTTGACGGAGTCCGAATCAATTTCTGCTTCACGCTGCTGTTAGCTACTACACAATTCTGCCCCCTTTGCGTCAACCGCATGCCGGGGTCTTATGGAAGAAAAAATGTATTGGGCGGCTCGCTGCAAGAAGTGCAGTGGAATGGTCGGGTACCGCGACGTGAGAGACACCGTTGACGCACGCGGAGCGAGAGTTGAAGAGAGACTTCACGTCGGGACAGTCGAGAGGCGTTGCGATCACTGCGGGTCAATCGGTGTCTTCGACCTGCAAAAGCTTCGGCCCACCTCTGTGAAGCTGCTTGTCCCAAGAGTGCCCTAGGAAGGATAGCCCAGTCACGAATAAAATAAGTCTCTATGCTATCGTGATAGAGTGTCGTATGCTTCGTTCCTTCTGAACCCCAAATGCGCGTGAAATACGTTCACGTCCTCTTGTTCGCCTGTCCCGACTGCAATCTTCCCGTTTCTATTAGCCGCGTCAGTAATGAAAAGAACTTGGAAACAGTCGATGCGGAGCGTCTCCACATCAAATGCAGCTACTGCGAAAAGTCATCTGACGTCACCGTCGTGACAGCTAAGAGCCACTATGTTGAGGAGTGGACGTAGTGCTAAAGAAGCAACCAGACCAACAGTTCAAAATCGGCGCTAAAATCCGCGTCAGCATGCACGGCGGCAAGATCGTAGACGCCGGTATCAAAGCAATCCTCGATACGACTGATGGGCTTAAGTATCAGATTGACTTCGGGAAAGATCAAACGGCGACGATCTCGGAACGGCAGGTTGTGAAAGATTAAGAGTCCAACTTATTGACGGGTGCATCTATGACGCCGGGACCGAGCCAACATCGACAACAAAGTCTGCGTAACCTCCTGCGACGGCAAGGCTGAGGAATTGACGTTGGAACGACGGGGTTAGAATCGGCAAATGAAGAAAAAAGATCAGTGGGAAGAAGATGCGAAGGATCATTTCATCGCAGCGCTGAAGGATGCAGGTAGAGGGGATTGGACAGTTTCCGACACCGACGTCGTCGTGGACAAAGCGACAAATCGCAATTTCGATTACCAACTCCAATCCGGTGAGAGTCGTATCGCGCTCGAAATCTTTCGACTTGTTGAAGGCAAAGAAGAACTTGTTAGACAAAAGACTTGGAGCATAGTTGCGAACTCGATTGCTGCAGAACTTCGGAAAAGGGGCGTCAAGGAATACACCATTCGAGTACCGTACGCTTTCGACGTTCCAGCGGCCAAAATTCTCGATCTTGTCCGTTCAACCGCTGACCAATTAGAAGCGGCGATCTCCAGCGATCCGGAAGCCGATACGATCGAGGTCGGGGAGTTCGAAATCAAACGCATCAAGGATTTCCAAGATGTTTCGTTGTTCGGTGTCGGCCCCGGCGGTGCGGTTAATCCCACGGGAACGGCATATGACTTCATAGCGCGGAAGCTTCCCCACAAGAACAGGCAACTCGAGATTGCTGACCACGAACGCGTGGTCCTGATCGTAAACGGCGCAATGATCGTTGATCCATCTAATCTCATCGAAGCCTGCACGCAAATTGATTTCTCCAAAGTTGAACACATCGATAACGTCTACGTTGAGAATCCAAATACCAAAGCCGTTCAACTGGTTTATGACCGAAAAATTTATGCCGCGTTTCAGCCCAGAGGGAATCCCCCTGAACACATAGATGACCCGCTGTTTATCTCATGGCTTGCCAACCGCCTCTATCAGATTGATGACCAAGCATTCCACTTAGTACGTACGATCACGGAACAAAAGAAAACACTATTGTGGCTTCCGGCTCTCAGTCGAGAGCAATTGGTCGTCTTTGGCGAGCGCTCTCTTGAAAGCGGTGATTTAGAGCGACTGAATTGGATAATAAACAGTCTTGTGAATGACCCCGATCCACCTGTGGAGAATGAGCCCAATGACCCGGAAGGAGAACACAATGATCATCTGCGAACGAAGAAAGGGGAGACCAACTTCTTGATTCACTCCGTGCGGCCAAGAATGTGCTGGTTGCTCGTGAAGATGGTGACGCAACCACTCCTAGGAGAATATGAGCGCATTTTCGGAATCGTGGAACACTTCGCTACTGGCGAGAATTTGTATGTCAGGACACACGCCGCCGTGCCGCTAATCGAACTGGCGAAGCGTCGCCTCCTAAAAGTCGACGCCCACACACGGTTTATGTCCGATCAGCTTTCAGATCGCATTAAGAATCTGGCGCTTCGAATGATCGCAGAGAATATCCCGTATCCGGCTGTCTTGGTGTGGGCTATGCATGTAATTGTGCCGATCCGAGACCTGGATCACGATACCGTGCTTCAACTCATTAAAACCGCACTTCCAATCAGCGAATCGGAAGCCACCAACGATATTGCATGGATGATCGTCTATTATTCGTTATTTCGAGAGCATCACTTCCAGAACCTCGCGCCGTTCAAATCGGATGCGATCAGGGGCTTGCTAAAAGATCAACTCGCGAACGGCACCCCGAGTATCCGGGCCGCGACAATCCAGCAGTTAAAAACCATTTTGGACCAAAAAGAACGTGAGTTCCTGGATGTCGTGCCGTATCTTGAGGCCTTCGTCAGCGGACGATCCGTACGAGTCGCAAACTACCATTTATATGGGCTTCTCGCTCAACACGGAGCTGCCAGTCCAGATATCGTAATGCGTTTGATCGAACAGGCCGTTGCTCAAGAATTGAAATTGCTCGATGGTGGAGGCCAAGTGCAAGTTTGGCATCCGAAAGGGTTTTCTGATGCGCTTCACGCAATAGAGCAATCTGGCCCCGAGCTTAAGAACCGCGTCGAGCAACTACGCCGGTCTATCCAGCCTTACAAAGATAGGTACCGAATCCACGATGTTCACGGCTTCTGACTCTGGCCTGGAGCGGTCTCAACAGCCCGGTCTCTTACCAACTTCTGTATGGCACTTTAGAGGGGATAATCTTGTCCCCAAGATGCTTACCGAGCTTGTTAGCTTTCGCGAACTGGCGTGTCGATTCGATTGAGAGGAGCATGTGTGGATTGGGGCCGACAACAATTTCAGAAACACCTAGATATCCATCTTGTGCTTCCAGGTCCAATTCGGTGTAAGGGACAAGTCTAGATTTGGACGGTCTGAATTTTAGGGCATCGGGGGGGCGCGCATCGATACTAACAACTCGCCATTCTTGTTCATCTTTAAATGACGGATGTTTCATCGCGCCCGCCACTTGGAATAACAAGAAAAAGAAAAGCCCGTTGTTCTCCGGCGGTATCCAGTCCGGCTCGAATTTAGATTCGATTACAGAGAACAACTTGTTGATGATTTCGTTTTGTTCGTCAGGATCGTAAACGCATTTGATCAAGTGGTGGAACTGATCATCGGCCATCGACTCTAGAACCTTATCCTTCACAGCAACCGCAAATCCCACGCCGTTGTCAGTATAGGCTCGCCATTGGCTGAGGGAGTCTCCGTCTCTGGAAAAGCAAACAACGTATCGTGTGTAGGCCTCAAATCGAATCAACTGATCATTCAAACTGCTGAGAAACGCACGACGATGAGAGTCTTTCTCCTCTCGGAGTTTGAGATCAATCTTTCCTCGAACAAAACCGATGGCGTAATCGAATTCTGTGGAATCATTCAGATGACGAATGTCTGTCATCCACAGCACCCTGTCTTTGGCGATTCCGAGCAGACCTGCTTGAGTCGTATAGTGGTACAGATTTTCTCCGGTGGGCGTCGGAGAGGGCAGAACTTTTTCCAAGTCACCTAGCAACTGCGAACCGATAGTTCTTCGCACTTTTGTTGTGCCGCGACGAAGAGTGCGCGTGATTTCCATTATTAATTCTCCCCTTCGATTCCCGTAACTCTAATCCAACCCCAAGGGTCAACGGGATATCTCCATCCCGAGTATCGCCCGAATCCTCTGACGCTCAACAACCTCGCGAGGCGACTTACCGGGCTTCTCAAGCCAGCGCTCAAAATCGGCCATCTTGACTTCGTGATCGACACGAACGTTTGCGACTGAAACGTGGACGACGTTCAGTCCTCCGGGAATACCTGCAACCCACTCGTCGCGTCGGAGCGCTGCGAGGCCCTGAGCGACCGCTTCAAATAAGGTCGCGGCTGTCACATCAACGGAATGCGTCAAGCCGTCGATATCGCGGATTGTGACGAGGCAGGAGCGGACTTGCATCAAGGCAAGATATCATATTCGCTTTTTGTTCGCTATAATAGTTGGGGCAGGCGAGCCGGCGGTGTCGCTTCCGAACATCTGCCAAAAAGCCCCGGTGAGTTCGGGAGGAATTGACGCCAGATGGATAATAGAACCGGAAAACAGGAGTCTTCCATGACGCCACTCGGAAAAGCGAGATCGAAGGCCATGAGCCCCCAAAAACGATTTGCTGTTGGTGCACGCGTTGTGGTGAAAACGCCCGGCGTGATTGGAGTAATCACTCAAGCTGATGATGAGCCAACTACTCTTTGGGAATACTGGCACACAATCAAAACAGAGCATGGAGAACGTAGGGAGCCCGGTTGCAATCTTGAATTAGTCCCGACGCCTCAGACAAACTCGCAGCCAGGAGCGAAAGAGTCGATTCGAAACATTCAATTGTACGGCCATAATCCGCGCGTCAACCTGAACAGCACCAACAACTCTACGAACATCGCCTACGTATCTGGCGACCTGTTCGTCCAAATGAACGAAAAAGTCAATTCGATCGACGACGAAAACACGCGCAAAGAAATTCTTGCTCGACTGGTTGAGCTAGAGAGGACGCAAGGCTCAGGTGGTTTCTTGGAGGCGTATCAGAAGTTTATAGTTTCAGCAGCTAATCACATGACGCTATTCGCGCCGTTCTTACCCGCGCTGGCTCATATGCTCTCTAATGCAGTAAGGTAGACCTCCACAGATGGAAACTACGAAGATCCTCCAAAGTAGGCGTTCTTGCCGTTATCATGCACTCGCCCGATGGTGATCCGCTGTATGAACATCCTCACGGAGTAGCTAAATGGCACCTTCGACTCTTGCCCAATGGTTTGGAGCAGTCGGAACAATTCTTGCAGTAATCGTGGCACTTTTCAAAGACCCGCTTCTAGCGTGGAGGCGCAAGCCTCGCCTCGTTGCGACATGCACAAAACACATTCCATGGACGGTCAGAACGATTGTTATCGTTCAAGGCCCCAACCCACAGGGAGTTGGTCTCCTTAGCTGGAGTGGTAACTGTTACTGGGTTCGCGTGAAGGTTGAGAACATTGGCAGAACCAGAGCTGAAAAGGTCCAGGTGGGTGCACAAAGACTCGCCAAGCTTGGAGCCGACAACAACTTTGTCGATGTTCCGACGCTACTTCCGCTAAATTTGAAATGGTCCAATAGTCCACCTAGCGGCGCATCACCAATACTGGATGGAATCTCACCTAAAATGTCAGCCTTTTGCGACGTTGTTTCCCTGTGCGACCCAGCCAATCCTCTTCAGAGGCTACCTGCTGGTGCGTCGTCCAACACGACAATTGGTCAACTGCAACTGGAGGTCGATCTGTTGACTGACGTCCACCTATTGGCTCCTGGCACGTACAGATTGAGTCTGAGAATTGCGGCTGCGAACGCTGAGCCAATCGACAAGATATTCGAGTTCACACACACGGGGGGTTGGACACAAGACGATGCCGTGATGAGGCGTGACTGTTTAGGTGTCTCGCTGAAATAAAGTTGCCGCTGTGGTCACGGAAAGGGCGTTTACCATGCCCGTCGAGTCACGATTAAGAGCAGAGTGGAGAAGTCGGCACCCCAAAGAGTCGAAGTAAAAATCAAAGCATATTTAGAAGTGCACTTATTCTCAGCTTTCTTTTGGTTGGTCTCTAGCTTATGTTACTCTCCACGTAAGCATCTAGTGACTATCATTTGAGAAGCAGTTACCTAGCCGAATGCCCTCACTAACTGAAGCGGACACCTGTCGAAAGTACGTCCTGCCCAAACTTTATGCTGCGGGCTGGACGGACGACCAGATAAGCGAACAAAAGACGTTTACCGACGGCCGCATCGTGCTCGCGGGAAATAAAGCCAAACGCCGGCCACAGAAGCGGGCGGATTATCTGCTCCGGTACCGCAAGGACTTTGCGGTTGCGGTGGTAGAGGCAAAGAGCATTTACGAGCGCGCAGGCGACGGGATTCAGCAAGCAAAGGAATACGCGCAAATTCTGGGCCTGAAGTTTGCTTATGCCACGAATGGTAAAGGAATCGTCGAACATGATTTCCTGACCGGGCGCGACAACGACCTCAATGGCTTCCCCTCGGCGGAAGAGCTGTGGGGCCGCTTGCGCAAGAATGAGGCGATCGACGACAAGGCCGCCGAGCGTCTGCTCGCCCCCTATTACCACCTCTCGGGAAAGTCTCCACGGTACTACCAGGAGATCGCTATTAACCGCGCGGTGCAATCAGTGCTGCAAGGCAAGAGGCGCGTGCTCCTGACGCTTGCTACAGGGACCGGCAAGACGGTGATTGCGTTCCAGATCTGCTACAAGCTGTGGAGCTCGCGGTGGAACCGGACGGGCGAATATCGGCGGCCGCGGATCCTATATCTCGCCGACCGGAACGTCCTTGTGGACGATCCAAAAGACAAGATCTTCACGCCATTCGGCGATGCGCGCTGGAAAATCGAGGGTAACGCGGTGAAGAGCCGCGAGATGTATTTTGCTACCTACCAAGCGATCGCCAGGGATGAGCACCGCCCAGGGCTGTATCGCGAGTTTCCCGAGGATTTCTTTGATCTCGTGATCGTGGACGAGTGTCATCGGGGAAGTGCCCGCGATGAGTCGAGCTGGCGCGAGATCCTTGAATATTTCGAGCCGGCGTTCCAGCTCGGTATGACGGCAACGCCAATGCGGCAAGACAACCGGGATACCTACAGATATTTCGGAAACCCCCTGTACACCTACAGCTTGAAACAAGGCATTGATGATGGATTCTTGGCGCCTTATCGCGTGCACCGGGTCGTTTCGACCGTGGATGCTGCAGGGTGGAGGCCCACAAAAGGAGAACTCGACCGGTATGGGCGGGAAATTCCCGATGGCGAGTACGGCACGAAAGATTTCGAGCGTGTCGTCGCTTTAAGAGCACGCACCGAGGCCATTGCCCGGAATTTAAGCGATTTCCTTAAGAATACCGATCGTTTCGGCAAGACCATTGTATTCTGCGTGGACCAAGAGCACGCGGAGGATATGCGCAAGGCCTTGAACAACTGCAACACTGACATTGTGAAGGAACAGCCGGACTATGTCGTCCGTGTCGTATCAGACGAAGGTGCTATCGGTCGAGGATACCTCGACCGTTTCATGGATGTAGAAACAATCGTTCCCACTCTCGTCACCACTTCGCAGATGTTGACAACCGGAGTGGATGTGCCGACCTGCAAGAACGTTGTTCTCACTCGGGTCATCAACTCGATGACCGACTTCAAGCAGATCATCGGACGTGGAACTCGCGTCCGGGACGATTACGGAAAGCTTTACTTCAACATTGTGGACTATACTGGCAGCGCGACCCGCCTTTTTGCCGACCCCGACTTTGACGGCGAACCTGCGCTCATCACTGAGCAAGAGATGGATGAATCTGGCAAGCAAGTTGAAACGAAAGTCGTGGAAGAGGAGAAGGCGCCCGAACTTGACGAAGATAGGCCGATAATCGACTGGAGCGAGAGACCGGAGGTCCCAGCACGGAAGTTCTACGTGGACAAAGGATCGGTAGAAATTGCCGCACACTTGGTCTATGAACTCGACGCGAACGGAAAACAACTTCGGGTAGTAAAGTTCACCGACTACACCGCCGAGAAGGTACGCAACATGTATCCCTCGGCAGCGGCGCTCCGCGCGAAATGGAGCGTTGCCGATGAGCGTGCGGGGATCATTGACGCATTCGAGGAACGGGGGATCTCATTCGAGGAACTGGCGAAGGCTGCCAATCAGCCGGACGCGGACCCGTTCGACCTTCTGTGTCATGTAGCGTTCAACGCGCCTCTGCGGACACGGCGGGAACGTGCCGAGATGCTCCGCAAAGAGAAGAAGGATTTCTTCGACCAATATGGAACCGACGCGCGGACAGTTCTCGAAGAAATGCTTGATAAGTACATCGAGTATGGGACCGCGCAGTTTCAGATTCCGGAAATCCTAAAGGTACCGCCGATTTCCGAGCACGGCACGGTTCCGCAGATTGCAGGATTTTTCGGCGGAGCGGAAAAACTGCGTTCGGCCGTGCAGCAGATGCAGAGTCTTCTTTACGCAGCATAATTGGATCCAAAACAATGCCCAAAAGCAAAAAGAAGGTAGAGGCTCCGAAGTCCACCGCCCAGCAGCTTGCAAGCCTGGTCAAATCTTGCCGCGACATCATGCGGAAGGACAAGGGCTTGAACGGGGACCTCGACCGGCTGCCAATGCTTACTTGGATCATGTTCCTAAAGTTCCTGGATGACATGGAGGAGATTCGGGCCGAGGAATTGAAGCTTGCGGGAAAGAAGTTCCGGCCTGCCATCGAGCCGCCTTACCGCTGGCGCGACTGGGCGGCAAAAACGGAAGGCGGAATCACGGGTCCCGAGCTTTTGGCGTTCATCAACCAGGACGAAGCCATGCGGCCGGATAACAAGCGGGGCATGGGACTTTTTGCCCACTTGCGTTCGCTCCAGAGTTCAAATGGCGACCGACGCGACATTATCGCCAACGTCTTTGAGGGCACAGTCAACCGGATGGTGAGCGGGTATCTGCTCCGCGACGTCATCAACAAGGTGAACGAAATCCATTTCACCTCGCAGGACGAGATCCACACACTTGGACAACTCTACGAGAGTATGCTGCGCGAGATGCGAGATGCGGCAGGCGACTCCGGTGAGTTCTATACTCCGCGGCCCGTCGTGAAATTCATCGTCACCGTTGTTGATCCGCGGCTTGGGGAGACGGTTCTAGATCCGGCGGCGGGGACCGGCGGGTTCCTGGTTGAAGCATTTGAGCACCTGAAAAAGCAAAGCAAGAAAGCAGAGGATTTCACCAGGTTGCAGCGGGAAACCCTCCACGGTATTGAGCCGAAGACGCTGCCCTACCTGCTCTGCCTGATGAATCTCTTGCTGCACGGCCTGGAATATCCGGAGATAGCTGCGGTCAATGCGCTGGCGTCGCCTTTGCGCGAGATGGGAGACAAGAACAGGGTGGACATCATCATGACGAATCCGCCGTTCGGAGGTGAGGAGGAACGCGGAATCCTTTCCAACTTCCCGGAAGACAAGCAGACAGCGGAGACAGCACTGCTTTTCCTGCAGCTCATTATGCGAAAGCTCCGCCGTCCGACAGGAGGTGCGAAAGGAGGCCGATGTGGCATGGTTGTGCCGAATGGAGTGATGTTCGGTGATGGCGTATGCGCCCGCATAAAGGAAGACCTGCTCAAGGAGTTCAATCTACACACGATCGTACGTCTGCCCAATGGAGTGTTTGCACCCTATACACCTATTCCGACTAATTTGCTTTTCTTTGACCGATCGGGACCGACGAAAGAAATCTGGTATTACGAACAGCCACTGCCTGAGGGTCGGAAGAATTACACCAAGACTGCGCCTATTCAGTTCGAGGAATTTGCTCCGTGTGTAGCCTGGTGGAAGAAACGCGATGAGAATGATCGGGCGTGGAAAGTAACGACCAAAGAAATCGTGAAATATGACACTGATGGAAACCTTGTTTCCGTCAATCTCGATATCAAGAATCCAACTGCCAAGGACGACATCACCCATCTGCCACCGGAGCAACTAGCCGAAAGCATTCTTCAAAAGGAACAACGCATCACAGAGATCATGGCGAACATAAAGGGCATGCTGGCAGGACGCGACATATGAGCGTTAAGTGGCCAAGGGGAAAATTTGGCGAGTTTCTGAATCCCAACTCGCGACCCTACGTCCTAGGAGCGGATGAAGACGCTAATCTCGTGGGTATGCGCCTGTACGGTGAAGGACCATTCCATCGCGAATTGAAACCCGCTATGCGAATCGCGAAGAAGAGTCACTTTGTGATTAAAGCTGGCGATGTGATTTACAACAAGCTCTTTGCATGGAAAGGCACGTTCGGAGTCGTGCCGTCAGCGTTAGATGGAATGTTTGTTTCAGATAAGTTCCCGACATATGAACTCGACCGGAACAAAGTAGATGAAAATTGGCTTCGCTGGTATTTCCGTTGCCGGCCGCTGTGGGATGAGGCACAAACGATGTCGACTGGTTCTGCGGCTCTTTCCAAGCTAACGCTTAACCCGCCAAAGTTTCTGCTTCTGACAATGCCCGTGCCGCCGCTCGATGAACAGCAGCGGATAGCGGCGCGGATTGAGGAATTGGCCGGAAAGATTGAAGAAGCGCAGGAGCTTCGAAAAGAGGCTGCGGAGGAGACGGAGGTGCTTTGGGCGGGCGGTGCAAAGCGCATTTTCGAGCGCGCTGAGGGACGATTCCCACTTTGCTCTCTGGCCGATGTTGTCTCGATTGCCGGTGGAGGCACTCCGTCGAAGACTAACCCGTTTTATTGGTCTGGCTCTATCCCCTGGATAACACCCAAGGACATGAAAGTTCGACAACTTCACGACTCTATCGACCATATCTCCGAGCAGGCAACAGTCGAATCAGCCGCAAAACTCATCGAGCCGGGCGCCGTGCTAGTTGTAGTTAGGGGCATGATTTTGGTGCATACCTTTCCTTCTGCCCTTCTGCGTGTTCCGGCGACAATCAATCAGGATATGAAGGCGCTTACTCCGAAAGCCGATCTTCTGCCTGAATATCTGTGTGCGTTCTTTTGGGCTTTCAATGACCGCGTTCTCGCGCTGGTTGAGAAGTCCACGCACGACACGCGAAAATTGGAAACAAACGTTTTAGTGAACATAAAGCTTCCCGTTCCACCATTGCCCGAGCAACGTCGAATCATTTTGCGTCTTGACGAGCTCCAACAACAGACAGATTCACTAAAGGCCCTGCAGAAGGATACCTCGGTAGAACTTGATGCCATCATGCCTTCGATTCTCGACAAGGCGTTTCGGGGAGAACTGTAAGGAAACGCAGTGCGTAATTTATGCGCCGTGGATCATCTATGAACAAATTTCAATTCACCGAAGAGCAAATCAGCACTTTGAACGCCTCCAAGCTGAGCCTGAACACTCCGAAGGCTCTCAGCTGGGCAGCGGAGGAAGACAAGGCCGAACTTGTTACCGCCGCTGTCCTCAACGACGAGAAATTCAAGAACGGGGAGAACCTTAGTTCGGAGAAACTGGATGATTTATTCAGCAATATGAAGTGGTTCTCCGCAAACCGGAATCTGTCTAATCTGCTCTATCGCAAAAACGGCCTTGATGTATTCAATGCCAAATTGCGCTCGCTGATCCATGGGACGCAGTCATTGCCCCAGAGGGTGGACGAGTTTTTTAAGATGCAACTTATCGGCGTACAGACCATGTCCCAATTTCTCGTTGCAGCAAATACCCGGGAGTATCCCTTTGTTACATCCCCAACCAAGGAAGCTTTGGGTGTCAGCTCGGAGCAGGACGAGTGCGCCCTTGAGGACGCCCTGGAAATGTTCAAGGTGTCGAGCAAGGATACGCTGCTAGACCGCACCTTGGACTACCTTAGGGACTACGTCATTTTCCAGTCCGTCAAGAATCTCTTCAAGCTCGACAAGTACACGACGGTAAACAATCTTCTGTGGTTTGCCTCCATCAAGGACGAAGAGACCGGTCCGGAGGAGGTCATAAAGTCGTATGGTTCGATCAGCATGGAGCAGGACCTCCGCGATTTCCTTGCCGAGAACGTTTTCGTCGTCGAAAAGGGCCTGACCCTCATCGGCAAGGAATACGACACGCGTGACGCGGGCAGGATCGATCTTCTGTGCAAAGACAAGGAGGGTTCGCACGTTGTCGTCGAGCTGAAGAAGGGCCGCGTCGGACACGACGTGGTCGGCCAGACTCTGAAGTATGTCGGCTGGGTTCAGAAGAACCTGAACAAAAAGGCACGAGGCATCATCATCGTCGGCGAGCCCGACGACAAGTTGCACTATGCGACGCTTCCGCTGAAAGATCTGGTCAAGGTGAAGTATTACAAGGTCAACTTCGCGCTCTCTGACAAATATCCTGTGAAATAGAGGGTTGTGCCCAGGCTTACGCGCCCGCGATGCCCAGACCGCCTTGCTTTAGTCCGAGGGTGCTTATTATCAAGGACCGCGTAACCCGGAAAATGGTCAATGACGCCCTACGTGCTCGCGGGCGTGACGAAAGTCTGCGTGAAGGTGAAGGGTATTTTTATTTCGGTGGTGGTGAAGCTGTGAACTGGCTCACATCCTCGGTAATGGTCAGGCGGATTTCTGACCTCACCCTTGAACAATGGCTTAAAGAGTTCGATTCGTTGTTGGAACGCAATAAGAAGCTGGAGCGAATGGAAGGTGGATTAGTCAGACGTCACCGCGTAAACCTTACCGCCAGAAATCCCCTCGCCGTTGCTACTTGAGCGCCTGTCGTAGCTCGACGAGCGCCGTTTCATCGTGACCAAAGTCCACTTGCAGCTTGATGCCGTGCGTGTATTCCACGACCGCCCGCACCGTTGCATCAATGACGTGGCCGTGCAGGTTGGCCTGAATCCTGTCGCCTACTTTAAATTGGGGTTCTGAATTCTTCGTGTGCATTTGTCCATTTTAAACCACGTTCCGTGGGCGTCAAAAATCGGAGCTTTTTGTTTCGTGGTTCGTTTTGATGTTTCAAGATTTTCGGGACAACTTCGGGACAACTGAGAAGTGGGAATTAGGCGGCTTTTTGCGTGTAAGCGACACCAACGAAGCCACTTAGTTTGGGATGTCACCATGCTTGCAAAGCAGGTGCTCTCCCAGCTGAGCTACACGCCCATCCTGATCTACTCAAAACGGCTGGTAAGTCTATGGTACATCATCGCTTACGCTGGGTCCATTTGAGTCCACTGAGTCCATAATCGACTGGAATCACTTCAGATTCTTCACGATGTCACTTCGATATGCATCATCGAAGTGCGTATATCCTGAAGTGATCTTCAGTGATGTGTGGCCGACTCATTCCTTAATAAGGTCGCCTGGGACCCTGTTCTGCTGCAGGATCGAGATGCTGCCATGACGAAATGCGTGCGTCGTGGCGGGCTTAATCCTGAGTTGCGCTACTTACTGCGCATCCTTCTGCGTAGTTGGATCAAACTCCCGGATGAGAGCTGCGATTCTCTCGCCGGGGGATCAGACCTTCCTGGACCATCTTGCGGACGATCAGGACGTTCTGTGAGTTCATCACCTCGGCGGCTGACCGACGATGACGTGGTGCACGTACCTTGTTGTTTGGCATGAAAATGCCCTCCATTCGATTAACTCAACTCCCTGCCAACTGCAGAACAATAAGCCATTTACCGCCCACCCAGCTAAGAGGGGAGCTCAGCTGGTCAAACACACACCCTAACGCGAAGTTCTCTCATCGCTATGTGTTTTACGCCCTTTGTAAGCCATGCCAGGCTGACGAGCAACTCCCGGTTTCCCACAATCTGTCAGGATCGAGCCAAGCACAACGGAGAAGAACGAATTCGCGACCCGCGAGTATTCTCTAGTTGGTTGAGCTGCTGGGCCCACTCGTTGTCCAACATGGCTTCCAGGCGTTGCTTCAATACTTTTTTTCAGTGGAAGGCATAGTCAGGCTCCTCTCGGGCGACCTTCTAAGAGGCGCGAAGAGTCCGTCACGAGCTAGCGAAACTCGGCGCGCGAGGGTGATTCTGCCCGAGTGCTGAAATACAATCAGTCATGGCTTACGACCATTCCGGAAAAGACCGCCTTGCGGCCAAAAGCTTCGCGAGCGTCTTAATTCGCGGTCCTCTCCGGATGTCTTTTTTTTCAATACTTGGCGCTCGTAACCTGCGGCCGTATAGCAAACAGCTCGATCAAAAAAATGACAAATCAATCGATCGAGTTCTTGCTGTTGATACAGCTCCACTGCCGAGTCTGCTAGCCCGTATGCGCCCAGGTACTCAAGCAAAAGATCTTTTGTGAAAACCAGTGCCCACAAGACTTCGGCTAGAGGAATACCCTCTTCGCAACGTCTCTCCCCGAGCTCGTTGAATCGCTCTTGCACCGCTTGATCTGACTTCTCCCATAACCAGCGGCCGAGGTTGTGGTAGACCTCATAACATCGATTGTACATATCCTTATCTGGGACCTTGCGATACGACTCTGTTCTTGGACTGCTTCGTATCTTCTTGACGGTGCTCTGGGCGAATTCCTCCGCATGGCTTTCGATGGCTCTGATTAATCTGTCTGAAAGATGTCGATTTTGAATTGGTGACATCGCATTCAACCTTCCACACTCAACGTCCCAACGAAATCGAGAATTCTCGTCGACAAAACTTTCCTTCCGTGTTCGAAAAAGGAAATTCTGTATAAAACGGCTATGTCTGCCAACCTCCACCAAGAGCCCGGTAGAGTTGCACGAGACTCTGATACTCGTTGCCTCGCGCCTCCGCCAGGGTGAGTTCTGCGGTAAAGAGCGATCTTTGGCCATCCAGCACTTCGAGATAGGTAGTCGTGCCGCCCTCGTAGCGCAGGATGGAGAGGCGGACCGACTCCGCCAAGTCACTTACAGCCTGCTCCTGGCGAACTCGCACCTCGTGCAATTTCTGATATCCGATCAGTGCGTCGGACACATCGCCGAAGGCGTGCTGAATGGCCTGCTTATAGCCGATCAAAGCCTGCTCGTGCTGCGATTCGGCCAGGTGCAGGTTTCCGCGAAGTGCACCACCCGTGAAAATGGGCTGGGTTACCTGAGCGCCGTAGGACCAGATGCTTGCTTGCGAGCTCATCATGCTGGTGAAAACGCTGCTGCGGCCAAACGCGCCACCGCCCGAACCGGTTAGCGATATTTGAGGGAAGAACGACGCCTTGGCGACGCCGATTTCGGCGTTCGCGGCAATGAGCATGTGCTCGGTTTGGTGAATATCGGGGCGTCGCTCGAGCAGCGCGGAAGGCAATCCCGGCGGCACTTCAGGAGGAAGCGGCTGCTCTGTGAGGGGGCGTCCACGCGGCACGCCTTGTGGGTACTCACCAATGAGAATGCTGATGGCATTTTCCTCCTGGCCGATCAGTCTCTCGAGGTCCGGGATCTGCGCATTGGCGGTGTCGAGCACTTGCTGCGCCTGAAGCACATCCAGCTTGGTGGCGACGCCGTGGTCCACTCTGAGCGAAGTGAGTTTGACGGAGTCTTGCTGGGTCTTCACGGTGTCGCGCGTGATTTGGAGTTGGAGGTCAAGCTGCAAGAGCGTGAAGTAGTCACTCGCCACATCGCTGATGAGCGTGAGCATGACGGTACGCTGCGCATCCTCCGTTGCCAGAAGCTGGGCGCGCGCCGCTTCGGTTTCTCTGCGCAGCTTGCCGAAGAGGTCCAGCTGGAAGGCGGCATCAGCGGTGAGCGCGAAGAAATTTGATTTCGATTGAAAATTCTGTTCCTTGCCGCCCGTGAAATTGCCGTTGCCTTGCGCTTGTGGGAAAAGATAGGAGCGCGTGATCGCCAATTGTGCGCGCTCGGCTTTGATGCGCTCCGTGGCCAGCTGCATGTCGTAATTCTGTTTCAAGGCGGTGCGGATCAACTCCTGGAGTTGCGGGTCCTGAAAGACATGCCACCAGGGAAGGTCCGCGAAGGAAGCCGCTTGAGCTTGTGTCTGCGAACTTTCTTGTAACTCGCGGTATGCCGCGGGAGTTTGCACGGCAGGCTTACGGTACTTCGGGCCCACCATGCACCCGCCGCCAAAACTCGTTGCCAGGATAATGGAAATCAAGGGCACAAACTTCTTCATGAATCGTTTCACTGTGCGTTCCGCTCCTCGATCAGTTTGTGGCCCAGCTCAATCTCCCGGCGCGGGAGCAGGAGTTGCCGGGACTACAGCCGGAGCGTGTTCCTTGCCGGCGCCCGACCATCTCTCAACCAGATAAAAAATCACGGGGATAAGGAAGATCCCGATTACACTCGCGGCCAGCATGCCGCCAATCACGGCCGTCCCCATAATTTGGCGAGCTACCGAACCGGCGCCGGTGGCGATCCACAGGGGCACGCAACCCAGAATGAACGCGAACGAAGTCATTAGGATTGGCCGCAGGCGGAGCCTGGCGCCTTCGAGCGCGGCCTCCACGATAGGCCTGCCCTTTTCGTGCTCTTCCTTGGCAAACTCGACAATAAGAATCGCGTTTTTGGCGGCTAAGCCGATCAGCATCACCAGCCCGATTTGCGAATACACATCAGTCTCTATCTGAACCATGTAAGCGGGATAGAACATGCCGAGCACCGTGCGACGGAGCCACAGCACCGCGAACGCACCGAATACCGCGACCGGCGTGCTCAGCAATACGCTGAATGGCAGCGACCAGCTTTCGTACAACGCCGCCAGAATCAGAAAGACAAACAACAGCGACAATCCGAAGATTGCCCAGGCTGGAACTCCTTTGCGTGCTTGTTGCTCCTGATACGACATTCCCATGTAGTCAAAGCCCATTTCGCGGGGCATAGTCTGTTTGAAGACTTCTTCCAGAGCCGCGGTGGCCTGGTCCGAGCTATAACCGGGCGCGGCACTGCCGTTGATTTGCGCGGAGCGATACTCGTTGTAGCGCATCGTGAATTCGGGGCCGGAACGCGACTCAAACTTCGTCAGCGCGGAAAGCGGAACCGGTTGGCCTCCGCTGTTGCGCACGTAGAACTGCCCAAGGTTTTGCATATTCGCCCGGTAAGGCGCTTCGGCTTCGACGTACACTTGCCAGGTACGGCCAAAATCGTTGAAGTAGTTGATGAACAGGCCACCCATGAAAGACTGAATGGTCCTGTAAACATCGCTGATGGCCACACCCTGCTTCAGCACCCGTTCCCGGTTGACCTCCAGGTACTCTTGCGGAACGCTCGGCAGAAATGAGGTGCTGACATACCCAATTTCGGGCCGTTTGCGAGCGGCGGCCATGAACTTATCCAGGTTGCCCGCTAGAAACGCAACATTTCGCCCCGCGCGGTCTTCCAGCACGAACTGAAATCCGCCCGAAGTGCCGACGCCGGGGATCGCTGGCGGCGAGAAGCTGAACGCAGTCCCTTGCGGAAGCCTGCTGAGCTGCTGGTTCAAGCGCTGCTTGATTTCTTGAAACTGTTCCGCTCGTGTTTCGCGGCTGCTCCAGGGCTTCAGCGTGACGAAAAAGAAGCCGTTGTACGTGGTCCGCACAAAGCTGAGCAAGCTGAAGCCGACCACGCTCGTGGTGTATTCGACGCCTGGCGTGTTGGCGAGGATCTCCTCAACCTGTCTCGCTGCTTCGCTGGTGCGCTCCAGCGAAGCGGCATTCGGAAGATCCATGTTGATGTACACATAGCCCTGGTCTTCATCGGGTAGGAAGCTCGAAGGCAAGCGGCTGCCAAAAAAACCGGCCGCAACGCTGAGGACCGCCAGAAGCACCATAGCAACGGCGCTCTTCCGGATCAGCCCACCACACAAACGGACATAGCCGTCCGTGGCACGCCCAAACACGCGGTTGAACCAATCAAAAAAGCGGTTGAGCAACCCTGTGTTCTGTTCCTTGGGGCGCAGCAATAGAGCCGCAAGCGCCGGGCTGAGAGTCAGCGCATTGAACGCCGAGAGCAAAACCGAAATGGCGATGGTCACGGCAAATTGCTGGTAGAGCCGCCCGGTGATGCCGGGAATAAAAGCGGTGGGTACGAATACGGCGGACAACACCAAGGCGATACCGATGACGGGACCCGAGAGTTCTGCCATTGCTTTTCGCGCTGCGTCCTTGGGACTGAGACCTTCCTCTATGTGGCGTTGGACGCCCTCGACGACGACGATCGCATCGTCCACAACCAGGCCGACGGCCAGCACCAATCCGAACATCGAAAGTGTATTGATGGAGAAGCCGAAGAGCGGGAAGAAAACAAAAGTGCCCACCAGCGAGACGGGCACGGCAAGCAGCGGGATCAGAGTAGCGCGCCAGTCTTGCAGGAAGAGGTACACGACAAGAATGACCAGCACAATCGCGATGAACAGGGTTTGAACGATCTCCTTCATGCCTTCTGTCACTGCTAGTGTTTGGTCCAGCGATATGGCGTAATCCATATCTTCTGGGAAACTCTGCTTCATCTCCGCCATCAGCTTGCGAACGCCGGCGGCGGTTTGCACGGCGTTGGAACCGGGCAACTGGTAAACGGGGATTACGATAGCGGGCTTGCCATTCAAGCGGCTGACAATGCTGTAGTCCTGTGCGCCGAGTTCGACGCGGGCTACGTCTTTCACGCGAACGATCCCGCCATCGGGTGCTTCGCGCACGATCACGTCTTCGAACTGTTCCGGGGACGTCAGGCGGCCCTGTGCAAGCACGGAATACGTGAATTGCTGGTGCGCGGGAGCTGGTTCACCACCCACCTGACCGGCAGGGTTGACCGTGTTCTGCTGTTGCACAGCATTGACGATGTCCGTGACCGTGATGCCCAGCTTCGCCAGTTTGTCAGGCTGTACCCAGAGCCTCATCGCATATTGCCCCGCGCCGAAAACCTGCGTCTGGCCCACGCCATACAGGCGCGCGATCGGGTCGTTAAGATTGATATAGGCGTAGTTGCCGAGGAACGTCGTATCGTACGTGCCCTTCGGAGAAAACAGGCCGACCAGCATGAGCGGAGCGGTCACGGACTTTTTGATCGTGACCCCATAGGTGTTAACGTCCGGCGGAAGCTGTCCAGTTGCCAGTTGCTCGCGCGACTGCGTGAGGATGAGATCGGTGTTCGGGTCGGTCTTCAGGTCGAAGTCCACCACCATGGTAGTTTGCGAATTGCCAGTGGCGTTCAGGGAGTACATGTAATTCATGTTGTCCACGCCGTTGATTTGCTGTTCGATAGGCGTGGCAACGGATTGCTCCAGGGCCTGCGCGTCCGCGCCGACGTAAGAGGCTTGCAGCTGAATTTCCGGTGGAACGATGTTCGGAAACTGCGCCACGGGCAGAGTTGCGATGGTGACCACGCCTACAATCACCATCAGGATGGCGATCACCATCGCCACGATGGGCCGCCTTATGAAAAAATTCGACATGGATCTTGATTCCTTTCGATCAAACTCAGAGCGCTCTGTGCTCGCTTTCTTCGGGAAAATAGGTAAAGGGGAAAAGTCCCGGCTACGCTAGTCCTCGTGTGCAGCACTCGCATTGCTTCTGTTTCGCTGCCACACTGTTCGCCTTCATTGCACTTGAAATGGCTTGGCCTGAACGACCGTGCCCGGGCGGAGAGCCTGCTGGCCTTGCGCGACAACGCGTTCACCACGCTTCAGTCCGTCCTGGATAATCCACATGGTGCCGATGCGATCCCCAACTTTGACCGACCGGACGGCGATCTTGTCGTCTGCGCCGACAACATTCACTTGGTAGCTCCCTTGCAGATCGGTGACCGCAGCCTGAGGGATCAGTAAGGCGCCTTTCTCTGTTCGGACTACGGCGCGGACTTTGCCGTACTGTCCGGGACGAAGAAGATTGCCCGGATTGGGAAAGAGTGCCGCCAGCTGGATCGCACCAGTGTTTTGATCGACGGCGCGGCCCGCGAAGTAGAAAACGCCCTCGCGGGGATAGATTGACCCGTCAGCGAGGATGAGCTGCAGTTTCCAGCGCTGTTTGTCGGAGCCTGAAAACTGTTTCTTCAATTGGAGATAATCTTGTTCGCTGACGGTGAAGTAGTCCCTGATGGGGTCAAGCGTCGAAACGGTTGTCAGCGTTCCGCTATTCGAACTGACTAAATCGCCGACCTGCGCCTTTGCAACATCGGCGATGCCGTCGACGGGCGAAGCGATTCTGGTAAAGCCAAGGTTGAGCTTTGCCGTTTCGACGGCGGCTTCGGCGGTTTTGATTTGCGCCTTGTCTGTAGCCACGGTAGCTTTCGCTGCCAAGTAATTTTGGTTGGCATTGTCGAGGTCCTGCTGGCTCGCTGCCTGCTCCTTCGCCAAAGGTGTGTACCGCTCCACGTCGAGCTGGTTGCGGACTAGGACTGCTTCGGCGTTAGCAAGCTGCGCGGTGGCCTGCGCTAACTGTCCTTCGGTTTGGTCGAGCGCCGCCTGAAAGGGCCTTGGGTCAATCTCAAAAAGTAATTGCCCTTTCCTTACAGACGACCCTTCCTGGTAATTCCGCCGGAGCAAGTACCCCGTGACCTGTGCCTGAACATTGGCATTCACTTCTCCTGCCAACGTACCGATCCATTCGCTGTAAAGGTCAACATCCTTCTGCTCAACCTGCGCCACCGTGACTACC
>Ga0210394_10000953_pt1 | contig 50857 bp, 53 predicted proteins | sample IncBWC12MmetaG_FD_160121 | JGI IMG/M metagenome (GOLD analysis project Ga0210394, IMG submission 160121) | Forest soil microbial communities from Barre Woods Harvard Forest LTER site, Petersham, Massachusetts, United States - Inc-BW-C-12-M | ecosystem: Environmental > Terrestrial > Soil >...
ATTTTGCGAAGTCGGGTCATAGGGACCTCCTTATGACCCGACAACTTATCTCAACCAACAAGCAACCATTGCTCTGTTCACCTCACGCGAAGCGTCCGCCGCAGAGCGGCTTAGTTCGAAGTCGGCTAGTGTGGAGCTATTGAAGGTCTTGAGCCCACTTGGACGGCAAACGTGCATTTCCTGGAAGTGAAGAGGCATCCTTTATATCTGTCTGTAGGCGTGATCTTTTAGCGGGGGAGGGAATTGTCCGTGACAGTGTGGGATTCTAACCAACGACAGGGCAGCGTTCTAACCAACTGAACTACGTCCCCGCGGTGGTGGTGCTGTCACTAGCGGATGGTGGGCAGTGCAGGGCTCGAACCTGCGACCTCCTGCTTGTAAGGCAGGCGCTCTAACCAACTGAGCTAACCGCCCTCTGCTCACATTTATCCATGCTACAGGAAGCAGGCCGCAGTCGTCAACGAAGCGAAAATATTTTCTTTTTAGCGGTTTTTTCTGAAAATATGGCGGCCCCGGATTGGTTGCGAAATTTCCGTGCAGCCAGTAAACTCAATATCTTGCTATCCATTAAAGGAACATCCCAGAGATGCTGCTGAACCGCGATTATGTGGGCCACATGGCCTCGCAAGTGGTCAAGAAACTCGTCGAAGACGAGCAAATCGCCATCAAGGAAAAAGACGTCGAGCCGGTGATCCTTAAGGTGCGCACGCGCATGATGGAAGAGATCACCGTCGAGGACAAAATCAACGAAGAAGTGCGCACCATTCTGACCCAGCACCAGGACGAGATGCGCCGCTCTGGAATTTCATACCAGGAAATGTTCAAAAAGGTGAAGGGCCAACTGGCGCGGGACCGCAAACTGATTTTGCGTTGAGGCAGTCGGGATTTTGCAGCTGCAAGAAGACAGGGGCGAAAGAACAGAATGCGACTGAGCCGGGAAAAAATCGTGCGCATCTCGCACCAGCTGGTGGACCTGCTGGTGCAGAGCAACGAAGTGGAATTCGTGGAAGACCGCGACACCATCCGCCAGCACATGGTCCAGACCATGACCAACATCCTGCGCGAAGAAGAAAAAATCGAAATTGAAGTCCGCAAGAAAATTTCCTCGCAGAAAAAAGAGATTCTCGAAGGCAGTGAAGAGTGGGACGTGTTGTTCCGCAAATATTATTCGGAGGAACTGCGCCGCGCCGGCATTGCCGCCGCTCCCGAAGAGCATCAGAAGGCAGGGCACGGCGGGCACCGGTAAAAGCAGGGGTAGGGCGAGAAGCAATTTGGGCCTCGTTTCCCGGAAGGGATGCGGGGCTTTCTTGTTCTTGGGCGGAACAGAATGCACCACAGAATCCGCTGAGGGCCGCAGAGTTAGCAGAGGAGTGGAGCTCGGTCGGCCTAAAGATCGGCCATTAGAATTGTTGATCGCATCCACCGCCCGCGGATCAGGGGTGCTGTTTCGCGCGGGGATCTTTGGCGGGGTCGAAGTAGCGGGTGTCGGTGGGGCCGTAGCCGGAGATCTGGACGATGACGGGCTCGGCGCCGGTTTGTGCGAAATGGTTCACGCCACCGGGTTCGGAGTAGACGCTGCCCGGGGGAAGAGTCTTCAGGGCGCTCGAATTGAATTCATTGCCATAGCCGAAGTGCCACTCGCCGGAGACCACGGTGGCCATGCGATTGTCGCGATGGGAGTGGGCCTGGATGGTGGTGTGCGCGGGCACAAAGAGGAGGATCGAGTAGTAGCTCGCAGCGGTGGGGTCGCCAAAGAGCACGCGCCGCTGACCTGCGGCGCTCCCCGCACCACGGGTCTCAAGTTCTTCTGCCCCGCTCGCTGCAATCTCCGCCGGCGTCATGCGCATCTGGGGTAGTGAGCTATTGGCGGCCTGGGTGGCGGTAAGAAAGAGGAGAGCGGCGATCACTAAGAATTTGAGCATGCATTTGTCCTTCTCTGGGTAGCGATTTTAGACCTTCAATCGGGAAAGCATACACCCGGGGAGGGATACCAGTAATCAGCGATCAGAAATCAGAATTCAAGAGGCGAAGAGAAAACCCGCCTTTGCCTGCCTGCGGCGGGCCGGCATGAACCAAATTGGCAAGGCTTAGCCCACATTTAAAGGCTTTCTTTCGGCAACTTTATGCAGGAATAGCCTCTTATAGCACAGCGTTGCGGAGGCCAAACTGGGATACTAAGCGTGCATTTGAATGGAGGTCACGATGACGAAAATTACAGCTTCGCCGGGTGGCGGCAATGGCTCCCCGGCTAATGCGACAGGGACAGAGTGCGTGGCCGACATTCTGGAACGGGAACTTGCCCCGACGATCCGGGACTGGATGGGGCTTGTGGAGAAAGAGCCGGACCTCGCCCGAATTCGGCTGAACTTCCAGGAACGCACCGGGCATCTTCCGAAACTCCTGCATGACGTGATTGCCAGGCTGCGCCTCGCCCAAGGGTCAAAGGCTCCGGTTTCGGTGGCTGCGAGCCATCACGGAGAGCTGCGAAAAGAACAAGGCTACACCGCCGCCATGGTCGTGGATGAATCCCGAATCCTGCAGGTCTCCATTTTTTCGACCCTGCACAGGAATGAGCATCTTGTGAAATTCAGCACGTTGCTTCCGGACGTTGTGACCATCGCGGACGAAGTAGATGCGCAACTAAAGCAGCAGATCCTCTGCTTCCTGCCGGGAGGGCGAGTAGGTAAGAAGGAAGCCGCGAATTGAGCTTGCTCCGCAAGGCGTTCATTCGATGCCCGAACTGCGGGTGGCTGACCAGCCGCAGCGATCGCAGGATCGGGGTTCAGCCGTTCTCAGTGCCGCTATGAAAGTCAAGGAATCCAAGACGAAATCCGTGGAAGCCGAGATCTTTCTCGATAACTTGGGAATGGCAAGAAAAGCCGCTGAATTTCAAACAGACGAGGCAATTTACACTCAGGGCGACCTCGCCCAGAGCGTCATGTTCATTCAAACAGGCAACGTAAAATTCTCCGTGGTGAATGGGTCGGGTAAGGAGGCTGTGGTCGCGATGTTTGGCCCGAACGATTTTTTTGGCGAGGGCTGCATGGCGGGCCAACTGGTCCGCACGGGCACGGCTACCGCCATTTCGCCGACTGCCCTTCTAACCATTGATAAAAACGAGCTTTTACATATGCTCCACACGCGGCACACGCTATCCAACCATTTTGTCGAGTATATGCTCAGTCACAACAATCGAGTCGAGGAAGATCTGATCGATCAACTCTTCAATTCGAGTGAGAAGCGCCTGGCACGAACGCTGCTCGTGCTCGGCCGCTACGGGAAAGCCCAGCATCAGGCAGAGGACGAACTGCCGAATGTTACCCAGGAGATGCTGTCGCAAATCGTCGGCACGACGCGTTCTCGCGTGAATTTCTTCATGAACAAATTTAGAAAGCTGGGCTTCATTGAATACCATCGCCGCAGGATTAAGATAAACAAGTCTCTGTTGACATTTGTTTTGGACGAGTAAGACGCCCGGGAAAGCCCGGGACAGGCGTAAGGCTTTCTTAAGAGAACGGCAGAAGTCTGCGGAAGCGAAAAGCCCGCTCTCCAGAGGCAGGCAAACGCGAACGGCGCACATCCTTGAAAACCGCAAGAGTGCGGCACCCAAAACCATCTCAACTCACAGTCTGTGCGCCACCCGGCGATTACGGTTAGAAGCAGAGTATTCATGCTCCGGGAAGAGTTGCAGAGGGAAGAGAAAAATATAACCCCGACAGGGACGGAGTAAACGCCGGCGCTCTTCAACACGTCCGTGCCCGGTTGCGCGGGAGCACTGATTGTGGCCATGGTGGCGCGCTCCGCGGATGCCATCTGGACGGCGCAGGAAGACACCGACGCAAACACGGCGAGTATCCCGATTGAATTCAACGGAAGCACCGGAGCTGCGTATCAGATTCCCTATTTGTTCACGGTTAAGGTGGCACGATACCACGGCCCTTGGTTACCGCGCGGCCAGGCTGCGACAACGGGGACGGAATGCTGCCATTGACGATCGTGGATCCGCCGCCGACTTTCCGTTCCCTGGGCCGGGCGCGGGCCTCCTGCTGAGCGCGTGGATCGGTTAGGTATTGGTGATCACGCGGACGCGCAGGGCTCGACGACCGGAGATAAGCGCTTCGACGTGTGGTGCCCGCAAATCAGTCTCTTAATTCCTCGAGAAAGATTTTGCCCGTCGCTTGAGAGTTCGCACTACTGCTTGTCGTAGACGGCGGTGGCGGTGAGCTTCTTGCCAGCCGAGTCGCTGCCTTCGGTGGTGACGGTGCGGGTTTTGCCGTCGGCGGAAAGGACGATGCGGCCGGTCGTGAGGACCTTGTCGCCCTTCTTGACGGTAAACGCGAGCGTGTGATCATCCACTTTCTTGACGGAGCGCGCGTCGGAACTGGAATCGCCGGTGACCGGGTAGTCTTTGCCGTCGAACTTGCCGGTCCACTCGCTGTGCGCCGGTTTGCCGGCGGCGTCGGTGCCATCGATGGTGACCTTGATGGTGTCGCCCATGGCCGCGTAGACCACCGTGATGTTCTTCGGTGTGCCGGAGATGAGTGTGGACTTGGCCTCGTTCAACTTCCAGGTGCCGATGAAGCCGTCAGCTGCAAAGCAGAGTGCTACAGCGACAAAACACAGTGCCACAGACGTAACGATTGCTTTAGCTTTCATATCCCCTCCTGATATTGATTGGTGAAAAAGTTGCGGGCCCAATGGTTGGGAGGATTCTAGCGCGAGGGAAGCGCTGGGAGCAACCAGGATGCTGTTCCGGGCAAAGGGAAGAGGCGCGGGAGAAAAGATAACGCAGAGGCGCAGCGGGCCCCCGACCGGGTAGGGGTAAACGCCGGCGCACAGAGAAGAGGGAAGAAAGAGAAGGTACGGCCAGGACTGGATGTGTCAAAAAGGAAAGGAACCAGGCTAGCCCGGCCCCTGCAAAGTTTGTTGGAATGACGCGCCGACTACTGGCTGTCGGGGCGACGCTTCAGGGTGGGGCGGTCGTCGTCGGAGCCGTCGCCACTGGTGGTGGCGTTGGGATCGCCGGATTTTTGCTTGTCGGTCTGCTCTGTTTTGGTGCGCAGGGTGGGCTTGCCAGGCTGGTTGTCCTGAACCTTTTTGGCGAACATGACGTTGCGAAGGCGGCCCTTCACGGAATCGAATTCGGAGGTGGTGACGATGTACTCGTCCTTATCGGGCAGGATACGGGCGATTTCTTTTTGCGCGAGCTCGATGCGCTCCGGCGTGGGCGGATGAGTGGAGAAGAATTTCGGGATGGTACCGGGGCGGCGCTTTTCATCGGCCTGGATGCGCTCGAAGAAGGTGACATAGGCGTTCGGATCGTAACCGGCCTTGTACATGTACTGAATGCCCAGGAAGTCGGCTTCGCGTTCGGCATCACGCGAAAACTTCAGAAAGGTCAGGGGGATGGCCAGGTTCATGCCCTGGTAGATGCCGTAACCCGCCCAGCCGTAGGGGACGACGATCATGGCGGCCATGGCGCCCAGCTGAATGAGTTCGCCCTTGGTGGCTTGCTTGGTGCCGTGACGCGCGGTGACGTGCGAGATTTCATGGGCCATGACGCCGGCGAGTTCGGATTCTTCCTGCGCACGGAGAATCAGGCCGCTGTTGACATAGAAGAAGCCACCGGGGAGGGCAAAAGCGTTGACTTCGTCGGAGTCAATGACTTTGATGGTGAAGGGCACCTGGGCGTCGGAGTTGCGGACGAGGTTCTGGCCGACGCGATTGACGTATTCCGTGACGACGGGGTCGTCAATGAGCTTGGAGCTGCGCTCGACTTCCTGAGCGAGGGCTTTACCGAGGGCGATTTCGCGCTCGAGGGAATAGAAGTTCATGCCCTTGCCGACACTGCGATTGCCGATGGCGTCCACGTCTTCCTTGGAGTTCTTGGGGTGGACGGTTTTGGGCGGGTCGGATGGCGTATCAGCAGCAGCAGCGGTTTGCGGCGCGGCGGCCGGGGCCGGAGCGGTTTTGTCCGGCGGCGGAGGTGGCGGGGGGGGCTGCTTGCTGAGCGGAATGGGGGAGGCCGACTGAGATGCGTCGGGAGTCTGCGTTTGGCCCGCCTGAGGCTGCGTTTGCGTCTGGCTCGGCGGGTTGGAAGACGGGGTTTGCGCGGAGGTGATGGCCGGCCATGAAACGAGGCCTGCGGCAAGCAACAGGGCCAAAAGGAACTGCGAAGACTTACGCATAATGCCTACCTCCCGGGTCCAAAGTTAAGTATACACCCGTGCGCGGCTCGGGGATTCTCTTTGTTCTAAGATGTAGAAGGTATGGGGAAGGTTTCCTAGGGGAGTGAGGAGATTGAGGCGGGTGGATGTTTCGACAGTTGACAGTAGGAGGCGGGGTACATAGAGTCAATGGCGGGAATATGAGCGCACGGAAAATTCAGATTGGGCAGCTTTGGAAGAAAAAAGAGACCGGGGACACGTTTCTGGTGACCCGGGTGTACAACGAGGCGCTGAGCACGTTTGTGGTGCTGAGGAAGTCGGGGTCGGAGGGCGAGGATCTGGTGCGGCTGAAGGTGGAGAGGACGCCGGAGGGGCAGGGGCTGCCGGGATTTGTGCCTGCAGTGGACGACGATTAGGCGGAGGTAGCCGGCCGCAGGCCGGCCGGCGGGATTTGGCGAGATTGCGGTTGGCAGAGAGGACCCGGTTGGACTGGGTCCTTTTGTTTTGGAACGTATGGATTTGGGGAAGCGACGGCAGCTCCACGAGCGCGGGTGATATCTAGAGGCAGGGCTGAGTTTATTGGATGGCGATGGCGGCAAATCCGGGAGACCAAAGGCCGGGCGGGGGCGGCCCGAGGTTTTTGGATTGGTTGAGGGTTTTTTTCTGTGAGGACGGGCGATTTCACCTGCCGCTGCGAATGGCGGCGCTGCTGACGTTCGCGATTTTTCTTGGGACTTCTCTTTACACGGGATGGACGGAGCCGGAGACGGATTTTCCGAATTACTATACGGCGGCGGTGCTAGTGCGGCAGGGGCAGCCGCTGCGGAAGTTTTATGACTGGACGTGGTTTGCGCGGCAGATGAATTACGCGGGGGAAGGGACGCAGTTGGGCACGTATACCGCGCAGACGCCGCTGACGATGCTTCCCCTGGTGCCGCTGGCTGGAATTCCGGTACAGCGGGCGAAGCAGGTCTGGCTCCTGTGCAATTTGATTTTTCTGGGAGCGGCGATGTGGTTTATGTCGCGCATGACCAGGGTGCGGTTTGAGAGCATCTGGCTGCTGGCGTTTTGCGGATACTTTTCGTTGCGGGCGAATTTTGTGCTGGGGCAGTACTACGTTTTTCTGCTCTTCCTGCTGACGCTGGCTTTTTATTTCATCCATCGAGAGAAATTCTGGCTGGGCGGTGTGATGAGCGGAATCACGTTTGGTCTGAAATTGTATGGCGGCCCCTTGCTTTTCTATTTTGCGACGCGGCGGCAGTGGAAAGCGGCACTCGCCATGATCGTGACGGCGCTGCTGCTGGCGGGGCTGGCGATTGCGTTGTTTGGAGCGGGCGACGTGCGTTATTACGCGATGCAGATTCTGCCGCGGTCGCTCGAGGGCGGGGCGCTCGATCCGTACACGCCATGGAATCCCACATTTACGACGTTGCTGCGAAGAACTTTTGTGAGTGATTCGGAATTGAATCCTCATCCGTTGTGGGAAGCGCCGGGGCATTATTTTTTCCTTCGCGGTTTCATTTCGATGGCGATTGTGGTTTTTCTGGCACTTGGCGCAGGCAGGAGACGCGCCAGCGAGCAGCATGACTTTGCGTGGTTTGTGATTGCGGCGATGCTTCTTTCGACGAGCGTAGCTTCCTACACGTTTATCATTTTGCTGTTGCCGGTGGTGCTGCTGTTCGAGGAATCCGCGCCGTGGGAGAGAGCGTTTCTGGTGTTTTCCTATGTGCTCTTGAGTTTGCCGTTGCATCCGGTGGGATTGTTTCTGAAGGTGTGGCTGCTGGCGGGGTTGTTTGTGGTTGCCGGAATGGCCAGTTGGCGAGAGATGTCTTGGGAATGGACGGTGACAGGGCTGGCGTTCGCGGCCACGTTTGGGCTTTTCGCGGGGGAGCGGCAGATGCGCAATTACGCGAAGGAACCAGCACAGCGGTTTGAGCGAGTCGCCGCGCGGGAAGCTGCGATTTTTTCCGGGTACCCCGTCGTGACGCCCGCCGGCATCTTTTACCAATCGATGGGCAAGGACCGATATGTTTTGCGTTGGTCGCATGAAAACCACGGGGAGGAGTTGGTATTTGAAGGCAATGCGATGCTGCCAAAGCTTGCGGCGGATGGAAGATCAGTCGAGTTTGAGTTGGTTGATGAGGAAGGATCGGAAATGATGGAGTTCGATCCTGTGACCAGGGAAACGGCTAAGTTGCCTGGCGACGTCCCGCGGGATTGGGCGCACTCGGTTGTGTCACCCGATGGAAAGTGGGTGGCGTTTGAGCGGGCGGAGGATAGGCCGACGCGGATCTGGTTGCGCGAAGTGGCGAGCGGCAGGGAAAAGGAATTGACGGGCGGGAATTGCAACAGCTTTGCGCCTGCCTGGGAGCGGGATTCGGGGAGTTTTATTTTTGCGAGCGATTGCGGGCGAGGGTTTGGATTGCCGGCGTTATATAGGGCGCAGGTAGAGGAGAAATGAAATTGATTTCGTCGGTCGCGTACCGGGAAGAGGTAGGGAAGAACTCGGCGCACGGGATTCCTGTGTGGCGAGGAGTGTCTGCGGCCTCTCCGGGGCTTGCTGGTCTGTTCGCCCGGGTGGGACAAGGCCGGATATTTTCGCGACAGCGAAGAAGGAAGAAGGCTACTTCAGGTAGGTGCGAACGATCTGGATGATGTCCTCGGCAGCTTCTTCTGAAGAGCGAGAATTCTGAGGCATGTGATTCAGAATGTGATCTTCCATCAACTCCGCCATCAGGCTGTTGATGGAGCCGCGTGCGGAGGCGAGACGGCGCAGCACCTCGGAACACTGCTCATCGCCATTCAAGCCCTTGAGCACCGACTCGAGCTGGCCGATTACTTTTTTCGTCCGGTTGACGAGATCCAATTTTTCTCTGGAAGTATGCGACATTTTGCTTGACTATCCTACCCGGCTAGGGTATCCAAGTGAGGTGCCTACCCAGTAGGGGTAGGGTACAAGGAACAGCGATAGTATACATGGAAACCAAACCACAAGAACCAGACCCGCCGGGTAGCAGCAACCGGCCGGAACTCCGCGACCGGCGAGCATAGCGCGACGCATTCCCGCACTTCCCCTCGCTCTCGCGGAACACCATAACCCGAGCGAGTGGGAATCTCCGCTGTAAGGATCTCCACCTGACAAATTGATTGGAACCTCGCGAGACCTCTTCCTGCGCGATCAGGAAACGTGTGTCTCGCGGCAGGGGGAACATGCGCCAAATTGCCGAAAATTTGCTGAACTTCACTCGAAACTCAAACCTCTACTGCGTGTGGGTGTCCGCAAAAGACAACGGACGCGAGCGGCTGGTGGCGATCTGGATCGACCGGGCCATGACGGCGTTCAAATCCTGGGCCACAGAGAGCGCCGATGAAATCGGTATGGCTGGAATCGCAGCTGACGACAAGCAGGGTGAGGAGGAAAAACTCCGCAGGTGCACCTGAGTATCCACGGCAGACCTGGTCCCCCGATGGGCGGGGGGTTCTGCCGGTTGCAAGCACTGACCGCTGTAAATTTAGAAATCAATCCAGGGAGAGAGCCATGCAGCATGCAAACGTGAGAATCCTATTTTTGTTGATCGCAAGTTTCGCGGGTGGTTTCAGCGCGCACGGCGAAGTCGGAGGGAAAATTACGGGTGTTGTGAAGGATCAGTCCGGAGCAGTGATACCGGGAGCTGAGGTCGAAGTCACGAACACGCAAACGGGCGCGAAACTGAGTGTTACAACCGATGGAGACGGCGCATTCACGTTTCCGGTTTTGGCCGTCGGTGAATACCAGGTGGATGTGGCGATCGCCGGATTTCAACCATACCGGAAGACGGGCGTGGCGATCGACATCAACAGTGCACTGGTGCTGGATGTCACGCTGCATTTGAAGGAGCAAGCCCAGTCGGTGGTAGTCACCGAGGGCGCTGCGCAGGTCGAAACCACGGACACGCAACTCGGGCAGGTGCTGGGGAGTCGGAAAGTGACGGAGATTCCGTTAAACGGGAGAACTTACACCGACCTCTTTGCCACGCAAGTTGGCGTTACCCCGTTGACGACCAGTGGCGCGGGGAACAGCACCTCCGGCGGCGGATTCGGAACGGTTCCAGTCGCCGGCGCCACGAATACTGGGCAATTTTCGATCAACGGGCAGCGCGAGGACGCCAACGGGTTCTCGCTGAATGGCGCCAGCGTGCAGGAGGGAATTGGCCAGCAAGCGGGAATCATTCCGAATCTCGACTCGATCGCGGAGTTCCGAATCCTGACCAGCAACGCCGATGCCGAGTACGGCAACTACAGCGGAGGCTTGATCAACGTGGTGACCAAGTCCGGCGGAAATGTCTTCCACGGATCCGTGTTTGAGTTTTTGCGGAACACCGACCTGGATGCAAAAGACTATTTCTCCACGCAGGGCTCGATTTTCCAGCAGAACCAGTACGGCGGAACACTGGGAGGGCCGATCAAGAGAGGCAAACTCTTCTTTTTTGGCGACTATCAGGGACAGCATACCAAGCAGGGCCAGGATACCGGCGTTGTGGCCGTCCCCTCGTCCGCCAATCGCGCAGGGAACTTCTCTGACTCCCCGGCTTTCACCGGCAGCGTGAACGGCACCTATCTGGCGCAGACACTTTCGCGGCTTCTGGGTTACCAAGTGGCACCGGGCGAGCCATACGCCAGCGTATTTCCCGGGAATATTATTCCGCAATCGGCGTTTGCGTTGCCCGCGACACGCATGCTGCAATACATTCCTTCTCCAAACCTGGGCCTGAACAGTTTTGAATCGACGAGCGAGGCGGTGACCATCCACGATGAAAAGACGGCGGGGCGGATCGATTGGAACACCACGAGACCGGGGAATTTCTCGTTCTACTATTTTTACGACAAATATAACCTCGACAATCCTTATCCCTCGAGCTTCGGCGGCGCCACAGTTCCCAACCCAAACGGAGGAGCATTTGACGCGACTTCCAGCGGGTTGGATCAGCTTTTTGTGGTGAGCAATACGAAGACATTTGGCTCGACCTTGGTGAACGAAGCACGGCTCAGCGCGACGCGCTTGAACAATAATTTGGGGGTGCCAGAGGGCGGCGTTGGTACGACGCTGGCCCAGCAGGGAATCACCGCAGGCGGCCAAGGCATTATTCAGGGCGCGCCACAGTTCGCAGGCGTGGAGACGCTGTATTTTAATTCGTTCACGACCGGGACAGAGCCGTTTTTCGTGGCACAAATCAACAATACGTTCGATGCCAGCGATACGGTGTCCAAAGCGCTGGGCAAGCACACTCTGAAGGCGGGTGCTCAGTACATCCGGTACAAGGTGAAACAGAATCCGGATCTCGTCGCCAACGGAACCTTTTCGTTTTTTGGCAGTGGGACACAATCCACTGGGAATGGTTTCGCTGATTTCCTCCTCGGCCTGCCCGATTTTTACTCGCAACAATCCTCTCCGGCATTTTATGAGAGCGCCGCAAACGGCGGCATTTTTGTCCAAGACAGCTGGCGCCTGCGGCCGAACCTCACGATCAACTATGGATTGCGCTGGGACTACATCACGCCCTGGGCCGAGGAGCATCATCAGACCACGACCTTTGTCGAAGGGGTAGAGTCAAAGACATTCCCCGGCGCGCCACTCGGGTACCTGGTGCCGGGAGACCCGCTCCCCGATGGTTCGCACATTCCCGCGGCGATTGCACCCACACCGCTGAACAATTTTTCTCCGAGGCTGGGTGTCGCCTACTCTCCAGGGCATGCGGAAGGCTGGCTGGGCAAAGTGTTGGGAGGTCCCGGGAAAACCAGCATCCGCGCGGGCGCGGGGCGATTCTTCACGGCGGTGGAGGGATTGACGGTGGCGTATCCCACGGGGAATCCGCCCTACGGACTGACTTACACGAGTCCGGAGGCCCCGGTGATGGCCACTCCTTTTGTGGGAGCGCTTACGGGAACGAACTACATTCAGCAATTTCCAGTGAACGTGCCGCCGTACAACGTGTCGGCCAGCAACCCGGATGGGAATGTGGATTGGTCGCGGTACACGCCGATCAGCGGCGCGGGCAGCGTTTATTACCGGAACAAGACACCGTATACCATGTCGGCGAATCTGACGATCGAGCGGCAACTCGATTCCAAGACGGTGTTGAGCTTCGGATACATCGGTTCCCTCAGCCGCCATCTGCTGGCCGTTCATTCGGTAAGCCCCGGGAATCCAGCGCTGTGCCTGAGTTTGAGCCAGCAGCAGGATGTGATGCCGGGTACGCCGACATGCGGTCCACTCGGCGAGAACACGGTGTACACGCGCGCGAACGGAGTGGTGGTTAATGGGACGCGTTCGCCGTATCCGAATACCATCGGAACCGACGCGGTCTATCAAAACATGGGGAATGCCAATTACAACAGCCTGCAAACTTCCCTAAAGCGGACGGCTGGGCGCATGACGTTTCTGGCCAGCTACACCTACGGCAAATCCATGGATTGGGCTTCCAGCATTCAGGAACAGGTGAACCCGTTTAATTTTCGCAAGGAATATGGCATCTCCGCATTCGACATCAAACACAATTTCGTTTTCAGCTACAACTTCGAACTGCCCATCGAAAAAGCCTTTCGGGCGTCGAACCGGCTGACGCAGGGCTGGTCTATCTCTGGCATCACGCGCTATGCCACCGGATTGCCGGTGACGTTTCAGAGCTTTGGGGACAACGCGCTGGTGCAAGTGCAAAACAATGGCGTGAACAGCGTCAGCATTGATCTCCCGAATTACAATCCGAGCCTGGGAGCGTTGAACGTCAATCACGATCCACGCAACAATCCAATGGCTTTCAATACAGGACTTTTTTCGCCTAATCCGCGGGGCACTTTTGGAACATCCGCCCGGCGGTTCTTCTACGGGCCCGGCATAGACAATTACGATGCGGCGCTGCGGAAGCTCACCAGACTCGCGGAGTCTATTTCCATGGAATTCCGGTTTGAGACCTTCAACACGTTTAACCATGCGCAGTTTGACGGCCCGAACGCGGTGGATGGCAACCGGTATGACACGACGTTCGGGCGGATCCTGAGGTCGCAGCCGGGGAGGGTTTCTCAGGTGGCCGTAAAATTTGTTTTTTGACGAAACGCCAGTGAAAGCCTGGAATGATCCGGGAATGGAAAGTGGAAAGAGAATTGGAGAGCGGGAGGGGTGGGTGACGAAAGTTATCTGCCGCGCCTCCGGGGATGGGCGTTATTTCTATTCCTCGTCCCAGGGTTTGCTCCCTGGGCTAACCTCTTCCGCGCCTCCGGCGCTGGGCCGCCGCGCTCCAAATTAGATGGAGCGGACAGGTAGGGTGACGATGTCGTCGGTAGCCATTGGTTCCTTCTGGAGGAAGGGTTCGCCATACAGGACGCCGATGAGTTGGCCGTGGTGGCGGGCGAGGAGGTCCATGCGGTTGTCGAGTTCGTCGATGGCCAGGAAGACGCGCTGCTTGCGTTCGCTTGTGGCGGGGCGGAATTGGGAGCCGTAGGCGAGGACCGCTTTGCGCCGCTGCGGGTATTGCTTGGAGATGTTCACGATGAAGGTGGGGGGCATGCCTTCGAAGGAAGTGGCGTAGAGGATTTTGAATGGTCGGTGGGGTTCGCCGGTGAGAGGGAGTTGCTTGAGTCCAGCGAGGAAGCAGCCTTCGTAGCCGAGGGTGGAGGCGTGATAGTGATCGGGGTGGCGCGCTTCCCAATAAGGAAGGATTACGGTGTGGGGGCGAAGGTCCCGGATGAGTTGCGCCAGGCGCATCTTATTCTGGCGAGTGGGCTGTACATCGGAGTCCGGGATGCCGAGGTTGCCGCGCCAGGAAACTTTGAGGATCTTAGCCGCACGGGCGGCTTCTTTCGCGCGGGTTTCGGGCGTGCCGCGGGTACCCATTTCGCCGGCCGTGAGATCGAGGATGCCGGTCTTGTAGCCCTTTTGCGCCATTTTGAGCAGCGTGCCGCCGCAGGTGAGTTCGACGTCGTCGGGGTGGGCGGCGATCGCGAGAATGTCGAGTTTCATGGAGGGGCCTCGGATGAATCCCCGGAATTGTAGCATCGGAGGGACGTACGCGACGCCGTGCGCGGAGGAAAAAACCTACTCTTTGCGATTGGCGCAGCCAGTCACTATTTGGGTTGGCAAAAGCCGCACCCTCCCGCTCATCCTGAATGCATCCGGTTCGTGGGCCAGCACATCGCAAAAAGGAGAGCGGTACTCCCTTCGGTGGTTTCTGGGCCGGCCGCTCTCCAAAAGGTGTGTTAAGTTGGCGGGATGAGCGACGAGAAAAAATTGGCGGGGCGCGTGGCGCTGGTTACGGGCGCGGGGAAGCGCTTGGGGCGGGTGGTGGCGCTACGGCTGGCGAGCGAGGGCGCGGATGTGGCGGTGCACTATGGGACGTCGGAAGCGGAGGCGCGGGAGGTTGTTGAGGAAATCGAGAAGATGGGGCGGCGGGCGGCGGCGTTTCCGGCGGAATTGACGGAAGTACCGGCGATAGAGAAGTTGGTACAAGGCGTGGCGTCGCGATTCGCGCGCCTGGATATTCTGGTGAACTGCGCGGCGAATTTCCTGGAGACGAAATTTGGCGAGACGAACGAGGCGACCTGGGATTCCTCGCTGAATTCGAATCTGAAGGCGCCTTTTTTCTGCGCGCAGGCGGCGGCGCCGCATCTGGCGAAGAGCGGGCGCGGGGTGATTATCAATTTTGCAGACATTGGCGGGCTGCTGGGGTGGACGGAGTTTTTGCCGCATTCGATTTCGAAAGCGGGTGTGATCATGCTGACGCGGACTCTGGCGAAGGAGCTGGGGCCTCGGGTGCGCGTGAATGCGATTGCGCCGGGGACGATTACGATGCCGGGGGATCCGCCGGAGTGGCAGGCGGATTTTATCCGGCGCGCGCCGTTGAAGAGGACGGGGCGGCCGGAAGAGATTGCGGATGCGGTGATGTATCTCATCGGAGCGGAGTTTGTGACCGGGCAGGTGCTGGTGGTCGATGGGGGAAGGACGCTCTAGCGCGATGGAACGCGAATTTCCAGCCGCCGGGCGAATGGTCTACCTCGCCAGGGATCGGAACGGGTTGAAATCCCAATATCTCTCATTCCACCTGAAACTGTTTCAGAAAATTCTCGTAGGCTTCGTCCGCTTTTTCGATGACAGAACTCGCCGTGTCGAGGGCAACCAGATAGTAGAGGGTGCAGCTCAAGCGGCCCATTCGCTGTTCAGGATGGAAGTAAGATGGCTTTTGCGAATTAGGGCCAGGTATTGCCACGGGCTCCTCAAACAAAACTCCTGGGAACTGAGGAGCGTCACGCTTAAATACTGCCATGGTGACATGACCGTCCCCGGCCTCCTTGTAGGCCCCCGCTTCAACGGCGTGAGAGGCCAGGCAAGTATCCGATGGGCAGTTGTGAATGCGGGTAGGAGCGGCGGAGGGGTAGCGCATAAATGACTTTAGAAAATCCTCCAGGGATTCGCCTGGCTTCGCCGGTCTGACAAGAACCAGGATATTCGGAGTAACATTTCCGGCCGGGCTGCTGAAAGGTCCAGCTTTGATTTGAGCAAAGGTAAGGCCCTGGGTGACATCATTCACAAGCAAGCTCCAGCTTTCTGGCGCAACGAATCTGAGACCAAACATTGTGTTCGTCACGCTGACGCGGGAATTGGACTTGTCCGAACGCCACACCACTTCCTTGCGATAGGCAGCCGATGGATCGGGAGTGTCGATGCGCTTCCTCGCGATTTCGAGGAGTCCGTCACGATAGGGCGAAGGCGCAGCGTTGAGCGAGCGCAAATGTGCGATAGCACGCAGGGAGTGAGCGGGCATGATGGTGATCGTAGTGCAATAAAGATAGTCATCCCAGAAGCCGACAGGCAGTTTTTCCCATTGGACGTGCTGCTCGAGCGAGAGGAGCCGCGCCATGCCTTGCAGGGTTTGCAGAGTCTGGCATTCCAGTGAGCCGAGAAACCAGTCGGGGCGGTGGTCGTCAGGAGAAAGTCTGCGGGCTTCGGCGAACGCTTTGGCGGCCAACTCGTAACTCTCATCCACGTCCACGTTATACCCGTAGTGCGCCACCAGGCCTGTGAGCAGCCAAAGTTCCTCATTGTCTCCGGAGAGAGAAGTTGCGTTTTTCAGCTCAGCCAGACTTTCCTGCAATAAGGACCTCACTTTTTCCTTTGGCATAGAATAGGGCCATGTGCCGGTCCAAACCTGCACCATCGGCTCGATGCTCAAGGCATCGCCGTAGACCTTCTGGATTGCCGGATTTCGAGGCAATTTGTCAGTCTGGATATCTTTGAGTGAAGCGGTTGCCGGAGAAACGGAAAAGAGAAGCAGGGCAGAGAAAAGCAAAGGCGCAAATTTCACCAAAATCATCTCCCGGTCGAATTGAAAATACGGCGCACTGAATTCAGGTTCAGTTTGCCGCGCGAATCTTCTTGCGGCAAGAAAGATAAGGAGAAAAAAAGAAATCGCGTGGCCAGAAGTGAAATTCCAGGAAAGTGCGAGAGCAATTCTGCCGTGCACGGGAATGCGGGGCGGTGTATTCTAGAGGGTCAGACGCAAAGCAAAATGAATGTGCCGGCGGCGAAGGGGCCCCGGCGGGAAGAAGAGAAAGGCCATCGCTCTCATGGACCAGGAAACGTTCGCACAGCGGAATATCGAAGACGTCGAGATACAGGAGTGGCTGGAGTCGCTGGACTCGGTGCTGGATTCAAGCGGCCCGGAAGTGGCGCGGGAGATTCTGGAAAGGCTGCGGGCGCACGCGACGGTAAACGGGATTGATCTGCCGTTCACGGCGAACACACCGTATGCGAACACGATTCCCGTGCGGCTGGAGCCGCTGTTTCCCGGGGACCAGCAACTGGAGCGGCGGATCAAATCTCTGATCCGGTGGAACGCGCTGGCCATGGTGGTGCGCGCCAACAAGGTGGAGCACAACATCGGCGGGCACATTTCGACGTATGCTTCGGCGGCGACGCTGTATGAGGTGGGGTTCAACCACTTTTTCCGGGCGAGAAACGAACATTTTGAAGGGGACACGGTGTACTTTCAAGGGCACGCGGCCCCAGGTATCTATGCGCGCGCGTTTCTGGAGGGACGGCTGAGCACGGAGAAGCTGGAGAATTTCCGGCGGGAGTTGAAGCCGGGAGGCGGGCTGTCGTCGTATCCGCACCCGTGGCTGATGCCGGATTTCTGGGAATACCCGACGGTGTCCATGGGCTTGAGCCCGCTGATGGCGATTTACCAGGCGCGGTATAACCGCTACCTGGAAAATCGCGGGTTGAAGCCGGTTACGGACGCGAAGGTGTGGGCGTTTTTGGGCGACGGCGAAACCGACGAGCCGGAATCGCTGGGCGCTATTACGCTCGCTTCGCGGGAACATCTCGACAATTTGATTTTTGTGATCAACTGCAATTTGCAGCGGCTGGACGGGCCGGTACGGGGGAACGGGCAGATTATTCAGGAACTGGAGTCGGCGTTCCGCGGCGCGCGTTGGAACGTGATCAAGGTTTTATGGGGCAGCGAATGGGATCCCATTCTCGAACGCGACACCGAGGGATTGCTGGTGAAGCGGATGGGCGAGATGGTGGATGGCGATTACCAGAAGCTGGTGGTTTCGAGCGGCGAGTATGTGCGGCAATTCTTCTTCGGGAGCGATCCACGGCTGCTGAAGCTGGTCGAACCGCTGCCGGACGAGGCGCTGCGGCGGTTGCGACTGGGCGGACACGATCCGCGGAAGGTGTACGCGGCGTACAAGGCGGCGGTGGACCACAAGGGCGGGCCGACGGTGATTCTGGCACGTACCATTAAAGGATATGGATTGGGCGAGGCGGGAGAAGGGAAGAACGTCACGCACCAGCAGAAGAAATTGAACGAAGAGGAGCTGCGGGAATTTCGTTCGCGCTTCGGGATTCCCATGGGCGACGAGGAGATCGCGAAAGTTCCGTTCTACCGGCCGGTGGAAGACAGCGAAGAGATCCGCTATTTGCGGGCGCGGCGCGAGGCGCTGGGCGGCTACGTGCCGCAGCGGAAAGCGCGGTCGGTGGCGCTTTCGGGCGGACACACTGAACTATTCAAGGAATTTCTGGAGGGCAGCGAAGGGCGGGAAGTTTCGACAACGATGGCGTTCGTGGCGATGATGCGCAAGATGCTGAAGGATCCGGAGATTGGGAAATTGGTAGTGCCGATTGTGCCGGATGAAGCGCGTACGTTTGGCATGGAGTCGTTGTTCCGGACGGTGGGCATCTATTCAAGCGTGGGGCAGAAGTACGAGCCAGTGGACGTAAACACGCTGCTGTACTACAAGGAAGCGAAGGACGGGCAGATTCTGGAAGAGGGAATTACGGAAGCAGGTTCGATGGCGTCGTTCATTGCAGCGGGTTCGGCATACGCGACGCACGGGATCAACACGATTCCGTTTTTCATCTACTACTCGATGTTTGGATTCCAGCGAATTGCAGACTTCATCTGGGCCGCGGCGGATATGCGGACACGGGGCTTCCTGCTGGGCGGCACGTCTGGACGCACGACGCTTTCGGGCGAAGGTTTGCAGCACCAGGATGGCAACAGCCACGTGCTGGCGATGCCGGTGCCGAACCTGCTGGCGTACGATCCCGCGTTTGCTTATGAGATTGCGGTGATCGTGGATGAAGGGATTCGCCGGATGTACAAGGAAGGTGAGAGCATTTTTTACTACATCACGGTGATGAACGAGCCGTACGTGATGCCGCACATGCCGGGTGACGTGAAGGACGGAATATTGAAGGGCATGTACAAGTACAAGCCGGCTACGAATAAGAAGGCGAAACTTCGGGCGCAGTTACTTGGGAGCGGCGCGATTCTGAACGAGGTTCTGCGGGCCCAGGAACTTCTGGAGAAGAATTACGGCGTGGCAGCGGATGTGTGGAGCGTGACGAGCTACAAATGCTTGTACACGGACGCGATTGAGACGGAGCGGTGGAACCGGCTACATCCGGACGAGACCCCGCGGGTGCCGTACGTGAAACAGTGCCTTGGAGAAGAGCAAGGCGTGTTCGTGGCGGCTTCCGATTACCTGAAGACGCTTCCCGCGATGATTTCGAAGTGGGTGCCGCGGCGCATGGCCGTGCTGGGCACGGATGGATTTGGGCGGAGCGAAGGGCGGACCGCGCTACGCGATTTTTTTGAGGTGGATTCACGTTTTGTGGTGCTGGCTACGCTGCACGAGCTCGCACAGGAGGGATTGGTGGGCGAGGCCACGGTGCAAAACGCGATTAAGGATCTGGCCATCAATCCGGAGAAGTCGAATCCGGTGATCTCCTAGGGAGCGAATGCGTGTCTCGAGCACGCTTTAGCCTCGCACTTTCGATTTTGACGATCGCGCTGGGATATGAAGGTTGCTTCCTTCTGGCGAGCCTGCCCGGTGAATCGAATCAGCAGGAATTTCTAGAAAAACTGTCCGCCGCGGCAATTGAGCGGACGCACCACATCGTTCGTTACGATCCCAAGTATGTGCGAATTCCGTATCCGGGAGGAGATGTTCCGGCAGGTACGGGTGTCTGCAGCGACGAAGTGATTCGTGTGTATCGCGCGCTGGGAATTGATTTGCAGAAAGAAGTTCACGAGGACATTGCCGTGAATTTCTCGACATATCCAAACCAGCGGCGGTGGATGCTGGCGCGTCCAGACTCCAATATCGATCACCGGCGTGTTCCGAATCTGATGGTCTTCTTCAGCCGGAAGGGGACATCACTGCCCAATTCCACGCATGCGGAGGACTACGGCCCGGGGGAGTTGGTGGCCTGGGATTTGGGCGGGGGCGTGCCGCACATAGGGATTGTGGTGGACCGGAAGTCGGCGCAGGGTGGAAGGTACATGGTGGTTCACAACATTGGGGCAGGTCCGAAGATGGAGGATGTGTTGTTCAACTGGGAGATTACGGGGCATTACCGGTATCTGGGGCCGCATCAGTAGCGGAATTGGAATGCCGATCTTGCATTGTTGGAGAGGGTGGGAGGGGAGTTCTCTGTCGCGCCTCCGGCGATTTCATTTATATGTCGCCCCAGGGCTTACGCCCTGCGTTAACATCTGCCGCGCCTCGGGGCCTGTCCAAGCTGCCTCTCTGCGTCGTTGGCAGAAGCAACATCCAGAAAGTCCCCAATGATTCAAATCGAGGCGAGGAGTTCGGAGGGTTTCATGCGGCCGGTGGCGAGGTTGGCGATGAGTTCGCGATTGGCTGCCAGGAAATCGTAAGAGGAGAGTTCGCGGGGTAGGACCCAGGCGATTTGTTCGAAGACTTGTGGGGAGACGTCAGGCTCGGCGTACTGGGCGGCGAAGAAGTGGATTTCGAGTTCTTCGGGAGTGTTGGCGTACTGGTGGAGGACGCTGGCGATTTCGACGGATTTGACGAGCGTGACGCCGAGTTCTTCGCGGAGTTCGCGGGCGAGGGCTTGCTCGAAGGTTTCTCCGGTGCGGACTTTTCCGCCGGGGAATTCCCATTTGAGGGGAGAGGTGTCGCCACTGCGGCGCTGGCCGATGAGAATGCGGCGGTCTGAACGTTCGATGACGGCGGCGACGACGTGGATCATGGAGGAGATAATTTTAGAAGTAATAGAGTGATGAAGCAATGTGGAGCTGAGGGTTTTGAGGCTTCGGCATGGGGCGATCAGCGATCAGATAGCAGCGATCAGAGGGCGGGGAGGTGGCAGGGCTTCGCGGAAGTTTTGGGAGGTGGGTTGGACGCTCAAAAGTGGAAGCTGGGCTTCCGCATTCCAAATTGGTTGACCTTGGGTGGTGGGTGTGATGGAGTTTGGAGACGACGATGGGAGGATTCGCGTGAAAAAACTCGGGATTATAGCTGGGATGGCGTTGACGTTGTGGCCCGCGGGCATCTGGGCGCAATCGCCGGAAGACCACGTGGTGCGGTTCAAGGGAACGATGGAGAACGTGAAGGCTACGTTTGGGCCGGCGGAGCCGGTGGCTCATGTGAAAGCGGGCGGCGTGCTGGAGGCAAACTCCCTGGATTGTTTTGGGAACGTGTTGCAGAAGCCGGGCGATCCGTTTTCGCTGATCAAGATTGACAATCCGCTGACCGGGCCATTTTTTATAGATGGCGCGGAGCCGGGCGACACACTGGTGGTGCACATCCTGGATTTACAGGTGGACAGCAAACAGGGAGTGGGCACGTTCGCGCCGGGATTTGGAGCAGCGAACCCAACGCACTATACGCCGATGCTGGAGAAGGAGCCGCTGCCGGAGCGGGCCTGGTATTACCCGATTGATGCGGAGAAGAAGCTGATTACGTTTCAGGCCACGGATTCGGATTTCAAGGTGCAGTTTCCGCTGAAGCCGTTTTTGGGATGTATTGGCGTGGCGCCGGCGAATGGAGAGGCGAGGAGTTCGATTGTGCCGGCGGAGTTCGGCGGGAACATGGACGCGCCGGAAGTGTCGCCGGGGAACACGCTGTATCTGCCGGTAAACGTGAAGGGGGCGCTCTTTTATTTTGGCGATGGGCACGCGGCGATGGGCGATGGAGAAGTGGCCGGTAGTGCGGTGGAAGTGCCGATGCGGGCGAAGTTCCGGTTTGACCTGGTGAAGGGGAAGAGCACCGGCTGGCCGCGATTTGAAAATGACCGCGAAATAATGACCACGGGAATTTACCGGCCGGTGGATGACGCGGTACGGATCGCGGTGGTGGAGATCGTCCACTGGATGCACCGCAGTTACGGATTGTCGGAACTGGATGCGTATGAATTGTTCTCGAAAGTGGGAAAGCTGCATCTGACGGAGATGGTGGATCCGAATTATGTGGTGGTGGCGTCGATGGAGAAGAGGTATCTGCCAGCGAAGAAATGAAGCGGAAAACAGATGGCAGATGCCAGCGAGCAGGAAGCAAGACTGCGTCCGAGATAATCGGTAATCAGATAGATGGAAGCCGGCGTTACTGGGAATGAGGCTCATGTTTAGCGAGATGGTGTTGGAACATTTTCAGCGGCCGCGGAATGCGGGGGAGCTGGCGGGAGCAACGGCCGTTGTGGTAGTGAGCAACCCGGTCTGCGGCGATTTGCTGCAGCTGGCCGTGATTGTGGAGGGCGGACTGGTGCGGGAGGCGCGATTTTTGTGCCGGGGATGCGCGGCTTCGATTGCCAGCGCGTCGGTATTGACGGAGAAGATGAAGGGACGGGCGGTTGGCGAATTGAAGGAGATGGAAGCGGCGCAGATTGCGGCGGAGCTGGGAGGATTGCCGCCGGCTTCGTTTCATGCGGCGCAGTTGGCCGAGGATGGCGTACGGGCGATATTGGGAAAGATTCAGAGTAAAGCCAACATCCAACAACCAACAGAACAGAAATTAGAAAAGTGAAAATGGAAAACAGTCCGGAGTTGCGGCCCGTCGGCTAATCGGCAGAGCGGGTTACGCGGGCGAAGGTTTCGGGGTCGTTCAGATTCAGGACGCAGCCTTCTTCACTGGTAGGGAATTCGGAGATTTCGGCGCGGTGTGCCCAAACGACGGCGCGGGCGCCGATGTCGAGGGGCGCGGATCGAAGTTCGGGAAATAGCTTTGCGGAAAATATGACCGGGTGGCCGCGGCGGCCTTCAAATAGCGGCAGCACGATGGGCGCATTGGAAGAGTAGAACGCGGCGATCAGGTCGCCGACGAGATTGCCGCTGATCAGCGGATGGTCAATCAGGCAGAGCAACATGCCATCGAGGCCGGGGGGCAGGCTTTTGAGGGCCGCTTGAATGGAACTGAGCTGGCCCTTTTCCCAGTCGGCGTTGATGACCACTTCACCAGGGGACAAGTGAATGGCTTTGGCGATGGGTTCGGCATGGACGCCGAGGACGACGCGGCGAGCGGTGATTTTCGGATGGCGGGTGACGTCGAGCAAATGCTCGAGGAACGGGCGGCCCTGGTAGGGAAGCAGGGCCTTTGGAGAGCCCATGCGCTGAGAGGCTCCGCCGGAGAGGATGACAGCGGCAAGCATAAAAACTCCGCAAGCTACTTGGTCTCGACTGGATCCGGGGCAGCTACCTTGATTTTTTTGTGAGCGGCGGATTCCACATTGCGGCGCACAGCCACAAGTTCCGCAACGATGCTGACGGCGATTTCTTCGGGTGAGAGCGCGCCGATGTCCAGCCCCATCGGAGCAAACACGCGCTCGAATTCTTCCATCGCGTAGCCCTCTTTTTCGAGGGCCTTGTAGACGCTGAGCACTTTGCGGCGGCTACCGATCATGCCGACGTAGCGCGCAGATGTGCGCACGGCCCAGGCTAGCACGCGCATGTCTTCCTTGTGGCCGCGGGTGACGATAACGAGATACGAGGAGGAATTAGGCTGGAGTTTTTTGAAGGCATCGTCGTAGTTGGTGAAAATTTCCTGGGCCATGGGGAAACGCTGGGAGTTGGCGAAGGCCTCGCGGTCGTCAATCACGCCGACGCCGAAGCCGACAGCTTGCGCTGCTTTGGCAACTGCGGTCGAGACATGGCCACCGCCGAAAAGATAGAGGATCGGCTGGGGGAGAATCGGCTCAATGAAGATTTCGACGGTGCCGCCGCAGATGAGGCCGTTGTCGTAAGTGGCTTCGTTGTTCAGGTGAAAGACAATTTTGCGTGGGGCTTCCTTGTGAATTACTTCGCGGGCCGCGGCCCAGACGTCGGCTTCAACGCAGCCGCCTCCGACAGTTCCGAGCGAGGAGCCGTCCTCGCGGACGAGCATGCGCGAGCTTTCATAGCTGGGGATCGAGCCGTTGGTGTGCACGATAGTGGCGAGGGCGCCGCGCTGTCCGGCGCGCCGCATGCGCACGATTTCTTCAAAGAGGTCCATAATGAGTCCGAAAAACTAGCCTACGGCGCAAACCCTCGGGTGTCAACGCGCCACGAAACCCGCGGAAAATATATAAAATGTAGTCCTCGGAGATTTGGGTTAAGGCCATGAAACAGAATTTAGAAACTGTCAACGGAAATGCCGGGGCGGATTGTGTGACGATCCGGCCAGGAAGTGGGTATTCGGACGAGGGGTGGATGACCGCGGATGTCAAAGTGCAGTGCAACGGATGGTGTGACAGTTTTAGCACTGATTTCATCCGAGCTGCACTACATCGGTTGGCGATTGAATCGCGAAGGTTGCGAGACACCCTCAAAGGAGAGGCGCGATTTGTGCCCTTGGAGCACCAGCTGATACTGGTATTTGAAGGAGATGGAAGGGGCCACATTAAGGTCTCCGGAAAAGCAGTGTACGTTCATCACTCCGGATCTTCCTGACACTTGAAATGGAGCTAGATCAGAGTTGTTTGGAAAGGATAATCGGGAGGGTCGGGAGAAGCGGACCGGTCAAGGTAGGATCGCAATTGGACCGATATATCGTGATACGATGTATTTAACATTCCTGGAAGTAACTTGCCTCATGGAGGATGGTTATGAAAGCGGTTGTGATTCACCAGCATGGGGATGCATCGGTTTTGCATTACACGGAGGTGGCGGAGCCGCACGTGCGGGCGAACGAGGTCCTGGTGCGCGTGCATGCCTGCGCGCTGAACCACCTGGATCTGTGGGTGCGGCGCGGGATCCCCGGTGTGCCGTTTCCGCTGCCGCATATTTTGGGTAGCGATGTGGCCGGTGAGGTGGCGAAGATTGGGTCGGATGTGACGACGGTGAAAGTGGGGCAGAAGGTGGTTCTGGCGCCTGGAGTGAGTTGCGGAAAGTGCGCGACGTGTATTTCGGGGAACGACAACCGGTGCAGGGACTTTACGAATCTGGGTTACATGATTGACGGAGGATGCGCGGAGTTCGTCCGCGCCCCGGAAGTGAATGTCATGCCGTACCCGGAAAATCTCGATTGGGTGCATGCGGCGGCGGTTCCGCTAGTGTTTCAGACGGCGTGGCACATGCTAGTGAATCGCGCGCAATTACAGCCTGGGGAAGAGGTGTTGGTGCTGGCTGCGGGGAGCGGCGTGGGCAGCGCGGCCATCCAGATTGCGAAGTTTTTCGGGGCGCGGGTGATCGCCACGGCAGGTAACGATGGAAAACTTGCCAAAGCTAAGGAGTTGGGCGCGGATGAGGTGATCCACCACGGGATTATGCCGATTGCGAAAGAGGTGCGGCGGCTGACGAACAATCGCGGCGTGGATGTGGTGGTCGAGCACGTGGGCCTGGCGACCTGGGAGCACAGCGTGAAGAGCCTTGCGACGGGCGGGCGGCTGGTGACCTGCGGCGCGACGACGGGTTACGACGCGAAACTGGATCTGAGGTTTTTGTTCACGCGGCAACTTTCGATCATGGGGTCGTACATGGGGACGAAATCAGAATTGCGAACGGTACTGAATCTGGTTGCGCAGGGAAGACTGAAGCCGACGGTGGGCAAGGTATTCGCTTTGGGCGATTGCATTGCGGCGCACAATTATCTGGAGCAGGCCAAACAGTTTGGGAAAGTGGTGCTGCGCGTGGAGTGAAGAAAAGAGAAAAGAAAGATTTAACGCTGAGGGCGCTGGGAAGAGTTACTACTTGGCAGTGCGGCCGATGCCAGCGAGGACACGGAGTTCGCCGAGGACGACGACTTGGAGATTCGCGCGCTGATTGTTGCGGGAGAGATCGGCTTCCGTACCGCCGTTATAGCCCTGGATGAAGAAAGTGGAATCGCCTTCGTGCTCAAGGCGGGCGGTGTTCCGCAGGATTACCTGAAGTTTTTTGGAATCATAATGGACGGTGATGATATTGGGCTTGCCGGCGCAGCGGATGCGCAGATCGCCCAGGATGGTTTCCTTGCAGGTGAGGGATTCTTCCTTGGTGATGACGTTCCACGCCTCGCATTGGGCCATGAAGGTTTCGGCAACGCGCTTCCAGACATTGGGAGCCAGAGCGACAGCGGCCCGGCTGTTGAGTCGGTCTTCCTCGATTTGAACTGCCTCGGTGAATTGTGCGGCGAGGAATTCCTGCGCCGCGCGTTTGGTTTCGTCCGTGGCCATGGGTCCTATGGTCTCCAAAAAGTATCGCCGATAGACCATCGTAGCCGCAGGAGTGTCGGTGGTGTCAAGTAGCTTGGAGGCGCTAGGTTCGGCGAAGGAACGGGGGAGTCATGACGCGGGATTGACCGGTTACCCGTGGAGAGAAACAACCAAACAGAAACCCCGAGCAGCGGAAGCAACGCCAGGCTCGACACTCCGAGCAACATTCTGCGCATTAGTTTCATTCTCTGATTTTCGCTCGCGGGCTCGCACTTTATTTTCCGAATGTCGTGAAAGTCGCGGAATAGAAAACTGCCGCCGTACGGATCGAATGAGCGGATTGTGCGGGTATGGTGGATATGCGAATATAGGGAGGAAGACGAGGAACCATGGAAACGACACTGGCGAAACACGTCACGCTGACGAAACCGGATGATTTCGGGAAGCTGCTGCAGGATGAGGGAATCATCTTCACGCAGCTGGATAAGGCTGTCAACTGGGCGCGGCGAAGCTCGATTTGGCCGCTTGGATTTGGATTGGCGTGCTGCGCGATTGAGATGATGTCCATGGCGGCTTCGCGGTTTGACCTGGCGCGGTTTGGCGCGGAAGTCTTCCGTCCATCGCCGCGGCAAGCAGACCTGATGATCGTCGCGGGGCGGCTTTCGCAGAAGATGGCGCCGGTGATCCGGCAGCTCTACGATCAAATGCCGGAACCGAAGTGGGTGATTTCGATGGGCGCGTGCGCGACGTCGGGCGGCGTGTTCAACAATTACGCGATTGTGCAGGGTTGCAACCAGGTGATTCCCGTTGATGTATACGTGCCGGGATGCCCGCCGCGGCCGGAAGCGGTTCTGTACGCGGTTTTGCAACTGCAGAAAAAGATTGACGCGGAGAAAGGCTCGTTCAAGCGGGCATTGAATCTCGCGTAGGAGATTCCCGTGGCTTCGCCGATTCCAGAAACCATCAGCGCGCGCGATTTGCTGAGACATTGCCTGGCTACGATTGCCTATCGAGCCGGGAAGGTGCTGCGCGACGTACCCGAATCGTTCGCCAAATTCCAGCCACCTGAAAGAGCACGAACCCCGGAGCAATTGCTCGGGCATCTTGGCGACCTGTTTGACTGGGCGCTCTTGATGGCCAGGGGCGAGGGCGCATGGAAAGATTCCCAGCCTCTGCCGTGGGCCAAGGAAGTGGAGCGGTTTTTCGGAACGCTGAGGCGGTTTGACGAGTATCTGGGAGGGAATGAGGCGCTGCACGCCTCGCCGGAGAAGCTGTTCCAGGGGCCGGTGGCGGACGCGCTGAACCACGTGGGGCAACTTGCCATGCTGCGGCGGCTGGCGGGAGTCCCGATGAAAAGCGAAAACTACTTCAAGGCCGACATTGCGTCCGGCCGCGTGGGGCCGGATCAGACCCCGCCTAAACGCGAATTTGACTGAAGTTTTTCTAGACGTAAACCCCAGCCACAGGTAGACTGCCGGACGCTGTAAGGACGGGGCCTATGAGTGTAGCTGAACAGAGGGCCTACCCGCGGATCAAGCCGCCGACAAGTGTACTGGGAGCCTGGCGGTCGGGGATGCAGCGGGACGTTTCCTATGTGGAGAGCCTCGCGCTCGGCGGGGTGTTTCTGCGAACCAAGAAAAAAGTGGCGCTGCGCAGCCTGGTGCAGATTCTGCTGGATATGCCATTAGGGCAGGTGCGCGGACGCGGTGTAGTGAGGCGCCATCAGGCGCACTACGGCATTGCAGTGCAGTTCATCGCGATGGATCCGGAAGACCGGGGAAGATTGGTGAGGCAAATCCGCGATTTAACCACTTCGGCGGGGGGTTAGGTGGCTGCAGGCTTTCCGACTTGTTCCTCGGCGAGGGAAGTGATTTGAAGCAGGAAGATCGACCACCCCCCGGCGTCATTCCCAAAAACTAAAGTCATGCGCAGTCTCTGCGGGAAGGTGTGAGCCTGCAGGTGAACCGCGTCCCACAGTATGGTTCCCACCCATAGTTCGGCGGTGCGGCAGAGCTCTTTTTCGAGATGGTGTTTTGCATTCTTTGTTGCGAACGGGGCGAGCAAAGTTTCGAGGTTGGAAACGATTTCCTGGCGTCCGGACAGAAGTTTTCCATCAGCATTGATGAACGAAGCTTCTTTGGCAAAGAAATCATGAAGTTCGTGCCAACTGCCTTCGCGCAGCGAAGCAATAAACTGTCGGTAGGCCTGTATCTCCCCATCGGAGGGAACTAAGGGTGTCGGGACGGAGGAAGCCGGGTCAGGCGAAGGAAGTCTAGAAATCTCCTTCCTGACTCTGTCCAGGTCAGCCTCATTTTCGCGCAAAATTCCCGAGGCCATCCCTTCCCCGACTCGTAAGAGGCCAAGCAAAAGGTGTTCGGTACCGACGTGGCGATGGCCAATTGTTGTGGCCTCCTCGCCAGCGAGTCGCAGTGCTTGTTTGCTCTCATTGGACAATGGCATCTCTACGGAGGTGGAAATACGTTCTCGGCGCGTGATCTTGCTCTCGATTTTGGCCTGGATCTCGCTCTTGGGGCGCAATCGGGGAAGCAGATGTTTGGCAATCTTATAATCTTCGCGGAGAATCCCCAACAAAAGATGTTCTGTCTCGATCGTGGGACTGCCGTACACACTGGCTTCGTAGCGGGCGAAGAAAATAACGCGACGAGCCCGTTCAGTGTACCGTTCGAACATGATTCAGCAAGTTTATGCCAGGGCTCCGATATTAGGCAATTGGCGTGGCTATGACGGTGGCGGTGCTGGAGGAGTTGGGAAGTTCGACGACGGAGCCGGGAGAGGATTTTTCGCGGCGGAGATAGGCCATGCCGATGGGGGCGCCAAGAGCAGGGGAGAAGGCGGCGCGAGTCGCGTAGCCGACTTCTTTGCCTTCAGAAAGTAGTGGTGTGCCGGGAGCGGGCGGCTGCGGCGAATCGTATTTCACAGTGACTCGGACGCGATTAACCTGGCCACGGGAACGCACGCGCTCCACGATTTCCTGGCCAGTGTAGCAGCCTTTGGTGTAGCTGATGTGGGAATCCTGCAGACCCGCTTCGTGGGGAATTTGTTTTTCGTCGAAGTCGTAGGTGAACCAGGGAGCGCCAAGTTCGAGGCGAAAAGCGCTGAGAGCCAGATAACCGGCAGGGCCCCCGCCGTGTTTGTGAGCGGCTTCGAGAAGGATTTTCCACAACGATAGGGCGTGGGCGCGGTCGACGAGAAATTCGGCGCTGGCGGTGCCGCCGGGAGAGCGCTTGCCGAGGCGGCAGGGAACTCGTTGCACGGAGACCATGCGGGTTTCGAGTTCGGCAAGATCGGCGGGATCGACGCCGGTGAGTTCTTCGGCCACGAGCGCGGCCTTGGGGCCTTCGAGCGCGAGAGTAGCGAAATCGGCGGTGCGGTCGGTGAGAGTGACATCATCCATGATGATGTATTTGTCGAGGGCGGCTACAAGCGGTTCGCGGATGATGGCATAAGAAACGCAGAAGAGTTTGTCGGGGAGGTCGTAAGTTTCGATTTCGGCGAGAATGCGGCCTTGCGGGTTGAGGAAGAGCGATATGGTGCCGTGGTTTTCGCGCAGGTCTTTGATGTTGTTGGTGAGGATGGCGTTGAGGTAACGGACGCGGTCGGGGCCGGCGAAGTCGAGATAGGCTCGGTAGTTTTTGTCGAGCAGGGCGACGCTTTCATGCAGATAGCAATATTCGGTGCGCCAGTCGCCAAAGTGGTCCGGAAGGGAGCAGCCGAACCAGGTGCCGAGCTGCGCGCCGGACTGGCGGTGGAGTTCGGCGAGAGGCGTGGAGAGGGTTGGGGACAGGGCTTCCAAGTTCGATCCTTTGTAAGGTTTCAGTCTAGCAAATGTGAGCGGTGGAGGTTGGATTCAAAGGCGGATGAAATCTACCTCAATCGGTCGCCTGTTCACAACGACTTGCGGGAGTCTGGGTAGTGGGGATTTAGGGGGATGCCAGAGCCGTTCGGCAGACCGTGCCCCCGCCGACACCCAAGCGCCCGGCTATGATGCTCGCTTGTCAAAGTTCTTCATGTCAGGTTGATCTCTGCAGACCGGAGACAATCGGCCGTGATCGCGGATTAGGTCTTGTCTAAAGTAGGGGAAAATAGATGACCAAAGGAGTCAAAACCGGTGGAAGACAGAGAGGCACGCGAAACAAACTCAACCGCGACGTTCAAGCCTTTATTGGAGTTGATTGATGGCGCACTCTAGCACCACCTACAAAGCAAAAGTGCGCTGGATTTTTCATGGATCCCAGGGGCTTCGGGCTGGATGGAGCATTCTAATTTTTGCAGCGCTTCAAGCACCCGCGGTGCTGATCGCAAATATCGTGATGCGACACCTCCCGTCGCTTCTCAATGGCGAGATATCACCTGGCGACTCGCTCCTCTTTTGGGCTCTTCAGTTTGTGGTAATCCTCGGGGCTATCGCGATCATGGCAAGGATCGAGGGCCGGGATGTTTGGTCCTATTATGGGATGGCCGGGCGTCGTCCGATTGCCAAGTTTCTTTATGGATTCGGCGGCGGACTCGTTTGTCTGTCGCTGGTCGTGGGGGCGCTGTATGCCGGCGGCCATCTAGTGTTCGGCGGAGCGGCTTTAGAGGGGCTTCCAGCACTTGGTTACGGGTTGGCCTGGCTCCTGAACTTCATAATCGTCGGGATAACAGAAGAGGCACTTTACCGCGGCTACTTACAGGCGACTTTGACACGCGGAATCGGCTTTTGGCCAGCCGCAATCGGTCTTTCGTTGTTATTTGGCGCGGGGCATCTGCAAAATGCGGGGGAGACCGTCCCGGGCATCATCGGGGTGATCGTGCACGGGCTGTTCTACTGCCTATTGTTGCGGCTGAGCGGCTCACTATGGTTGGGGATAGGATTTCATGCAGCCTGGGACTGGGCGCAATCCTATCTCTACGGGACGGCGCAAAGCGGCCATTTGATGCAAGGTCATTTGTTCGTGACCCAGGCAAGGGGTGATGCGCTCATCAGTGGAGGCAGCGCAGGGCCGGAGGGAAGCTTGCTCGGGTTACCGGTGCAAGCAATTGGACTGCTTGCGTTTCTCTGGGCGGTGAAGCGTGCCGGGCTATTCTTCGGAGGCCGGGAAGATCGCGAACCGCTACGAATGTGATGGCGCGTACCAACCTTGGACTTCCCTGGAAGATCCGTTCGCAACTCGCTACGCTGAAGCAGGTCTCGCCACCGGGTGAGAGCGCTTGGACTCCCATGCCTGACGCATCTCCTCGCGCTGCGCGAGGACATATTTCTTGGCGTCTTCCAAGCTTTTGTAAACCCGCGTGCCCTTGATCATGTTGCATGGACGGCAGCAAGCGACCAGGTTGGCCGGGTCCTTCTTGCCCTTGCGAGCCCGCGGCACCACGAAATCAACGGACATGACTAGCGCGTTTTCAAAGCTGGCCTTCCCGTCCAATCCACAGTACCGACAGCAAAATTGATCTCGTTCCAGAATCTTTAGGCCTTCGGCATGGCTCACCGGCATATCCACTCTCGTTAGGGTCATGATGTTCAATGGCATGGAACACCTCCGAATCGGAAATGCTAATGCATAGTGAGGCCCTTGAGAAGTGGTAAAGAGTGACCGAAAGCCTCTGGTATTGGCGGGAGTCACTTTACAAGAAATCGTCAGGGAACTGCCGCGTCCAACCCAAAGATGGCCTGGGTCGCGTTGCTCAGGCATCTGTCTGGCGATGCCCCCGAAACTCTCCACATCCGCAGTCCAAAGAGTTCTAGGCGAGCCCAAACACTCCGGCCACAAAGCTTCGTTGACGAAAGGCGATAAGCATAGCGCTGCCTGCGAGGGCTAGAATCAGGGAGCCGGGCTCGGGGATGGACGTAGACGTAGAGTACGTCACATCGTCTATCGTGTAAGAGCCGCCGGACGCAGCCCCCATGATTTCAACGCTAGAGATCCCGCCTGAAGAGCTGACTTGAATTCGCTCGTTTGGGCTGCTGTCCGGAACTCCTGAGATCCCCTCGTTATTTGAAAAGAGGGAATTAGCTGAGGCGACCAAGGTGTTCGAGGAATTGAAAGCATCAAGCGTGAGGGGCACCGAGTAGGTGAAAAATGCGTCGAAACTGGACACAGCGTTGGAGAAGACGATGGTTATCGGCCCTCCGTTATCAAATGCAACGTTGAGGCCGGAATGGGGTGGAAATTCGAATTCATTGAGCGAGACACCGGCCGTTGCAACCGCCGCGTTGGAGAAGGCGAGCCCCGCATATTGCGTAGTGACGGCCGTTCCGTCAGCAAAGCCTTCGAAATTGATAGTGACCTGGTCTGAATAGAGCGGTGAAGCCAGGGCGCACAGAAAAAGAACTGCGAGCGCGAAGCGCTCCCAATTGCCCGGCCGTCGAATGAACTGCGTGCAAGATCCCAGAGAAAATGGGCATCGCATAGCGGCGTACTCCCGATCTAACGGATCGCAACCTGAGTAAGGCGATTGCGACCTGAGCCACCCTGCTCTACTTCAGCGCATCGCGGATGTCAAGTGCAAACTTCAATCCTTTCAGGGCAGAGGGCGACCTAGGGAAATGGCTATGCCAAGAGGATCACACGCAGAACCGGCTTGTGCGGCACAGGAAAAGCAGAGGGAGGAATTATTGGGCGGTCGGACGGCTACGCAGTAATTGCGACGGAAGCTGACAAATTTAATGACAAACGACTTGACAAAGCCAGGTGACTATCGTAACTTCCCGGGCTACATTAGGCCCCACTCTTTCTTGCTTTAGTCCGACAATGCAGTACTTCACGCATCGAATCGCTCCTGTAGCAGGCGCTATCTTGCTGCTGGTCACCGGTGCAACCCGGCTCAGCGCATCCGGCAGTATCGGCGCGACCACGATTAACCCTTCAGCGATACTGCTAAACACCCCAACGGAGGTAACCGTCACGGCGACGATTACCGACCCGTCCTTAATTCCCGGCAGCGTGAACCTGCAGCGATTCGACCCGATTGCAAGGGTTTACAGTGTCGTGAGCACAATGTACGACGACGGCACGCACGGCGATGCCGTCGCGAATGACGGCAGCTTTACGATCCGTCTTTCTTTCAATGAGTCTGCGCCGTTTCCGGTGCTGCTGAGAGTTTCGGCGGCCTTCAAGGGTAGTCTGACGCGGACCTTCTCGAATCCGTTCAATTTGGGGATCACGGGCTTGCCGGCAACATCAATCACCATCGCGTCTCCTCCGAATTTGTCCTTTGTAAATGCCAGCCCGATAACTGTAAGTGGAACGGTGAGCGATGCAAATGCATCGATCAAAGTTAACGGCGTGACGGCCCTCGCGAGTGGCGGCCGTTTTTCCGTTTCAGTCCCATTGTTGGAAGGTCCCAACACGATCTCCGCTGTTGCCATGAACTCGCAGGGAACCAGCAGCACCGCAAGCGTGCAAGTCACGCTGGATACGACTCCGCCCAAAATCACAATCGATTCGCCGTTCAATGGCTACATTACCGCTGACCCGTCCATCACTGTCACGGGAAAAGTCAACGACATCGTAATCGGCACCGTGAACCGGCAACAAGTTCAAGTCAGTGTGAATGGCGTTTCCGCGCTGGTCTCAAACCGGAGCTTCCAAGTAGCGAACCTACCTTTGTCGGTTGGAAACAATACGATCGCGGCGAACGCCGTTGACCGCGCAGGTAATGCCGCCAGCTTCAGTATTGTTGTTACTCGCATTCCACCAGGACAACCGCGCATCAGCATAGTGAGTGGCAACAATCAAACCGGACCTGTCGGCATGGCTTTGACTCAGCCGCTCATCGTTCAGGTGCTGGATGGGGCTGGCGCTCCGATTCCCATGCAGACCGTTGTCTTTGCCGTTACAGAAAACAATGGTCTGCTCAACACATCATCGGCTCCCAGAAGCATTCTCACCGACTCATTAGGAAAGGCTCAAGTCACCTGGACACTCGGCTCTCGCGCAGGCTCGGTAAATCTTGCCGAAGCAAGCGTCGCGGGGATTTCCGGGAGCGCGATCTTTACGGCTACCGGTGTTGGGGGAATGCCGGCAAAGATCGTAGTGGATGCCGGAGGACAGCAAACCGGAGCAACCGGCCAGCAACTTCCCAATCCTCTTGTGGTGGTTGTTACCGATCTCGCCCACAACCGGCTGTCCAATGTACCGGTGACATTCCAGGTCATGAAGGGCGGCGGTAATTTTGCGGGACATCCGAATGTGACCATTAACACCGATACCGATGGGCGAGCACTGGGTGTCCTAACCCTGGGACCGAACGACGGGATTGCAAACAACCTGGTCCAGGCGAATTTTCCGGGGAACCAGGGATTCCCGGCGGCTTTCAGCTTATCGGGTCGGACTCCCGGCGAACCCGCCGCGACTGTGATCAAAGGAGTAGTCCTCGATAACAGCAACAACCCTGTGCCCGGTGCTACTGTTCGCGCGTACCTCCAAAATGTCCCTGCTCAGGTGAGTGCCGGTCTTCCCCCGAGCGCCACTGCGACGAGTGACGTTCACGGTCAGTTTTTCATTGAACCTGCGCCAGTCGGCTTCGTGAAACTCCTCGTTGACGGCAGCACCATACAACGGCCAGGGAAGTGGCCGAACCTGGAATATGAAATTGTAACCGTCGCTGGGCAAATCAACACGCTTGGCATGCCCGTGTATCTGCTGCCTATTGATACGGTCCATCAACTCTGCGTTTCCGACACCGTTGGCGGAAGCCTGAACCTGCCGCAAGTTCCCGGGTTTGCGCTGACCGTGCAGCCAGGGGCCGCTACATTTCCCGGGGGCTCGAAGAGTGGCTGTATTTCCGTCACTCCTGTGCACCCGGACAAGATTCCGATGGTTCCCGGGTTTGGGCAGCAGCCAAAATTTATCGTCACGATTCAGCCGGCCGGCACAACGTTCAACCCTCCAGCTCAGATCACTATTCCCAACAGCGATGGATTGAAGCCCGGTGAGATTACGGAAATGTATGGCTTTGACCACGACCTGGGGATGTTCGTTAGCATCGGCACGGGAACCGCCAGCGCCGACGGCACGCTCATAAGCTCCGATCGCGGCGTCGGGGTTGTGAAAGCAGGGTGGTTCTGCGGAGGACCACCAGCCGATGCGGGAGGAGCAGGGGAATGTCCTCAATGCAAAGTGTGCAATGGCACAGATTGCGTTGCGGACGCATCTCAGAAATGCAGCACTTGCAATCTTCCGGACTCGTGCTTCGCGCAGTGTGACGGAAACGGGAATTGTGTTGCCGGGCCAAAGCCGACAGGCCGTATGGTGATCACACCCGATCAAACCTGCGCTGGAGCCCCGACTGTTGCGATAACCAAGCATCTAACATTTAATTCGATTCTCAGTGATATCCGCGCCCTACCGACGTGTCCGTCCAAATTCCCCAACGTTCAGTGGTCTTTCTCGGCCGGCAGCCCTACATCAAGCACCGACGGAACTGTAGATTGGACGGCACCCAGTAACGAGGCTAGCGTCTTCGTCGAGCTGAAGGGCGATCCAGGCTGCGGAACCTTTACGCAGTTGGACACCAATGCCGTCTCGGTCGTAATACCCACCACAGACGTGAGTACTTTGGATCACACGGAATCTTGCCCCGCCGGTTTTTTCGGAAAGCAAGAGCTTTATTCCTCGGTGGTGAAGTTTGATTCGTGCGATGTGGATTTTTCCGGTATTACCGTTAATGAAGCCAGTACGCAGGTAAAGGTTACGCTAAATACCTGTAACCTTCCCTTTCCCAACAGTTCTGGCGGAGAGATTCTAACCATTGGTGCCTCGAACCGTTACTGTTGTGATGATCTTTCCTTATGTTTTACCAAGGACTTTAACGCCCCGGCGAGTGGTTGCATCTGGGAAAACCAAACCCAGTGGCAAATAGGGCCGAACAAAGTGAACTATATCGTGCACACCAACAACTTCTTTATACCACCCGGAAACTCAACGAGCACGCCTCCCGGCGGGTTCAACTCGGTAACGACTTCGAGGGAGCCATGAACCTCATGCTTTTTCTGGTACTGTGGCTTCCCCCTGTCCACGTGCTTGCTTCGGGAGCGGCGGTACCTGATAAGGCAAAGACTCTCGACGAGGTACTCAGCCACGTCGAACTGAAAGATGGCGCCGAGGGGTTCGGAGGAGCCACAATTGAAGACGCCGTCGTTCTGCTTCGACGCCTGGTCGACTTTCCGGTCTGCATCGAGCTGCGGGAATTTACCCGCGAGTCGGATGGACTGACAATCGGTGCGGCAATTGACCAGCTCGATGCCTTGCGAGCCAAACAGGGTCTTACGCCTATGGAGCAATCGCAGCTCAAGCGGTATGAGGAACTAGCTGCAAAACAGGGCCGCTCTGCAGTCATAGGATTTCGCAAAGAGACCTTCACTCTTGTCGAAGATAGGATCACGGTTCATTCGCTGCTGGACCGCCTAACTACACTCGACAGCCTATATACATGGGAAAATGATGGAACTCCCAAGAGCCCCGTTATTGTCATTGAACCCAAGCAGAAGAGCGCACTCGACTGGGTTGTTCCTCCGATTTGCGGACAGGGTCGCGAACAGATATCCGCCACGGATCTTTATGGCCCGGGAGGGCGAGTAACGCAGCAGCTTCAGCAACACAACATATCCCGGGTGGAAATGAGTGGTGGAAACAAAGTTCCGGATGTCCAATTGAATCTGTGTGTTGATCATCTAACGGCGCGGGACGTTCTGAATCTCACGGTGAAGGCTGCAGGAGATCAAAACTCTTGGTCATTGTCTGGAATTAAGGGCCTGCGATGGTTGAGCTTTCAGTGAGTTTTTGACAACCGACTAGCCTCGCAAGCCGCGAGACTCTTGGAATCGAGGGCTAAGTATGGGTTCGAGACTAGCAAAACTTGGCCTAATCCCGGTGACCTTTTCTGCCATCGTGAACTTGTTCTGCCTTTCCGCGCCCGCGTCCGCCCAACTGAACGATTCCTGCACAGTCAGCGTGCTGAATCGCAATGTCACCGCGCAACCGGACGGCACCTGGGTCATCCCGAACATCCCAGCCAACCAAGGGCGCGTACGTGCCCGCGCTACATGCGTCAAAAACGGCGCCACGCTGTCCGGACAATCCGATCTTTTTCTGGTTCCAGCGAACGGCGCGGTGAACGTCAAGCCCATTCAATTCGGCGCGCTCTCGCCGATACCAGACTTTCTCACTCTTAGTCTTGCTACGACGGGAATTATCCAAGCTGGTTCCACCGTTCAGATCACTACCCAGGCTACCTATTCCGGTGGCACGACTGTAAACGTTTCTGGGGCCAGCGCGGGCACGGATTATTCCAGCGGGAATCCATCGGTGGCGACGGTCTCCCCTAACGGCTTGGTTACCGCGGTGTCAAACGGAACTGCGCTTATCACCGCGTTTAATGAAGGAACCTCGGGATTTGTTGTGGTCAATGTAGGGGGACCGCCCACAGTGGTGATTACTTCACCGGTGAACGGCGCCTCTGTTATCGAAGGTGCCTTGCTGCCTGTGCTGCTTCAGGTTACCGGTGGTCCAATTGAAGCCGTGTCGCTCCTCGCGAACGGCCAGACCGTGGCCACCACCAGCTCCAGCCCTTATCAGTTCAGCTATGCCGTTCCGATTGGCGGTGCCACGAGCATAATTCTCACCGCGACCGCGACCGACGTGTCGGGAACCATCGCAAGTTCCGCCCCTGTGACGATCTCCACAGAAGCAGACCCCCTGACCACGGTGACCGGCTCGGTCGCGGATTCCTCCGGAACGCCTATTTCCGGCGCCAATGTCTCTTGCCAAGGCGCAGCCGGCAAAACGGGCTCCAATGGGCGGTTCTCGATCTCCGGAGTCCCTACTGCTCAGAATTCTGTTGTGTGTACAGCGACGTTCACAAATCTAGCGGGAGTGATGTCATCCGGCAGCTCGATTGCCGCTACCCCAATCCGGGGGGGCACGACGGATGTGGGCCAGATTGTTCTTGGATCGCTGACGAGCAGCGGGATCGATTTTTGGATGCCCTTCCAGAACTTTCCCCAGGGAAGCGGTGCGCAACTTGTGGTTTTGAGTGAAGCCACTGCCAATTTCACGCTCACCGCTCCAGGTTTTTCAACCCAGGGCACAGTCACTCCCAACTCGCCGCAGACGATTGTTTTACCCAATTCTCTGCAGATTACCAGCGAACAGACAGCCGATACAAAAGGTATCCACCTGGTGAGCGATGCCGCGATCACCGCAACATTCTTCTATTCGCAGGATGGCACCCACGACGCGTATCTGGCGATTCCCACCCCCTCACTAGGAAAAGAGTATTTCGCGGCCTCCTACGTGGGAGGGCCCGCTGAATTTGTCATCGCTGCCGCGCTGGACAATACGAGCTTGGCCATCACTCCCACATGCAACAGCGTTTCGGGCTCTCAGGCCGGCAGCCAGCTCAATGTAATCTTGAACCACGGTCAGACCTATCAATACGAGTGCGCCGGAGACGTCACCGGATCCCACATTGTAAGTACCCAGCCGGTGAGCGTGGTGGCAGGAAACGGTTGTACGTTCATTCCTGCCGGATCAACCACTTGCGGCATCACCTCCGAAATGATGTTTCCCGTGGCGTCACTCTATGGAACCGACTTCTATTCAGTAGCCTTTTTGGACACGGCGGTTAGAATTCTGGCTGCCCGCGACGGCACCTCCGTCACTGTCGATGACGGCGCTTCAACCACCACATATGCTCTGGGTAGCGGCCAGTTCAAAGAGATCCAAAACGGCGCTTTGGGACTCTCCGCATATCACATCACAAGCAATAATCCGATTACCGTAGTGCAGTTCGGAGGACAAATACTCATACCGCAAGCGCCGGCGGTGGGAGGTCCCAGTGCTCTCCAGGTTGTTCCAACCAGTGCATTTCGAAACGAATTCCGGTTGGCCGGTTCTAATGTCGTTGCCAATTTCGCGATCCTCGTCGTGCCGAACGCCGCCGTGTCTAGCCTCAAGGTGAATGGGGCACCGCTCGCGCAAGGAGGCAGTTTTATTCCCCTGCCCGGTGGTCTATATCAGTGGACATTCTATCCCGTGTTTACGGAATCGGTGTTTACAGCAAACGCCTCGTTTGGCGTCTATACGGTCGGTTTTGGTGTTTCCCCTCTCGGATCGTACGCTTTCCCCGTGGCGTTTTGAAATGGGCGAACTTATGAAGTTGAAGTATGTGGCCATAGGCATCCCGTTTTTGGGCCTCGCATGGCTGGTTTCGGCGGATGACGAACAGTCCAAATGGCGGAAGCAAATCGGTCGCGAAGTCAGCATAGCTGAGCACATGCGCGATGATGATGAATTCCGCACCCCGTTATTGGAGTTGATTTCCTACGGCAAGCGGCTGTTTTGTGCGAACTGGACCGAGCAGGAAGGTGGCGGAAGACCGCTAGCGAAAGGGACGGGCAAGCCCCTCTCGAACCCCAGAAAACCACTCACGGGAATCCGAAGCTTCAATCGTGTCTCCGGGCCCGATGCAAATTCCTGCGCTGGTTGTCACAACGCTCCATTTGGCATCCCAGGCGGCGGTGGCGATTTTGCAACCAATGTGTTCGTGCTAGGGCAGCGTTTTGATTTCCTGACGTTTGATCCGCAGGACCGCGTACCCACCGCCGGGGCCCTGGACGAGCAGGGCGATCCGGTGACTCTGCAGAGCGTCGCGAATTTGAGGTCGACCCCTGGTCTTTTTGGTGCTGGCTATCTGGAGATGGCGGCTCGCCAAATAACAAACGATCTGCAGAAAATTCGTGACAGCCTGAAGCCGGGTGAATCAAAGCCTCTTTTCTCGAAAGGCATATCTTTTGGCCGTATCGGTCGTCGGGCTGACGGACTTTGGGATACTTCCCGGGTGGATGGCTTGCCTCGCTCAAGTATCATTTCGAATGGCACCCAGGACCCCCCCAACCTCGTGGTTCGTCCTTGGCATCAGGCGGGCAACGCCGCTTCTCTGCGCGAATTTACGAACACCTCGTTTAATCAGCATCACGGGATTCAGTCGACCGAACGCTTCGGCGCAAACACAGACCCCGACGGTGATGGATTCTCGAATGAGTTGACACGGGCTGATGTGACTGCCGCAACAATTTATCAGGCGGCCTTGCCGGTCCCCGGAAGGGTGATCCCCAACGATCCTGCTGTCGAGAGAGCCGTCCTGCTTGGCGAGAAGGCCTTCGCAAGGATTGGCTGCGCGAACTGCCATATACCCTCCCTGCCGTTGGATAAAGACGGATGGATGTTTTCAGAACCCGGCCCCTATAACCCTCCGGGAAATCTCAGACTCGGTGAAACCAAGACACTGCGCTTCGATCTCAATAACCCGGCTCTCCCTCAACCTCGTTTGGGTGTTTCCATAGATGGCGTCGTGTACGTGCCGGCCTTTACGGATTTCAAACTCCATGACATCTGCGATCCGGGCGATGAGGCGGAGCCCCTCGACATGAACGAGACAACCTGGTCTGCCAAATTCAAAGCAGGGAATCGCAGGTTCTTAACAAGACGGCTCTGGGGTGTAGCGAACCAGCCGCCTTACTTTCACCACGGACTCTTCACGACCATGCGACAAGCCGTCTTGGCTCATGGTGGGGAAGCTGCGCCAGTTCGTGCAGCGTTCGTTGCGCTTACCGCCGAGGAGCAGGACGATCTCATTGAGTTCCTGAAGACACTTCAGGTGCTTCCGCCTGGAACCAAAGATTTGATCGTAGACGAAAACTTCCACAAAAAAGGATGGCCCTCCGCTGGCCTTTCGGCCGCGTCGTCCTCACTCTTGCCTGCAAAATAGAATGCAACTGGAATCCACAACACCGCGCGGTCGCCAGGACGGGCGTCCCGCTCCCTGTAAAGGGAGTTTGAACCAGTAATCATGGTCGAAGTACGGATCGAAGAGATGTATGGGTTGGACTTAAACCGACCGCCACATTAGGAACGAGCCGTGGTAGTCGATGCAGAGGTCAACAAAGAACAACGAAGACCACTCTTCGGAGTGGACGGGGTAGTGCGCTCCATCCCGTCATATTCTGCTGATATCGAATGTTCTTGTTATTGTGACGAGGACGTCAAAGTGCTCTTCAGCCAGAGCCAACAGCTCCCCATTCTCCTTGCCGCTGAATCCCGCGTCTCGAACGGTCTCACATTCATGACCGCCGTCAGCAAACAGGAATTTGACCTTCCTGGGGACACACTCATCGAAGAGCAATTTCATTTCAAAGTAGCGGTCAAGCTCGTTCTGGCCTCTTCGATCGCCGCAATAGCTTCGGCGCTGGTTACACTGGGGAAATCTTCAAGAAACTCAGACAACGTCCGCCCGTGCTCCAGATAATCAGTCAGCGACTTGCCGGGGACGCCCGCGGCGATGCGTTCCACGCCTTCCAGTGAAATCCGCATCCTGCTAAGGGATCGGTCAACTCCACAGTGGACTCCCAACCCTCGAAACGCATCATGACGGTTGCGAATCCAGAAAAGTGTAGGCGGCAAGACTGACACTTGCGGGTGAGATTTTCGGATTAACAGATTAACACGACGATTCTGCCATTTTTTTTTGTTGCATTGGGCGGGAGGGTTTGGAGCGAGTGGTTGTCGTATAATCGAATACGGAACCATGCGCTACATCGCCATCCTTACTTCTTCAGGTCGTGGCCCACTCTGACAGCAGTTTCGGGGGCTGAACCAGCGTCTGCATCACCACGCAATACTGTTCCGTTTTTTCGCGCAATGCGCTGAGTTGCTCCGGTGTGGCCTGCGGAGCTTCAATGTAGAACCGCAGCCGGATCTGCTCAAAACCGACAGGTATGTCTTTCGCGATTCCCAGAGTGCCGCGCAAGTCGAGATCACCCTCCACCGTTACCTCAATGCGCTTCGTTGGGACTCCCATCGCCGTGGCCACCATCTGGCAGGTCAATTGCGCGCAGGCTGACAATGCTCCAAGGAGCAGATCCCCGGAGCATGCGGCGGTTCCCCCTCCGCCGACACCCGGGTGTGCCTGCGCTTGGTATACGGCCCGGCCCACAGCCACCGAGCACGCTATTGGCGTCTCCGTTTGGCCACCTTTGGCCTTCAATGTTATTCGCGAAGCGGATGGATCGTTGCGATATTGCTCCTTTAGCGGTTTCTGCACCGACCTCAGATCCATCGTGACCTCCCGATTCTGCTTGGAGTCGTGTAAGATAACCCAGCTTGTCGCACGCTTCGTTGTGGCATCCCGTAACTGCGGGCCCGCTGAGTTCGAGCAATGGAGGTTATCACATGCCGAAGTTTGTCATCGAGAGGGAAATACCCGGCGCCGGAAACCTCACGGATGCCGAGCTCCAGGAAATCTCGCGCAAGTCCGTCGCCGTGCTCAAAGCCATGGGAACGGAGATTCAGTGGCTCCAGAGCTATGTCACCGGCGACAAAGTCTACTGCGTCTATCTGGCTCCTGACGAAGCTTCCATTCGCGAACACGCCCGCCGCGGTGGTTTCCCAGCCAATCGCATTTCCGCAGTGCGTCGGATGATTGATCCTTCCACCGCGGAGTAATCGGCTGAAAGGACCTCCCGCTATCCGCTCGGCCTGAGCACCTCGCTAACAGCCGTTTCCACCGGCATGACCCAGCCCTCCAGCCATGCCGCACGCGCTGCAGGGGTGGACAGTTTCTTTCGCGCCGGCTCCAAGCACTGGTCGAGCTTGCCTTGTTCACCCACCGTCAAGGGCGCCCCGAACGATTGCCGCAGAGCGGCAGCTACACCCGCGAGCCGCAGCGCGCGTTCCGAATCCCCACAGGCAGCTGCTAGGACGGCGAAGGATTCCAATCCCCTCGCGATCCCGCGCTTGTGTCCGAGCTCGTGAAACAGGCTGAGACACTCCCGGTACAATTCTCCCGATGCCGCATAGTCACCCTGTTCGCGCGTGAGGTTGCCCAGGTCGGCCAGTGAGCCGGCAATTCCCCACCGGTCATTCACCTCGCGGAACGCGGCAATACCACACTCGTAGAGGGCACGGGCCAGGGGCAAGTCGCCCTGTTCGCGCAGCAGATCCGCCTGATGGTTGAACGCCCACGCAATTCCTGTCCGGTCTCCCGCTTCTCCAAAGATCACCTGACACTCTTCGTAAAGGGAACCCGCGTCCTTGTAGTTTCCCTGGAACTTTCTCACGGTCGCCAGGTTACTTAAGGTGCGGGCCACGGCCAATCGGTCGCCAAGCTCCTTCCACACTTTCAAGCTCTCCTCGAACAGCGCGCTCGCCGCGTCCAGCTTTCCCTGGTCCCGGTTGATCACTGCCAACGCATTCAACGAAATCGCAACGCTCTGCTTATCCTCCTTGTTCCGCGCGATCCCCAGGTTCTCCCGGAACAGCCTTTCGGATGCGTCGTAGTCCAGTTGGTTCCCCGCCAGGACACCCGCCGCAAACAGCGCGCGCATCCGCGCAGTCTCGAGTGCCGGCGCCGGCGGTAATTGCAGCACCGCTTCGAGTCGCTGTCTCCCCTCCGCGAAATATTCGCGCATCTCCCAGAAACGGAAAAGCGCCGTGGCCAGTCGCAAGCCCCATTCGGCATATTTTCCTTCCGTGAGCCAATCGAGGGCCCCGCGGAAGTTGTCATGTTCTGTTTCGAAGCGGTCCATCCACCTTTTGATTTCACTGGCTTCTTTTTCCGTTGCGGCGTCTTCGGCGAGAACCACGAAGTAGGCGGCGTGGGCTTTTCGGATCGGATTCTCCTCGCCGCTCGCCGCGAGTTTCTCCAAGCCGTACTCGAGGATTGTTTCCAGCATCCGGAAATGCGGTTCGCCCTCGGTTTGCTCGGCCTGCCGCACCAGGCTCTTATCTACCAGGGATGACAGCCCGTCCAGCACGTCCAGCCCTAAATCCTGTCTGGTGTCGCAGACGGATTCCGCGGCCTCCAACGTGAATCCTCCGGCGAAAACCGAAAGCCTGCGAAACAACTTTTGTTCCGGGTCGCTTAAAAGGTCGTAGCTCCAATCGATGGTCTGCCGGAGTGTCTGTTGCCGTGCGGGCAAATCTCTCGCTCCGCTGGTCAGCAACTGTAAACAGCTCGCCAGGCGGCCCCGCATTGCCGCTGGTGAGAGCAGCTTGATGCGCGCCGCCGCAAGCTGGATCGCCAGCGGCAGGCCGTCCAACCGGGCACAGATTTCTGTCACTGCGGAAGCATTCTCAGAGGTAAGGGTGAATCCGGGTTTCACCGCCGCGGCTTGCTGGACAAACAGAGCGATCGCCGGCCATTCCGCCAGAGAGCTAAGCGTCACCGCTGCCTTGCTGTCGGGCAGAGCCAACGTGGGCAATGCAAACTCGTGTTCGCCGTGTACTCGCAGCGCGGCCCGGCTGGTCACCAGAATTTTCAGCCCCGGTGCGAGCGCCAGCCATTCTGCGAGCATCGGCGCAGCGCTCAGGACGTGTTCGAAGTTGTCGATCAGCAGAAGCAGCGGCGCAGTCACACCCTTCCGCATGTATTCTTTCAGACTTTCCTGTGGGCGCTGGCCTCCTGACTCCCGAACGCCGAGAGTTTGCGCAATCATGGATGCGATCACGTCGTGGTCGGAAATGGATGCCAACGGCACGAAGTGCACTCCAAAGGGAAACTGATCGACCAGTTCGCGCGCGACCTCGGCGGAAAAATGGGTCTTCCCGATCCCTCCGGGGCCGGTCACGGTCACCAAGCGCACATCGCGCCTTTGCAACAACCCCTTTACCGCCGCCATGTCGTTCTCCCGGCCTATCAGTGGCGAGCTGGCCGCGGGCAAGTTACTCGGCCGGTCTTCGGCCCGCGTGGTCTGCAAATCGCTGAGCCGATCTCGGATGGCCACCAGATCCCTGACCAAGTCGCGCGTGGAGAAGTAGCGTTTTTCGGGTTCCTTCGCCAGGCAGCGTTCAATTACCCAACTCAACGGCGGCGGGGCCTCCGGGTTCAGAGAGGCAATCGCTACCGGCTCTTCCCTGAGTATGGAAATTAAGGTTTCCGGAAGATTCGGCCTCGCAAAGGGATGCTTTCCCGTGACCATCTCATACAGAACGGTCCCAAAAGAAAATTGATCAGAGCGGAAATCCAAGGTCTGGCCGGTGGCTTGCTCCGGAGACATGTATTTAAACGTGCCGAGAATGACGCCGGGCTTGGTGGTGCTGCTCTCGATGGAGACGGTATCCTCTTGATTCACCCCCTCGAGACCCAATTTCGCTAGGCCAAAATCGAGGATCTTTACGACTTCGGACGAAACCATCAGATTCTCGGGCTTGATGTCTCTGTGGATGATTCCGACGTCGTGCGCTTTGGCCAAACCTTCGGCAATCTGAACAGCGATCGGCAGGATCTTCCGCAAGGGCAGATTGCCGGCAGCCATTAAGTCACGGAGAGTCTGACCCTCGACGTACTCAAGGATGAGATAGTCGGTGTCGTCATGATGGCCGATGTCGTGCAATATGCAGATGTTCGGATGCGAGAGTTTGGAAATGGCCCGAGCTTCCGTCTCCAGGCGCCTCTGTACACCGGGATCCTTCGAAAGTCTTTGCGGAATCAACTTGACAGCAACCGTGCGATCGAGGCGACTGTCCCGCGCTCGATACACTTCACCCATACCACCAGCACCAATCGTTGAAAGGATTTCGTAAGGCCCAAGTCTTGTACCCGGAGCGAGGGGCATAATGCCGCGATTATAACCTCGCATGCCCCCAACAGAGTACCTTCGGGTCTTACAAGTTCTTCCATGAGAAGGCTGGTTGATGTCAAGACACATCGCACTCTTTTGTGAGCGATATTCGCTCGCTCGGTGCAAGGTGGGTGTTCTCGTTCAGTAGGTGCTGCCACCTGATTAGCGTCCTCTTGTCCCGCCTTTTCGGTGGGAGTCGGGCCCCAGGACCTAGTCGCAGTCACCTGGACTCGGCGGTTGAGCTCGGCTGTTTCGGAGCGAAACCCTCTAGGCCACTGCCCGCGCCGCTTTTTGGCTATTGCGCAATGGTTCGTATACCTCTCTGCTCATGCGTCAGACAGGACCATCTCGAAAGTAGAGTGATCGAGGGCCTCCAGCGCGAGGTGCTTCACGAAGACGCCGTGCGCTATGCCCTGGCAAAATTCAAAATGGAGATGAAGGAGCGACTCGATAGCACGCGGTCCCATATGACGGTGTTACGCGAGGAGCGGGAGCGCCTGAAAAGCGAGATCGACAATCTCGCTGGGAGTTATCTTCGCAGGGCGCCACTCACCGGCCCTTCTTTCACGACTCGAAAAACGAGAGCGGCGTCTCCAAGAAATCAGCGATGAGTTGCTCGCGACAGACGTACGTCCCTCGAGCATTCTTCGACCGTTCGTCTTGCCATCTAGAATGGCATATGGCATTCTAGATGGTATGACGATCAAGATTGATAAGGCCGGCCGAATCGTTCTACCCAAGCCTGTGCGGGAGCGGTTCCACCTTCGCGAAGGATCCGAGCTTGAACTTGAGGAGCGCTCGGACGGCTTGACTCTAAGACCTGTCGAACAACGAACTTCTATGGTCCAAGAGAAAGGCATCTGGGTTCACCTAGGCAAGGTGCCTCGCGGCTTTGACTGGGGTAGCGTTGTTGAAGCGATCCGAGACGAGAGAATTAAAGACGCTTCAGGGATATGAAGGCATATCTTGATACCGCCGTTCTGGTGGCAGCGTCTGTGGCTGACCATCCCCATCACAGTCAATCCTTGGCGGCTCTGCAGTTGGTTCGCAAAAAAACGATGATTGGGCATATCAGTGGTCATGGTCTTTCTGAGGTTTATGCGGTTCTGACGCGCACGCCATTTACGCCGCCAATCTATCCGATGGAGGCATGGAAACTACTCTCGATGAACGTACTCCCTTATTTTCAAATCGTGACTCTGACGCCGGAGATGTATCGGGAGACGATACAAGAATGTGCGGACCGTGGATGGATAGGGGGACGTATCTACGACGCTCTCCACCTGTGCTGCGCGAAGAAGGTAGGTTGCGATCGAATCTACACTTTCAACATCCGACATTTTCAAAAGCTGGCGCCGGATTTGGCAGACCGCATCGGCGCCCCTTAAGGCTTCATGATTGCGGATGGAGTCTTGCGGGAATGGCCGCAGCGAAGAAAGAGCAAAAATGGTGCCAGGGGACGGAATTGGACCGAACCTCTTCCGGTGAGATTTGTGTGGCTGGCAGCAGCGTAATGCGTTCGCCGTTGGCGAATCTAAATGTTTAGACTCGGGAGCAGTTCGGTTCCCGGATTCCCCAGAATGGTGGTACGGACACGAGAACGCGGAAACGGAATTTCAAGGGGTAAGGGCTTTGCCGTTCGAGTTCGTCCGTCTGCGAGCGGTGTCCGGGCAGACCCCGGGCAACCACAAAGAGTCGCAATCGCTCGTCTGTGGCCGGCTTTTGTTTTTGTAGGATAACGACGACAGCTAGCCCTCGCCGCCTTCGTCACCCGGCTCGAGAGTGCAGGTATGCCAGGCTTCATCATGGGCGTGGACGGCGCAGAACCATCGGCCACAAATGCCGCAGTGGAAATTAGCGGAAGAATCGCAGGGCTCGTCCATGGGCGAAACAGCCTGACAAGACCACTCGAGGTCCCGGGCTTCTGTTTGATTCACTTGTTGCAACATGGTCCCTCCTCTTGCGAGCAGTATACGCCTGGAGGTGAAGTCTTGCGTCTGATTCAGATCGCGTCTGCCCACCACGCATCATCTCCTTCAACTTCAACCTCGACCGGGGACCCGTCCTCGAGTCCGAATACCGTGTTGCGCGGATTTTGTGGGAAGCGATGGCGCATTGCTTTTGTCGAGCATCGCGGCGGGATGCGTGGCCGCGTGGATTTGTTTCAGCGTGCGGATCGCCACCTGCGTGTAGATTTGCGTGGTTTTCAAGTCCTCGTGGCCGAGGATCGCCTGGATGAAGCGGATATCCGCGCTGCCTTCGTGCATGAGTGTCGCCATCGTGTGGCGGCAGAGATGGCACGCGCCGGCTTTGCCGAGATTCACGGCAACGACGTGCTGGCGCACGGCCAAGCCACGCGATGGCACGCTCGCCGATGAGCCGGCCCTGGCGCGGTCAGGATGCGCGGCCCTATCCACACGCAGATCGCCCCCACGACTTGCACGGCGGCGAACGCTGTCCATCCTCGCCAGCCCATAGGCTCCACCCCGCCTCACTTACACTGCTTACGCAGAGCGTCGTCCAGTTTGCCTTGGCTTTGTTTCTTGAGCAGATCGTCGAAGGGTTTCCACTTCGCGTCCGCCTTCTGCTGGAGGATGGCCGTATACACCTTGAGGGCGCTTCCCAAGGCGGCTACGTTCATCGCAGCCACATCGCCTGCCTTAGTGGGATTCTCGATCAGGAACGCACCGCTGGCGAGCATGTACTGCCGCGTGATTTCATGCCTGTACTTGTACTTCACGTCGTTAAATTCTCCCAGGAGAGCCGGGCACAACGGCACGCGGATGTCGTGCGCTTCGCTGAGCCGGTTGAGCGCCCATTCGCCGTCCTTGTTCACGCTATCGTCCAGAGGATTGCTCTCCAGTTTGTGCGCGATCTCAGCCCATCGCGCTCGCTCTTCCGGTGTAGATGTTCCTTGGGCTGATATCATTGGTGCTGTCGCCACGGAAAAGAGGCCCAGCACAAGGGTCAAAATCGAACTGATACGTTTCTTCTGCATTAGTGTGGCTCCCGTAGGTGAATGAGTACGATCACGAGGAAGAAGCTCCCCAATGGCAAGAGGACACCCCAGATCCATTTTCCTGAATCGCGTACAGCAGCAACGAAAGCCAGCACGAGGTCCACTGTCCAGATTGCAAGCCAGTAGTTGAACGAGAGGTCGATTCTAGGGAAGCCCGGTATTAGACGTAAAGCTAGCAAGACCCAGAACGACAACGAGCAGACGAGACTCGCATAGCCGAAAGCGCTCGCTGAGGACTTGGTGTTCATCAGTGGAATAGATACTTCAGAACTTCGATTGTGTGGTCGATTAAGCCACCGTTATAAACGTTGTGTCCGCCTAGGTGCAAGGTACCCGTGGTCGGCCTAGTCAAAGTTAGGGGCACGATGATTCCGTGCTCAAGGGTGATCCATGGCTCGCGGACCGTAGAGTGTCCAGACCCGGCCCCTGTTCCTTGCGCTCCAGCACTCCTGAAATCCACTGCTCCGTAGGTATGGGTTGACGGATGAAAAGGATCGGACTCGTCGCCAAAGTAATGCTGGAAACCGGCCTTCACGAGCGCTGCGTCGGCATCTCCATAGGTTCCGTTGTAGTTGAAGGTTCCACCTGCGTTCACGCCTGACGCCATGTTGCTGTATGTAAAATTGAATGTGAACCCTGGGAAGTTCGTGGTGTCTTGCACAGTCGTCGCGTTTGTACCGTTGATGAACACACCCGTCGAAGATTGATTGCTTCCGACTTGGCCGCGGCGCCTTTCGGAGCGATCGCTCGGTTGCTCCATTTTGGCAGTTCCGTCACAGGCAGTCGTGCGAGTACCCAACAGCGTGCCTGTCGTCGCCTAAGGCGCAGTCAGCGACACGTTGTCGAACGTGGCAGTGGTTAGTGCCGAAGTGCTGCCGCTGGTCACGGCCAGGCCCACATTCACACTCTGTCCCATCGTGATCGTTTGGCTCGCCCCCAGCTGTGTCCAGTTCACTCCGTCCGAAGATGTATAGCTGCTGAAGGTGCTCCCGCTCCGGCTCACCTTCATCCAGTACGGCACTGCCGCACTCACAAACGCCGTCTGCGACGTGCTCCCTCCTGTCGCCGTCCGCACATCAAAATATATGTACGTCGCCCAGTCGGATGTAATGGCGTTCGTCGATCCGCCATCCAGCGTCTCGCGTATCATCACCCCTGCCGCCGCGTACCCTGAGCCTGCCCCCTGCACGCTAACCAGCCGCGCCACTATCGTCCCGTCTCCCGTCAGCGGCTGATACACGTAATGAAAACCATCTGCCGTGCCGTACATCTGCGCACCAGCGCCCTTCACCGTGAACACCCCACTCGCGTAGCTCGCATTCCCCGCTACCCCTGTCGAGCCAATATCCTGATCCAGCCACAAACCCGGCAAGGGCTGCGATGTCACTGTGAACGTCACCGGGTTGCTGTCGTTCATGCTCGGTGCTACCGACACCACCAAAGGTCCCGATGTCGCTCCCCCAGGTATCGTGATGTTGATCGAGGTGGCGCCCCACGTGTTGACCGTCACTCCCGCCCCGTTCAGCGTAACCACGCTGTTCCCTTGCGGGGCTCCAAATCCCGTGCCCGAAATCGCTACCTGACTTCCTATCGATCCGCTCGTTGCTGATACGCTGCTTATCACCGGTGCCGGCACTGATGCCGAATTGACCGATACATTGTCAAAAACCGCGGTGGTTAGTGCCGAAGTGCTGCCGCTGGTCACGGCCAGGCCCACATTCACACTCTGTCCCATCGTGATCGTTTGGCTCGCCCCCAGCTGTGTCCAGTTCACTCCGTCCGAAGATGTATAGCTGCTGAAGGTGCTCCCGCTCCGGCTCACCTTCATCCAGTACGGCACTGCCGCACTCACAAACGCCGTCTGCGACGTGCTCCCTCCTGTCGCCGTCCGCACATCAAAATATATGTACGTCGCCCAGTCGGATGTAATGGCGTTCGTCGATCCGCCATCCAGCGTCTCGCGTATCATCACCCCTGCCGCCGCGTACCCTGAGCCTGCCCCCTGCACGCTAACCAGCCGCGCCACTATCGTCCCGTCTCCCGTCAGCGGCTGATACACGTAATGAAAACCATCTGCCGTGCCGTACATCTGCGCACCAGCGCCCTTCACCGTGAACACCCCACTCGCGTAGCTCGCATTCCCCGCTACCCCTGTCGAGCCAATATCC
>Ga0210394_10000954_pt1 | contig 50794 bp, 39 predicted proteins | sample IncBWC12MmetaG_FD_160121 | JGI IMG/M metagenome (GOLD analysis project Ga0210394, IMG submission 160121) | Forest soil microbial communities from Barre Woods Harvard Forest LTER site, Petersham, Massachusetts, United States - Inc-BW-C-12-M | ecosystem: Environmental > Terrestrial > Soil >...
GGTCTTCGTTCGCGACTCGGCGTTGCCGAGCTGAATGAAGGCTGCCGAGGCCGGACTGGTGATGTCGGCCTTGCGCGACTCCGTCAGCAACTCGTCGATGCAATCGCCTGAGCCGAGGGGGATGGCCTCGACCTCGATCGTGCGGCCGTCGGCGAGACGGTGGTCGCCGGCATTGAATGCGGCCGTCACGTCCTTGATCCACTCCTCTTTCTCGGAGCCGTAGGTGAAGGTGAGCTTGACGCTGCCCTTCGGGTTGCGGGCGGCTGGTGTGGTGGATTCGCTGCCGATCTGCTCGCGGACTCTGCCGCACGCCGCGAGCGACAGGAGGATCGCGATCGGTACGAACGTCTTCAGCTTCATGAGCGATTTATACGGTGCAACGCCCGTCCCAGCTCGCCCTCCGGAGCGGAATTACCGCGAATTCACACCCCCTTCGCGCCGTCTTTACATGAGCGGCGTTCCCGGCATTGCTGCCTCGAATTCGCACGCTCTTCGCCTCCACTTTACACGCACTGCGTTTCCTCGCCATTCGCTTCGAATTTACTGGAGCAGCAATCGAATCGGGCTCTGCCTCCCTACGATCCCGGCACCAAAAAAGGGAGGCAAAGCAATGAGTTTTCTCAAATCGGCAGCATGTTTCATGGCAGCGGCAGGGATCGCCGCCATCACGTTCGCCCAGGTCACACCCGCCGCCGGGTACACCCCGCCGGATGACACGCCGAAGGTCAGCGTAGGAGCGACGATCTTCGGAGATTACACCTACACGGATTCGCCCACATCGAAAGACACAGACGGCAACACGATCCATCCAAGCTCGTTCAACATCAGCCGTGCCTACCTCAACGTCATAGGGAACCTCAATCACATGTTCGCTTTCCGCGTCACATCGGACGTCTCTCGCGAAACGAGCACGACGCCATCGCTCAGCGGCAGCCAGGTGCTGCGGCTCAAGTACGCGTACGCTCAGGTGAACCTGGACGACTGGATGACCAAGGGCTCCTGGGCCCGCTTCGGTGTGCAGCAGACTCCGTACACGGACTACACGGAAGGGATCTACCGCTACCGCTTCCAGGGCACGGTCTTTGCGGAGCGCACCACCGGGCTGCCGTCCTCGGACGCGGGTCTTTCGGGGCATTACAACTTCGCGGGCAACTATGGCGACATTCACGCCGGCTTCTACAACGGCGAGGGCTATGCCAAGGCCGAGACGAACAACGAGAAGGCGTTCATGGTGCGTGGAACCGTTCGCCCCTTTCCCCTCGGCGGCGTCCTGCTGAACGGCCTCCGCCTCACCGCCTTTGTGGATGAAGACCACTACGTCGAAGGGGCCAAGCGCGAGCGGACGATCGGGCAGGTCACGTATGAGCATCCGCTGATCAACGCCGGCCTCGACGTGCTGCGTGCAAAGGACCAGACGACCGTGACGAAGGCGCAGATCAACGCCAAGGGATGGTCGATCTGGGTTACTCCGAAGTTCGGCACAACCGGATGGGAAGCGCTGATCCGGCATGACGACTACCTTCCCAACGACGCGCTGAATTCGCAGAAGCAGAAACGGGACATCGACGGCATCGCCTACTGGATCCCGAAACTGGCCGGCAAGACCGCGGCCGTGCTGTTCGACCGCGACTCACTCAAGAAAACGGGCCTCACGCCCGTGGCACCAAACGCGACGAATTATGAAGTGAAGATGCTCATCAACTTTTAGCCGGCGCGGCCGGCGGCGCTGGTTGCCCAAGGCTCAACCACCAAACCGCGGCATGCCCTGCCGCGTCAACTGATAGGAGAAACGAATGAAGAAACTCTTGCTTGCGGCCCTCGTGCTTCTGGCCACCACCGCATCCGCGCAACTCAAGATCAACGGCGCCGGTGCGACATTTCCCAATCCGATCTACTCGAAATGGTTCGACGAGTACCACAAGATGCACCCGAACGTGGAGATCAACTACCAGTCCATCGGATCAGGCGGCGGCATCGCCCAGCTCTCCGCCGGGACGGTCTTCTTCGGCGCCTCGGACGGCCCGATGAACGACGAGCAGCTCGCCAAGGCCGGGTTCAAAATCATCCACCTGCCGACCGTGCTCGGCGGCGACGTGCCGATCTACAACATCCCCGGCGAGAGCGCGGAGCTGCGCTTCACCGGTCCGCTGTTGGCCGACATCTTCCTCGGCAAGATCACCAAGTGGAATGACCCGGCCATCCGCGCCGTGAACCCGGGAGTCAAGCTGCCTGCTGACGACATCACGGTCGTCCACCGTTCCGACGGATCAGGGACGACGTACATCTGGGCTGATTACCTTTCCAAGGTCTCCCCGGAGTGGAAACAGAAGGTCGGCGTCGCCACCTCTGTGAGTTGGCCGGCCGGTATCGGTGGAAAAGGCAGTGAGGGCGTGTCAGGGCTCGTGAAGCAGACGCCCGGTGCCATTGGCTATGTCGAGCTGATCTACGCGCTGCAGAACAAGATCGCGTACGGCTCGGTGCAAAACCAGGCCGGCGAGTTCCTGCGCGCCACGACGCAGACCGTTTCCAATGCCGCGGCGGCCGCGTCGAAGAGCATGCCCAAGGATTTCCGCGTGTCGATCACCAACGCGCCGGGAAAGAACGTTTATCCCATCTCGTCGTTCACCTGGATGCTGCTGCAGGTATCGCCGAGCGACGTGGCCCGCTCCAAGACGATGGTCGACTTCATGCACTGGGCCCTCACGGACGGGCAGAAGTTCGCTCCCGAGCTGGGCTACGCGCCGGTTCCGAAGGAAGTCGTGACTCTGGAGATGGCGGCGCTGAAGACGGTCAAGCAGTAACCTCGCGTTCCGTAATTCCAACAGCCAGCCGGCGCCGCCGGCTGGCTGTTGTTGTATCAGGATTGAAATCGGAGTCGCCAGTCCCCAACTCACTGTCATCCTGAGGCTGCCGCAGCCGCGCCTCTACTGTTGGTGCCTGCGCAGATGAGAATTCGCGGCGGAGGACGCCGAAGGACCCCCTGCGAGCTTGCCGGAAAGGATGGGGGCTCGGCGAATACTGTGTCGTCACGACGGCGCGAGCATCGATGAACTACCGCCACCCGACCCGGCAAGTTCGCGGGGGGTCCTTCGGCGTCCTCCGCCGCGGGAATCAGATTGCAGCAACCATCAACAATTCGTACCGCGGCTCCGGCAGCCTCAGGATGACAGCGTTATTGTGACGACAACCACGTTCCTGGTCGCTTCAACCCTTCTTCTTCCTCTTCGCCTTATCCTTCGCCTTATCCTTCGCCTTCGCCTTCGCCTTGTCCTTCTTCTTCGGGCTCCCGGCCGCAGAGGCACGCTTGGTCACCTTGCGGAGCTCTTTCGCCCGGCGCTCAAGGATTTTCTTCGTCACCTTCGCGGCGCGCTTGCCGAGCTTGAGGCCGAGCGGAAGCATGGCCGACGCTGCGACTACCTCGATGACCGAGTCGGAGATACGGTCGACGAGCTCCTCCCTGTCTTTGGGAGCCATCGACTTCCACTGATCGATAAGAGACTGGACGGCTGCTGACGCCCCATTGCTGCCTTTGGCCTTGGGGACCCGAGGATGCTCGGCCAGATGGTCCAGGGTCCGTTCACCGATCTCGTGGATGTAGTTGACGACTCGCTTCGGGAGCAGATTCTGTGATTTCAAGCGATGCTCTCCTCTCAAGGCCCCGGCCGGCCCGGCGAACCAGCCGATGCCAGGCAGGAGCGCCGCAGACACTGCATCGCTGATGTGAACTTCGCGTGCGGTCCACGTCAATTTTCAGGCGGCAGCGGTCTTCAGAATATCGAGCAGAACCGTCTTCGGACCGATGCGAGCCGTGTATCCGCGCCAGGTGACGGTGTCGTCGAAATACGGGACGAACTGACCACCGAACTGCAGCACGTCGAGCAGAGGAACGAGCATCAGCGACGCGCGTGCCCCCGTGGCGCGCGCGAGCACGGCTACCTGGGCGACGCGCAGCGCGAGCGCGGCCACAGGCAGAAGCGGCGCGGCCGCCACGCCGGCCAGTCCGCCTGCCAGCGCCGCCAGGATCGCCAGCGGCAACGGGAACAGGAGGAGCTCCGCGGCGTAGCAACCCTTCGACATCGCGTACCGGATCTTGTTCCAACGGACCTGCCGGTCGAGCGCGCGCCGAAGCGTGCGCCGGACCACGACATTGCGCACGACGACGGGAGAGAGTGTCACGCGATATCCCGCCTCGCGGACCGCCAGTCCGATAGCCTGATCCTCGGCCAGAACGCTGGTGAAGGCCTCGAAGCCGCCGATGGCGCGCAACGCTTCCCGCGTGATGGCCATCGACTTGCCGACGACGCACGGCACGTCGCCAAATGCGGCGATGACGTTGCCCGGAACGACGAAGCTGAGCAGGTGCAGCGACTCGATCTTCGCGCCGAGCGACCGCGCCTCCTGGCCGGTGAAGAGATTCGACACACAGCCGATGGCGGGGTCACGAAAGACCTCCAGCGTGCTTGCGATGTCGTCCGGCTCGACGCGCACGTTCGAGTCCGAGACGACGATGATGTCGCCCTGCGCCTCGCGGCCGGCCGCCACGAGCCGCGCTACCTTGCGGTTCGTTCGCTCCAGGCGCGGATCGCCGCCGACGACCACGCGGAATGGGGCGCGCGGGTAGGCGAGCCGTACGCGCTCGAGCACCGCAAGCGCGGGATCATTGCGGTCGGCAACACTGCAGATGACCTCGTACTCGATCCCGCGCAGGGCCGTGAACGACTCGAGATTGCGCTCCAGGTCGTCATCGAGTCCGCAGAGCGGCTTCAGGATCGAAACGAAAGGCGCCCGTCCGGCCGAACCTTCCGGCGGGGAGGATGCTGTCCGGCGCACGCCGTCGACGCCTCCGGAAGAGAACGGTGAGCACGGTCTGCAACGATGTGGTCACCGCCCCAGCCGCGGCGAGGATGAGCAGGAGGATGTAGGTGTAGATCATGATGTCGTCTCCTCAGGCAGTAGCCAGCGCCGGAAGCTCCGGCGCGATCATTGGGAGAGGTCCGTCCGCCGGCCTCTGCTCCAGTCGTGTGACCGCCAGGCCGATCCCGCGGCGGAGGACCGAGAGAACCGCGCTGACCCGTTTTTCGCACGGTACGAGAGTCTTCCAGGCCCAGAGATGCTCCGGCCGGTGGAAGTCGCTGTTGCCGATGTACGGCAGCCGCGCCCGCCCGACCTGAGGGAAGAGGTCCCAGCGGCAGGCCACCTCCCACAAGTCGATCAGCCCCGCCACCTCGGCGCGGCGGTTCCAGAGATAGAACGTGTTCGCGAACCATTCCGACTGCTCGTTCGGATGACAGGCCACGACGAGCGCTCCCGAGCGCCTGGCACGGCCGAGCATTTCTTCGACGGTGCCGTCGGCGGAGAGGAATTCGTCATGACCGATGGCGAGAGCGTGCGCGGAGTTGCTGCGCAATACGCGGTTCTGCGTGAGCTCGCATCCCGGCAGCACGATCATGCGGTACTGATCCCACGCCCGCCGGCCCTCGCGCTCGATCTCGTTGCGATAGGCGTTGAAGTTCTCCGCCGTCACGGTGAGACCGATCCGATGCGTGAATTTGCCGATGGCGTTGTCGCGATTGACGACGTGGTCGGTGATGGCGATGACGTCGTGGCCGGTCCTCCCGAAAAGATCGACGACTTCAGGAATCGAGAGTTTGCCGTCTGACCATGTCGAGTGAATGTGCAGGTCCGCGAGTAACATCACGCCCTCCTCTTTCGCACAACCATCGTCGCAAGCCGGTTGCCGAACGTCTCTCACATCGCGTAAATCCGGCGTCAAATAAGTGTTCGGAGGATTAGTGTGGAATCGCGGACACTGTGAAACGTCGAGAGCCTTCTCCCCCGCGCTTTTCAGCGGGGGAGAAGGTGCCGACAGGCGGATGAGGGGGCGGTGCTCGCGCTGAAGCTTATTGTTTTCATGAGTTTCCGCGACCCGTTCGCGAAAATGATCTACTGCTCGGCAAACACCAAAGCCCCCTCATCCGCCTTCGGCACCTTCTCCCCCTCGCTGAAAAACGCGATGGGGAGAAGGACGCTCGACAAACACTTTGTCTACGATCCACTAAGATGGTGAGAAGACAGGGCTAGAAGAAATCTCTAATCTACTAATCCACTAATCTACTAATCCACTGTCTTACTCCCGCAGAAACTCCTCGCCCAGACGCCGGAACGTCCCGACCGACGGTCGCGGCGTTCGGAGCATGGTGGCGCGGTCGACGGCATAGAGGCCGAACTTCGGTCCGAAGCCGTCCAGCCACTCGTAATTGTCCAGAAGCGACCAATGGAAGTAGCCGGCCACTGGTACTTTGGACCGGGTGATGGCCTCGACATGCGTCTCCAGAAAGCGCGCCCGCATCCGGTCGTTGGCGTCGGCGAGGCCGTTCTCCGTCACGACGAGCGGATATCCCGCGCTGGCCGCTTCCTCGAGCAGCGCCGGAAATGCCTCGGGGACGATCTCCCAGCCGTTGTCCGTCAGTCCGCCGCCGGACGCGTCGCGATAGGCGAACTCACCGATGAAACGCGTTGTACCAGGGCAGCGGAGATGCAGGCGTGAGTAGAAGTTCACGCCGAAGACGTCGAGCGACCGCGGCAGATCGTCCCGCCGTCCTCGGATACGCGTCGCCGGCGGGAGGATGAAATCCCACCGCCCGGTGGCGAACGCTTCGATGAGCGAACGGTTGTAGCAACGGTGCGCCGCGCCGGAGAGAAGCGTATCGAGAAAGCTCGTCCGCCGTTCCGGCGCGAAGGCCATCATGTTGTGGGCGATGCCGATCGCCGCGTGCGGCACCGCCTCACGAATGGCCGCCGACGCCGCGGCGTGCGCGGCCAGGAGGTGATCGAAGACGCGCCGCAGCGTGCCGGCGTCGGCGATCCCGGGAGGGATCTGTCCGTCAAACCAGCCGGCGAGCAGAAAGACCAGCGGCTCGTTGAGGGGGATCCAGAAACGCACGCCGCCGCCCAATGCCTCCGCGACCCGAGCCGCGAAACGGCGAAAGCGATCGACCGAAGACGTCGACGACCAGGGCGTCCGGCCGTGGAACCAGAGCGGGTGCGTGTAGTGGAACAGCGTGACGCACGGCTCGAGTCCGATGGCGATGAGGTGATCGACCAACCGGCGGTAGCGCTCCAGCGCGTCGCCGTCGAAGTGCCCCTCGCGCGGCTCGACGCGGCTCCACGACACCGAGAAGCGAAAGGCGTTGGCGCCGGCATCGAGGGCCAGCCCGGCATCCGACTCGTAGCGATCCCACGTCCCCACGGCCTGCCCGCACGGCTCGCCTCGCGTGCGTCCGGCCTCCTCCCACATCGTCCAGTCGCAGGCGTCGCCTCCCTCGACCTGATAGTGGGAGACAGCCGTCCCCCATAGCCTCGGGCGGTCAGCGAAGGGAAAGCGCGGCATCTCAGGTCTGTATGTAGATGCCGCGCTCGCGGAGCGAGCGCGCAGGAGGTGAATTCCGCGTAAATGACGGACGAAGACTTATCCGCAGATGACGCAGATCGACGCAGATTTGACGACGGTCGGTATCCCGCTTTTGTCACTGTGGAATCGCGGAAACTGTGAAACGTCGAGAGCCTTCTCCCCCAGCGCTTTTCAGCTGGGGGAGAAGGTGCCGAAGGCGGATGAGGGGGCGGTGCTCGCGCTGAAGTTGAGTGTTTTCATGAGCTTCCCACGCCCGTTCATGAAACCAGTCCACCGTTTGGCAAGCTCCAACGGCCCCTCATCCGCCTTCGGCACCTTCTCCCCACCGCTGAAAAACGCGGTGGGGAGAAGGACGCTCGATGAACACTGTGCCTGCGATTCCAATCAGATGGTGAGAAATCCAGGTTATCCGCCTACATCTGCGCCATCTGCGGACGGGTTCTTCGGCGCGAAAACCACTTCACACGGAATTTACACGCGATGCATCGCCACTCCCACCCGAGGCCCTTACCCTCTCGCGCCATGAAGCGGAAGTCGCTCGTTGTCCTTCTGTCGATCGCGCTCGCGGCGTGCCAATCGAATGAGAATGAATCGAAGACGCAGCAGGGCACGCCCGCCGCGCCGGCTTCCGGCTCCCTCACGATCAACGGTGCCGGCGCCACCTTTCCGAACCCCATCTACTCGAAGTGGTTCGACGAGTATCAGAAGTCGCATCCGGAGGTTCACATCAACTACCAGTCGATCGGCTCCGGGGCCGGGATACGGCAGCTTACGGCGCAGACGGTTTTCTTTGGCGCCAGCGATGGGCCCATGCTCGATGCGCAACTGCAGTCGGCGCCCGGCGCGATCCTGCATTTTCCGACCGTGCTGGGCGGCGTCGTACCGGTCTACAACCTGAGCGGCGTCACGGCGCCGTTGCGTTTCACCGGCCCGCTCCTCGCCGATATCTACCTCGGCAAGGTTACGAAGTGGAACGACCCGGCAATCGCCACGATCAACCCCGGCGTGAAACTGCCGGACGCGGACATCGTCGTCGTCCATCGCTCGGACGGCTCGGGCACGAACTACATCTTCTGCGACTTCCTCTCGAAGGTCTCGCTTGATTTCTCGAAGAAAGTCGGCGTAGCCACCTCGGTCGACTGGCCGGTAGGCGTCGGCGCGAAGGGGAACGAAGGCGTCTCCGGCCTCGTCCTGCAGACACCGGGCGCCATCGGTTACGTCGAGCTGATCTACGCGCTGCAGAACAAGATGCCCTTCGGCGCAGTACAGAACAACGCCGGGCAGTTCGTTACCGCGTCACTGCAATCGGTGACGATCGCTGCGGCGGGTGTGCCGATGCCGGACGACTTCCGCGTCTCGATCACCAACTCGAACGCGGTGGACGCCTACCCCATTGCCTCCTTCACATGGTTTCTCCTCTATCAGCATCCGACCGATAAAGCGCGCAGCAAGGCCATGGTCGACTTTGTCCGGTGGGCTCTCAAAGACGGCCAGAAGTTTGCACCTTCCCTCGGCTATGCACCGCTGCCCCAGGCAGTGGTGGAAAAAGAGATCCAGGCGCTCTCGAAGATTCAATGAAACGTTCATCCGACGACCGCAGGTTCCGGCTCGGTACGGGCGCCTTCGCGGCGCTCGTGTTGCTGATCGTCGTCGGGATCGCCATCGAGCTGACACGGCAGTCGACGCTTTCGATCGCCAAGTTCGGTCTGAAATTCTGGACGACGTCGACTTGGGATCCCGTGTCGGGGATGTTCGGCGCGCTGCCGTTCATCTGGGGGACGCTCTACTCGTCGGTGCTGGCGCTGCTCGTGGCCGCGCCGGTCGCGCTCGGGATTGCCATCTTCATCTCCGAGCTTTCGCCGCGACTGCTGAAGCAGCCGCTCGCCTATCTCACCGAGTTGCTGGCGGCGATTCCATCGATCGTCTACGGACTCTGGGGCATGTTCGTCCTGGTGCCGCTCGTCCGGAAGTTCGAGATAGCCATGGGGGCGAAACCGGCGCTCGGCGTGGGCATGCTGGCCGGCGCTCTGATCCTGGCCGTGATGGTGATCCCGTTCACTTCCTCGGTGGCGCGCGAAATCCTCAAGAACGTCCCCTCCACGCAGCGCGAGGCGGCTTACGCCCTCGGCGCGACGCGATGGGAAGCGATCAAGGTAGCCATCGGCTTCGGCAAGAGCGGCATCATCGGCGCGGTCATGCTCGGTTTCGGCCGTGCGCTCGGCGAGACCATCGCCGTGACGATGGTCATCGGCAACGCCCCGCAAGTGACAGCATCGCTCTTCAAGCCGCAGTACACCATGGCCGCGGTCATCGCTAATGAATTCAGCGAGGCCGCCGACGAGCTCTATCTGCACGCTCTGATCGAGATCGGACTGCTGCTCTTCATCATCACCATCGTCGTCAACATCCTCTCGCGGCTGCTGATCTGGTCCATGAAGCGCCGCGTCGCAGCGCCGGCGGTAACCCAGCTTCTGGCCGAAGAGGTGCCGGTATGACCGCGAACCTCAGGCGCCGCAAGCTCGTCTCGCACATCTTCGAGGTTCTCTGCGGCCTGGCAGTGGTGGTCGCTCTCATTCCGCTGGCCATGATCCTGTTCTACGTGATCAAGGAAGGGGCCGGCTCGCTGAATCTCGATTTCTTCACGCATATGCCGAAGCCGGTCGGTGAGGCCGGCGGAGGCATGGCCAATGCCATCGTCGGGACATTGATCCTGATCGGCATCGCCGCGGCCTTCGCCGTACCGATCGGCTGCCTCTGCGGAATTCACCTGGCCGAGTATCCGGGGAAGTTCTCGTCGGCGGTCCGCTTTGCAGCGGATGTCCTCAACGGCGTGCCGTCGATCGTCATCGGCATTTTTGCCTACGGCCTGGTGGTGCTGCCGGTGAAGCGCTTCAGCGCCCTGGCCGGCGGCGTGGCCCTGGGCATGTTGATGATTCCGATCGTGGTTCGGACGACGGAAGAGCTGCTGCTCCTCGTTCCCGGCGGCCTGCGCGAAGGGGCGCTGGCGCTCGGCGCAACCCGCAGCCGCTCCGTCTTCAGTGTCATCGTCCCGGCGGCTCTACCGGGCATCCTGACGGGCATTCTGGTCGCGCTGGCACGCGTGGCGGGGGAAACGGCACCGCTGCTCTTCACCGCTCTCAACAACGCCTACTGGTCAACCAGTCTCAGCCAGCCGATCGCATCGCTCACTGTGCAGGTCTACACCTACGCGAACTCACCGTATGACGACTGGCACCGGCAAGCCTGGGCCGGCGCGTTCCTTCTCGTGATGATGATCCTGACGCTGTCGATCGCCGCGCGGCTGGCTGTGCGCCGGCTGGAGAGGATGAACCGATCATGACTGCAACTGTCCCCGAGCTGAGCATTCATTCCGAGTCCGTAGAAGCCCAGGAGGGGCGCAGAACGGCCAGAAGTCCCCAGCCGCATCCCAGGCACGAGAGCCGGCCGGCGGGTGGAGGGTTTCTCGCTACGCTCCGTCCCGAAGTCCGTCCTGAGCAGTCGCCGGCGAGCCGAGGCGGAGCTTCGCCGGATCGGAATGACACTCTCACACAAGAGCAAGCGATGACCGACTCCAAGATCTCCGTCCGCGACTTCGATTTCTTCTACGGCACGGCCAAGGTGCTGCATGGAATCTCCCTGGAGATCCCGGCACAGAAGGTGACGGCGCTGATCGGGCCCTCGGGCTGCGGCAAGTCGACGTTCATCCGCTCGATCAACCGGATGAACGACATCATCCCCGACGCGCGTGGGGTAGGGACGATCACCATCGACGGGCAGAACGTCTATGGCGACGAGACCGACGTCGTCGAGCTCCGCCGCCGTGTGGGGATGGTCTTCCAGAAGTCGAATCCCTTCCCGAAGTCGATCTACGACAACGTCGCTTACGGCCTGCGCATCGGCGGGATGCGCAACAAGAGGCAGCTCGACGAGATTATCGAACGCTCCCTGACGCGCGCCGCGCTCTGGCACGAGGTGAAAGACCGGCTGCACGCCAGCGCCATGGCTCTCTCGGGCGGCCAGCAGCAGAGGCTCTGCATCGCCCGCGCCCTGGCGGTCGATCCCGAGATCCTGTTGATGGACGAGCCAGCCTCGGCGCTCGATCCGATCGCCACCTCGAAGATCGAGGAGCTTATCTACGAGCTGAAAGACAACTACACCATCGTCATCGTCACCCACAACATGCAGCAGGCCGCCCGCGTCAGCGACCGCACCGCCTTCTTCATGCTGGGCAAACTCATCGAGTATGCCGATACCAACGCGATATTCATGACCCCGAAAGAGAAGATGACCGAAGATTATGTGACGGGAAGGTTCGGATAACCGCGCTCCGCGCGTTGTCGGTTGTCGGTTGATTGCGCTTCGCGCGTTGACTTGCGAAAACCCACAACGACGGCGAACCGCGGACAACCGTCAACCGATAACCGACAACGCGCCGGAGGCGCAGAAATGCAACGTCACTTCGACAAAGACATCGACGAGCTGAAGCATCTCCTCCTTCGCATGGGCGCGATGGTGGAAGACGCCATGGCCCGCTCGATCAAGGCGCTCCTCGAGCGCGACACGGTCCTGGCCAATGAGGTCATCGCCCGCGACGATGAGATCGACCGGATGGAGATCGTCATCGACCAGAAGACGATCGAGCTGATCGCCAAGATGCAGCCGACGGCCACCGACCTCCGCTTCGTGGCCACGATCATGAAGATCACCCCGGAGCTGGAGCGGATCGCTGATCTGGCCCAGGACGTCTGCGAGCGTGCCATCGAGTTGAATCGCGAGCCGATGCTCAAGCCGGTCTCCGACCTGACCCGCCTGGCACACGACGCCCAGACCATGGTGCGCGAGGCCCTCGATGCCTTCGTCCGCGGCGATGCCGTGCTGGCCCGCCGCGTCATCGCCGACGACGACGTCGTCGACGCCCTCACCGAAAGCTCCTTCCGAAACCTCCTGACCTACATGCTCGAGGACGCGCGCAATATCTCCTCGGCCATCCGCCTGACGTTCATCGGCAAGTACTTCGAGCGGATGGCGGACGGCGCCACGAACATCTGCGAGATGGTCGTCTATCTCGTCGAAGGAAAGATGATCAAGCACACGGCCATCGCCGCCGCGGCGGGTGAATGACCAAGATCGCCCTGATCGAAGACGACGCAGACATCGCCTTCACCGTCCGTCTGAACCTCGAGCGCGAGGGCTACCAGTTGCTCCTCTACGGGGACGGGCACGAGGGCCTCGTGGCGGTGCAGAGCGGCGGCTTCGACTTCGTCATCCTCGATCTCAACCTGCCTGACCTCGACGGCCTGACCATCTGCCGCGAGTTGCGCCGCGATCCGTCCACGAAGTCGATTCCGATCCTGATGCTGACCGCGCGAGGCTCGGAGCGCGACCGCGTGACCGGACTCGAGCTCGGCGCCGACGATTACCTCACCAAGCCGTTCAGCATCCGCGAGCTGATCGCGCGCGTGGCCGCCATCCTGCGCCGGACGCGGCCGGCATCGCAGGAGGCCTCCGGCTACGACGACGGTGAGCTGCGCATCGATGAGAAGGCCTTCCGCGTCTATCACCTCGGGCAGGAGGTGAAGCTGGCCAAGAAGGAGATGGAGCTGCTGCTCCTCCTCGTCCGTAACCGCGGCACCGTGATCTCCCGCGACCGCATCCTCGGCGAGGTCTGGCAGATGAGCGATGACGTCGAGACAAGAACCGTCGACGCCCACATCCGCAACCTCCGGAAGAAGATCGGCACCGAGCGGATTACGACAGTGGTGGGGTTTGGATATCGGTACGATCCGCCAACGTGAGGTCGCGCGGTCGCGAAGGGGCTATAGCGTAGCACTGCTTGTGTAATCGTGAGCGAGACGAAAGACATTGATCTCCAGATGCTCACCATCTGAGTGGAATCGCAGACACAGTGTTAATCGAGCGTCCTTCTCCCCACCGCGCTTTTCAGCGGGGGGGAGAAGGTGCCGAAGGCGGATGAGGGGGCGTTGGAGCTTGCCAAACAGTGGACTGGTTTCATGAGCGGTCGTGGGAAACTCATGAGAACAATCAACTTCAGCGCGAGAACTGCCCCCTCATCCGCCTTCGGCACCTTCTCCCCCGCTGAAAAGCGCGGGGGAGAAGGCTCTCGACGTTACACAGTGTCCGCGATTCCACATCGTGAGAAAAGCGGGCTAGTGCAGCGAATACTGAGATCAATAGCCTAATGCTCCCCCTCACCATCATCACCATCCTCGCCCTTCTCGCGGCCATCGTCTTCGCCATCCTCTGGTCGCGGACGCACGAGGACATTCGCCGCCTGTCCGATCGCGTCGGGCGCTCGGATGCCGAGGCCTCGGCATCGCTGGATGTCGACTCGTTCGGCGCCGTCGACGAGCTCGCCGCGCGCGTCTATCGATCCCGTACCGATCTGTCGCGGCAACTGGCGGCAGCCGAGTTTCAAAACGCGCTGCTGCAGCAGATCATGAACGGCATGGGCGAGGGCGTGCTGGCCATCGACCGGGAGCGTCGCGTCGTCCTCGCCAATCGCCGCTTCGCCGCGATGTTCAATCTGCAGGCCGGTTTCGTCGGTAAGGCCCTGGCCAGCGTGGTGCGCAACGAATCCATCCTCTCCGGCTTCGACGAAGCCCTCGGCCACGCCACCGACCGCACCGACTCCGCCAGTCGCTTCTCCATCCGCAGCGGCATCGAAGAACGGAAGATCGAGATGCGCGCCTTTCCGCTGCCATCGCACGACCTGGCCGCCGTCGCGCTCTTCATCGACGTCACCCATGTCGAGCGGCTCGAGGAGCTGCGGCGGGAGTTCATCGCCGACTTCTCCCACGAGGTCCGAACGCCCCTGGCCGCGCTCAAGTCAGCCGTGGAGACGTTCGAGTTCGACCGCGGCCTGCTCACCGATGAGCAGGAAGGGCAGCTCCGCCGCATCATGTCGCGCCAACTGGCGCGGCTGGAGCGGCTCGCTCAGGATCTCTCAGAGCTCAGCCACATCGAGGCCGGCGATCTCAGTCTGGAACGAGCCGAGATCGACCTGCGGCGACTCGTCGAAGACCTCTGCGAAGACTTCCGCGACCGGGCTGAGCAGAAGCAACTCCACTTCGAGGTCGCCGGCGGCGGCGCGCGCATCCACGGCGATGCCATGCGCCTGCAGCAGGCCTTCGCCAACCTGCTCGACAACGCCATCAAGTACGGCGGGGAGAAGGCGTCGATCGATATCAACGTCTCCGCCGATGCCGACAAGGGCATCGTCCGCATCACCGATCACGGCGAAGGCATCCCCCCCGACGAGCGCGACCGCATCTTCCGCCGCTTCTACCGCATCGACAAAAGCCGTTCCCAGGAGATTTCCGGCTCCGGCCTCGGCCTGGCCATCACCAAACACCTCATCCTCCAGCACCGGGGAAACATCGAGGTGGAGAGCCAGCCGGGGAAAGGGGCCACGTTCATCGTCACGCTACCGAAGTGAGTCGAATACTTCGATCAGAACCATTGGGGCGGGCGTTGCGGCCCGCCCCGGTTTGGCAGCTACTTTAGTCCTGGCACAAATCCATCGTGAAACACTGCTCCGATTGGAACTGATGGCAGACCTTGAAGCAGATCCCGTTGAACAGCAGCTTGTACGTCTTGCCGATCGCTCCACGCGTGTAGAGGACCAACTCCCTCGATACGCAACCGGGATGGTTCTTGTCCTTGCACGGTGGGATGTCGCCGAAACAGATCGGCCCGGAAGGGATCACCTGCACCGATGGCGTCCCGTCCGGAAGAGTCGGAACCGGGTTTCCGGCCATGTCCGTGACGAGGATCTGACCGATCGAGAAGCAGCCGAATGAGACGTTCGAGTAACAGTTGCACACGGTGATGCACAGGATCTCGACGTCGTCTGTCTCCAGGCAATCGCAATCGCTGTCGCCCCAGCTCACGCTGATGCACGGCTTCAGAGCGGGAAACTTGAATTCCGAGCATTCGCAATGGCAATCGCAGCCATCCTCGTCGGGTTTGACCGCCACCGCGTTCTGCGCCAGGAATCCCGTTTCGCCGCCCGGCGACTTGACGTGAACCACGATCTGGTTCTCGCATTGCTTCCACGAGTTGTTGAGCGTGATCGACACCTGATTGCCGGCCTCGAAGCCAAGCGTTTGAACAAGGGGCCCGACCCCGGCGCCGAATTGAGGTAATCCCGATGTCTGAGCTACATCGTTGACGTAGATCTCCCAGACGCGGTTGTCGGCAAAGAAGTTCATCTTCACGGCGAATGTGTTTGGGTCGGCGGACGAGCTCAGGTTGAACGTGTAGCGAAAATAAAGATCGTCGCCAGTGACGTTGCTGTTCGAGATCCAGTCGGCATTGCCGAACGGGCTTACCGCCCACGACGAAGGTTTTTTGCCGGCGGGCACGATGCTGGCGGGGCTCCAGGAGGTGACGCCGATGGATGGAGGCACATTCGGCGGAGCGTTGTTCGCCTGGCCCTTCCCGACCTCCCAATGTGAGTCGAAGCCGCTGGTCAGAACGCCGCCGCTGCCGTTGTACGCCGTATTGAGCAGCGGAGCATCGTTCGCCGAAGCGATCACAGGGTACTTGTCGTCGCTGTCACACCCGCTGCATCGACAGGACAGCGTGTTCTTTTTCTTTGCGCACAGTCTGGCGAGGTGGGCGTTCTGCGCTTCGGCGATGCTCTCGCAAGTCGGTTTTCGCGTGGATATAGGTAGGTCACCTGTACCGGTGACAGTGGTTTCGATGGGACGATCGGAAGGCTTCGCTTTCATGGTCTCTCCTCTGATGACGATGCACGTGGCCTTGCGATGTCGGAGGATTCCGGCACTGTCGGACAGCCCTGCTAGAAGAGTGACGTTCGGATGTGTTTCGTTACACGCTACGCGCGAATATCCGAGCCTGGCATCACCAGAAACCTCATCCTCCGGCCGAGGGAACATCGAGGTGGACAGCGAACCGGGGAGAGGAGCGACGTCATCGTCACACTGCCGAATTAACGAGGTGACGTACCATCGAACGATGAGAGCTTCCATCGTTCCTTTTCTCTGCGCCGCGCTTCTCGTCTCCGCCTCGTCGTTTGCGGCAGACCTTTCCGGACGTGACCTTGTGGTGGTGATCGCTCGTGTTCCGGGCCAGGTTGGCTCCGATTGGCGAACGGACCTTGTTCTGGCGAACGTAAGACAAATCGGGAACGTGCCGCCGGTCGATATCACGTTGACGTTCTTCCGCTCCGGCGGCGAACCGTTGACGGCGACACTGCAACTGGCCACGTTCGCTACGGCTACGATCGAGGATGTGGTTTCCACGACGTTCCACCTCACCAGCGGCAGCGGCGTGCTCCGCATCACCGCGCCCGCGGATTCTTTGATCGCCGGCCGCGCATTCGTCTACAACAACGCGGCAGCGGGCCAGATTGGTCAAAGCGTTCCCGCGGTGCCGCTCGACGCGCTCACGAACAGGCATACGCTGCCGGCCTTGAGTGGAGTTGCCGGCCGGCGCACGAATATCGGTGTCGCCAATCCGTGGTCGATTCCGATGGTCGCGGTCTTCGTCCTCTTCGACGTTAACGGTCGTTTTCTCGGCGCCAGCGTGATCAAGACACTTCCGCCGCAAAGCCTCACGCAGTTCGATCTGTTTGCGGAATTGAAGGTGGCGCCGCGCGCGAGCGCTACCGCGGTCGTGTCGGCAACTTACCCCGTCTACGCGTACGCTTCGACCATTCGCGCCGACAACGGTGCGGCGACGTTCATCCTGGGCAGCGGCATTTCGTCCGCCGACGAGGACTTCGGCAGTCCGCTCTGTCTCGCACCGGCTCCTCTGATTCGCTTCTATCCGAACGCACCAGGATGGATCGGCATCTTCAAACCGGACGTCGATGCAGCCGCGGCCTTGGCAGCCTTGCGGGCGAAGTATGGCGACAGCTTGCTGCAGCCATACCCCGCGATCGGAACATTTATCGCTCCGCAATTGAGTGCCGAGCAGCTCGCCGGCCTCCGCTGCGAGCCGGCGCTTCTCGAGATCAGACAGAACGCTCTCAGTTTTTCGGGCGGTGGGGATTCACTGCATCATTGACCTTCCGAAGTCACGATTCGGCCTTGTTAAGCCGCAGACAGACGCAGAGCGAAGGCGGTCTTATCTGTGTCCATCTGCGCCATCTGCGGATGGTCTTTCTCTCGCAAATCAAGGCGTCGGCTCGACCATGATCCCGCGCTCGATATAGATCGGCCTGATGTGCTTCGCCAGCATCGGCCGTTTCCACCCCAGCCAGAGAGCCCCAGCCAGGCAGGCCAGCGCGCCGTAGAAGATCGTCATCTCCGATCCGATGCGCTCCGCGGCCATTCCCGCCAGAAGGCTGCCGATCGGCTGCGTCCCCATGATGGCCACGCTGTAGAAGGCCATGACCCGTCCACGCAGCCGCTCGTCGACCACCGTCTGCAGGATGGTGTTCGATGCCGCCGCCTGCAGCATCAACCCCGCGCCGACGATGGGAAGGATGAGCATCGACAGCCACAGCGCGCGCGAGAAGGAGAACGCGATCAGCCCCAGACTCAGCCCGGTCGACGCCGCCACGATTACCTTCCCCAGGCCCACCACCGTGTGGCGCGAGGCCAGATAGAGCGTTCCCGCCAGCGCGCCAATGCCCGAGGCGGTCATCAGGATCCCCAGCGTGTGCGGCCCGCCGTGCAGCACCTTCGAGGCGATCACCGGCATCAACGTCGCGTACGGCATCCCCATCAAACCCACCAGCGCCACGCTCAGCAGCAGCGCCCGCACCGGAGGAAAGCCCGCTACGTACGTCCAGCCGGTGCGCAGCTCTTCGAGCATGTGTGTGTCGATCACGCCGGTCTTCTTCGGCGGGGTGAGCGTCATCAGAAGGAGCGAGATGATGACGGCCACGTACGAGATGGCGTCGACGCCGAAGCACCATCCCTCGCCCACCGTGGCGATGAGGATGCCGCCGATGGACGGCCCGATGATGCGCGATGCGTTGATCATGGATGAGTTGAGAGCGATGGCATTCGGCAGGTCCTCGCGGTCTTCCACCATCTCCACGACGAAGGCCTGCCGCGCCGGCGTGTCGAACGAGTTGATGACCCCTTGCACGAGCTGCAGCACAATGACCTCGGCCACCGTAATCACGTTCATCAGCGCCAGCACCGCCAGCGCCGCCGACTGCAGCGCCGAGAGCACCTGGGTGACGACGAGGATGCGATGCCGGTCCCACCGGTCCACCAGCACGCCCGCGAACGGCGATAGGATCAGCATCGGGATCGAGCCGCAGAACCCGACGACGCCGAGGAGCAGCTCCGAGCCGGTCAGGCGATAGACCAGCCAGCTCGTGGCGATGCGCGTGATCCACGTGCCGATGAGCGAGATCGACTGCCCGCCGAAGAAGAGCCGGTAGTTGCGATGTCGCAGCGCGCGCGTGATGTGGTTCAAGCCGGTCCCGTCCACGCAATGGATGTTCCCACATCGCCGGCACGGCCGGCGGAGGTTGGTTGCCCAAGGCTCCGCCAGCAGGAGCGCCGCGAACTTCCTGCCGCGCGCACTCTCAGCTAGAATGGCCGCCCGCGGGAAATTTTGACGCGCCCGACGCGTTAGTTTGCCTGCCTTGCCACAGCGTCAGGCAACATGGGGCCGTAGCTCAATTGGGAGAGCGCCTGAATGGCATTCAGGAGGTCGACGGTTCGATCCCGTTCGGCTCCACCAACACCGTCAACGACTTAGCGCCGATCCGAGAGGGTCGGCGTTCTTGCTTGCCGGCTTAACCCTTCCCACCATTTAAGTGAAATCGCAGACACAGTGTTTGTCGAGCGTCCTTCTCCCACCGCGCTTTTCAGCGGGGGGGAGAAGGTGCCCCTTCATTGCTGTCGCTCCTCAGGGCGGGCTCCGGCGGATGAGGGGGCTTTGGCTCTCGCAAAACAGTGGACTATTTTCACGCACGGGCGGTGGCGACTCATGCGCTTCCCCGGGCCGTCACTTCGCAGATCGGCAGCCGAGCGTCCCCTCATCCGGCCGGAGCCTGCTCTGAGGAGCGATAGCGACGAAGGGGCCCACCGATAGGTACCATCACGATGACCCTTCAGCGGGTTAACCGGTGAACGAGCGGCGGCAGTAAAGAAGCTTTGCGATCCCAACGATCTCCTGGTGCCCGAGAGCCACCAGCGCGCTCTCGACATCGCGCTCGCGGATTACAAACGCAATCCCGAGGAAGGGCGTTCATCGTCAGAGTTCGGATCGCGCACGCGGATGTAGTCCCGTCTTCGTGCGCCGGACGTAGCCTGCGGGTACCGGAACGGGGAAAACGCGTCGCTTGAGGCAGCGCTTGTCTGACGCTCAGATCATCATACCTGGCATCCAGATCATAAGATCTGAAATTTAGGTCATTACTTCTAGTGCTCAGATCACGGTATCTGATGCTTAGATCATGAATTCTGATCACTATGATATTAAGATCTAAATGATAGATCTTAGCATCACAGCGTTTGATACTGATATCTGACAGTCTGATCTTAGGATGTGGATGACAGATCAAAATGGGCAAAGACTCTCCAAGACACTGACGAAAGATGAGATTTTCGACCTGCCGGTTTCGGAGCTTCTGCATTTGATCGAAACACTCTGGGACAGCATCACGCCCGAGGAGCTTCCGGTGCCCGAGCGCCACCAGCGCGCTCTCGACGCGGCACTCGCGGACTACAAGCGCAATCCAGGCGAGGGACATCCCTGGCACGAAGTGCGCGACGAGTTGTTTCCCAAGCGATGAGCTTCAGGGTCACGATACGTTCTCGTGCAGACGAGCCGCTGAATTCAGCGCCGGACGGAGAGGGTCGGCGTTTGTGCTTGTACGCGACTCGTGCGCGCGACCCGCTCGATCGCCGACGCCGTGAAATCGACGATGTCCGACGGGATCGGCCTGCGCCCCCAGAACCCGCGTTCCGGTAGTGATCCGCCGGTCCATCCACCCGGATAGCGACTGTCGAGCGCTTCGATTACAAGGCCCGGGCCGTAGTAATTCACTTCGCCCGGTGAAATCACCAGCAGGTTTTCGGGAGGATCGGGATGCATCTCGAGCCGATCCGCAACAACCGCCGTGTGCGCGTGCGGCAACTCGACGACCATCAGGAGCCCGTCCGCGAACGTCTGCGCCTGTTGAATGGCCTTTTCACCCGCACGCTCGTCGCTCTCCGTGATGCCCTGCGCGGCCCGGTCGGCGGTACGGATGCGTTGGATCTCGTCCTCGCTAGCGCCCATCCGCCGCAGCTCGCGGATGTGGCCGCGGTCGTTTGCCGCGACCAGCTCGAGCCATCGGGTCCAGCGCGAGCGGGGAAACTGGAGCAGATCGAAAACCTGGTGAAGCGATGTCGGCGCGGTCGCTCCGGCGCGGCTTCCGTGATGATCCACGACTACATATGCGCCGGGAACGCCGACGTCATCATCAAGCTCGACGAGCACCGGCTGAACCCCGGATGTCACTGCGTCATCGATCTCTGCGCGGTACGCCGACGCCTTCGCTCCCCACCGCAGATTCTTGTCGAAGACTCTTTCCGGTGAGATCTCGCTCACGAGGTCTCGAATCGTAAGCATTTCGAGATCATGCCCTCCGAGGAAGAAGGCGAGCTTGGAAGGATCAGGCATCAGGGGATTTCCAGTTCCACGATCTCGTACTTGCCGCTCGCTGTCAGTTGTACTGTAACCGACGCGGACAATTCACCCTTTCGCTTGATGCGCAGCTTGATGACTTCGAAGTCCTTGAAATTGCTCCCCGCCCACGCATCCCGAGTGGCTCCGCTGTCGAGCCTGATGACTGCTTTGATGCTGTTGAGGTTTGGAACATTGACCAGCATCGCCTTCGTCCACACCTCTCGCTGCGGTTCTCTTGGCCGCTCGACTCCGTGCCTCGGCGCAACGGCGCCGTGTTGTGGTCCCGTTACCAGGTGCGCTGCCGGAACGGAGCGAACCTGCTGCACGCGCATCTCCTTTCTCGAGAGGACCGGCAAGCCGGTCGACTCGCGCCCCAGCGGCTCCAGCCACTGCACGCTGGCGCTCTTCTCGTTGCGCATGAACCATTTGAAGCTCTCGTGCCCGATCGCCGCGTCCTCGATCTGAGGTGTATGGACAGGCGCCACGACCTGTGCGGGATCCCCGATCAGCTCCAGGGCATTGCGAATGTCCCCGTTCATCGAGCCACGATACTGATCTCGGAGCGTCTCGAAAAGGTGCGCGATGGCGGGCAACTGATCGATCTCCGCCGCCTCACGTGGATAGGCATCGCGCCACTCAGAGACGCCGCGGGTCTGATCCGCCCACGCGGCGTCGTACCGGCTCTCGCTTGCCGTTCCGGAGTAGCGCGAGTCTCGATCGACGGCGAGCATGGCCACCGGATCGATCTGAATGCTGCCCAGACCGAGCGCCTTGCCCATGCCGATCTTGTGGTTGAAGGCTGGCGAAGGCCGCAGGGCGTAGAAGAGCAGGCCGAGTTCGTGAGGCGTAAGGTTCTCGACATCGACGTGGAACCAGAACACACGCCCACGCGCGATCGGTGTGGCGCGGCTCGCGAAGCGATCGCCGGCACCGTCAAGACGCCAGCTCTCTCTCCCATGCACGTAGAGCTTTCTGCCCTGTGGAGTGTGATCGCCGCGATTGAGCTGCTTCTTCAGAATGGGTCCGGTTTTCTGCTTCGGCCGGAAGTAGAAGGTTGGCGACGGTGGCTTCGGCGACAAAAGCGGCTGAATCGTCGATTGAGGAAGGAGATCGCCGGCCGGGTCCTGGCCGCCGAGCCGAGCCATCGAGAAACGGACACGTCCTGCCAGCGAGGTGGCGCGCTGCTGCGTTGAGTCTGCGGAAGCTCCGTCATCGACATAGCCGAAGATGCTCTCAGCGATGGTGACCTCGCGGCGGGCGCCGTTGAAGGGAAGCAGCTCGGGAGAGATGTCGCGGAAGAACTCGTGGATGGTTCCGGGAACCGCCTTTCGCCAGATTGACGAAAGCGCCAGGCGTTCCACCTTGTCGCCCTTTTCGGTCGGCGCGAAGTAAACGATGTCACCGTCGCGCAGATTGATGTTCTTGCCGGCCTGTTTTGCCCCGTCGTTTCTGAGAGATCCCTTCGGTTCGTAGGGCAGGCTCTCGTCATCTTCTGTTCGTTCGGCAGCGAGCCGCTCGAACTCCGCTACCGCATCGCTGGCATCGAAGTCGTGTATCCCGGGCGGTGGGAGGGGAATGAACAGCTCGTGCTTTCGCCGCGAGAGCGAAGACCTTCCGACGGCACCGAGAACGCGGATGACGCCGCGCGTGTACAGCTCCTTTTGTGCGGCCGGCAACGCGGCGAATGTCGCGGCATTGATCGGGTCCCGGTAGTCCGGGTCCGGACTTGGGTCCTGCGCAAGCAGGATCGGCCCTGCCGTATGCGGGTGCTCGACGGTCACATTCCAGCCGGTGCGCGTCCGTTTGCCCAGACGCATGTACCAAACCTCGGCAGGATTGTCGGCCGAAGAGGAGTCGGGATTGCGCGCCGCCAGGAAGGTCCCCGGCCTCAGGATCGCGATCTCGTTTGTCCCTGCCACTGTCGGACGATAGCCATTGAGGTACACGCGAACCGGCGGGACTTTGAAGTCGCCGAACATCAGCCGGTACGGCTCGGAGATCATCCCGTTGCGAAGCAGCGGCAGAGCGAGGGGTCGGAGTCTCGTACCGTTGCCGGCGATCATGCCGATTGCAGGGAGGTTCTCGTGCTCAGAGCAACGATACGAAAGCGTCCGTTCGTTGAGCACGCGTAACGCCGAGCTGCTCGCCGTCTCGGCCACGCTCGAAATGAGACCTCGCAGCGATGTCGACGGAATCGCGGGGCGCATCGTGTCGGGATCGAGGAAGGGCTTGATGTCCGTCGGCAGCTTCTCCTCCTGGTCCTTCACGTGCTTGGCGCCAACGATGATCGGCCCCTTGGTCTCGAGCCGGCAGACGATCCTGCCGGAAAACGTCCCGGGCACGTACTTGTCGTGCCTCACGGACCCGGCCGCGTCGCTACGCAACGCGAGAACATCGAGCGTCTCTTTCGGCGGCACCACCGGCACAAAGGCGTACGGGTTGTGAAACACGTCCGCTTTGGCCGCGGGAGCATGTGCCTGACCTTGCTCACGTCGAGCATTGGATTCCGCTACTGGAATTGACGTCGCACCTTCGGCGCGGAAGGCTGCAATCCATGCGTCCGTCCGCGCCTCGGCTGGCCATCGGATCTCGGCGGAACAGGCGCCGAGACCCTTGGATGCTCCAAAGCCCAGAGTGATATCGCCTTCCTGCAGATCCCGAAGTGTGAGAGCGAGCAATCCGAGAGCTGCCGGGTCATCGTCGATCAGCGACGATTTAACCGATAGCGACAGATGAAACGCCGGTTTCCAGAATGCGTTCAGGTTGAACTTCGCGCTTCCGGCGACACCGCCTGTGAAGCGATCGATTGCCACAAGCTCCTGGTCGTAGTTGCGCAACGGCCCCGTCGATTCCGGCGTCGACATCACGATCGGCGATGCCCAACCGGTCGCACCGAACAGGCGGCAGGTGACGCAGAGGTTCTTTTCCTCTCCTGACCCGTGTACCGGTGGGCATGAATCCGCCGGGTCGGTGCTGTGACAGAGCGGTTGGACTCCCACGGTTCTGGCGATGCGCTCCGCTTGAGCACGCAGAGCCCCGCGCAGTGACGATGCCGGCAGGGAAACCTTGTTGTCCTTGTCGATGCGCGGCGCGTGATTCGGAAAGCCCTCTCCTTGCGCCTGATTTGTGCGGCTCGGTTCATTCACCAGGAACGGACCATCAAATGAGATGTCGATCGGGATCGTGATCCTGCTTGCCGCGCGATTCGCTCTCGCGGCGGCGCCAGCCAACCGATCCCGCTCAACTTGACTGAGCTTTGGCAGAGCGTCCCAGCCGCCGGTCCATGCCGCGGCTGCGTCGAGTCTGACGACCGTTTCGTTGCTCCATGAGAATCGCCCGAATCCGCCGCGTGTCTCCGCGCCGAGGGCGGCCCGTTCGAGGTCGTCGATCGGATCGGAAGGCTTTCCGAATGCCCGCATCGCCTGAAGGAGCAGAGCCGCTTCCTCGTCATTGAGATCGTGAGCGGTCACGGTAGCGTCAAACGCCACGCCCGGCGGAACGACCTCGTAGTGGAACAGTTTCTTGTCCTGCGCCGTCCGCGTCCAGCGATCGATGGCGGCCGATGCCCGGACACCCGTTCGACGCTCGGCTCGCCAGTAGGGGACGCTTTCAAACGAACCTGAAGGCTCAGACGACATCGCATCGTGGAATTCCGCCTTCCCTGCCTGAGCATTCCGGTCATCGCTGTCACCGCCGAACACGGCATCAACGAGCTTCGGATCGAAGCGTGGCTTCGCCCACGAGCGGAGCGCGCCCTTGAGACTGCTCCCGGGGATGTACGCGTGTTGATCCTTGTTGACAGCGACCGCGCTGATGTCGACGTCGGCGAGCAATGCCGCGTCCTTGCGGCCGGTAATCTCACCGGAACCGAGATGAAAATCGGTCTCCGTCTCGATGCGCCCACTGATGCGCCAGCGGCTCGCGAACCCGGCCCGCTTGACCGTCCCCACGGTCGTGTCCTCATCTTTTCGATGCGTTGTTTCGAGCGGTTTGTCGTCGTGTGCCGATGGCTCCGGTGCCGGAGGAACGTTGCTCAGATCGATCGCAGGCCACTGGTCAACCGGCGCGTAGCCGCCTGATGGGGTTTTCGTGTGCCAGTCGAGATCGACCGCGATCTCTCCAAAGCCATCGGCGGGAAGGTACGGATTTCTGTCCCATGTCTCGCCGTGGGCCGTTCGCGCCCATTTCGGGAGAGGCAGACCGGTGCGTTTCCAATCACGCAGCAACGTCGCTCCCGAGGCGCTCCCGGAGAGAACGAACACACTTCCGGGATCGGTGAGAAGGAACGGCGCGTAGGACTTCCGTCTGTTGAACCGGTGCGCGAGATAGCCACCCGTCAGACTCTGCCTGGCGAAGAAGCGGACCAGTTGCAGTTGCCCGTCGGAAATGTCTGTCCACGCCGAGGCATAGGCTGCGAAGAGAGCGTCGCGGCCGCTGGCCTCGTCCAGCCTGGCCGGATCGCACAGCAGCGTGGGCGTTTGCAGCGTGACCACCCACTCAGTGGAATCGCCAACCTCCGTCGTGCTCCCGGCCGCGGGCGTCAGGTGAATACCCACGCGCGCCTTCGTTTTCCCGAGCGCCGCCGGATGCATGGCGAAGATGCGCTCGAACTGCGCGACGACCTTCGCACGCACCGCCGCATCGACAGCCGAGAAGTCAGCCGTTCCGATCCAGACGATGCCGGCCGGATCGATCATCTCGTAGGAGAAGAGTCGCGACGTCTCGGCCCGCTTCGTGTCGCGGTCGATCGCCGTGCGTGTCCGGATCGTTCGGTGGAGATCCGGCCAGCCCGCTTCCTTGCGTACCTCGGTGGCATCATCGCCCTTCCAATCGATCGAGAACACGGGCGCATTACCGTTGATGAGAACGGGCCCTTCGCAAAGCGCCACGTCCGCAAGCTCGTGGGAATCGCTGTCACGCACCAGCGATAGCGGTGGATGGACGGGCCGCTGGCGGCGTTCCTTGTCCGCCGGAAAGGAATGCGAGAACCGGATCGCGTTGATGTGATCGGCGATCTCGCTCCATGGAGTGCCTCGCCCGTCACCGGGCGCGAGGGCCGCCGCGGAGTCTCGCTTGAGCAGCCGGTTCAGCGTCGTGGCCAGGATGCCGCGAACGACCGAGCCCGGGATCTCCTCGTCCGAGGAGAAGAGATTCTCGTCGATCCGCCTGCGGGCCAGGCAGAACGGGTCGCGGATCTCGAGCGTCATCTCGTAAATCCCGGAAGGAGACGCCGCCGCGGCCGTTCCTTCGCTGACTGTATGAATCTCCTCCTCGGCTGTCTCGACGCCATCGACACGCCCGAATCCGATCGTTCGCCCGGCGCCGAAGTTCCCCGTCCAGCGGAATGCCCGCAGCAGTGACTGCCGCGACTCCTCGGTGCCGTCATCGTCGAACCACGTCACATCGCCCCTGAATGTCACCCGCTCGCCCGCGGGAAACGGACTCTCGATGAATTGCAGCGCCCCTTCGTCCGCGGCACCGCGCGTCTCGTCGATTCGTATCCGATTCCGCTCGCCGGTCTTCTTTCGCAGCTCCTCGGTGGCACGCACAGCCGACGGTTGTTCGACGAAGTCACTGAAGCGGAATCGCCCCCGTGAGCCGCTCCATCCGCCCTTTCGATTCCCGAACCAGAGATCCGTGTCCGGAAGGCTCAGCTCGTCCCACGACTGCCGGAGCCGCCCTTTGATCAGGGAAAACGGCAGGAAGCAGCGCAGGTCGGGCAGCTTGGCGAACGGCGCGTCGAGCGCGATCTTGCCGGCGGTGCTGGCTTGTGTGAGGATCGGAGCGATCAGCGTGAGGTCGACGGTCAGGCGTATCTGCTTCATGGCTCTTCCTCCTCAGACCGCGTAGTCCCACAGCTCGGCGATGTGATACCAGCCGGTGAGACCCTCGGAGGACGGATCGAAGAAGGAGAGGAGCTCGTTCACGGCAACCTTCCCTTCCTGCCGCAGCTCGCTGACCGTCTTCTCGATCATCAGCTTCGCCTCTTCCACTTCGTGATCGCGGATGAGCGCCACGATGGCGTGGAGCTTCGAGCTGGGGAAGGTGCGTCTGACGATGTCGAATGCGGACGTGGCCTTGTCCATCCCGGTGCAGTGCACGCCCAGCTCACGGACACTGCATCCGAGGGGCACGCGCGTTTCACGGAACGTCTCGAACTCCGTTCCGATGTGATCGAACGATTCCAGCACCTGATACGCGAACACATCGCGGCTGGCGTGGTCATTCGGCGGCTTCGGCTCCCGATCGAACCACTCCTTGCACGAGTCAGCCAGCTTCTTCGCCAGCTCGGTCATCCGGTGGATCGGCGCCACGCGATGACAGAAGACCACGCCCCCTGCATGCGTCAGCGGTTCGACAGGTTTGGTCTCGGGGTTGAACCGCCAATCGCGCGAGACCTCGTAGAAGAGCCGAAGGACGCTCCAACCCTTCCACGCCGGGACGACCCAGATCAACTCGTCGCCGCCCCAGAGGAGCGTTTCCAGCCGGATCTCCTCTCCGGCCAGCCAACCGTCCGGAGCGTCGACGATGCTCTGCAGCAGCCGTTGCAGAGCCTGACCGCGGTAGCGCTTCACGGTCCGGTCGAAGGCCTCGAGATCGGGCCTCTTGCACCCCTTCTGAATCCGTCCGAACTTGTTTCCATCGAAGTAGACGACGGCGATCTTCCCATCCAGCGATCGCGGCGTCCCGTTGTCCGCCAGCGTCTCCAAGTCGTTCGTAAAGTCCATCGCCGCTACGGATCGCGCGAGTTGCCGCACCGCCTCGCTCTCCTCCTCGGCGGACGGATCGTTCTCGATGATCGCCCGCGCCAGACGTTGCAGCTCTTCTTCGTAGAACGCCTTCTTCTGGCCACGGCCGAACGTCCGCCGCGCGGCCACCGAGGCGCTGGCAGCCTTCTTCACATCCTTTTCGTTTTCCCTTACCCAAACGTCCGAAGCAGCCGGACGAACATGATCGAACGCGCACTCATCCTGCCGGCTGCCCCGCGCCGGGACCGCGACAGTCGGTTGCTGAAACTGCCTCCAGCGGTTCATGGCCAGGAGCGGCTCGCGCGCCCGTTCGAATCCTTCATCCCCCTCCCCCTCGGCGCGGACATCGACGACGAAGGTGGCGTGCTTCAACTGATCGGCCTCGCCCTTCGGCCGCTGCTTGCCGTCGCTATCGCTAAGGAATTGCTCGATCTCTCGCCGCAGCGCATCGGCATCCGACATGGCGCTGCCCTCGGGGGCGGTGAACAAACCCGACGATGCCCCGGTACTGATCGCCGTCAGCCCGAAGCGATCCTGAACGCGCCGCACAGCATCGAGCAGCAGGAAGCTCCCGCCGCGGATCGTGCTGAGGTCATGAACGTCATAGACGAAGTTGTCGAGGTTCACGCCCTCGATGCGGACGTAGAGAGGAGTGGGATCCATGGGGCCTCCAATGAGAACGCGTTTACGAGTCGAACCAGCCGTGCCACCAACGCCCGAGCCACCAACGCCCGAACAGACGCTGCGAAAGCATCGCGGCCAGAACGAGACTCAGTGCAAGGCTGAGCAGAATCACCAGGAATGACGGCAGAATCCGCGGTACAGGGTCGAAGAATCGCAATATCAGCTCGTGTGCCGGCCTGTACCGCTTCAAGTCCTCGACGGCGAGGAAGGTCATGACCGTCGTGAGCACGCCGAGGATCAAGCCGCCGATGGCCAGGAACGCCGTCGCTTCTCCCATCCTCGACGTCGTCAGAAGCTCGAACATCTCGTGTGTGGTCTTGACCTCTTCCTGCACCTCGGTGAAGAGCTCGCCGATGTCCAGCGCGTCTCGCATGCAGGCGTACATCTCGATTCCCGGTTGCTGGCTGGAAAGAAGCGGGAATCGATAGAGATTCGTGAGAAACGTGAGCAAGGCCCGATGATCGCGAAAACGGTCGGCGATCGCTTTGTTGCGAAGATCCTGCGTCAGGTCTTCGGAGATCCCGGCCAGCTCGGCCTTGAATCGAAAAATCGAGACGCGCAGGTAGAGAAGAAGCAACAGTTCGTCGAAGTAAAGCTCGCTGAAATGCTGCCATGTCGGCAGCCCCGCGACAGGTGCTCCGAGCATTGCGCCGGAATGCATCGTGAAGCCATAAAGCGTACCGGCGTGCTTCCAACGCGTATAGGTTCTTTGCTTTGACCACTTGCGCTCGAAGAGCGACGGTTCATCATTCGTCGCGTCAACGTTTAGCAGGCGGATCCACTCGGGACCGTGGACCGGGTCGAGAGTCCTCGTGAAATTCGAAGCGTCGTTGGAGCCGCCAGGTGTCAGAGCGCAGGTCCAGACGAATGCTCTGTCGTCGCTGTATGCGATCCACCCCGTCTTTCCTTTGCCTGAGACGAGCCATCCCCTGGATTCATTGACAGCGTCATGCGAAAGGAGCCGGTACCGGACATCGTTGACCTCGACCGGAAACAGCAACAGCTTCTCCCACCAGTCGAAGTAAGGGTGATTGTCTTCGCCCTCGGTCGAGCGCAGTTGCTTTAGCAGCGTCTGGTACGAAACGTCTCCGGACGGTGTTTGCGACGTCTTCGTCAGATGCCCTTTCCACGGGCAGCGCCAGTAACGAAAGCGCTCGTTGATGACCAGCAGATCGTCGAGCGTGGGTGCCTGCTCAGGAGACTTCGGAGTCGGGAAGCTGATGTCGACGAGCAGAAAACCGGTCCCCGTGACCGAAGGTTTGCGTTTCCTGACGTCAGCCTCGAACAGCACCAGCCGCGGCGGCGCGATCTCGACAGCGACGGCTTTTCGATCGACGTGGAACGTGAACGTTCCCGCAGGACCTTGCCCTGCTCCATCGAGCTTCAGCCAGAGCGCCCGATCGTAGAGCGCATTCGCCGTCTCCGGCGTGAAGTACTTTCTCCGGTCGCCTGTGATGGAGGAGTTATCCAGGCGATAGACGCACCCGCTCATCTTGTCTCCGCCCGAAGCCTCATCGAGCGACCAGCCGAAGGGCAGCGTGAAACGCGTGAAGGAGGCCGGCGAACCGCCGGCAGAGTCGCCGGTCGCGATCGGAATACCCCTTGGAATGGCTGATTGCATCGCTTTTGCTGACCGCGGACCTCAGATGCACGGAGAATGGGAGGCGAATTACAGCATCTCCCACATCAGGAAGCAACAATGGACACTGAGCGATGTTCGCGCTGCCGACGGTCCTTACAAAAGCTCGTTCAGCGGACTGAGGATAGTCGCAATCGCCGTCGGCCGGCGCGCTCATTCGGACACGTTACGCACCGGAAATGGCCGGGTGCAAACTGATCTCGTCGCAATCGCCTTCGAGCGGCGCACTCATTCGGGCAGCCGTTCGGACAAGGAACGACCTGTGACACGGCACCATATTGGTAGAACCAGTCGCAATCACCTTCAACGGTATGATCGTTATCAGACCGTACTTCTACTCCAAGAACGGCGGATGATAGTCGCAATCGCCTTCGCGTGGCGCTCTCATTCGGACTCATCCGGAAGCGCAAGCAGATGCGGAAGAAGATCCAGTCGCAATCGCCTTCGAACGGCGCACTCATTCGGACGATCGCCGGCATCATTGCCGTCGTCATCCTCGCCTTTGTGTCGCAATCGCCTTCGAGCGGCGCGCTCACTAGGATCGGAGCTCCTCCATCGTGAAGACGGTCGCGGTCGTATCGCAATCGCCTTTGAGCGGCGCACACTTTCGTTCGGGCCCGACCAACGAGAAGACGAACAAGCAGAAGCCGACCACGATGTCGCAATCGCCTTCGCGCGGCGCACTCGTTCAGACCTCCTCTCTGCCGATTCTAACGCATTGATTCTTTTGTCACGCGAAGATGACGCGGGGTTCTTTTTCTTCGCGTGCTTCGCGCCTTCGCGTGATCTCTACGAGCAGAGGCACAAGGCGGCTCATAGCTTTGCAAGTACCGATCGCCCTTCGAGCGGCGCGCTCATTCGGACTGGCTATGGTGATCTTCAGTGTTCACAACGGTGCATCTGGTTCTGTCGCAATCGCCTTCGCTCGGCGCACTTGATTCGGACGCCTTCCGGTCAGCGTCGTGGTTCCTTCCCCCGCGGCAGGCATCGCAATCGCCTTAGAGCGGCACTCTTCATTCGGGACCCTCGCAGAGCAGACGTATCAAAACTGCGAGTTCATCGCGTCGCAATCGCCTTCGAGCGGCGCGCTCATTTGGACGCTTCGCAGAGCAGCATGGCACGGCGGCCTCCTCGTCGCAATCGTCTTCGAGCGGCGCACTCATTCGGACTACGCTCCACAAACACCACTGACTAAAATCATGTATCACAAGACGTCGCAATCGCCTTCGAGCGGCGCACTCATTCGGACGCAGCGCTACCATGTTCTCAAGGCCCGCTACGACTCGTCGCAATCGCCTTCGAGCGGCGCACTCATTCGGACTGTATTGTTGATCATCTCCGCGATCTTCATGCATATCAGTCGCAATCGCCTTCGAGTGGCGCACTCATTCGGACGGACACAAAGAGGCAGCCGCGAGATGACGAGGCAAGGTCGCAATCGCCTTCGAGCGGCGCACTCATTCGGACGTCAATAGTCCGAGCGGTGACGATGACTCACTCGTGTCGCAATCGCCTTCGAGCAGCGCACTCATTCGGACGTCAATAGTCCGAGCGGTGACGATGACTCACTCGTGTCGCAATCGCCTTCGAGCAGCGCACTCATTCGGACACGCAACTGTAGAGTGCGATCTGATTTTGGACCATCTCATGTCGCAATCGCCTTCGAGCGGCGCACTCATTCGGACTCGACATCGACGACTTCGTCGCGTGGACCGACTTCGCGTCGCAATCGCCTTCGAGCGGCGCACTCATTCGGACGCGAAGGGAACCGATTCACCGCTCAGCGATGGCATCAGCGATGTCGCAATCGCCTTCGAGCGGCGCACTCATTCGGACTGTTCGACGCACCCTCTTCCAGCGTTGGGTCTGATGTCGCAATCGCCTTCGAGCGGCGCACTCATTCGGACCGTACGCGCAGTGCAGCAAAGACCGCAGCAGCCGGAAGCACGCCGTCGCAATCGCCTTCGAGCGGCGCACTCATTCGGACGGCACGTGTTGCCATGCTCAGATCATGAATGCCATGTCGCAATCGCCTTCGAGCGGCGCACTCATTCGGACTCTGGCCACGGTCTTCACCGAGTTCTTCCGACTGTGGAGAAAGTCGCAATCGCCTTCGAGCGGCGCACTCATTCGGACTGGCTGCTGTCCTATCCGCTTGCAACAACGGTTGTCGTCTGTGGAAGTCGCAATCGCCTTCGAGCGGCGCACTCATTCGGACTCTCGTAATTCCCTTTGACAACGCCGTTCTCGTTGGGTCGCAATCGCCTTCGAGCGGCGCACTCATTCGGACGAAGAAGAGAAGTGCGCGTGGCATTTCACCCAGCAGACTGTCGCAATCGCCTTCGAGCGGCGCACTCATTCGGACGGCGCCGAGTATCACGAGGGAGCACAAGTCCTCGAGGTCGCAATCGCCTTCGAGGCGCACTCATTCGGACAGACCGACAAGATGTACGACGTGAAGGGCATCACGCGCTTCTCGTCGCAATCGCCTTCGAGCGGCGCACTCATTCGGACCGGCCAGAAGCTGGAGCTGAGAAAGCTGGCGTACTTTCTAGTCGCAATCGCCTTCGAGCGGCGCACTCATTCGGACCGTTCTAACTCACAAGATCACCCAAAACGTTCCTTCTGTCGCAATCGCCTTCGAGCGGCGCACTCATTCGGACTTCTGACGAACGCTACCGTGCCGAACGAGACCACCGTCGTCGCAATCGCCTTCGAGCGGCGCACTCATTCGGACCCTGCCCATTGTAACCCATTGATTCCTCGCCCCTTGCAAGCCCGTTTTGGCAGACCGTGCAGATTTCGCGTCAACTTCGCTAACCCGGTCGAACGCCTCTCCCGCAAACCATTCAGATCCAATCACTTGCATCGTCCGCAGACCTTTCATCGAAAATGGAATGCTCTCACAGGATCAGGTACTCCGGATCGCTCGCCTCCTGCGCGATCCCGTAATGGGCTATCCGTCCGCCGCAGGTATCGCACAACGCAAGGATGTGGACCTTGTCCGTATTCTCCTCGATCGTTCTCTGGACGCGCGCCAGCATCTCCTCGGCAAGCGCCGGTTCGATCAGACACTGAAAGACGCTCTCCTGTACCCGCGTGCCGAAATCGAGCAGTACGTCCGATAGCCGCTGCCGGCGCCGGTCGTCGGCGATGTCGTAGCAGACCCAGTACTGCATCAACTGCCCCGCTTGTCCGCGGCGTCCTTCGCCGGCTCGAAGAGAAAGGGCTTGTATGCGGCGGGGTCGGAATCGCGCAACGCCGCGGCATAGCTCAGCACCGAATCGCGCAGCGCGCCGCGGAAGCCTTTCTGTTCGCCGCCCGCCGGCTCGTGCAGCATCCACCGTTCGTATTCGGCCAAGAATCGTTTTGCGGCGGCGTGCTCGAGGTAGAGGCCGCCGTTCTCGCCCTTCTCGAAGTGCTCCTGCACGAATTGCCGCCGATTGAGAACGGTCATGACCATGCGGTCCACCAGCGGCGCGCGAAACGGCTCGACCAGATCGAGCGCCAGCGACTGGCGGCCATAGTCCAACTGATGAAGGCAGCCGACATAGCTGTCCAGTCCCGATGACTCGACCATCGCGGCCAGCTCATTGGTGACCAGCGTGTATCCGAACGAGAGCAGGGCATTGATCGGATCGGTAGCCGGATGCCGCACGCGCCCCGGCCAGGTGAACGCGGACTTGTTGCGCTGCATGATGATGCCGAAGTAGAGCCGCGCCGCGGCCCCTTCGATACCGTCGAGGATCTCGATGGTCGCCGCCACAGAGACCTTCTCCAGCGACTCGGCGATCTGCGAGAGCGCCGCTTCCGTCGCCGCACCGTGTGCCTCTTCGCGGTCTCCAAACGCGCGCAGCACGGCCGACGCATTTGTCAGTTTGGCGCTCACGGTCAGGCGCGCGTAGAGCATCGCCTTCTCCGGATCGCGGTGTACTTCGAACTGCGCCATCCGCAGCGGAACGTTCTTCCCCTGCGGCGGCTGCAGGCTGCCGCGAAGCGTGCCCTGCCGGCTGAGCAGGCTCACGGGAATCCCGGCGTCGAGCAACTCCGCCATGGCCTGCGTGGTGATCTGAATGTTCCCGAAGATGAGCACCGCCTCCAGCTTGTGGTAGGGGACGTCGAGGAGAATCGTCTCCTCCTTCTCCACGACGAAGCGGTCGCCGATCTTGCGCAGGACGGAGCCCTGCTCGGTCAGATACAGATAGGCCATGTCACTCTCCTCCATGTGTCGTCCGGCGGCAGGGCCGATCGCGTGGTGTCTGGCGGATTTGAATGCCAGCGCCATGGCTGTTGCCGCCGGCGGGCGGAGCCAAGCCTCGATCAACGCGGCGGGCATGGGCCTCGGCACAGAGAGCACATGCCGGTGCTGGCCGTTTCGGTCCCACGGGATCCAGACGCCGCCGCCGAGGAAGAGCGCGCCGAGGAAACGGAAACCCTCTTCGAAGCTTGCGATGGTGGTCTTCTCGTCCTTGAGCTGGAGGTGAAGCTCATCAAGCCGGTGACGGGCAATCTCCAGGCCGCCGGCCGCCTGATCGCGGTTTTGTGTGAGGATCAGGAAATCGTCGGCGTAGCGGATCAGCTTCAGGCCAGCCTTCTCCAGGGCCAGATCGAAGTCCGAGAGGAAGAAGTTCGCCAGTAGCGGCGAGATCGGACTGCCCTGAGCAATCCCAACTTCGATCGGATGCGTACGATGTCCATCCCAGCGGAAGCCCCCGATCCATCCATCGAGAAGCTCGCGTAGCGCGTCCTCGGGTACGCGCGAGCGCAGCCGTTCCCGGAGAAGAGCGTGATCGACGCGGTCGAAGAAGGAGTCGATGTCGGTCTCCGCGACGTAGCGGAAGCCGTGATCGTGCAGAAATCGAATGCGGGCGATGGCCGAGTTGACCGAGCGGTGGGGCCTGAACGCGAAGCTGCAATCGAGGAACTCGTCCTCGAAGGCGCGCCCGAGGTGGCGGCCCACGGCGGTCTGGAGAACGCGGTCTCTTACCGCGGGAACGAGGAGCGTGCGTGTGGCCGCGGAGTGCGGTTTCTTCTGAACGACGATGGGAAGGAGGGGGAGGGCGCGATACTCACCAACCTCCACGCGCGACCTGAGCGCGTCCAGCTCGGCGTCGAGGTTTCCGGCGAAGCGCTGGACGGTCACGCCGTCGACACCCGCGCACCCGTGGTTCTCGAAGACCCGTTCCCAGCCTTTGAGCAGGCCCTCGGCCGTCAGCCATTCGATGGACATCGGTGCGATCCCTCGGTACTTGAGAGGGACGGGAGCGGCCATTTTCCAATGGCGTGCGCTCACGCGAAGACGCGAAGACGCGAAGTGTGGTCGCCCGAAGGAGCAAAGGTTCTTACCTTCGCGTGCTTCGCGGCTTCGCGTGATACCGGGTGGGTTGAGCGATGGTGATTGACTGTCTGTCTCGCTCGCCTTCGAGCGCACTCATTCAAATCCACTCACCACGGAGACACAGAGAGCAGGGAGGCCTCTGTGTCCTCAGTGTCTGTGGTGAACGAAGTTGGGGAGGGCACCGGGGCTCTCCCCGCAATTGTCTTCGAGCGGCACTCATTCGGACCCTCTAACGGCGTCGTCTACAACCTTGTCGTAATCGATGGCAAGTCGCAATAGCCTTCGAGCGGCGCACTCATTCGGACGGATTCACTCGATGGAGTTTGCTGCTTTTAAGCTTACTGTCGCAATCGCCTTCGAGCGGCGCACTCATTCGGACGCATCCTGCGGCCGGACCTCAACTTCGACACGGACTGGGTGTCGCAATCGCCTTCGAGCGGAGCACTCATTCGGACTTTCTCTCTCGCTTATGACGCCCGCGTGGGGTGGCAAGTCAATGTCGCAATCGCCTTCGAGCGGCGCACTCATTCGGACTCGGAGTCGAAGGTCATCAAGGCGTTCTGCGACGGTCGCAATCGCCTTCGAGCGGCGCACTCATTCGGACGTCCTCGGTTACACGAGTTGCACGCCTCACAACGTTCTGTCGCAATCGCCTTCGAGCGGCGCACTCATTCGGACTTGGCCCCGTCAGTAGTTACGTCCCGAGACCGGAAAGGTGTCGCAATCGCCTTCGAGCGGCGCACTCATTCGGACCGAGCCTTCAATTGGGCATACTGGTTCGCCGGCAAAGTGAAGGTCGCAATCGCCTTCGAGCGGCGCACTCAGTCGGACGAGTCCTGAACAACAAACTCTCAATCATCGATCAGTCACGTCGCAATCGCCTTCGAGCGGCGCACTCAGTCGGACTTTGCGTCACCGAGGTGGGTGCAAGTGGCGAAGTCAACATGTCGCAATCGCCTTCGAGCGGCGCACTCAGTCGGACCCTGCCCATTGTAACCCATTGATTCCGTACCCCTTGCAAGCCCGTTTTGGCAGACCGTGCAGATTTCGCGTCAACTTCCCTAACCCGGTCGAATGCCTCTCCTGCAAGACATTCAAATCCAACAACTTGCATGACCTGCAGACCCCTCCGCGAAAATGGAATGTCCTCACAGGATCAGGTACTCCGGATCGCTCGCTTCCTGCGCGATCCCGTAGTGGGCTATCCGTCCGCCGCAGGTATCGCACAACGCAAGGATGTGGACCTTGTCCGTATTCTCCTCGATCGTTCTCTGGACGCGCGCCAGCATCTCCTCGGCAAGCGCCGGGTCGATCAGACACTGAAAGACGCTCTCCTGTACCCGCGTGCCGAAATCGAGCAGTACGTCCGACAGCCGCTGCCGGCGGCGGTCGTCGGCGATGTCGTAACGACCGGACCGGCCATTTCCTCATGCCGCGATGGCGTTCGCGCGGCGCAATCGTTCGGAACTGCTCAACACGGCGACACAGAGAGCACGGAGGTCTCTGTGTCCTAAGAGTCTCTGTGGTGAATGATTCTTGATGAGGGCACTGAGGTCCTGGCAATCGCCCTTCGAGCGACTCCTTCCGACCCGGTCAATTCGGCGCACTCGTTGAACGACTAATCGAAGAGCTCATAGACAACTCTTTCAGGATCCGCCGCGAACGCGGCAATCGCTGGCGCGTTCTGCCGCAACAGTTTCTCCACGGCCTCGGTGCTGCAATTGCCGATGCGGAGCCAGCGCACTTTGGGAGGTGCGCCGCGCAATACCGCCAACTCCCCCAGATCGCTGTCCTTCGTGACCAGGAGGAGGCCATGCGTTCGCGCATGAAACCAGACTTCCGGGTCCGCGGCCCGATCGAGACCAAGGAAACGCGTGTGCGTACCCTCAACGTAAACGTCGGCAAGCAGGCTGACCAGCTTGTGGGAGAGGTTCTGGTCGAAAAGCAGCTTCACCCGTGCGATACCGTTGTCTTGCGCTCGCGATCGGCGGCGTAGCTCAGGCTGGCCACGATGTCGTCGTGCGTGAGGTCCGGGAAGTCGGAGAGGATCTCCTCCTCGCTCATTCCTGAAGCCAGGTACGACAGAACGTCGTAGACCGTGATGCGAAGGCCGCGGATGCAAGGTTGCCCGCCGCGCTTCCCCGGCTCCACGGTGATGATCTGTTCGTAGGTCATCACGTCATTCTACCTCGGCCGCTTGTTCGCTTGCTGTCGCGATGACCGCATGGCCGGAGGCCTGCTGCGCTCTCTGCAGTCTGGCCGCCGAGGTCAACCTCTGTCGCAGTCGCCTTCGAGCGGCGCACTCGTCCGGACTTTTTCGCCGTCCTCATCGGATGGATCTTCCGGCGACGGGAAGTGTCGCAATCGCCTTCGAGCGGCGCACCCATTCGGACCAGTGATCGCTGACAGTGCGGGCACCGAGATGACGCTCACGTCGCAATCACCTTCAAGCGGCGCACTCATTAGGGCGTGGCAGGATTTGTGTATCTTGCAACGTTGGTAAGCCTTATCGCAATCGCCTTCGAGCGGCGCACTCATTCGGACCTCTACTTCCTCAACCGCCAGGAGCCGATGTTCGAGTAGCAATCGCCTTCGAGCGGCGAACTCATTCGGACCGGATCACAGATCATCGTGGTTCGTGATAACACAACACTGTCGCAATCGCCTTCGAGCGGCGAACTCATTCGGACGTTCCGCAAATCGTCTACTACCATCAGGGCGTCGGAACCGGCGAGTCGCAATCGCCTTCGAGCGGCGAACTCATTCGGACCCTGCCCATTCTAACCCATTGATTCTCTGTCCTTTGCGGGGGCGATTTGGCAGACCGTGCAGGGTTCGCATCGGCTCCTTCAAGACCGTTCGAGCTGGGAAGGTAGATTAGTAGAATAGTCGATTAGTAGATTAGTGGTTCAGCGACCTGTCTGATCCACTGATCAAGCAATCCACTAATCCACTAATCCACTAGCCGGTAGCGCCCATTCCCCCACACCACATGCTGTCCGACGTGTATCTCCTGTCCGATTCGGAGCAGCGGCAACAGGTCAGGGTGTACGCGGTCGTAGGTGACGGTTCCGCGGAATCCTTCCACGGGCATGTCGCGGCGGGTTCGCGTGGAGTGGCGGGAGTGGCCGATCCAACCGCCTTCCTCGACGCGCATCACGGCATCCTCGGCAAGCTCTCCGATAGCGCGGTATTCGGCTTGCCATTCCTTTCCTTCCCAGAGCAGGGAGAGGAGGGAGATGCGGTCGCGCAGGCGGCGGATGAGCGCGGGCAGGGCGGGCTGGCGTTGGATGGTGCCGCCGTCCTTGAGGTAGATGGGCGTGTCGAATTGGATGCGGATGCGGGCGGCGGCGGGCGGCTGGTGCATGAGGGAAGCGAAGTCGAGGATCTGAGGGACGGCGTCGGTGATCTGGCCGCCTTCGAAGAGGATGTGCGCGGAGGTGCCTGTCCAGTCGAGGGAGAGGACGGAGACCAGGTCGACGGCGCGGTCGGCCAGGCCTGAATCGCCGAGGCGGCGGAAGGCGTCGATGAAGAGCGCCCAGGCGTGGATCGCTTCGCCGAAGAGACGGAGCTCGAAGATGAGGGGGCGGAGGGGACCGAAGAGAGGATCGGCGTCGAGGGGCGGGCGGAAGACGAAGGCCTTGCGCGCCTCCTTGGCGCCGAAGCGCGCGCCGAGATTCGAGGCAGGCTCGAAGATCTGTGCATAGGCGCAGTCGTTCCGACGGGTACACGCCTCGGCGCCGGGGCAGGAGGGATCGCAGGCGGTTCTGCGCAGGATCGTTCCGAACGCTCCGTAGAGAACTTCACCGCGGCGCTCGGGAGCGAGAGACAACGCCGTCCTCGGCCGCAGTTCGAACCGGAGGCGGGACATGCGAAGGGGTGGGGGCGTGTAGAGCATGAGCTCGCGATGCACCTGTGCATGAATGATATAGGTGCGGGGAGGACGGGCTGATCGTTTAGCCTGGATTTCACGATCCTTCCGCTGCATGGCACGAAGCGCTCCCTGGGACCACGGGCGCGACGCCAGGCGGGACGCCTTGGCGGGACGCCCGCCGTTTGGCAGGATCTGACGTGTATCCACGCCTGTTGACGGCCTCCCCCGCTCCGGGTTTCTGCCCCAGGTTTCGCGAGAGCGGCGGGCGGGACGCCCGCGGTGCCAGGGAGGCGTGCCTCGCAGGCGGCGTTGAGGTCCCACACGACCAAACGTCCAATATCAAGACGGCCGCAGCAGGGGGATGGGGTTCGACTTACTGACGCGCGGGTCGGACTGGAGAGTCCGACCTACGTTTTCGCGCTTCGCGCGTTCGGGGGCACTGGCCCGCCCTGAGCAGCGTCGAAGGAGCCTGCCCTGAGCGAGCGAAGCGAGTCGAAGGGTTCTCGCCGATATGCGATCATCGCGGCGAATGAACCGGACCGCATTGACGGATGGCGTGGCGGCTGTTAAATTCAGGTCGCTCAGTCCTTAAATAATCTGGTTGCCCGTTTCGCGTCGGTTTTCGACAGGGGAGATGTCTTTCAATTGAATACCGTCGAGCACATATCAACGGAGGAGCCGGACTCCCTCACCAGGAAGGTCATCGAAGTCCTGATCAAGACTCAGGGGATGAAGCCGGGAGAGATCCGGCCGGACAGTACGTTCGAAGAGCTGGGCTTCGACTCGCTGGATGCCATCAACATCGTCCTGAGCCTGGAGAAGGCCTTTGACGTCCGGATCGAGAACGAGGTCATCCGGGAGATCACGGACGTCCATGCCATCGTCGAGCAGCTCCGGCCCCTCGTGGCGGCCCGCCCAGGCGACGCGAGAGCGGCCACGTCGTGAACGGCCGCCGTGTGGTGATCACCGGGCTGGGGACGTTGTCGGCTCTGGGGCCGAACGCGCACGAGTTCTGGACCGGCCTGTCCGAGGGACGCACCGGGATCCGACCGCTGACGGGGTTCGATGACGACAATCTTGGATTCTCGTCCGGTGCGCAGATCGTCGGCTATGACGAGCAACAGCACTTCGACCGCAAGGGCTGCGCGGCGGTGGACCGCTTCGCCCAGCTCTTCGTCGTGGCCGCGCGCGAGGCCATCCACTCGTCCGGGATCGTCTTCGGTCCCGAGCTGCAGCGGATGACGGGGGTCATCACCGGCTCCTGCCTCGGCGGGCAGAGCACGCACGAGGATGCCTACGCCGAGGTCTATCAGGACAAGCGCTCGCGGCTTGGGCCGTTCATGATCCCGCGGGCCATGGACAACGCAGGGGCCAGCAGGCTCACGATCGAGTACGGAATCCGCGGACCGTCCTTTACGGTGTCCACCGCCTGCGCGTCCTCGGCACACGCGGTCGGACTGGCCTACTGGCTCGTCCGCCAGGGGATGATCGACGCGGCAGTAACCGGCGGCAGCGAGGCGCCCTTCACCTGGGTCAACCTCAAGGCGTGGGAAGGTTTGCGAGTGGTATCTCCTGATGTCTGCCGTCCGTTTTCGAAAGACCGGCGGGGACTCATCCTCGGCGAGGGAGGAGCGGCCCTCGTGCTCGAGACGCTCGACCACGCCATGGCCCGCGGCGCGCGCGTGCTCGCGGAGATCGTCGGCTGCGGCATGTCCGCCGATGCCAATCATCTGACGATGCCGGAGGCCGACGGTCCGGCCTTTGCGCTCGAAAAATGCCTCTCCGACGCCGGACTGCGGCCGGAGGACATCGACTACATCAACGCACACGGAACCGGCACGCGCGCGAACGACGCCGTCGAGACGCGGGCGGTGCGGCAGGTCTTCGGCGCCCACGCGGATCGACTGGCGATCAGCTCGACGAAGTCGATGCACGGCCACACGCTCGGCGCCGCCGGCGCCATCGAGTCGGCGGCGACGGTGCTGGCCATACGACACGGCCTGGTCCCGCCGACGATCGCCTACAACGAGCCCGACCCAGAGTGCGATCTCGACAACGTGCCGAACACGGCCCGGCCTCTGGTCATCGACTACGCGCTCTCCAGCTCCTTTGCCTTCGGCGGACTCAATGTCGCTCTGGCCTTCCGCCGCTGGGACGAGACGACGAACTGATGGACGAATTGATGAGGGAGAATGGCATCGGGATCATGAACGGGAGAGAGTCATGAAACAGACCGGTGCGGAGACGCCTCAGGAGACCATCTTCTCCGAGACCTTCGACCGGATCCTGCGGACCTGGGCCTTGGATCCGCTGGCCTCGATCCCGCGCCTCGACCGCTCGCTCGTCCACAAATCGCGAGACGAGAACGTGTTCGTCTCCCGTCTCGAGCGCGTGGTCGAAGGAGAAGAGGACGTCTTCGCGATGCAGCTCTTCCTGGACCCCGAACATGCCTTCTTCTTCGAACATCCGCTCGATCACATTCCGGGACTGATGCTCGTCGAGGCAGGACGGCAGGCCGCGACCGCGGCATCGCACATCTACTACGGCGTCCCCGCCGGCTCGGTGTTCATCCTGCGGGACCTGGCGGTCGACTTCACCGCCTTTGCGGATCTCGACCGGCCGGTCTTCGCCCTCTCCCGCGTGTGCGACCGGCAAGTGAGGAAGGGCCAGCTCACGGGGATGTTCTGCAAGGGCGCATTCTTCCAGAACGAAAAACAGATCGGTATCATGAGCGGGCGCTGGATGATCATGGATCGCCCGGTGGCCGAGCGGATGCGCGAGGTGTGGAGAGCGGGAGCGCCGGCGGCGCGGACAGAGCAAGGCTGATGGCTTGGTGCGAGTACGCGTACTGCGGAGCGGCGTTCGACGATGATGCCGCTATCTGTCCGGTCTGCAACTTCCCGCGCCAGGCTTCGCGCGCGCGCGACTTGACCTTTCTGGCGGGCCTGAGTCTGGAGGGCGTGCCGCCGTCGATCCTGGACATGCACCAGATCATCCCGGAGTACCCCGGCGTGGCCGACTTCCAGCTTCTGGCCATGGGGCGCTTCGGAGTCGCGCGCGCGCTCCTGCAGTCGGTGCCTGACCAGGCACACTCGCTGTGGGGGAATGGAAAGATCCACGAGCTCGCCCAGAAGCATCCCGATCGCTTCTGGCCCTCGTACTTTCTCGATCCGCGGATGCCTGACGCGGTGGAGAGCGTGGCACGGGTGGCCGCGAGCGGCGTGCGCGTCATCAAACTGATCCCGTCCGCCGGCTACGAGGCCGACAATCCGGCCTTCGATGATTTCTGGAAGGCGATGGAAAGCCAGGGCATGGTGGCCATGGTCCACACGGGCTTCATCACAGCCCGTCACAAAGAGGAGGAGGCGCGGGCGGGGGCCTTTTTCAACTCGCGGTTCGGGAACCCGCTTTACTTCGATCGTCCCGCGCGCCAGTTTCCGCGGTTGACGATCATCCTCTGCCACCTCGGCGGCGCGCTCTGGTACGAGGAAGCGGCGGAGATGGTCACCCAGCACGAGAACGTCTGGGGAGACGTGAGCGCTTCCGGCGTCTTCGCCCTGAAGCGTCTCCTGGCCATGCGCGCGAACGTGCGCTGGTCGAAGGTCTTCTGGGGCAATGACTCGCCGCCCTTTGCCTATCCGTTCAACCTCCGGCTGCACCTCGCGGCGCTGGCCGACGCCGGTGCGTCGAAGCTGGCGCCGGCGCTGCTGCACGACAACGGCAGTCATTTCGCCGCGTCGTTCCTCGGATGAGCGCCCGTGTCAATCGTCCGTTGCCGCTGCTCGTGCGCCGCGCCCTGCGGCCGTTGCTCCGCGCCGCGTTCTTCCTGCGCGGGTTCCGAGTGGAGGGAGCGGAACGTCTGCCTCAGCAGCGCCGCCGCCTGATCGTGATCGCGAACCACGCGGCATGGATCGATTCGCTGTACTTCCTCGCCGCCGTCCGTCCGCGCTTCACCGTCTGCGGCGCGAAGCCGCGATACTTCGCCACGGTGTGGCGGCGCGCGCTGATGGCCACGCTGAATATCCTGCCGGTGACCGACCTTCCGACCTTCGTGACCGACTGCACCGCTCTGCTCGCGGCGAACGAGATCACGCTGATTTATCCGGAGATGGGCCGCAATGCCGAGGGGATTGGAGCGTTCCTCACGTGGGCGGCGGACGTCGCACTGGCCAGCAACGCGGCCATTCTCCCCTGCTACATCCACGGGACGACGCGCGGTCACACCGGACCGGCGCGGCTGATCGTCGGGCGCGAGATCGAGCCGGACGGCGATGCGGCGATGCTTACCGATCGTCTCTTCACCTGCGTGACTTCCCTCGGCGGGATTTCCGGAAGCGGAGCGGCGTCGTGATTCTCATCACCGGCGCCAACGGATTCCTCGGCCGGCACATCGTGCGGCGCTGCGCCGGCCAGCCGTCGGAATCGCAGCCGCGGGTCCTCGTCCGCAAGGTTCAGCCCGTTCATCAAGGGGACTTCGAGGTCGTCACCGGCGACCTGGCCGACGAAGCGAGTTTGCGGCAAGCGACCGAAGGGATCGAGACGATCGTTCATGTCGCGTCGAAGAACATCGATCACGACGGCAGCGGCTACGACGAGGTGAACGTCGAAGGAACCCGGCGGTTGTGCCGAGCGGCGGTGGCCGCGGGCGTTTCGCGCCTGGTCTATGTCAGCTCCGTCGGCGTCTACGGACATCACACGCTTCGCGACGCGGACGAGTCGACGCCGGTTCGCCCCGACTCGCCGTTCTCCCGTTCGAAAGCGGCGGCGGAGGAGATCGTTCTCGATCATCACCGCCGCGGCATGTTCACCGGCGTCATCCTTCGCCATCGCTTCGTCTATGGCGACGGCGACCGATCGCTGATCCCGTCGCTCGTCCGTTCGGCGAAGAAGTTCCCGGTGTGGATCAGTGGCGGACGTGCGCGCACGTCCGTTGTGTTGGCGGACGATTTCGCCGAGGTCGTGCGGCGGGTGATCGCACTGCCGGCGGAGTCGTTTGCCGGGAGCATGCCGGTCTTCCATGTCACCGACGGCCGCCCCATCGCCTACCGCGAGCTCGTCACGGCGAGCTGCGCGCTTTTCGGCGTGTCCCCGCCGCGGCTCAGCATTCCGTTCGCCCCGTTCCACGTGGTGGTCCGCGCCGTCGAGGTTCTCCGCGTCACCGACCCGGAGAAGGCATCGATCTCGTCGATACGGTTAAGGCTCGTCGGTCGCGACAACTACTATTCGAATCGCAAGCTCACCGCCCTCCTCCCCGACCTTCGCTTCACTCCTTTCGCCGAGGGATTGGCCCGGAGCGCGGCGTATTACGAGGGGGCGAGGGAAATTTAGCTCTCCTGCAGCGACAACCAATCCGCGTCGTCTTCGTAGGCGAAGAGGTTCCCGAACCTGGCCCAGCGTACGAGCGTGTCGAATACCTCCTCGTAGTTCTCCCGCGGCAGCGCCAGGATGACCATCTCCCGGACCAGATCGCCGCCGGCGCCGTGGTCGGGCCGCTGTTCGAGCATGGAGTGGACGTCCTGGAACAGCCGCAGCTTGAGGAGCTGCGTCCGCCAGATCGCCTTGCGTTCCTGGGCCTCCGCCCGGACGAACCGCCGGCCGTCGGCCGTCAGGACGATGTCCTGTTTCGGCGTGTCGACGAAGTTCAGCAGCTCGGCGGCCTTGGTAATGACCATGACGTGTCCGAACTCATGACCGGTCGCCGCGGCGACGTCGAAGATGTCGTCCATGCCGCCCTTGGCATCGAGGTACTCGAGCAGACCGATCACGTCGGAGGTGTCCGTGTGCGGGAGCGCTTCGATCCTGCCGGCGCGCGCGACGGCCGCGGCGGGCACGTCGGGCATTTCCACCCCGGTGATGATCTCGTGCAAATAGTCGACGAGCGCTTCCGATTCCCGCGAGCGCTGGTCGCGCGGCCGGGGAATCGTGTTCTCGACGATCGTCCGCACGCGGCCTGGGTTGCTGCTCAGGACGATGATGCGGTCGGCCATGTACACCACTTCCTTGATGTCGTGGCTCACCATCAGGATTGACGAGGGGTTCGAGTCGCGCGGCTCCCAGAGATCGATCACCTCCGCGCGCAACCCCTCGGCGGTCAGGGCGTCGACATGACTGAACGGCTCATCCATGAACAGGATCTCGGGATTGATGGAGAGCGCCCGGGCGATGCCGAGCCGCTGCTTCATGCCGCCCGACAGCTCGCGCGGATAGGCTTCTTCGAAGCCGGCCAGGCCCACGGTGCGGATCGCTTTCTCGGCCAGCGTCCTCCGCTCATCCAGCGGCAGACCCGCGGCCTGCAGCACCGCCTCCACGTTCTGCGTGACGGTCATCCAGGGATAGAGAGCAAAGCTCTGAAAGACGATGGCGATACCGGGAGTAAGACCCGGAACTTCGCGGCCGTGGTAGAGAACCTCGCCCTGCGAGGGACGAATGAGTCCGGCCAGGATGCGCAGGATGGTCGACTTGCCACACCCCGAGGGTCCGAGCAGCGCCACCACCTCGGAGGGTTTGATGGCCACGTTGATGTCTTCCAGCACGCGGAGCCGCGAGCCGTTCGGCATCGCGAAATCGTGCGATACATTGCGGATCTCGCAGAGCGTCTCCGTTTTTTCGGTTGTCTTGGGAAGATCGATCGTCGCTGTCACGGGTCACCTCACTTGCTCAAAGAGAATCGCGCCTCGGCCAGCGCGTACAGGCGTTTCCAGACCGTCCGATTGAACATCACCACCACCGCCGCCATCACGATCACGCAAGCACCGAGCCGCGGGAAGTCTGCATGTTCCGCGGCCACGCTGATCTGTGCCCCGAGTCCGTTCGCGGTGAGCACCTTGCCATTGAACGTCATGATCTCGGCGACGATGCTTGCGTTCCACGCCCCGCCCGCCGCTGTCACCCACCCAGTCACCAGGTAAGGAAAGACCGCCGGCAGATAGAGGAACCGGAAGCGCAGCCATCGGCTCAAACGATAACTCCGCGCGGCCTCGCCGAGGTCCGAGGGAATGGCCGAGGCGCCGGCGATGACGTTGAAGAGGATGTACCACTGCGTCCCGAGGAGCATCAGAACGACGCTGCCCCACCCCAGCGACACGCCTGCCGCTGTCAGGATCGTGATCGCGAGCGGGAAGAGCATCGGAGCCGGGAAGGACGCCGCGATCTGGACGATAGGCTGAAAGACCCTCGACAGCCGCGGCGAAAGCCCGATGGCAAGGCCGGCCGGAAGCGTCCAGAGCGTCCCGATCGCCGTGGAGAGGAGTACGCGGCCCAGGGTCCATCCACACGCTCCGAAGATCGGCAGGTACCCTCGAAGAGGCAACCGCCCGAGCAACAACAACAGTCGCCAGCTACCGAAGACGAGCGTCGTGATGAGAAGAACGAAGAGCGCGATCGACAGGACGCTGGAGCCGGACTTCACCCGCTTCTCTTCCGGCGGATGAACCACGCGCTGATCCTGGTTCCCGAAGCGGCGGCGAAGAGCGGCGATGGCGCCGCCCAGCCAATCGATGATGCTCGATCGCCGCAACCAGTTGTAGAACCACGACGACGAGGTCTGTTCGTCCGACCCTTCCTCGACACGAAACTTCTGCGCCCAGACCACGACCGGCCGCCACAACAGTTGATCGAGCACGACGATCATCGTGATCATCGCCACAACAGCCCACACCATGGCCCGAACGTCGCCTTTCGCGACGGCGACGCTCATGTAGGAGCCGATGCCGGGAAGCCGGAAGTCCTTGTCGCCGAGTTGGAAGGCCTCGGTGATCATCAGGAAGAACCAGCCGCCGGCCATGCTCATCATGCTGTTCCAGACCAGACCGATCGTGGAAAACGGCAGCTCCAGCCACTTCAGCTTCTGCCACCAGTCGAAGCGATAGATCGTCGCCGCTTCGATCTGGTCTTTCGGAATCGAGCGGAGCGAGTGGTAAAAGCTGAAGGTCATGTTCCACGCCTGACCCGTGAAGATCATCAGCACGGAGGCGAGCTCGAGGCCGACATTGCTCGTGGGGAAGAGCGAGACGAGCGCCAGCACCACTCCAGGCATGAAGCCCAGCACGGGAATGCTCTGAAGGATGTCGAGCAGCGGTACAAGAATCCGCTCCGCGACCGCATCCTTGGCCGCCCAGTAGCCGTACGTCAGCGTGAAGAGCAGCGAGAAGACGTACGCGATCAGGCCGCGCGTGAGCGAATAGAACGTGTAGATCGGCAGTGCCGAGAGGGAGAGGTCGATGTGGACAGCCGGCCGGAGCGTTCGCCACTCGCCGGCGAGAGAGGCTAGTCCGAATACGATTCCGGTGACGCCGAGAAGCAACACGGCGTCGATCCAGATGCCACGGCGAAAGCGTTCGAAGAACGCCGTCGCTTCGCCCCATGCTCCTTCATGCGGCTGCATCGTAAAGGTCCTGTATCCATTGCGGTCGAGCTCTCAGTCAACGGAGCGCATCGTAACATTTGAGCCCGGAAAGGGAGGTGGAAGCTTTGACGCGCTACGCCGTCTGGGGGATGGCGGCGTGTGCGCGTTCACCGAAAGCCCCCGCCCTTTCCGGCGGGAGGCGGGGGGTCCTTCGGCGTCCTACGCCGCGGGACTGGATTGGCGCAAGCATCGAAAGTCGTGCCGCGGCTCCGGCAGCCTCAGAATGACAGTAAAGTTCAACCCCGCCTGCCCGGCACGACCCATGCAATTTTCCTGATGAATGTCCGTCCTTGCCAGTCCCGCCGACACTCTCATCGACCCCACGAGCCGGGCGTTCTACGTCCGTTCCATGGAGCTGCTGCGGAATGGCGGGTTGCCGTTTCTCGTCGGGGGCGCGTACGCCTTCGCGCGCTACACGGGGATCGAGCGCCACACGAAAGACTTCGACGTCTTCATCCACCGCGAGGATTTTCCGAAGGCGAAGAGGATCTTCGAGACGGCGGGCTACGAATCGGAGCTGACGTTCCCTCATTGGGTGGGAAAAGCAATCAAAGGTGACGACTTCATCGATCTGATCTTCGGCGCCGGCGACGGGGTGGCAGTCGTCGACGCGCTGTGGTTCGACCATGCGCCCGACAGCGTCGTCTTCGACGTCGACGTGAAACTCATCCCCGCCGAGGAGATGATCTGGTCGAAAGGGCTGATCATGGAGCGCGAGCGCTTCGACGGCGCCGACGTCGCCCACCTCATCCACGCCACCGGCGACCGGCTCGACTGGCGGCGGCTCATCGACCGCTACGGCCGGCACTGGCGCTGCCTTTACGCGCACCTCGTGCTCTTCGGCTTCATCTATCCATCGAAACGCTCGCGGGTGCCGGTGTGGGTGATGGAAGAGTTGGGCCGCCGCGTCGCCGAGGAAGCGCGGCAACCGGATGCGAGAGAGAAGATCTGCCACGGCACGATCCTCTCGCGGCAGCAATACCTCCCTGACCTGAACGCGTGGGGCTACCAGGACGCGCGCCTCCGGCCGCTCGGAAACATGACGGCTGAGGAGATCGCCCAATGGACCGCGGGAATCGAAGTGGACGGAACCCGATGAAAGAGAACCTCCGCATCGCGGCAATGGCCGACCTCCATGTGAAGAAGACGGGGCAGGGAAGCCTTCAGCCGCTCTTCGCCGCGGCATCGACAGAGGCGGACGTGCTGCTGCTCTGCGGCGATCTCACCGACTACGGCCTGATCGAGGAAGCGAAGGTCCTGGCCAAGGAGATCACCACCTCGCTGCGCATTCCCGCCATCGGCGTCCTCGGCAATCACGACTTCGAATCAGGCAAGGCTGACGATGTCGTCAGGATCATGATCGACGCCGGAGTGACGATGCTCGACGGCGGAACACACGAGATCGAAGGAGTCGGCTTCGCCGGCATCAAAGGCTTCGGCGGCGGCTTTGGCCGCCGGCAGCTCAGTGCGTGGGGCGAGGACATCATCAAGAAATTCGTCCACGAAGCCATCGAGGAGGCGCTCAAGCTCGAGGGGGCCCTGGCGCACCTGCGAACGCCGCGGAAGATCGCCGTGCTGCACTACGCGCCGATTCACGCCACCTGCGCCGGCGAGCCCGCGGAGATCAATCCGTTCCTCGGGTCGTCGCGGCTGGAAGAACCGATCGACCGCTATCGCTGCAGCGTCGCGTTCCACGGCCACGCGCACCGCGGCTCGCTCGAGGGCCGTACGAAGGGGAACGTGCCCGTGTACAACGTGGCCATGCCACTGCTGGCCGCGACCTACGGCGGCGACCATCTGCCGTTCCGCGTCATCGAAGTTCCGGTGGGTGAAGAGGCCGTGGCCTGACAGTGGGCGGAACGGAGAATACAATTCGCGCGTGCGACACGAGGCATATCCGGATGGGTTGACACGCGACCGGCTCATCGAGTGGTATCGCGCCGGCCGCAGGATCACGCGGGACATCTTCGCGATCCCGACGCCCGAGGCGTATTTCGACCGGCCTATCCCGCTGCGTAACCCCATCGTTTTCTACGAGGGGCACATCCCCGCCTTCGCCATCAACACGCTCATCCGGCTGGCGCTGAAACGCGACGGGATCGACAGCGGGTTCGAGACGCTCTTCGCCCGCGGGATCGATCCGGAGAGCGAGGACGCAGCGAAGGCGCCAACTGACTTTTGGCCCTCGCGCGCGAACATCCAGGCGTATGGGCGCGAGGCGGACGACCTGATCTTCCGCGCCCTGTGCGACGGCCCGATCGACGACGGACTCGAGCCGCAGCGACGCAACGCCGAGGCGGCCATCGCCATCATGGAACACGAGCAGATGCACCAGGAGACGCTGCTCTACCTGTTCCACGAGATGCCGTACGACCGCAAGATTCCGATCGCGCCGCTGCATGGCAACGGCCCGCTGCCGCGCGTCGCTCCCGTCGAGGACATGGTCCGCATCCCCGCCGGCGAGGTTACCCTCGGCGCTTCCGGGACCGACTTCGCATGGGACAACGAGCTGCCGGGGATGCGCGTGGCTGTCGATGCGTTCTCGATCGACAGGCACGATGTCACCAACGGCGACTATCTCGAATTCGTGACTGCCACCGGCGCGAGCGCGCCCCATTTCTGGGCTTCTCATGACGGCGCCTGGTATTGGCGAGGTATGTTCGAGCTCGTCCCGCTGCCGCTCGATGCTCCGGTGTACGCGACGCACGACGAAGCCTCGGCCTACGCGGCCTGGCGAGGCAAGCGCCTGCCGACCGAGGGCGAATACCACCGTGCCGCCTTCGGTACTGCCAGCGGCGAGGAGCGCCGCTTCCCGTGGGGCGATGCGCTGCCCGATCACACCCGCGGCAACTTCGGATTCACGCACTGGGATCCGGTCCCCATCGGCTCGTATCCCGCCGGCGCCAGCGCCTGGGGCGTCGAGGATCTCGTCGGCAACGGCTGGGAGTGGACGTCGACGGTATTCGACGGCTTTCCCGGCTTCACGCCGCTCCCGTCCTATCCTCTCTACTCCGCCGATTTCTTCGACGGCAAGCACTACGTGATGAAGGGTGCCTCCCCCGCCACCTC
>Ga0210394_10000956_pt1 | contig 50645 bp, 42 predicted proteins | sample IncBWC12MmetaG_FD_160121 | JGI IMG/M metagenome (GOLD analysis project Ga0210394, IMG submission 160121) | Forest soil microbial communities from Barre Woods Harvard Forest LTER site, Petersham, Massachusetts, United States - Inc-BW-C-12-M | ecosystem: Environmental > Terrestrial > Soil >...
GGTGAGCGTCGCGGTGTGGAAGTCCACAACACCTCGCGTTGCGTGGAACTCGAGCAACGCTTTCCGGGACTAATTCGGGCAATCGTCAACGCGCATGCCATCCAGTCAAGGGACGAAGAGCAAGGAAGGAAACGTGCTGCGCAGAGAACGACCAGGCGTGCGCTGACGAATAAGTAAAGAACCCGACTCTTTTCCCTCGACCAATCCGACCTCCTCGTTGTGCATCGGGTATTCCGGGGCGCCGCTCCTCAGAACGCTCACTCCGTTAGGGATCATCGATATCGGGAAGTCGCGTAGTGTTTACTGATGATTCTCGGGAGAAGGTTCCGAGTTATCAGGCTCAAGTCCTAACGCATTTACCGGTAACTGACTCTTAGTTTCCGGTTACTTGTCGGGACCTAGCAGGTGCACATTCACTGTTTCACAAACCAAAATTGTTATTTCTAGATTGCGAATAGTTGGGCTAGAGTTGTGTCATTGCGCGGGTGCATCAGAAATTCGCTGCCGGACCATTCCAAGGAAGTGAATCGATGAACACCTCGGTGTTTTTTCACGTGATGGCTGCGATCCTCATTACCGCGTCCGTGTTCTTTTCCTGTTTAGGCTGTCACTTTTTTAGCGTCGTAGCCCGAGAAGTTTACGATCAACTTCCCCAGTCGCGATGGAGTTGGTTCGCATCCCATTCTCTTCTTCTCCATCGTGACTACTATCCGGATAGCTGGCTGCGGACGAAGTTTTATTTTTGTGGCGTCGCGATGCTGGTTTGCGGCCTTCTCGCCTTTTTGTTCTGGATGAAGTAGATCAAGATGAAGTATGGATTTAGCGACGCTACGGGAAAAACCGGGCGACGAACGCCGTAACCGGCTATTTTCGCTGCTTGGACCGGACATGCCGGTTACGCGACGGGCAGTAACAGCCCGGGGCGCGTCGGGACTCGCTCCTCAACGCGACCTTGGAATTAATGCAGTTTCGCGTACTCGGATTTAGCGGCGATGAAGATGGGAATGTCAGGGTCGGCGTCTTTCCACTGCGTGAGGAAATCCTGATAGGACGCCTTGGCATTGGCGGTGTCGCCCTGCAACACGTAGGCGCGTGCGAGGCCGAGATGCGCGAGTCTCCCCAGCGGACACGCCAGCATGAAACCTGGATGATCGACAACCTTCTGGTATTCCGTGGCGGCATCGTTTCCCCTGCGGAGCTGTAGGTAAGCCTCGCCGCGGAGATATGCCGGATACATCGGGCCACCCAATCCGGACCAAGCCACTGGACTCGACAATTCGTAAAGAGCGCAGGGCTGCAGTAGCTGGATGGCTTTCGTCGGATTATTGCGCGCATTCTCCTCGCTCGCGCGAATCACCGGCAGCCAGTAATTGTTCACGAGCGTGTCCAGAGGATATTGCTTCTCCAAATCCTTGGCAAGGTTCTCGGCTTCCGTGACGTCGCCCGTACGCGCGAGCGCGATTGCAGCAAGAATCTCGGTGTCGTGGCTGGAAGTAAGGGCCCGCGCCCCTGCGGTCTCTTGTTTTGCGATCCGGCTATTCCCAAACTCAACTTCGCGGAGGGCTCCGTCCATCTTCCATTGCGCGGCTGTTTCCTTTTGGTCATCGCGCAGGGCGGACTCGAACGCCTTATTCGAAAACTCGCGCGCGCTCTTCGCATGACCGTAGTAACCCTCGGCATCCGATTTTGCCGCCAGGAAATTGTCCTCGCCCTCCGGTTTTGCCGCGGACCACGCCATTTGCTTCTCCATCTCCGCAGTATCGCCCAGCACAAAAGCCACGCCAAACCAGTTCACTCGCATGATGGGGTCTTCGATCTTTTTGACCAGCGCCAGATTAAACGTGTTTCGGGCATCGTCGAAGCGGTCGAGTGCGGCTTGGGTAAGAAGCAGATTGGAATAGTTCGTCCCGGATTCCGGTTCAAGCCGAATGGCTTCCTGAGTCTCGGCAATAGATTTTTCATACTGTCCCGATGCGCCGTAGAGCGAACCCAAATTCCCATGGGCTCCGGCGTCGCGTGGATAAGCTTGGGTCCATAGCTGGTAGACCTCAATGGCCTTCGGCAGTTCCCCTGTGACGTAATTGTAGTAACGGGCCGCAATCAGAAGCTTTTCGCGTTCACTGACATGGCTGCGGAGTGCAAAGGCTTTCGTGAAATTCTCGCGCGCCAAGCCGGATTCCCCCAGATTCAAGTAACATGCTGCAAGCCCCGAATAGGCTGATGCAAATCCCGGATCGAGTTCGATGGCCCTCTTGAAAAATGGCACTGCAGCCGAATCGTTGGATTTGCCTTTCCGCAAACCCACCGTATACGCCTTGAGCGCATCCAGTGACGGAGTCGTGGCGTCCATCAGCGAGGTGTTGTAGGCACGGACCGTGCGTAGCGACTCGCCTAGTTTGTTCCGAATTTCCGACGCTGTCCTTCCCAGTGCATCGAGCACATGGTTTTTGTCGCTCGCCTGCGCTGCCGCGCTCCCTAGGGATTCTCCGGTTACGCAGTTCACCGCCTTGACGGTCAGAAGGTACTTCATGCCAATCTGCGCAATCGAACCATCGAGGGCAGCGGCGCTCCCTGTCCGCTGGCAGAGTTCGCGCGCAATCTCTGGCGTGAGCTTCACGTCCGGCTTCTGCCCCATCATCTGGAGGGTCTTTTGAACTTGCTGGTCGGGGATAATACTCAGGAAGGGTGACTGCTCCAGTTGTACGGAAAGCCCTTGACGCAGCGTGCCGTCAAACACCGTATCACCTGTCGTGTTTGTGAAGTCGGCCAGGACGATGGTGTCCTTGTCCGTCAGGGCGTGCGCCTTGCGGGAGAACAACAACCAGCCGCCCACGGCGAGTCCGACGACCAATATTATTGCGGCAGTGGCTACATTCCCTCGACGCCGCGTGGATTTCTGGCCACGCTTCAACCCTGCCGCTGCTGCTGGTTTCGATGTCGCGACCTTCTTCGGCAGTGCCGAGTTACCAACTTCGTTGGTGTATAGGTTGTAGAGATGAACCCGAACGCCGTGCTTAACTTCAGCTTCGCCCAAATCGTGCAGGCAGTCTTTCCAACTGCTCAGCTGCCCCAGTACGTCGGTAACACTCTGCGACGTGAGGATGTGTCCTGCATCGCCGCAGTCCATCACGCGCTGAGCGACGTTGATGCCCTCACCAGCGACGTTCTGGTTAGCGTTTATATCCAATACCCTGTACACGGGACCGCTATGCAATCCCATCCTTAGCGCAATCTCAGGATGCGATTTCAGCGCGCGGCCTACTTCAAGAGCGCATCGTGCCGCTGCTTCTGCGTCCTCAAAAAAGACAAGGGCCATTCCGTCGCCCGTAGGGAGCCTAATGATTTCGTTGCTGGATTGTGCTCGCAGAAACTCCGAAGTGGCAGAAACAACTTCCTGAAGCGTGCGCAACACTGCCTCTTGGTGGTCCATAGGCAGTTTCGAGTAGCCCACGATGTCCATGAAGAGCACATGGGCCATTTCTAGTTTTGTTGTCTGTCGCGGGACCGTGTGGTCAGCTGCGGACATTGAACTATTCCCGTCTCCGATCTGTACGCCGAACCCATCCGTGTCCGAGATTTTCGATGATGCGGTAGTGCGAGATGGTGTGGCCAATCATCGCTGCGATGCCGCCTTTGGCGACGCATGTTAGGCTGGGCTCAAGGGCAAGTCAACGTGGGCGCGTGGGCGCGAGTATATGGTACCAAGCAAACTTTCTGCCACACCCAGCCGAAAACGAACCGAATCGTCGGCGACGGTCCCGTATCGGCGCGCGCCCCGGTGGCGGTCGCCCGCGAAACCTCAACGGAATTCAATGCGGTGATATTTTGATTTCTCGCGCGGTGGCAATTTCAGCGACGACGGCAGGGGGGCGGGGGGATTTAACGGAGATTAAATTCACGACGGAGATATTTCACAGCGAGCGGCGGCGTTTAGCGCGATTTAACAGGACCATTGGCTGTGAAATATGCAGGTAATTTCTCCCCGGATCTTATATTTGTATCCTCTGTATTTACAGCTTGATACGGCAACGGTACGACCTATGAAATCTTGGGTCAGATCTGAACATTAGATTTCACATCATTTGAATTTCACGCTGCGGGTTCATTGAACGTCGCTCTCGGCGGCAGTCCGGTCGGGTGCACGAGGTCAGAAATTCATTTGTCCGATAACGCGTCAATCAGGACTTGACGGCAAACCGCTGATGAAAGCCACGACGACGGTTGCGGCCTTCTGCGGCTCTCGTTGCAAGAGTAAATGCGGTGCAGGAACTGACCTTAAGACGGTGTCTGGCCTGAGTTGAGAAAATTCATCTTTGCATGACAGGGAGAGCAGCCTGTCATAGCTCGCCTCCAAGTACAACAGCGGCACGGTTGTTCGGCGCAGGTCATCACGTGCGTCACAATCCAAAACTTCCTGCAAACGGCCACTCAGTACACTCGGACTCACCCGTTGCAATGCGTGGCGCAGGCTTTGCAGAAGCGCGGCAGGTGCGTGCTGTCCGAGAAGAAAATACTCAAGAATAGTGCGAGGTGGCTTCAATTTAGAAAACCAAGGTTTCGCAAGTGCCCTCACTGCTCCCGACCAGCCACGAAGCGGATTTCTAACGAATCCGGCACAGATGACGACTGCAGCTAGATTGTGTGGATTAGTTGCTGCGTACCAAACAGCCAGCGGCGCGGAGAACGATTCAGCTACGAGCACGAATCGCTCTACTTGAGGAACCGCTGCAATTACGAACGGACGCAAGTCCGCGTACCGCAAAAATCTGTCAGTTGGATAGGCAACAGTCGTCACGGTCCATGATTCAGGAAGGGCCGCGATGAAATCGGCAAACAAATCTCCTGTCCCATCAAGGCCGGGAAGGAGTGCCAAGCGTTTGGGTGCCAAATACCGTGCCGTCACTGAGGAAATTATACTTCCAAACTTCCTAAATCCCGATCAGCGTAACCGTGCTGGTTCAGTCCCAGGACTCGAAATGTCCGGTAAATCGTAATCGGACATCTGAAAAACAGCCAAAAACCACATCTACGGTTTGGGCGTTTATCAAGCAGTGAACACAGCCGTCGCTTTGGACTCGCAGTTCGGAACGGCTCAATTCCGGCTCCGGCGCGCTCTTGTGGCAATCTTCTTACGTTCACAGAAAGAGGACCATGCTTTCCGTGTTTGCGTTGAAATTGTCAACAGCTGCTGAGAAATTCAACGCGAGCGAGCCCTTCTACAGCACCGGCCCATCGTTTCTTATTTGGCATGTTGCTGGAAAATCGCTTCTTGCGTGCTCGTGATTTGTTTGTGGACTTTGGTGGCTGTCTTGCATATAAGTCGGTATTGCCCGACAGGGCAAATTAAGGGAGGCAGAACGAAATGGCCAAGAAACAAACCCTGAAGAAGTCAAAGAAGCTGCAAGCGACCAAGCCGTTGATTCAGTGGAGTCCGAAGTAGGCTCACGTTTGAAGGCTTTCGTGAAATCCAGAAATACCCGGCCAGTTAAGCGATACCGACCTGAATGACCGAAGGGCTGCGACCGCAAGGCTAGCAGCCCTTTTCTACGTCTGGCGGAGCCAGGACCGAGGTCAAGTCAGGGCAAAGATTTCCAAACCTCCCAGCGGTAAGAAAGACCACAGCGCAAGGATGTTGAAGAGGTGCGCGGATCTCCCTGCCCTGAACCACCGCTTCTGTTTAGACCTCGACCTTGGGCCGTTGCTTGGTCCCGATCTTATCTCCCGAGCTGCCCCCGTCCGCTGGGCATCGCGATGGTGGTCAACGAAGAACTCTTTGTCTACGAGGTTGAGCGCCAGGCACAAAGTCGAACGGGCGAACGGAGCAGGAGCCCCAGGGTCGCATTTACCGGGCGCTTACTGATTGTACTTTCGAGGCTGCATTAAGACGGGCTTGCCGGGTACGAGGAAGCGCGGAGAGAATAGCGAGATGCTGACATCAAGGGACTTGACCCAGTGCCACCAGCCGATGGGGATGAAGACATGCTCGCCTGGCTCAAGCACCGTTTCCAGGATCGTAACGCCCCTCATGTACGGAAACTTCTCGTAATCAATCTTCTCTAAGTCAACGTCACTGAACCAAAGATGGTTGTAAAGCTTTTTGATGTCGAACGGAGGAATCAGTTTGATTCTCTTGCGTCCGTAGACTTGTCCAAGCATTCCGTTGAAAAAGTCATGATGCAGCGATGAGATTGTACCTTCGGGCCCGAAAAATAGACGGGCGTCAGATCTAAAATAGCGCTGGTTGAAGAAGCCCTTAGGGCATTTGATCTGGGCGAGTAGACTTCGAAAGGGTTTCCGGCGGAGGAGGTGGTTGTTGGCCCCGATGTAATAATCGTTCGTTTCGCCGCCGCTTTGAATCATCGCGACGTAATCCTTCATCAGCATCTTGCTGTTGTGTTTTGTGAAATTGCGATCGTAAAGCGGGTCCCGATTGCGCTCACAATTGACCTCAACCGTATAGTTTCCAAATTCCTTGGCAAAGTAGTCAGGGGTCCAAAGTCCAAGAGCCTTCCAGTTCCGCATAAGACCCCGGATCACGATGGGCCGATTTGCAAAGTAATAATGCCGGAAAAAATTTCTCGGGGTAATGCGCTCTACTTTGTCAAAGCTCGCGAAGCTGAGAGACTGCTTGAACTGTCTGGCAAGCGCGTCAAGATATGAATCAATGTAGGCGTCGCTGTGAGAGAGAGCGCGCCTATTCTTTCTACCTAATTTGTGCCGTGTCTTCAACCGGCCCAAACCGTAATCCCGACCGGGATACCTGTCAAGGGTCGCTTCACGCAGGGTCGCTTCACGCAGAGGGTCGCTTCACGCAGATCATGCAAGCATTAACCCATTTATTCGGACACGTTCGCCACGGCGTTGTTCCGGTCTAAGTGGTAAGTCTTATCAAGTGAAGTTCTAGTACGGCACTTTTCCGGTTACGTTTGTTGAAAAACTCTTTCGGGTCGTCATTTCGAAGTGCGCTGCGACACGGAATCTCTTTTTTTGTTGGGTTTTAGCGATGAGGAATTCCTCGCTGCGCTCGTAATGGCGAGTTCAGGAGCCTTTTTCAACAAACTGCTAATCAGGCACTGACGAACATTGCGCCTGGAGTTCGACGGATATTCCGTGCACAGTGCATGCACCATTGGTACACTTTCACGAATGACGGAAACAATTCGTCCTCGGCACTCTCTCTTCGTTCGCGTCACGCATTGGCTTACCGTGTTATCCTTCCTGTCCCTGCTCGTGACCGGAGTGGAAATTATCATCTCTCACCCGCGGTTTTATTGGGGAGAGACCGGCAACGTAAATACTCGCCCCTTATTCACGATCCCGATTCCATCCTCTCGGTCCAGCGTTCCCACCGGGTATGGTTATGTGCTTCCCGATCAGAATGGCTGGAGCCGCTATCTCCATTTCCAGTCTGCTTGGATAGTCGCTGGAACCGGTTTACTTTATGTGGCCTTCGGATTCTTCGGAGGGCATTTCCGACGGAATTTACTTCCCGCTCGTTCTGACCTCTCGCCCAAGCGGCTTGGAATTTCCATTGCCCATCACCTGCGTTTCGAGCGACCGAGTTCGGAAGAAGCCTGGTCGTATAACGTGTTGCAGCGCCTGACTTATCTGGTTGTCATTTTCCTGTGTTTTCCGTTGATCATCTGGACAGGTCTGGCGATGTCACCGGCCTTCGAATCCCTAGTTCCGGCCACGGTTCTGGGTGGCCACCAATCCGCGCGCACCATACACTTCTTTATGACAGGATTTCTGGTGGTGTTCCTTCTACTTCATGTACTGATGGTTGTTCTTGCCGGATTCCGAAATCGGATGCGCGCCATGATCAGCGGTCGCGTCACCGAGCCTCAGGAGCGAGTATGAACAAGCTCTCTCGACGCCAAATCATTACTACCGGGCTCGCGGCCACCGCGGCTGCTTCCGGGCTGGCCGTGGCTGGGAAGCTCGCCGGGCGATATGGACTCATCCCGCCGGATTCGGGCGGCATTTATGGGCCCGGCGAAACACTCACCTACGTTGCGCAGCGGGTATTGACTCGCCACACTCTGGCGCGTGAATTTTCTCAAAGCCAGATCTCCAACGATCCGTTTGCAAATCCAGTCGATCCGCTGGGCGAAGAGTTCCAGCGCTTTCAGAGCGGGGCGTTTGTGGACTGGCGTCTGGCCGTTGATGGCATGATCGCCCGCCCGGCGTTCTTCTCGGTTGCTGAACTCAAGAGCTTTCCCGCCCGCACCCAAATCACGATGATCGGCTGCGAAGAAGGCTGGACATATATTGCCGAATGGACAGGCGTTCCACTCTCACACATCCTGGAACTGGTCGGAACGCTGCCCCAGGCTCGATACGTTGTGTACCGCTCGATCCAACCCGAGGCATGGGATAGCATCGACATGGCTGAGGCGTTACACCCGCAGACTCTCGTCAGCTACGGTATGAACGGCGTTGATCTGCCTGTGCCATTCGGCGGACCTCTGCGCATGCGAATTCCCCGCCAACTCGGCTACAAGAACGTCAAATACATCACCCGCCTCACGATCACTGATAACCTCAAACAGTTCGGCAAAGGCTTGGGCTCCGGCGAGCTGGGGGCAGAAGATGGCTACGCGTGGTACGCAGGCATCTGACAGGGCAGACCATCGAATGTCTTGCACTGTGTATTTCACATCCATCCCTTGCACAAATAATCTCAACTCTTGATTGACGCTCTTACCAAGTGAAATCGCCGCGATCCTCAATGTCCGGTAACGCGGCAATCAGACAAGTCGAATCCACGTCAAGTACTTGCTGCTGCAGTTTTTCCACAGCCGCCATCATGTGATTGCCGCTGGCCAAGAAGAGCGTTTGGCCTATCGGCCAAACGGGGATCTCTAAGTTTCGTCAGTGGCCCGAGCCCTTCAGCTCATCGCGCTTGATCTCAATTGGAAAGGGGAACGAAGATATTCCGGCACCGCTCACGATGAGCGAGTAGTTGCCGGGTGTAACTTCAGGATTAGGGGTGAAGTCTACAGTTTCGATTCCGTCTTCACCCACGACAATCTTGCTCCAGTTCGACGTGCGGGCGTAGAGGACGTTTCCGTGCGAGTCCACCATGCGAATGATCGGGTAGTTGGAGTCCATCTGGTCGTCGTCACCGTACGCAGCGCCCGACGATTGCCCATCGAGCTGCAGGCCGCTGAGCCGGAACTTGCCGCCACCCAGAGCGTTGACCTTGGTAATGAATGGCCGCAAGAACGGATTGGGCGCGTCCTCCGAGGTGTAAACCCAAAGCTGCGAGGAGCTATCGGAAAAAAGCAGCTGGCCTGTGGGAAGAATTAGCATACGCGTGGGATAGGAAGGTTCAAATGGGAGGTTGGGATCAGGCAGGGCCGAAGTGATCTGGTGAATCGAATTCATCAGCGGATCGAACTCAAACAGCTCGGTGGGAAGGCTGAAGGTGCCTCCCCAACTGATCGCATCAGCGCTGGTCGTTGCTGACGCCGGACTGCTGATGGTCACCTGTGAGGCAGAGTCCACACTCAGAATAAAGGATCCGGGCGTGATTCCTGAGCCGTTCACACTCCAGAAAACTTGCAAGATCGCCGTGGAGGGAATGCCGGTAATTACCTGTGAGTCCGCGGTGATGTTTCCCGAAGATGTGAATTGAGAGGCGCCCGCGTCGGCCGCAAAGATGACATGGCCGTTGGGCAGGATGGCCCCCGGGGCGTCGTCGGCGCCAAACGGGGATGCGATCCCGTTCAGCGTGCCGCTGATGTCCGGTCCGGCTGTCCAAGCATTCCCAATAGGATTGTAGAGTGCGGTATGCTGCGTGGCGCCAATATCGAAAACCCGCCCGTCTTGTAGGCGGAGTGACGGGCCAAGTTCGAAGCCTAGATTCGGGCTGCTTAACTGCGGAATGGTTCCCTGGGCTGTGCCATCCGAGGGGCTGATGCTGCGCCATTTCCCGGTCCTGAGATCGTACTTCTCCGCGTAGCTCCCGTTTGTGGCAATGCTCTGGAACAGGTCGTAGGCGAGGATCGTGCCCTCGCTGGTCCTCGTCCAGCCTTCTTCATCGCTTGAGTCCTCCGCGTACACCTTCGTTCCTGAGGGACGCCAGGCGTTCGAGGCAACGTCGTATATGTAAGTGTTACCGTTGACCAGGTCACCCACAAGGATTTTTTGTTTCGACAGGAGCGTAGAGGGGTCATCTCCCAGGCACCCGGTAAGTTGATAGTACTCATTGAACGTAACGACGTTGGCGGTAAGCGTCTGCGATGCGGGTGAGGAGATTGTGATCTGCGTGGGCGAATCCACGCTCACGATTGTCGCCGGGAATGGAATCCCGTTGCCGAAAACTTGCTCACCCACAGTGAGCCCGGTTGTGTACGGATAAACGCCTGTTATCTGGGCGCTTCCACTCGTTGTGTTGCCGGAAACATAATAGAGGAAGGGGCAGTTAGGCTGATTCGGGTACGGCGTAATCAGTGACCACGCGTTGGTAAGTGGGTCATAGATCTCCCCCGTGTTCGACCAGTTCGGCAGCAGGCCAGGTCCGCTGTATTCTCCCCCAGCGACAAACAGCCTGCCGTCGGTCAAGATCTGGGAGGCGAAATAGAGCCGGGCGACGGGTTCCGGTGCCAGCGTGCTCCAGGTACCTTCGATGTAGCTACCCTTGGCATCCGGAGTCAACTTCATCCAGCTCTGGCCGTCATATGACTGTACGAGGATTGATCCGTCCGTGGACTGAATCATGATTTGAACGCCGCTGTTGCCGGAGGGTGATTGGTTTGTCAGCGGCGTCCAGGGAGAGACTGCATTGCTTGTCGAACTTGCGCGATTAACGGCGGCGCGTGATTGGAAATGAGTCGAGGCGGGCGTGGGCGCGTGTTGGGGTATATCGAAGGGGTGTGGGACAGGTTTAATTCGATCCTGGGCAGACACGAACTGGGGCCAGGAGATCACGATCAGTACCAGAACTGCAAACGATGCCAAGCCTCTTGTCATCTGCGATTTCATGTCAGCTCTCCTTCTCAAACTCGGATCGAGAAACCCGCGTTGTCGAGGAATCCTAAGCGGGGAACTTCGCGCATCGTCACAAAACTCCAATGCAACGGCGCGACCTCGATTGCACAGAAAACCAGATTCTGAATTACTGCTGGGACCCAGGTGATGGCAGGCACGATATGTTAGAACCTTGCCAGAGTCAACGGCCAGCGCCGAGGTTCGAACGGGGAGGGAGGGCGAGACTGACGTCAGAACCAACGTATGATCAAGGGACCAGTCCGTGATCCAAGTTCCGAATTTGCGAAGTCACGTTAGGTTCGAAAAAACCTGAATTGGCGATGGCCAAAATTCTGGCGTGTTGTCGATAACTCGGAAGCAATGGCCTAGGTCCCGATAAACGCATTTACCGAAGAAATCAAGTCGGATGTGTCATGAAGATTGAAAGCTCCGCCTGCGTGCGCAGTCGCGTGCTGCGCGCTCGCGATATCCAGCTCGAACGGTATCGCCCCCCAAAAAAAACATCTACGCCAATTCGCAAATGCCGCCTAAGCTCATCCGCAAACATTGCGCCATCACCGCCGAAGGCGAAAAAATCCCGGAGACCGCCATCCAGCGCCTCGGCCTTTCCGCCCGCGCTCACGATCGCATCCTGAAAGTTTCGCGCACCATCGCCGACCTCGAGGGCGCCCCGTCCCTCGCGCCCAAACACCCGAGCGAAGCCATCCAATACCGCACCCTCGACCGCACCTACTGGGCGTAATGGTTTCAATATCCCGCAGGACTGGGTGGTCGTTTCGCACGGATTCGTGGATCGCACCGCACTCTGCGTGCGAGTGATTTGGCTAACTAGGATTTTTTGTGGCTCTCCGGTACTTCTCGCAGACATGCGACGCAAACGCCTTGTCGCGCTGCTGCTTGTAATGCGTCTTCATCTCATCAATTGATTCGCCGGCGGGCGGTCCCGAAGGGTTGAACATCCATGCGCATTCGCTGCACGCCCAGCCCTGAAAGTTCTGACTTGCCACCTGTACCAGTTTGCGACGCCTCGCCTCCATGGGCCCCCTCGGGAAATAGCGTGGTTATGCTTCGGCCGAATTCACCCTGCATTGAATACACATCAAAACTAGCCTGAACGTTCGAGGCCCGAACATTAACGATAGAAGGAGGCTACTGTCTGTGGGGTATCCGACACTGAGGCGAACCGCTATCGCAATCCGAGGTCGTCCTCGAACTGTCGAATCACGTCGTAACACTCACAAGCGGATTTTTCGAGTTTCCTGCGGTTCACAATTTTCACTGCGCTTCGCACGTAGGCTATGATTCCTTTTTTTTGCAGTACGGACGCCGCCAGGCTCACGGTGGACCTGTCGGTACCCATCATCGTCGCGATGAAATCGTGGGTGATCGGAAGCACTCCGGAATCCACTCGATCCTGTGTCATCAGCAGCCACCGGGAGAGACGCTGCTGTATATCGTGCAGCCGATTGCACGCCGCAGTCTGTGCCACTTGCATTCCTTGCAGCCCCGTATGCCTGTTCAACATCACCTGCAGCTGCGGCGCCGACCGCAGAATGCGCTGCAGCGCATTCCCCAGTATTCGCGAGCCTTCGCCGGCGATTTGGATTATTTCGCGCACGGAACTTCTGCTCAAGCCGGCTGCCAATCCTGCTCCCACGTAGCCCTCGTTGCCTACTACGCCCACTTCCACGGTTCGGCCGTCTTTGGTCACCACCACTTGAGAAACCATTCCGCGATTCGGGAAATAAACAAACTCGATATTTCGCGTCGGCTCGTAAAGGCTCAGATGACCCGGCAAGTCGACATTCGTCAAGTCCGGACGCATCAGTTCGTATTCATTGTCAGGCATGGCCAACAGTACCTTGTTCCTGACCGGTTTTCCGTCGACGTTGGTCCGCTGGTCCGTCGATGCCACTCGAAAGTTTTTCCCGCTCATAGCCACCCTGAAAGGCGCCGAGGCGCCATGCGCTCGCGACGCGAAAACTCACAGCCTCTGAGTTCCGCATCAATTCAACCAGAGGAGGGGATAAACAGTCTGTCCGAAACGGGACATCTCTCGGTTTCAATCTGGAGCAAGTCGCGCGGCGGAACGATGCGCGCTGGCCGGGGCTTCGGTGCCGTGAGCGCGGCTGAGGGCGCATGAATTTTGAGCCGGAATGAAATCTGTACTAAACTCCGTCGGCGCGCCGCGCCACCGCCCTATGACAGCTGCCATCGTTCCCGAACCTCGTTGGCCCGCTTTTGTCGCGATGCTCGCGGCTGGCGGCGTTTATCTGGCGCTGCCAGAGCGACTCTCGCTGGGACCCGGTTGGGGGTTGCTCGCGATAATCCTGGTCTTGATGGTCCCCATCGCGGTTTCGAACCGTCGTGGCGATTTCCACATCACCAGGCCTCTCGTCGTCATCGCCAACGGCGCCATCACCGTGGGCATGATTGCTTCGCTGGCTCTGCTGATCGAAGGTATCCCCCAGCATCGCGACTCCCCGATGGCCCTGTTGCGTGGAGCGCTGGCGCTCTGGTTCACCAACGTGGTAGTTTTCGCGCTGTGGTATTGGAAGCTGGATGCCGGCGGCCCTTCACGGCGCGACGCGCGCAGCGGGAGCCTAAAAAGCTCCTTTCTTTTTCCGCAGATGTTGAACGAGGAAGGCCGAGATCCCAACTGGTCGCCGCAATTCATGGACTACCTGTTCCTGGCGTTTAATACCAGCACGGCATTTTCTCCGACGGACACGGCCGTTCTTTCGCGTTGGGCCAAAGCAGGGACGATGTTGCAGTCGTTGATATCGCTCGCGATTGTGGTGCTGCTCGCCGCGCGTGCCGTGAATATTTTCTGAGTTTCTCGTCTCACCTGCAAGCGCCCTGGAGGATTGCGATGCTCGCTTCCAGCAGAATTGTTGGCATTGTTCCCACGCTGGATTCCACGCGAGCGCGAGAATTCTACGCAGGCAAACTTGGTTTTCAATTTGTCAGTGAAGATCCCTTCGCGCTGGTGGTCCGCGCCGGCGACACCAAGATCCGCGTCTCCAAAGTTCCCAAGAACTTCGCGCCCGTCGCGTTCGCCATTCTCGGCTGGGAAGTGCAGGATATCGAAGCAGTCGTCGCCTGGCTCAAGGGCCGCGGCGTGACTTGCGAGAAATACCCGTTCGTGCAGGATCAGGAACTCGGCATCTGGACAGCACCCAACGGCGACAAGGTTGCCTGGTTCAAAGATCCCGATGGCAACCTCCTTTCAGTCGCCCAGCATGTCTGAATCGCGCCACAGCGCGATGCGCCCTCAGATTCGGCAGTGCCGTATCGAAGGGTACCGGCCGCCTGCTTTCTAGGCGGGCGTCGTTGCCTTTGAATTCGCAGCGCCGGCGTCCCGCCGGCTCTTCGTAGTTGACGTTGTAGCGGCCGGTCCCGCAAGACGGGACCGGGCAGCCGTCGCGGTCGGTGTCTAGCCGCTGCGGAGCCTATTCCGCGTTTTCGTCCGCAACACGCAAGGAGGCGCCATGACAAAATCGTTGATCCTCGGAACCATCCTCGGCGGCTTGATGGCCTTCGTGTGGAGCTCGGTTTCGTGGGAACTCATCGGCTGGCACGAGAAGACCATGCTCGGATTCCAGAATGAAGACGACGTCGCGGCGGTGATCTCCTCGCACGCAACCCAGGATGGCACCTACATTTTGCCGAGCGTGCCGCCCGCCGCAGGAATGACGCCAGAACAAAAGAAAAGCGCACTCGCCGCCGTGATGCAGAAGATGCAGACCGGTCCCATCATGGTCGCAGCAGTGCGCCGCGGCGGATTCGGTTCATACAGCCGCGGCCTGATCGTTCAACTGTTGAGCCTGATGGCCTCCGCATTCCTGCTCACGTGGCTGTTGCTGCAAACCACGGGCCTGACCTACGCGCGCCGTGTAGCGTTTCTCGCAATTGTGGGCCTCGCCGCCAGCGTCATCGTTGATCTTCCCAATTGGAACTGGTGGGGTTTCTCCGCCGCCTATACCGCCGTAAACCTGGCGGATTCCACACTCACCTGGCTAGTCGCAGGCCTCGTCATCGCGAAGGTAGCGAAGCCGGCGACGAATTAGACTGTACGTCCCGTCCAACCGTATTTCGCGTCGCACACATCTAACCTTTCGCAGCCAGTGCGCTTGCTGTTTGCGAACTGCGCAGCGCCCGTCGCGATCCATACCGAGACTTCATTGACTTGCACTCCGGCGCTGTGATAACCATACTCGCGTTCTTTTAAAGGACTATCCCCGACTTCGGATGGCGGCCAAAACCCAGCGGATCGAAGTCATGCTCGAGACGCTTCTCGAGAGCGTGGACCTTGCGGAAAGCATTTCCATGCGCGTGGCCGAAGCCGCCGGCTTCCCCGAGGAAGAAGTCCACAAGATCGGCATGGCCGTCCGCGAAGGCGTGATCAACGCTTACAATTACGGTAACCAGCAGGATCGCCAGAAGAAGATCATGATGACCGTTGAGCTCCAGCCGGACAACATGATCGTTCGCGTGCTCGACCAGGGCAAAGGCTTCGAGCTGACCGAAATACCCGATCCGCTCGCGGAAGAAAACTTGCTGCGCACTTCCGGCCGCGGCCTCTTCCTGATGCGCGCTTTCATGGATGATTTCAGAGTCGAACGCGGGCCCGAGGGCGGCGCCCACTTGATAATGGTCAAGAAGCTGCCCCAGCCAGTTTCTGATAACGGCAAGCACAAACCAGAGTAGAATCACTACACGAGGATCCCGTGCCTCTCCAAGGAACACGCCGCACGTTGGGCGACGTAACGATTGTTGATTTCAGCGGCAAGATTACCCTGGGCGAGGGCAGCGCCATGCTGCGCAATACCGTGCGCGAACTGGTCAACTCCGGCAGCAAGAAAATTCTGCTCAGCCTCTACGACGTGGATTACATAGATAGCTCCGGCATTGGCGAGCTCGTCAGCGCCTACACCACCGTGAAAAACGCCAGCGGCGAACTGAAGCTCCTGCATCTCACCAAACGCGTTCACGACATCCTGCAGATCACCCGCCTCTTCACCGTCTTCGACGTCCAGTCCGATGAAAACAACGCGATCCGCAGCTTCAAATAATCTCGCCACACCACCGAGCCCCTTTTGGAGTGCCGCGGCTTGCCGCCGCTTTCGTCGAACCTAAATGCCCGGCAGCAAAACGATCCAGGCGAGGCTTGCCTCGCCGGCTTTTTCTGTTGCACTCACTTTTGAATTTGTAACGGCCGCCTGCTGCTGGGGCGGGCGCCTTTGATTTTGTGGTCGAGTTTTCGATGAGCGCCGACTGGCAGGAAGCACTCAATCCGCGCCGTTATAGTAGGGTGCTGATCTAAATATGAAAAGGGATAAGCCTTTGTCGTTGGTCGACGTTGGACTCGGTTCTAGCGTACCGAAGAGAATCTTTCGTGGCGCTTGGGTTTTAGCTGCGAATAGCTGCGTCGCTTGGGCAATGTTTACCAGGCTGCGAAGCGTAGGCTTCCACGCATTGAATTTCCAGTTGTGCTTCGAGTTTGTTTTTGAAGTAATTCTTCCGATTATCGGTATCGTGCTTGAGCTCGTGAATTGGAAATTTGCTAGATGGGTTAACGTTGGCTGCTTCATTGCCGCAGGATGTTTCTGGTTAACGGCGGCGGTCTGGTGCCGCTCAGACCCATTTTTCGGTGTTCTGCTCATTATTGCGTTGGGACTGCTGACGGTCGGTGCGCTAAGCGAAGCTATCTACAGAGCGACCAGAAGCGAGAGTGCCGACACGGTGTAAGTCCCGATAATCCAAAATCGCAGACTGACCCACTACCTTCGCCTCCGATTGCCGCATGGCTTCCCGGCCTTTATGCTAATATTTGGGTTTACGATTTCGCTCGGGGTGCACACTTGGCGCAGCATATTTCCCGCAAGGAACTGAAAAAGGATGAAGTTCGCGACACACTGGCGCACGGCGCCGACGCCGTCCTGTCGCACAAGCAATTGACCGCCTATATTTTGCTGGCCGCGGTGCTGGTAGCTATGGGCATTTTTGGCTGGCAGACCTACAGCGAGCGCCAGACCGTGAAGGCTACCGCAGTTTATGACGACGCGATGAAATCGTTCCAGGCGCGCATTCGCACCGCGGGCGAACCTGCCCAGCCGGGCGAAACCACTTATATTGACGAAAAGAATAAATATTCCGATGCCGCGCAGAAATTCGCCGCCGTCAACGCAAAATTCGGCCACACCCGTCCCGGCCAACTCGCCGCTTACTACGCTGCCTTGAGCGATGAAAAGCTCGGCAAAAACGATGAGGCGAAAAAGTGGCTGCAGGGCCTATCGGAAAGCGGCGTCGAGGATTTCGCCGCCATGGCGCGCTTCGAGCTCGCGCAACTGAATGACCGCATGGGCCAGGGCGATGAAGCCGTCAAGCTCTATCAGCAATTGATCGCCAAGCCCGTCGTGCTGGTCCCCAAGCCGGTGGTGATGCTGGCGCTCGCCGAACACTACGGCGCGAAAAATCCCGCGGAAGCCTCCAAGCTCTACACCCAGATCAAGTCCGACTATCCCGATACCCCCATCGCCGACCAAGCCACTCAGGAATTGAATCTCCTGCCCGGCAAATCCTGATCCTGGCTCGCTTTAGCTTTTGGATTTTTCTTCACCCGTGATGGTGATTTCGCGGGCGCCACCAGGTCGTAGCTGCCTTTCACCAGCTCGCGAATTTCGATCCAGTCGAGCGGCGCGGCATACAAGCGCAGCGTAACCCATCCGTGCTTTCCGATATAAGGCGTGCGAAAAAATCGCGGATCGTCCAGAAAGACGCCCTGCAGCAGCGTGCCCACTTTCAGGCAAATTCCCAGCTCGCCTTTATATTCCTCCAGCACCGCGAACATTTTCTTTGCGACGCGAAACGTCGGGTGCCCAAAACTGATTCCCGCGGTGGCCGCCGGCAGCCGCAGGCAGATTTTTCGCGGCCTCGTCAGGATCGCAGCTTCCGCAACCATCCGGGCATGATAGCAATTTCCTTCTGCAAAGGGAGCGCGCCTCACCGCCCCTTCCAATCCCCGCTGATTATTTCCACGATAGCGGCTAGAATGACCTGAAAGCATGCTCGCACCTTACGCCATGGACGTGCGCCGCACCCGCGGGCGGCGCTTTCCGGAACCGCCACATCCCTATCGCAACGATTACGCGCGTGACCGCGACCGCGTAATCCACTCCCGCGCCTTCCGCCGTCTCGAAGCCAAAACGCAAGTCTTCACCACGCGCTACTCCGATCACTTCCGCAATCGCCTCACCCACACTCTCGAAGTCGCGCAAGTGGCGCGCACCGTCGCCGGCGCTCTGCATTTAAATACCGATCTCGCCGAATCGCTGGCGCTCGTCCACGACATCGGCCATCCGCCCTTCGGCCACGCCGGCGAAAAGCAGCTCGATCTGCGCATGCGCGCATTCGGCGAGCGCTTTAACCACAATCTTCACGCGCTCTATATCGTCGAACAATTCGAGCAGAGCTATCTGGATTTCACCGGCCTCAATCTCAGCTTCGAAGTCCGCGAAGGCATCATCAAACATTCGCGCGATTATTCTCCGGCCGAATTTCCGCAGCTCGCCGAATATCTGCTCGACGAGCGCCCCCCGCTCGAATCCCAGCTCATTGATTTCGTGGACGAGATCGCCTACAACACCGCCGACCTCGACGACGGTTTCGAAGCTCATCTGATTGATCTCGATCAGCTGCGCGCCGAAGTTCCCATCTTCCATTCAGCCTGTGAGGACGTAGATCGCCGCTATCGCGAGGCCAAACCGAAGCTGAAATTCAACGAAGCGCTGAAACGCGTTCTCGATCTCCTAGCGACGGACCTGATCGAAACCACGCAAACCCGCACCGCAGTTTCCGGCGTGCAGACGGTCGAAGACATTCGCCGCCAGCCCCAGCGCCTCGCCGGTTTCTCTCCAGAAATGGCCAAGCTGAACGGCGACTTGAAGCGCTTCCTCTTCGCCCAGCTCTATTCGCAACCGTCCATCGTCGAGGACCGCGACCGCTCGGTAGCCGCGCTCGACGCGCTTTTCTCATTTTTCCTTGCTGATCCCAAGCGCATGCCGCTCCAATACTCCGAACTAGCCCTGCAGCAGCCGCCCCACCGCGTCATTTGCGGATACATCGCCGGCATGACCGATCATTTCCTCCTGCGCCAGTGCCAAGAACTTCTAGGCATCTCCGCCACTCCCACGATCTGATTCGCGCCTCGCGCTTCGAAGCGCCGATCCCTGGGGAACGCCAATCTCCTGATCGGCGATCCGCGCCACCGTTGCTCAATGCTTCCAGGTTTCTATGCCGATTCCAGGGGTCGCACCCGCTTTTCTCCAGATTCTCAGAGCGTTCTCCCTGCTGCGTCGTCGATTCCTTCGATTTTTAGCCGCTCCTTCCAGCGTAAAATAGTCATTGTCCGTTTAGTGTCAGTCAAACTATCTCCGCAGCCGGCTTCCTTGACAACGCAGTCACTGGACTTATAATTGAAATTGCTCTATAACCACGGGGAAAGCCAATGTTTCTGGATGTAAACGAACTCGCGCTGCGCAAGATCCGCATCCGGAAGAGCTACACCCCCGGCACGCTCGATTTCCATTCCGGTGAATTCCACCAGGTCGAGCCGCTGGAAATTCGCGCCACCGCCGAGCTGGTCGAGGGTCAAATCCGCATCTACGGGAACCTGCACACCCGCGTAGAGCTGATCTGCGCCCGCTGCCTGGATACCGTCGTCGAGGAAATCAGCCGCGATTTCGATCTCTTCTACCGCCCCATGACGTCCATGGCCGTGGACGAGGAATTTCACCTGAATTTGGATGACACCGAGGTCGCCTTCTTCGAAGGTGACGGCCTGTTCCTGGCCGACATTCTGGCCGAGCAGGTTAATCTGGCGCTTCCCATGAAGGTCATCTGCCGCAGCGATTGCCGCGGCCTCTGCCCGCATTGCGGCGCCAATCTGAATAACGAAGAATGCCGCTGCGAAAAGCATGCCTCTGACCCCCGGCTCGCCCCGCTGGCCCGTCTGAAGCAGGACTGGTTCAAAAAGCAATAAGACGCTACAATATCTTTTCCATTTCGGCCGCTCTTGTAGCGGCCTGTCAATTGAGGAGCTGGAATGCCTAATCCAAAACGCCGTCACTCGCATGCGCGCAAGAACAAGCGGCGTGCCCACGACTTTCTTACTCCCTTGTCCTTGGCCGAATGTCCCAACTGCCACGAGAAAAAGTTGCCCCACAATGCCTGTCCTCATTGCGGCTTCTACAAGGGTCGGGAAGTGATTGACACCGCAGCCAAGACGGCCTAAGTTTTCATCGCCTACCTTTCCAGTTTGCTGCTCTCTGGGTGCCCTTGGGTGTATAGATGACCACCATCGCCGTTGACGCTATGGGAGGCGACCATGCCCCACGCGCCGAAGTCGAAGGCGCGATTCTGGCCGCCCGTGAGCTAGGCGTCCGCATACTTTTGGTGGGCATCGAAGCCACGGTCCGGCAGGAGCTCGGCCGGCACGGCCATCGCGGTCTCCCCATCGAGATCGTCAACGCCACCGACGTGATCACCATGAGCGATTCGCCTTCGCAGGCGTTTCGCCGCAAGAAGGAAAGCTCGGTGCACGTTGCCGCGCGCTTGGTGCGCGACGGCAAAGCCGAAGCGCTGGTGAGCGCCGGCAATACCGGCGCGGTCATGACCGTCGCCCGCTTTGTGCTCGGCACGCTCGCTGCTGTGGATCGTCCCGCGCTCGCCGCCGCCTTCCCCAACATGAAGGAGAAAGTCACGGTCATCTTGGACGTCGGCGCGAACGTTGATTCCAAGGCCGAGCAGATCGAGCAATTCGCGGTGATGGGCGAAATCTATTACCGCACCATTTGGGGCACGAAGCGTCCGCGCGTGGCGCTGCTTTCCATCGGCGAAGAGGAGATGAAGGGTAACGAGCTGACGCGCGAAGCCGCGGCGCGCCTGAAGCAGCTTTCGCTCAACTTCGTCGGCAACGTCGAGGGCCGCGATGTCTTCCGCGGCGACGTGGATGTGATCGTCTGCGACGGTTTCATCGGCAATATCGCGCTGAAAATTAGCGAAGGGCTCGTCGAGCACATCGGCGCTATGTTGAAAAAAGCCATCAAGAGCAGTCTCAAATCGCAAGTCGGCTACGTCCTCTCGAAAGATGCGTTCGACAGCTTTCGCAAACGCACCGACTCCTCCGAGTACGGCGGCGCGCCGCTTCTCGGCGTCCGCGGCATCACCATCATCGGGCACGGCCGCTCCAATCCCCTTGCGGTCAAGAATGCCATTCGCGTCGCCAGCGAGCTCTGCCGCTCGCGCTTCAACGAAAAAATTGAACAGGAGCTTTCCGCTGCCGCGCTTGCTGCGCGCGGCTGATCTGCGCGGAACCGCCAATCCCTCATGAGCAAACTCGCATTTCTTTTTCCCGGCCAGGCCTCGCAGTATTGCGGCATGGGCCGCGACCTCGCCGCAAATTTTCCGGAGTCAAAAGCCGTTTTCGATGCAGCAGATTCCGCGCTGGGATTTTCCATCTCGCAAACCTGCTTTGAAGGTTCCGAAGAAGCGCTGAAGCTCACCGAAAACACGCAGCCGGCCATCCTCACGGTTTCCACCGCGGCCTATCGCGCGCTGGAAAAGCAGGGAATCATTCCCGATTTCGTCGCGGGCCACAGCCTCGGTGAATACTCGGCGCTGGTGGCCGCCGGCGGACTGGATTTTTCTGCAGCGGTGAAATTGGTGCGCGGACGCGGAAAGTATATGCAGGAAGCCGTGCCTGCCGGGCAAGGCGCGATGGCCGCGATCCTCGGCCTTTCGCCCACCGAAGTTGCCGACATCTGCAAAAAAGCCGCCGAGATTGAAATCGTCTCACCCGCCAATCTGAATTCGCCGGAACAAACCGTCATTTCCGGTTCGGCCGCGGCCGTAAAGCGCGCCGTGGAAATCGCTTCGCAGAGCGGCGCCAAGCGCGCCGTCATCCTGCCGGTTTCCGCGCCCTTCCATTGCGCCTTGATGCTGCCCGCGCAGCAGCGCCTCGAGGCCGACCTGCGCAAAACGCAATTCAGCGCGCTGAAAATTCCGCTGATCTCGAACGTGGACGCCGAAGCCATCACCTCCGGCGAAGAAGCCCGCGACGCGCTTATCCGCCAGGTCACCGCCCCTGTCCGGTGGCTCGATTCCGTGCGCGAGATGATCGAATCCGGCGTCACCGTCTTCGTCGAAGTAGGCCCCGGCAAAGTCCTAACCGGCCTCCTCCGCCAAATCGATCGCTCCGTCCGGGTCTTCAACGTAGAAGACTCCGCCTCTCTAAACTCCACAATGGAAAAACTAGCCCAAGCCCGCGCCGAAGTCCGCGAACCATAAAATCATCATCAACACCTCGCATTCGTGGCACAGCCACACTCTTGGCTGTGCGCTTGCTTCTGTTGTGGCCGTCGCCTGGGAACGCCAATCTCCCGATGGGCGGTTTTTGCCGTTGCCGTTGAATCTGTGAATCGCGCCGCAGCGCGATCCATCCTGAGATCCCGCAGTGCGGGATCGAAGGGTAGACGCCGGTTCAGGTTCATCGAACCGGGCATGCCGTCGCCCCTGACGTTGGTATTGAATTCGGAGGGGCACGGCATGCCGTGCCCGCGATGACCCACCCACGCTCGCGAATCCTCGGGCGCTGCTTGCTGCGCCCCAGCTTGCCCAGTTGTCATCCGCTCGGCTTTGATTTTGACTTTGATTCGGCCGCCTGGTTTTCAGGCGGGCGCCTTTGACTTTCTCTGCAGTGCATCCAGTTGCCTTACCCAATCCTCATAAGGTAGTTTCAATCCCTATGTTCTCACTCCAAAACAAAGTCGCTCTAATCACCGGCGCATCGCAAGGCATCGGCCGCTCCACCGCACTGGCGCTCTCAACCGCTGGCGCAAAAGTAGCCGTCGCCGCGCGCAACGCCGAAAAACTCGCAACTCTGGTAACCGAAATCGAATCCGCAGGCGGCACCGCGCTAGCAGTCCCGATGGACGTGGCCGACCCCGCGCAGGTAAAAACCGCCTTCCAGCAACTCCTCGCGATATTCGGCAAACTAGACATCCTCGTGAACAACGCCGCCATCACCCGCGACACGCTCGCCCTACGCATGAAGCTCGAAGACTGGGACGCCGTCCTGCGCACCAACCTCACCGGCGCGCATCTCTTTATTCAACAACCTCTAGGCGCCATGCTCAAACAGCGCTCCGGTCGCATCATCAATATCAGCTCGGTGGTCGCGCAAACCGGCAACGCCGGCCAGGCCAATTATGTCGCCTCCAAAGCCGGCCTCATCGGCCTCACCCGCGCCATCGCCGTCGAAGTCGCCTCGCGCAACATCACCGTAAACGCAGTCGCGCCCGGCTTCATTGACACGCCCATGACCGCCCCGCTCTCGCAGGAACTCAAAGACAAAATGAAATCCATGATCCCGCTAGGCCGCTTCGGCTCCGATGCCGACGTAGCCGCCGCGATTGTCTTCCTTGCGAGCGACGAGGCCTCCTACATCACCGGCCAGGTCCTCGACGTCAACGGCGGCCTCTACATGGGCTAATGCAGTTTTTGTCCCGCAGCGTTGACACTTTGGGAAAGAAGCTTCAAGCCGGATCACAAACAACTAACGGGGAAGGGCGGAGCTTCAGCCCCCGGCAGCCTCGCGGTCTCGATGGTGGTTGAATACTTTCGCGATGATTTGAAAGCAGCACCGCGTCGCGCATCCAAACGGCACTACTGTAATCCGCCACAGGCGCTGCCCAGTCGTAGGCTGATATTCCTGCTTCCAATTCGCTTCGGTATCACGCACCAGATCTTGCTTGCCGAGTGGCTTGCAACGAGCACTCAACGCCGCACGAATTTCGCCCAGCGAAGGCCCTGGCACCCCGAAACTCAGCCCATCGAAAACCGCAACGGTGCGGGTGGCAGGCGACCCCGCGCTGATCCACTGCTGCGGCGTGCAAACGTTGGGCGCGTGCGAGGTCCCCGGCAAAAGCCCCGCAAAATATCCTTTCGTTTCGGGACTCGTGGACGGCGTCAAATTCGTCAGGCAGAAAAAGAACGAAGGATTATTGCCAATAACGATCCCACCGTTGCCCGCAGCTTCTCGCGCCACTTGATCCCAAGGCTCAGTCCAATGCGGCGCAGCATAAGGTTTGCGCGAGAGAATGCCATACCAGCCAATCGCGCCCACCAAAATCGGCGATCCCGCCAGCTATCGTCGCGCGGATGGCAGCGCCATCGTCCCGAGCGTAGTTCCGATGGGAAGGATCAGCCACGGGCTGATCATCAGCGTCCGCCGCGGCGTCACAATCTCCAGAAACGTCATCACCGCGAGCAGCGCCGCGAAGTACACAAAAAAACGACGAGCCTCCGGCTTCGCGTAAACGAGTACCAGCAGCAACACGCAAGCAATCGCCAAACCCGCCGCAACCCCCAGGACCCAAAACCACGGCGCCACCGATTCGCTCACAAACAAACAGTAGAGATTATAGATACCCGTCGCAACCGGCGAACTCGCACGGCCAGCTACCGTTCCGGTGTGCAACTGCGTAACGAGCGCCCGCATGACCGGAATAGACGCCACCATCAAAAATATCCCCGTCGCCAGCAACAGCAGCCATGTCCGCCGCTCCCGCCCAGATCGCAACAAAAGATCCAGTCCCAAAAATCCCAGCACAGCCCACCCAAAATAATCCGTATCGACCAGCGCCAACGCGCAAAGCACTACCGGCATCCAAGTTCTTGACGACGGGCGTTCGATATATTTCAAATAAACGAGGGTTAGCAAGGATACCAGCAAGAACGTGACGGAATACCAGCCGGCCAATCGCCCAAGCTGAAACCCGTATGGCCACAGCAGTAGCAGGATCAACGTGTAGTTTCTGGCGCGCTCCCCGGCCATCCGGTGCGCCGCTTGCACCAGGAACCATGCACCCAGCAGATAAAAAACAACCGACCGGAGCCGCAGCAAATGGATATTCCCGTTGGTAAGCCAAAGCCATCCATGCAGGATCAAATCAGATAGCGGAGGATGCTCGTGTTGGCCGCCGCCGCTAAGAAACAGCTTCATCCTGGCGAACGCAGGTCTCGCCGCTACATCAATAATGGCGATTTCGTCATCCACCGGCGTGAACCATGGGTTGCTGGCCATCAGAATCGCGCCGAATGCCACGAGCACGATGGCTATCCAGGTTTCACTTGCGAAGCGCCGCAGCAAACAGGGCCTGCGCGGAGTTATTGCAGTGTGATTTGGCTCAGAAATCAAGTCGATGCGGATGCTACCCGGGGAAAAAGATTTGGGTCAAGACCGGGAGTTACTGCTCAATTCTTGTCCGCTCGTACTATCGCGAGATTCGAGGGGCAACTGGTATCATCTTTGTGGAACTATCGCCAATCTTTTGTTGAAGAAAAAGGGAAGGCCGTAAAAATAATCGTGAATTCGAAGAAAACAAACTCGCACAGCGAATCCGCCGGCTGCAACTTCCGCAGCTCCGTGTTTCGCGCGCGGCCGTTAGCGTTCCTCGGCCTAAGTCTCCTGCTTTGCGCCTTCCCCTCCATGGCTCAATCACCGCAAACTCCTCCCGCCCCGGCGTCGGGAAGCGGTCTGCCGGATGCGCCCACCGTCAAGCCGCAGCAACCCGATCAAGAATTGCCCGGAAACATCAGCGGCACAATCGTTGACCCGTCCGGCGCCACCGTCGCCGGAGCCCGCATAGTTCTCTCGCGCGACGACAATTCCCCAAAACAAGAAGTGCTGTCCGGCGACGATGGCCAATTCTCCTTTGCCAACGTTGCTCCCGGCCCCTTCCAGATCACCGTTACCTCGGAACTGTTCACCACCCAGAAAACTCCGGGCGTCCTGCATCCCGGCGAGATTCTTGTTCTTCCGCAAATCGTCTTCGCTCTCGCCACCGAGATCACCCAGGTTCAAGTCGTCGTCCCGCGCTTCGAAATTGCCGAAGAAGAATTAAAAGTCGAGGAAAAACAGCGCGTCTTCGGCGTCATCCCCAATTTCTATGTTAGCTACATTCCTAACGCCGCGCCTCTCGCCTCCAAACAAAAATTCGAGCTGGCCTGGCGCAGTACCATCGATCCAGTCAACTTTGTCATCACCGGAGTCGTCGCGGGAGTTCAGCAGACTACCAACACTCCCAGCGGATACGGCCAGGGCGCGCAAGGCTACGCCAAGCGCTACGGCGCGTCTTACGCCGACTTAGTGACCGGCACGTTCCTCGGCGGCGCAATACTGCCATCGCTTCTGAAACAAGATCCCCGTTATTTCTACAAAGGAACCGGCAGCGTCCGTTCGCGCGTGCTTTACGCGCTGGCCAATTCGGTAATCTGCAAGGGCGACAACGGACACTGGCAGCCAAATTACTCCAGCATCCTTGGCAGCCTCGCCGCCGGCGGCATCTCCAACCTCTACTATCCCCCGCAGAATCGCGATGGCGCCACCTTAACCGTCGAAAACACTCTGATCGGCATCGGCGAAACCGCCGCCACGAATCTCTTGCAGGAATTCGTAATCCGCAAGCTCACCCCCAACGCCCCTCACCCACAAACAACCTCGCCCTAGCGCGCGATCTGAAATCCGCTGGCCGGCCCGTCTGAAACGTATTTCCCGCGAGCATTTGATTTGCTCTAGGACCATCCGCGGTCATTACTACCGCGTGTCAAAGGTTGACCCAGCATTAAGCCCCGCATAGAATGGCAAGGTTGTGTTGAAGGCGCTACCCCAGCCTGTCGTGGGACCGGGGATTTCCAGACAGCCGATACCGGAGGAACAATCAGAATGGCCAGCGTCGAAGAACGCGTGAAAACTATTATCGTCGAGCAGCTCGGTGTGGACGAGGGTGAAGTGACTCCCACCGCATCCTTTGTGGACGACTTGGGCGCCGATTCGCTCGATACCGTCGAGCTGGTAATGGCTTTTGAAGAAAATTTCGGCATTGAAATTCCAGATGAAGACGCCGAAAAAATCGCCACGGTTAAAGACGCCGTGGATTACATCGAGAAACACGCCAAGGGCAAGTAACGCGCTCGCCCGTCGTCCCATTCCGTACAGGAGAAGTTCCCTTTGAATCGCCGAGTTGTGGTTACGGGCGTTGGACTGGTTTGCGGCTGCGGCATTGGCACCGAGGAAGTCTGGCGCAATCTGCTGGCAGGCAAGAGCGGCATTCGCGCCATCACTCATTTTGACGCCACGGCATTCGATTGCCGCATCGCCGGTGAAGTCCGCGATTTCGACCCGCTCAATTGGATCGAGAAAAAAGAGCTGAAGAAAACCGGGCGCTTCATTCAACTCGCGCTCGCCGCCGCCGATTTCGCCATGAAAATGTCCGGCTTGCAAGTCACTCCAGAAATCGCGGATTCCACCGGCGTGTACATCGGCTCGGGTATCGGCGGTTTCGACGTCATCGAGCGCGAGCATTCCAAATTTCTCGCGGGCGGTCCGGGCAAGATCTCGCCATTCTTCATTCCCGCCACCATCGTGAATCTAGCCGCCGGACACGTCTCCATTCGCCACGGCGCGAAGGGCCCGAACTCCGCCACCGCCACGGCCTGCTCTGCTTCCGCGCACGCCATCGGCGACGCTTTCAAAATTATTCAGCGTGGCGCAGCCGACGTGATGATCACCGGCGGCACCGAAGCCGCGATCACGCCGATGAGCGTCGGCGGATTTGCGGCCATGCGCGCTCTCTCCACGCGCAACGACGATCCCGAACACGCCAGCCGTCCGTTCGACGCCGATCGTGACGGCTTCATCGTCGGCGAAGGTTCCGGTATGGTGATTCTAGAGACTCTGGAATACGCGCAGCGCCGCGGCGCAAAAATTCTCGCGGAAATTGTCGGATACGGAATGTCCGGAGACGCCTACCACATCACGCAGCCGGCCGAGCACGGCGACGGCGGCTACCGCGTCTCGCTCGCCGCCCTGAAGGACGGCAACATTTCACCCGACGACGTCAGCTACGTCAACGCGCACGGAACTTCCACGCCCATCGGCGATGCCATCGAAACCGAAGCGCTGAAACGCGTTTTCGGCGCACGCGCCAAAAAAGTTCCCATCAGCTCGACAAAATCCATGACCGGCCATTTGCTCGGCGGTGCCGGTGGCCTCGAGGCCGGGATCAGCGTGCTAGCTCTCCGCGACCAGATCATGCCGCCGACCGTGAATTACGAAAAGCCCGATCCCGAGTGCGACCTCGATTATATTCCCAATCACGCGCGCAAAGCCGAAGTCACCTACGCCCTGTCCAATTCCTTCGGCTTCGGCGGCACCAACGCCTCCCTGCTCTTCAAGCGCTGGGACGAATAACGGTTTTCGTAGCGCCGGCGTCCCGCCGGCTCTTCGCTTTTGGAGTCGTAGGGCACGGCATGACGTGCCCGCGTTCGCCGCGACGCGATCTGTTTTGGTAGTGGCGCGGCTTGCTCTGCCTAGGCCTCTGTGTTCCAGGCGCCACTAAAATCGCCTACCGTAGCAGCGGTGTTCCCTGGTCCCGGTTCCCATCGATCAAATAAGAAGTGCACCGCGCCTCATGCGTATACCCCATAAGCGCGTCCGAGCCGTCCAGCCGGAAGTACAGCACGACAAAACAACTATGGACCATGTTGCCCACGGGCGGCGTCCTGGTAAACACGATCGCCGTCGCCCCGTCGACGATCGCCATCGGCCCGTGATAGTTGAAGTATCCCGGCTCTGGCATGCCGTGCGCGATCAGGAACTTCTCGATGTCCGCGCGCGGCGTTCCCAACGGCAACTGCGCAGCAATATCGCGAACCAGCGCGTCGTCGGACTGTTGCACCGTCTCGTTCGTCCTCGCGGTGTCCCATTTCCACGCGCCGAATAGCAGCGCCCCTAATCCCACTGCGATCAGCGCCAAATAGCTGACGCCTTGTACCATTCCCGCACGGACCGTATTGTCCGACGCATAGCTCATGTCGCGCCCCTTTCCTGCCGGATATCATGCGTTCTCTCGAATCGTCCCGCCGCTCGGGATTACGTGTTCGTACATAGAACGATTCGTACTCCTCCCTGAATACCACAAATTGGCCGGTGCGTGCGCGTCCGCCACTCCCATTTGTGCCGTTGCTGTAAATATGAAATACTGATAGCAGCTATCAGATTGTCGTTTTCTCCATGCACCGGAGGCATTCTTGAAAATCGCAGTGTGCGTAAAACAAGTCCCCGCGAAAGACGCTCCTCTCGCCATCCTCGAAGGCGGCGCCTGGATTCGCGAATCCGACATCGGTTTCGAAACCAACGAGCCCGACGGCTTCGCGCTCGAAGAAGGCCTTCGCCTGAAAGAAAAGCACGGCGGCGAAGTCGTCGCGATCTCCATGGGCCCCGAACGCGCCAAACAAACCATCAAAGAAGCTCTAGCCAAAGGCGCCGACCGTGGGATCCACGTCTCCGACGCCAATTTCTTTAAACTCGATCCGCTCGCGTCGGCGCGTTCTCTTGCCGCCGCGATCCAAGCCGAAAATTTCGACCTGATCCTCACTGGCCTGCAAAGTGACGACCAAGGCTTCGGCCAGACCGGCGTGCTGCTCGCCGAACTTCTCGGCCGCCCCCACGCCACCATCATCATGGCCATCGAAGTCGTCGAAAATCACATGAAGCTCAAGCGCGAACTTGAAGCCGGCTGGTTTCAGCACGTCGAGCTGCCGCTGCCCGCCGTGCTCTCCATCCAATCCGGCATCAACAAGCCGCGCTACGCCACGCTCAAAGGCATCATGGCCGCCAAGAAGAAAGAAATCGCGACAGTAGATCGTTCGACGCTAGGCGTGCCCGATGCGCCCACGCAAAAAGTCGAGCGCATCTACATGCCGCAAAAAACCAAGAAAACCGAGTTCATTGCGGGCCAGCCCAAAGAAATCGCAGCCAAACTAGTCGAAAAACTGCGCCACGAAGCGCGTGTCCTTTGATTTGGGTAGCATAGACAATCTTGTCTGTGCTCTTTGTTTTTTGTAGCGCCGGCGTCCCGCCGGCTGCTTTGTTTGTGAATTTGTAGCGGCCGCTTTAGGCCGGCGCGGTTGATTTGCGGTTTTGAATTTTGCTTGTCATCCCGAACCCACGACAGCGGGCGAGCGATCTGCTTTTTCTTTGCACTTCTAACACAGGGACGAAAAATGAAAATCCTGCTAATCACCGAACAACGCGACGCGCAATGGAACAAAGTCAGCTTCGAGACTCTAGCCGCAGCCCAGCAAATCGTGCAACAAACCAAGGGCTCGCTAACCGGCGTAGTAATCGGCAAAGGCATCTCGGCCCTGGCTGCCGACCTCTCGGCCTATCAGCTCGACGAGGTTCTCGCCGTGGAACACGACCTGCTGGAAAAATACACGCCCGACGCCTACGCGCTAGCCCTCCGCCAAATGATCGAATCCACAAATCCCGACCTGGTCCTGTTCCCCCACACCTATCAAGTCCGCGATTTCGCGCCCAAACTAGCCGCCTCGCTCGACAAAGGCATGATTGGCGACTGCATCGCCTACCGCTACGAAAACAACAAACTGATTTTCGTCCGCCAAATGTTTCAAGGCCGCACCTCCGCGGACGTGGTCTTCGTGGGCGAAGGCCCCTGGATCGCCTCCTTCCAAGCCAGCGCCTTCCGCGCCGACCTCGCCGCCAAACACTCCAGCGGCACCGCGCCCGTAAAATCCGTAAGCGTGGATTTAAAACCGGAGCAAATTCGCACCAAGCCGCTCGACCTCTTCCGTGAAGCCAAGCAAGCCGTGGACCTCACGCAAGCCCCCATCCTGGTCTCGGTTGGCCGCGGCATCAAAGCCCCGGAGAATATTCCTCTCGCCGAAAAACTCGCAAAACTAATGGGCGGCGAAATCTGCGCCTCGCGTCCCATCTGCGACGAAGGCTGGCTCCCCATGGACCGCCAAATCGGCAGCTCCGGCCAGACCGTCGCCCCTAAGCTCTACCTCGCGCTAGGCATCAGCGGCGCCATCCAGCACGTCGTCGGCATGAAAGGCGCCCGCACCATCGCCGCCATCAACAAAGATCAAAACGCTCCCATCTTCGAAGTAGCCGATTATGGCGTAGTAGGCGACCTCTTCGAAATCGTCCCCGCCCTGATCGAAGAACTCGAAAAGCCGCGCTAACTCGGGTAGCCTAGGCCTGCCCGCCGCAGGAGGGTCTGCCTACCGAAGGAAGGCGATCTCGCCTGTGCGCCCGGTGGTTTTCGTGGCAAAGCCTTCAGGCTGCGCTCGGCATCGTGGCATTGTCCAATTTCGTGACACGCTATCCCGCAACCGCGCATTCCGGCGCACCAACTTTCGAGACGTCCCCTTTAAATGACCGAATCCAAGTAGTTTATCTAGCGCTCTCATTGGCACCCCACCTGCCAATCCCTTGTGAGCTTTGTGTGCCAACGCATGAATGTCCAAACGGCGACCTTGACGAAGGGGCGGTTCGCGAAACGCCCGCCGCGCCCGGCATAGGTAGCGCAGCCGCTCTTGCATTCGAATCGGTAGGGGCGGGTCTCAGACTCACCCCCGGGTTCCGCACCTGAAAATCTCGGCCCCGCAAGGAGGCCAAAAAATGAACGCCATCATCCAAGACCTTAGATACGCACTCCGCATGCTCGCGAAATCCCCGGCCTTCACCGCCGTCGCCGTCCTCACGCTAGCCCTCGCCATCGGCGCAAACACCGCTCTCTTCTCCGTCGTCAACGGCGTGCTGCTCAATCCGCTTCCGTACCCGCAGCCGGATCAGCTCGTCACCCTCTACGAGAGCAAGCCTAATTTCGATACCGGCTCGATCTCCTATCCCAATTTCCTCGATTGGCAAAAAGACAATCGCACTCTCACCGTCATGGCCGTCTCACGCAGCTTCTCGTTCAGCCTCACCGGCCTCGGCCCCGCCGAGCAGGCCAACGCACAGCTCGTCACTTCCGATTTCTTTCCGATTCTCGGCGTGAAGCCCGCCGCCGGTCGCACCTTCGTTCCCGCGGACGACCAAAAAGGCGCCGCTCCCGTCGCGCTCATCAGCGCGGGCTTTTGGAAACGCAAGTTCGGCTCCGCGCCCGATGTCATCGGCAAAAGCCTCACCCTCGACGGCAAGCCCTACACCATCATCGGCATAATCCCACAGGGTTTCGATCTCAGGCTCGATTCCTTCAGCGCCAGCGAGATTTACGTTCCAGTCGTTCAGTGGAAAAACGACCTGCTCTTCAGCCGCGGCGCCGGCCTCGGCTTCCACGGCATCGGACGCCTCAAGCCCGGCGTCACCATCGCCCAGGCCCGCGCGGATTTCGCCGCAATCACCCAAAATCTCGCGGCCGCCTACCCCGACGTCGATAAAGGCGTCGGCGCCTCCCTGATTCCTTTCAAGCAACGAATGTTGGGTAATGTGCAATCCATCCTGCTCGTGCTGCTCTGCGCCGTGGGCTTTGTTCTGCTGATTGCCTGCGCCAATATTGCCAACCTCTTGCTCGCGCGTTCCACCGCCCGCAGGCGCGAATTTGCCGTCCGTGCCGCGCTGGGTGCCGGAAAATCGCGCCTGATCCGTCAGCTTCTCACCGAAAGCATTTTGCTTGGTGTCGTGGGTGGCGCGCTCGGCCTGCTCCTCGCCGTTTGGGGCCTGCGCGCGGCTCTGGCTGCTTTGCCGGATACTCTGCCGCGCGCCGGAGAAATCCAGATTGATCTGCGCGTGCTGCTTTTCACCGCGGCGGCCACCCTGCTCGCTGCAATTCTTTTTGGTCTTTTCCCCGCGCTGAAGATTTCGCGCACCAACCTGCAAGACAGTCTGAAAGAAGGCGGGCGCGGCTCCAGCGGCTCGCGCCACCGCGCGCACGGCGTGTTGGTTGTCGTGGAGATGGCGCTCGCGCTGGTTCTCCTGATTGGCGCCGGCCTCGCCCTCCGCACCCTGGTCCAGCTCTGGAATGTGGATCCCGGCTTCCATCCGCGCAACGTTCTCACCTTCGGCCTCTCCCTTTCGCCTTCCACCCTGCAGACCAGTCCCGCGGCCATTCGTGCGTCGTTTCGCGCGGCGGATGCCGCCGTATCTTCCACGCCCGGCGTGCAGTCCGTCGCATTGAGCTGGGGCTCATTTCCGATGAGCGGTGACGATGAGTGGCTTTTCTGGCGCGACGGCCAACCCAAGCCGACCACACGCAATGAAATGAACTGGGCCATTGATTACGTCGTCGATCCGGATTACCTCCGGATCATGCAAACTTCCCTGCGCAGCGGCCGCTTCTTCACCGCGCGTGACGACGAGCATTCGCCCCCGGTGATCGTCATCGACGACGTCTTTGCGCGCCAATATTTCTCGAATGAAAATCCCGTCGGCAAGCGTCTGTTCCTCGATATTGGCCAGGGAAATATTCAGGCGCAAATTGTCGGCGTCGTTGCTCACGTAAATCAGTGGGGCCTCGATACCGACGACACCGAACCCCTTCGCGCCCAGCTTTATTTTCCCTTCATGCAGCTTCCCGATCCTACGATGGCGCTCGCGCCCACTGGCATGCGCATGGTTGTGCGCACCCAAGGCGCGGCTCCGGGAGTTTTCGATTCCATCCGCCACTCGCTGCAGCAAGTAAATAGCGAACAAGTCGCCTACGGCGCTCAGACCATGCCGGAAATCATCAGCGATTCCACCGCCACGCGGCGCTTCGCGGCGATTCTTCTCGGATCATTCGCCATCGTCGCGCTGCTGCTTTCCGGCGTCGGCATCTACGGCGTAATCTCCTATCTCATCGGCCAGCGCACCCAGGAAATCGGCATCCGCGTCGCTCTCGGCGCGCAACAAAGCCGCGTTCTCATCCAAGTTCTCGGCGCAGGCTTGAAGCTCGCCATAACCGGCGCCGCCGTGGGACTCGCCGCCGCATTCGCTCTCACGCGCCTGATGACCAGCCTGCTCTACGGAGTCAGCCCGACCGACCCGCTCACTTTCGCCGCGCTAGCGGCCCTGCTAGTCACCGTAGCTCTAGCCGCGTGCTACGTCCCAGCGCGCCGCGCCGCCGCCGTAGATCCGATGGTCGCCCTGCGCCATGAATGAGAGGAACCTAGCATGTCCATCCTTTTCCAGGATCTGAAATTTGCCCTTCGCACGCTCGCAAAATCACCCGGCTTCACGGTCGTCGCCATCCTCACTCTCGCGCTCGGCATCGGCGCCAACACGGCGATCTTCAGCGTGGTCAATGCTGTCCTGCTCCGCCCGCTGCCTTTCAAGAATCCGTCGCGCCTCGTGTGGTCCTGGGGTAATTGCCCTCTCTGCGATCAAGGCGCTGTTTCGCCCGCCGACTTCCAGGACTATCGCGCCCAAAACCACTCCTTCGAAAACTACGGCGCGATGGCCGTCGGCGATTCGCTTTTCAATCTCACGGGCAACGAAAAACCAATTCAGATCAAAGGCTCGATGGTCACAGCAGGTTTTTTCAATGCCCTCGGCATTCAACCCCGCTACGGCCGCGTCTTCAACGAATCAGACGAAAAGACCACAGATCCAGAAGTCGTAATCCTCAGCCACCACTTGTGGCAAGACCGCTTCGGCGGCGATCCCCACGTCATCGGACAATCCGTTTCGCTCGACGGCAAATCGCGCACCGTAGTCGGCGTCCTTGCGACCGACATCCCTGTTCTCACCCAAGCCGATCTCTGGTTTCCAGCTCCCTTTCTAAATCCGGGCATGCAAACCCGCCGCTCCCATTTTCTCCGTCCCATCGGCTTGCTCGAGCCCGGCGTTACTGTGGCTCAAGCACAATCTGAACTCGACGCCATCGCCGCTCGCCTCACCACGCAATATCCGGTCACCAACGCCGGATGGAGCGTGAAGCTCGATCCCCTCGAGAACGTTCTCATCGGCAACCTGCGCCCCGCGTTCATGGTGCTTATCGGCGCGGTCGCTCTGGTCCTTCTGATTGCCTGCGCCAACATCGCCAGCCTGCTCTTCGCGCGAAATAGCGCACGCCAGCGTGAGATCGCCATTCGCACCGCGCTCGGCGCCGGACGTTCACGTCTGCTCCGCCAACTCTTGACCGAAAGCTTGGTCCTGGCGCTCGCTGGAGGCCTCGCCGGAATTTTTCTCGCGAATGCCGGCGTCGAACTCTTGAAGCAACTCGGCCCGCAAAGCCTTCCGCGTCTCGATGAAGTAAATGTCAGCGGCGCCGTTCTTGTCTTCACTTTCCTCACCACAATTCTCACCGGAATATTATTCGGTCTCGGTCCCGCGCTGCAAGCCAGCCGCCGCGATCTCACGCAAAGCCTGAAAGAAGGCGGCGCTTCTGGCGACTCGCGCTCGAAGCATCGCGCGCACAATGCGCTGGTCGTCGCCGAAGTCGCTCTTTCCGTCGTCGTGCTAATCGCTTCGGGCCTGCTGCTCCATAGCTTCTGGCGCCTGATGCGCGTTCATCTCGGCTTCGATCCCGCAAACGTCCTCACCACCGAAGTGTCGCTCGTCTCGCCGCGCTACGACGCCGCGCCGCGCCGCGAATCCTTCTTCCACGAACTCCAGGACCGCCTGCAATCCTCCCCCGGCGTCAAAAGCGCCGGCTTCATTTCCGAATTGCCTCTCAGCGGCGAAGGGAACGACACCTTCTTCACCATTACTGAACATCCTCCCGCGAATCCCAACGACAACAACGACGCGGATTTTCGCAACATAGACGGAGACTATTTCGCTGCCATGCGCATTCCGCTTCTTGCCGGACGAGCCTTCGCGCGTCAGGATTCCACCGAATCCCGCAACGTCGTGATCGTTAACGAGCCATTCGTGAAGAAATTCTTCCCCAACGAGAACCCCATCGGAAAACACTTGAAGATGTTTGAAGGCAAATCCGAATTCGTAGTGCGCGAAATCGTCGGCGTCGTCGGCGGCAACAAGCACTTCGCATTGCAGGAATCCCTGCGCCCCGAAATGTTCAAGCCGGGCTCTTTCACCCGGATGAACGTAGTCGTTCGCAGCGCGGGCGAGCCTGCAATGCTTACGACTGTCGTGCGTGAGGCCCTGCGCGCGATCGATCCCGACGAGGCCACGTCCACGTTCCGCACCATGGACGACGTCGTATCCAGTTCCGCCGCAAGCGACCGTTTCAACACACTTTTGCTCGGCGCCTTCGCTGCCATCGCGCTACTTCTCACCGCCGCGGGAATTTTTGGCGTGCTCTCCTATCTTGTCACGCAGCGCACCCGCGAAATCGGTCTGCGCATGGCGCTCGGCGCGCAACCCAAAGATGTCCTCCACGTGATTGTGGGCCACGGCCTGCGGCTAGTTCTGCTCGGTCTCTCCATTGGCGTAGCGACCGCGCTCCTAGTAACGCGCTGGATGTCCAGCGTCCTATTCGACGTGAAGCCCTCCGACCCGCTGACGTTCAGCGCAGTGGCCGCAGTGCTAGCGGCGGTCGCGTTCCTGGCCTCATACATCCCAGTCCGCCGCGCCATGCGCGTAGATCCCATGGTTGCGCTGCGCTATGAGTGAGCATCATATGTGCGCCGTCATCCAGCTTGCCCTGAGTGATTTTGCGAAGGGAGAGCAGCGAAGGGTCTCTGTTCGCTTCCTCCGGGCAATCCTTGTGTCGCGGCATTTGTGGCAGGGGCGCTGCTTGTGAATCGCCCTACAGGGCGATTCATCCTGCGACCCCGCCGCGCGGGGTCGCAGGGCTGCGCCCCAGCTTGCCACGATGCCAACCTCGAGATGGCTTAGTAGGGGCGGTTCGCGAACCGCCCGCCGTAAGATATACCTATCATCTCCCGCCCCGAGAGGAGCGCATCCATGAACGCCATCATCCAAGACCTGAAATTCGCCATTCGCATGCTCGTGAAATCCCCCGGCTTTACCGTCGTCGCCTTGCTCACCCTCGCCCTCGGCATCGGTGCCAATACCGCAATCTTCAGCATCGTAAACGCCGTCCTCCTCCGTCCCCTTCCGTTCCAAGACGCTGCTCAACTCGTCGTCCTCCGCGAAACCTACAAAAATGTCGGCAACGTTTCCGTTTCCTATCCCGATTTTCTCGACTGGAGGGAGCAAAGCCACGCCTTCGCCGCCATGGCCGTAATCAACAACGTCGGCTTCAATCTTTCCGGCGTCGCCCAACCAGAAAATATCGGCGGCTACGCTGTCTCCCCAAATTTGCTCGCACTCCTCGGTGTCCACCCCTTTCTCGGCCGCGATCTTCTTCCTTCCGAAGAAAAACCCGGAACCGCCCCCGTCGTCCTGCTCAGTTATCAGCTCTGGCAATCGCACCTCGGCGGCGATCCCGCCGTCATCGGCCGCTCCATCACACTCGACGGCCGCAGCTTCTCCATCGTCGGCATCCTTGCTCCCAACTTCCGTTTTCTCGATCGCACCGATGTTATCGTCCCCATCGGCGTATTCGCGGCTGATTACACCGACCGCGCCGAACGCGGCGACATGGACGTGGTCGGCCGGCTCGCCCCCGGCGTGGCACTCTCGCAAGCCGCCGTCGAAATGGAAACGATCACCGCTCGTCTCGCCGCACAATACCCCCAATCCAATCACGGTTTCGGCGCGCATCTCGAATCGTTTCGCCAAGCATTCACAGGAGACAGCCGCCTCGCCGTCCTCGTCCTCTTCGGCGCCGTCGTGTTCGTTCTGCTGATCGCCTGCGTCAATGTTGCCAATCTCTTCCTCGTGCGCGGCGCGGCGCGCGCCCGGGAAATCGCGCTGCGCTTGGCGTTCGGCGCCAGCCGCGGTCGCGTCGTTCGCCAGATGCTGACGGAAAGCTTCCTGCTCGCGGTCTGCGGCGGCGTGCTCGGCATACTGCTGGGAGCGTGGGGTATTTCCGGACTCGGACATTTGCTGCCCGCTGACTCGCTGCAGACGATGGGCGTGCGCCTGGACCTCAGCGTCTTCCTTTTCGCTACCGCCATGATCGTTCTCGTGACCTTTGCCTTCGGATTAATCCCCGCGCTCCAGGCCACCCGCCCGGATTTGCACGAAACTCTGAAAGACGGCGGTCGTAGCGCAACTTCCACCTCCGCGCAACATCGTCTGCGCGGCGCGCTCGCCATCGCCGAAACCGCTCTAGCCCTCGTGCTCTTGGTAGGCGCCGGCCTGATGCTCAAGAGCCTCTACCATCTGATTCAAGTCAGCCCCGGGTTCGAGCCAGCCCACGTCCTGAACATGGAAATGGATTTGCGCACCGAGCAATATTCCAAAGATCCGGCCATCCTGAATTTCTGGCAAAAAGTCCTCGACCGCGTCCGCGTCATCCCCGGCGTCGAATCGGCTGGACTCGGCACCGTAGTTCCTCTCACCGGTAACCACCGCCGCTCAGATATCACCATCGAAGGACTTCCCATTCCCGGTCCTGGAGAATTCCCGCATCCCGACCGCCACACCATCAGCGCCGGCTACATCACCACGATGGGCATCCCGCTTCTGCGCGGCCGAAATATCTCCGATGCTGACGACGAAACTGCGCCGGACGTCGCTCTCATCAATTCGACCATGGCCCGTCGTTTCTGGACCGACGGCGACCCCATCGGCAAACGTTTCCTGTGGGGCCATCCGGGCCAGGACGAAAAATGGATCACCATCGTCGGTGTTGTCGCAGACACCAAACTCTACGGCCTGGACAATCCCGCGCGCCTCGAAGTTTATTCTCCGTACCGCCAACGACCCAGCGCGGACATGAGCCTCGTCGTCCGCTCCGCCGTGGACCCCGCCAGCCTAACCTCCGCCGTTCGCGCAGCCGTCGCCGCGATTGACAAGGACCAGCCCGTCTTCGACGTCCACACCATGCAGCAGCTGGTGGATGATTCCATCTCGACGCGCCGCCTCACCCTGGTTCTTCTCGGCATCTTCAGTGCTCTCGCGCTGATTCTCGCTGCCATCGGGATTTACGGCGTTATGGCCTACAGCGTAGCTCTGCGCACCCAGGAAATCGGCATTCGCATGGCGCTAGGCGCGCAGCAACAGGACGTCCTGCGCCTTGTCCTCGGCCAGGGCGCGCGAATCGCATTCTTCGGTGTGGCCATCGGCCTAGCGGCCGCCGCCGTCCTAGCCCGCCTGCTCTCCAGCCTGCTTTTCTCCGTAAGCTCCAACGACCCGATAACCCTTGCCGCCGTGGCGATCCTGCTAGTAGCCGTCGCGCTCCTAGCCTGTTACATCCCAGCCCGCCGCGCCCTCCGCGTGGACCCGATAATCGCCCTTCGCTACGAATAATCATCAGCCCGCGGCGCCCGCAGTTCGCAACGCCACCTCGGTCGCCTTTGAATTCGCAGGGGCGGGTCTCGGACCCGCCCGCCGTCCGCCGTCCTGCCGACGCTTTTGCCTTTCGTCGTCATCCTGAACAGGCGACTGCGGGTGAAGGATCTCTGTTCGTTTTCTCCCTTGCCAACTTCCGGTAGCGGCTTCACCACCGCACCTGGTTTTCGCAGCTCTGGCCCTTTGCTCCCGATTTCGCCGTTGAATTTGTGAATCGCCCTGCATAACCCTCCTCAATGTACACACACAACCGTTCGCAATTTCGCGGGCATCGTGCTAGCGTAATTCGTGAATATTTTTGACAATCCGCCCTCCGCCGCTAAGGTCACCCGGCGCTATAGGCGTCCCTGCGATCATCCCAACGTCTCCCCAAGCGTCCCGGCCCCCACGACCCGAGCTTCTCTTCGATACTTCTGGACGCCTTCCGCTCGCACGCGCCTCGCCGCCAATAATCACCCAAAATCCCCCAATTCAACGATTTCCGGCCACGTCGCTCTCATGGCACCCCCATTTTCCATTTTCTCTTTTCCATTTTCTTCCTCTGCTAATATGGCGCCATGACTGACACCCCCAACATCCAGCGCGAACAACTAGAAGCGGATGTCCTGATCATCGGCGCCGGCCCCGGCGGCCTGGCCTGCGCCCTGCACCTAGCGAGTCTGCTCGAAAAACACAACGAAGCAAAAAAATCGCCAGCCCTCTCCGCGGAAAATATCTACGTCCTGGAAAAAGGCCGCGCAATCGGCGCCCATCAGCTTTCCGGCGCGATCATGGACCCGCGCGGACTGCGTGAGCTCGTCCCGGACTTCGAGAAAACCGCTCCGCTCGACACTCCCGTCACCGGCGACGCCGCCTACTACTTCACCGAATCCAGCAGCTACAAACTTCCCATCACTCCGCCGCCGCTGCAAAATCACGGCAACTACGTCGTCTCGCTCAACAAGCTTGTGCAATGGCTCGGCGGCCTGGTCGAAAAAAAAGGCGTGAATCTTTTCACCCAATTTGCCGGCAGGGAACTGCTCTATGACAAAAACGGCATCGCCGGCGTCCTCACCGAAGACAAAGGCGTGGACAAGAATGGCAAAGCGAAAGACAACTTCACGCCCGGATACGAATTGCGCGCGAAAGTCACGGTCCTCGCCGAAGGCCCGCGCGGCTCGCTCACCAAAGAACTCGTCAGCAAACTCAAGCTCGACGGTCTGAACCCGCAAGTCTATGGCCTCGGCATCAAGGAACTATGGGACGTGCAGCCCGGAAAAATTGCCACTGGTTACGTGGCCCATACGCTCGGCTGGCCGCTCGGCTCAGACCTCTACGGCGGCGGCTGGGTTTACGGCCTGCAGAATAATCGCGTCTCGCTGGGCATGGTCATCGCGCTGGAATATCAAGACCCGCTTTTCGACCCGCACGAAGCGTTCCAAAAATATAAAACGCATCCCTTCGTCAAAAATATTCTCGAAGGCGGCAAGCTCATCCGTTACGGCGCGAAAACCGTTCCCTACGGCGGCTGGTATGCCATGCCGCGCAGCTATGTGGACGGCGGCCTGATCATCGGCGATTCCGCCAGCCTGCTGAATTCGCAGCGTCTGAAGGGGATTCACACGGCGATCAAGAGCGGCATGTTGGCGGCCGAAACAATCTACGAAGCGCTCTGCGCCGGTGACACGTCCGCAAAAACTCTCTCCGCCTATCCGCAAAAAATCGAAGCAAGCTGGATCAAAAAAGAACTCTGGGAAGTTCGCAATTTCCACCAGGCCTTTCACGGCGGCTTGTATTCAGGTCTCGTGCAGGCAGGATTGCAATTCGTAACCGGCGGCCGCGGCCTCAGCGATCCCATGCGCAGCGAGCCGGGCTATCTGGAATATGCAAAACTGCATCGCGATCGAACGCTGGTCGATCAATCCACGCGCTTCAAGGGCGACGGCAAGCTAACCTTCGACCGCCTCACCGACGTCTATCATTCCGGCACGCGCCACGAAGAAAACCAGCCCTGCCATCTCGTTGTGCTCGAACCGAATATTTGCGGTGATCGCTGCGTCCGCGAGTACGGCAACCCCTGCCAATACTTTTGTCCCGCGGCGGTGTACGAAATGGTGACGGAAAAAGGCGAGCCAAAACTAAAAATCAACGCTTCCAACTGCGTCCACTGCAAAACCTGCGACATCGCCGATCCCTACCAAATCATCAACTGGGTCCCGCCAGAAGGTGGCGGCGGCCCAAACTACGAAGGCATGTGAATCGCCCCGCAGTGCGGGAGCGAAGGGTCTGCCCCACCGCGCGACTCACCGCTTTTTTTCACTTGAAATTGTTAGTGTCCCAGATGGACTTTATGTCGCATCGCGAGAGTCTTGGTGGGTCGCGGCTTCGGAGGCGACATAATCGAGGCATTTGCATTGCGGCTTTAGCCGCTGAAGTTCCGCCGTTGCCGTTTCTGCCAGCACTTCAAGCTCGAGTTTTCCTCCGCCTTCATCCGACAATCCGCTGCTAACTACTCCCGCCAAACGCCCTCTTCAATCGCGCCCAAAATCCTTCCTTCTTGCCTCCGGATGACTTCGCATCGCTCGCCCCCTGCTTTCCCGGCGATGAACCACTCTTCTGCGCCACCGTTTCCAGATGCGGCGCTTCCACATGCCCTGTGAATTGATAATCCGGTTCTACGTGCACCGTCCGCACCAGTAAAACCGCCTCAATCGCCGGATCTTCCGGCGGCGCGGGAGCAGCCGAAGCCAAATACACCAGCGGCGGCAGAATAATCTTGTACTCCGGCACGGAAACAACCGGCGGAGGCGGAGCCGCGTCTTTCGGCGCCGGCAAAATCGGATGCGTCTCGTTCGCGCCCGCCAGAATCCGCAACTGCACATTCGGTTCCGGCGCAGGCTCCTTCGCAGCAACCGCAGCCGGTGCTGCAGGCGTCGGCGCAGGCGTCGCTTCCGAAGGATACTGCTCCGTATTCAACTGCTTCGGCGACACAACACCCAGCAGCGGAATCTGCGGCGGCGGCAACGACTGCACATGCATCGGCGTGCACGCGCAGCTTCCCGGCGCGCCCGCCACAGGCACCAGGTTTCCCGCGGACAAAAAGAATTCGCCGCTCTGCGGAACGATCAGTCCCGCGCCAGTAAATTGCTGCTCCAGCCGAATCGCACCGCTCGTCGCAACGACGCACAACGAATCGTTCATATCCAAACCAGCGGTGATATCGCGGCTCGCTCCGCCAATATCCAGCGGCGTCGCGATCATCGTCGGCGTAAAGATCCGCAGCGGCGTGCTCGCAGGTAGCTGCAAATGAATACGCCCGAAATTCAGCGCCAAAGTAATCGAAGCCCCGGACTGCAACAGCGTGAACTTCGCCGGTCCGCAAACATCCACTTGCCCGCCCGCAATCAACGTCAAGCGTGCTTTTCCGTCGTGCACCGTCAGCACGCTGCCGTTGAATACGAAGCTCGGCGATCCATGAGCCGCAGGCGCGCTCTCCGCCGCCGTACCGTTGTCCACCGACACATCATTCCCCTCGACGCGCCCGATCGCGCCAGGAGGCGCTTGCTGCCCGCGCAAAAGCTGCGGCCCCGTGAGAAGAGCAGCGCACGCCAGAAACAGCACAGAGGCAATTCTGGGCAGCAACGGAAACGCTCGGTAGCGCGCGGATTGTGGTCGGAAGCACATCGAGACCAGTGCGAGAATCCCCTATACTATACCGCAGTGGATACGGACACGAAATCAGCCGCTCCTGCAAGCACGACAAGCGGAGAATCGCCATTCGACCTGCGCGGCCCGCAACTCTCGCTTTGGCGCCGCATGCAGATCCCCGTCATCGCCTGGTTCGTGTACGGCGCGATTCGCCTGATCGGCCCCACGCTCCGCCTCGACGTGGTCGGTGCCCGCAATGCCGTGCTCATCGAACATGGTGGCGAAGTCGGCATCGGAGCTTTCTGGCATCGCTGCATTTTTTCCGCCGCGTGGGTCTGGCGGAATCGCGGCATGGTAGTGATGAACACGGTGAATTTCGACGGGCAATGGACACGACGCGTAATCGAGCGCCTCGGTTTCGGCACCGCGCAAGGCAGCTCCAGCCGCGGCGCAATCGAAGGCCTGTCAGTGATGGCCCGACGCATCAAGGAAGGCAAGCACGTCGCATTTACCATTGATGGCCCGCGAGGCCCGCGCTACGTCGCGAAGCCCGGACCGATCATTCTGGCGCGCCGCACCGGCAGCCCGATCACCGTCTTTCACATTGGCTTGCAGCGCGCCCACACCTTCAAGAAGTCGTGGGACTTGTTCCAGATTCCGTTCCCGTTTACGCGCGCGGTGATGTTCCTCGCGCCCGCGGTTCGCGTTCCCGCCGATGCAGGCAGCGAAATCATGCACCAGAAACAAGCCGAAATGCAGGCCGCGCTCGAAAAAGTGCGCGACGCCGCGGAGTCCTGGTTTCAATTGAGTGATCAGCAACGGAAAGAAGTGCGCGCCACCTGGAATCGCCGCGACCGGTAAGCCGCCAGCAAAAAAGACGGCCTGAAATTCCTACCCTTCGCCAAGCTTTACCGGAACATTCATCTGCTTGCCGTCGCGCACGATCGTCAAGGTAACCGCATTTCCAGGCTGCGAACGGTTCAGCATCAGATTTAGATCCATCTGGTTGGTGATCGCCTTGCCATCCACCGCAATCAGCACGTCGCCGCCGATGCGCAGTTCCTGTAAGCCCGCCACCATGGATTTGTTGCCGCCGCGAATTCCCGCCTGTGCCGCCGCGCCGCCCGGCTCCACGCGCTCGATCAATATTCCTTGCTGCACATTCAGCTTCAGCGCTTCGGCCAGTCCCGGCCACAAAGCGCGCCCCTCCGCGCCCAGCGTCGCGCGCCGCACGCGTCCGTACTTGATCAAATCCTCGGCCACGCGGCGCGCGGTATTGATCGGAATGGCGAATCCAATTCCGGCAGTGGTCCCGGTGGGCGCATAAATCGCACTATTGATTCCAATCACTTGCCCGTGCGAATCAAGTAGCGGTCCGCCGGAATTTCCGCGATTGATCGAAGCATCGGTCTGAATCGCTTCATCAATAAAAGTGTTTTCGCTGGTTTGCACCGTGCGGCCCAAAGCGCTGACGATCCCGGTAGTAAGTGTGCTGGAAAATCCAAACGGATTGCCGATCGCCAGTGCCCGCTGACCCACCAGAAGATTCCGCGAATCGCCCAGCGTCAATGGCGTAAGCTTGTGGCCCTGCGTGTCTATCTGAATCAGCGCGATGTCGTTGCGCGTGTCTTCCCCGATCAGTTTGGCCTTGTAACGCGTCAGGTCGCCGAGCGTCACTTCAATTGTCTGCGCGCCCTGCACCACGTGATAATTCGTCAGAATGTGGCCGTCCAGATCGATCAGAAATCCCGAACCTGCGCCCTCCACGGGCACGGGATTGTAGAAGAAATCATATTCCACCGTGCGCGTCACGATGTTCGCCACCGCCGGCGATGCCAGGCGATAGATGCGCACGTTCTCCGCTTCGGTGGGATCCAGCGCAGCCGGCGCAGCACCCGCATCCGGCGCGCGCAAAGCATCCACTGCCGCGGGATTGCGTTCGCCATAGCGCGAGCCCGCCCAATACGCGCCGAGTCCGATGATCAGCCCGATAGCGAGCAGCCGCACCGCGCGTCCTTCGCTTCCCGTTGTTCCCATCAAACTCATGAAGAAAGCTCTTGCTCCTCGCCGCACCGGCATTCTCGCACGAATCCGCTCTGCCGGTTAATACGCTCCAACATCAGGAAATGTTTCCCTCCGCGGGAGCCGCCGGCCGCGACAATCGCTTCACCACTTCCATCACCTGCCGCTCCGTTTCTTCGATCGATCCCGACGAGTCAATCGTTTCATCCCCCAAGCGGCGTTTTTCTTCCATCGGCATTTGCGCTGCAATGCGCAGTTTTGCCTGTTCCGCCGTCAGGCCGCGCTGCAGCAGCCGCTGCAATTGCTGTTCCGGCGGGCACCAGCACACCAGCACCCGGTCGAGCTCCTTGTTGTAGCCCGCTTCGATGATCAGCGCTGCTTCCACCACGGCCAAGTCCGGGCCACCCGGATGGGCCTGCGCCGCAAACCACTTGCGCACCACGTCCAGAATCCGCGGATGTAGAATCTGATTCAAACGCGCGCGCTTCTGCGCATCAGCAAAAATAATTTGTCCCAGTTTGCCGCGGTCCGCGTTGCCGTGAGCATCCAGAATTTCCCGGCCGAATTCGCGGACCACTTCGTTGTACGCGTCTTGTCCCTGTTCGAGCAGTTCGTGACCGAGCGTATCCGCATCCAGCACCGCACAATCCAGTTCTCGCAGCATGCCCGCCACAGTGGATTTGCCGGAAGCGATACCCCCGGTAAGCCCGACGCGCAACATCAGCGTGGCACGGCCGCGGCTGCCGGAGCGCTGGCGGAAGCACGGGATCCGCGCCGGAGTCGCGCGGCCTTGATGGTGTTGCTCATCAGCATGGCGATGGTCAGCGGACCCACTCCGCCCGGAACAGGAGTGATCGCTCCGGCAACGCTCGCAACGTCTGGATGCACATCGCCTACCAGCGCTGTACCTTTTTCGCGAAAGCTGGCGAGCCGCTCGGGAAAATGCGCGAAAAAGTTTTCCGCTTGCGCCGAATCGCTGATGCGATTGATGCCCACGTCAATCACCGTCGCACCCGGACGCACAAAATCGGGCGTCACCATTCCGGCGCGGCCCAGCGCCGCGACCACGATGTCCGCGCGGCGGATCACGTCCGGCAAATCGCGCGTCTTCGAATGGCAGATCGTCACGGTGGCATTCGCGTGCATTAGCAGCAGCGCCATCGGCTTGCCTACAATATCGCTGCGCCCCAGTACTGCGGCGTTCGCGCCTTCGAGCGGAATCGCGCTGCGCCGGAAAACTTCCATCACGCCGGACGGAGTACAAGCCACGAGGGTTGGGCGGCCAGCCACCAAATGTCCCACATTGATCGGATGGAACCCGTCCACATCCTTCGCGGGATCCACCGCGTCGAGAATTTTCTTGGCGTCCACCTGCGGCGGCAAGGGAAGCTGCACCAGAATGCCGTCCACGTCATCGCGCCGATTCAAATCTTGCACAATCGCCACCAACTCCGCCGTCGAAATCGTAGCGGGCGGCGTCACCTGAATACTCGCAAGCCCCAGCTTTTCGCAAGCCGCGATCTTGCTTTTCACGTAAACCTGCGACGCAGGATTGTCGCCCACCAGAACTGCCGCCAGCCCCGGGCGGATTCCCGCAGCCGCCAGCGCGGAAATTTCCGCCGCAAGCTCGCCGTAAATCTGCTCGCGAATCGCATTGCCATCCAGAATTCGTGCCGCCAAGAAATCTCCTCGATGCGCAGGCTGAATTATTTCCGAATCGCCATAATAGCACAGCGAAATCCGCCGCGAACGAACCGGGTAACGCAGCATCTACAGCAGCCTGGAACAGATATAGAATGTTTGTAGAGGTTCGCTGCTACAAGAAATCGCGCAATGGTATTTGGACAAGACACCGAAAGAAAGCGTCAGGAACGCGCCATGCGTGACGCGGGCAGATTGCCGCCAGGCCAATCGCTCACCCTGAAGTGGCCCGTGCTGCACCAAGGCACCGTGCCCGAGTTCGATCCCCAGACCTGGGATTTCCGCGTGACCGGGCTGGTCGATCGCCCGCTGCGCCTCACCTGGGACGAATTCTCACACCTGCCTATGACCGCCGTCACCGCCGACATGCACTGCGTCACGCGCTGGAGCCGTTTCGACGTGCGCTGGGAAGGCGTCGCGTTCAGTGAAGTGATGAAGCTGATTTCACTGCAGCCCGCGGCGAAATACGTGATGGTCCTCGCCGAGCAAGGCTACACCGCGAACGTCCCGCTCGCAGATCTCCTCCGCCCCACGACCCTCTTCGCGCTGAAACACAATGGCGAACCTCTGCCCGCAGCACATGGCTATCCTGTGCGCCTAGTCGTGCCGCATCTATACGCCTGGAAAAGCGTGAAGTGGGTGCGCGGCCTGGAATTCATGACCGCGGATGCTCCCGGTTTCTGGGAGCAAAACGGCTACAACATCTACGGCGATCCCTTCAGGGAGCAGCGCTACAGTGTTTGAGAAATTAGTGAGTTAGGCTACAAACTTTAGGAAATCGCGGCAAGTGGAACGATCGAAGTTGGTGCGGGGCTGAACGCAAGGGCGGGTCTAAGACCCGCCCCTACAAAAGTATCGCTGCTTCGATGTTAGTAGATGTCGTACTGCTCCCAGTGCAGGGTGGGATCGGCCTGAATGATGATGCTCTTCTTGGTCCAGCGCTCGAGTTCTTCGATCAGCGAAGACTCCCGCGTCTTCAACGCCTTAGAAATTTCCGGATGGACACGCAAAGTGATGCTCCCGGAACTCAGCTCCGGCGCCATCTTGCGCGCCTCAGTTTGAATTTCGTAGCACAGCGTCGGAATCGACTTCACCATCCCAGACCCAGTGCAATAAGGGCAAGGCTGGCAAAGCGTGCGTTCCAAAGCCTGCTTGGTGCGCTTGCGCGTGATCGCCACCAAACCAAATTCATTGAAGCGCAGCACTTTCGAAGGCGCGCGGTCGGCGCGTAGAGCGTCTTCCAGCACGGCCATCACCTTCTCGCGGTTGCGGCGCTCTTCCATGTCAATGAAATCAATAATGATGATGCCGCCCAGATCGCGCAGCCGCATCTGCCGCACGATTTCCTTGCAAGCTTCCAGGTTCGTGCGCACGATGGTGTCTTCCAGCCGGTTCGAACCCTTGCCCACAAATTTCCCGGTGTTCACGTCAATCGCCACCAAAGCTTCCGTGTGATTGATGACGATATACCCGCCGGATTTCAGCCACACCTTCGGCCGCAACCCCTTGTCAATTTCCTGCTGAATCCCGAACTCTTCGAAGACCGGAGTTTCCTTCGTATACAGCTTCACGCGCCCCACCAGCTGCGGCTGGAAGCGGCTCATGAAGTCCACGACTTTCGTGTATTCCTCTTCGGTGTCCACCCATATCGCGCCGAAATCCGGCGTGATGTAATCGCGCAGAATGCGCTCTACCAGATTCAGGTCGCGGTGCAGCAGCGAAGGCGCCTTGCGCTGTTCCGAACGCGCCTTGATTTCAGACCAGGTGCGCGTCAGGAATTCCACGTCCGCGCGGACTTCATCCGGCGCCGCGCTGGCCGCGGCCGTGCGCACGATAAATCCGCCGCCCGAAGATCCCTTCGCCTCCGTCACCAGATGCCGCAGTCGCGCGCGTTCTTCCGCGGAAGCGATTTTGCGCGATACGCCGGTGTGATCAAGCGTCGGCATATAAACCAAAAAGCGCCCGGGCAGCGCGACGTGGCTCGTAATCCGCGCACCTTTCTTGCCCAGCGGTTCCTTGGCGATCTGGACGATAATTTCCTGGCCCTGCTTCAGCATGTCCGCGATCAGCTGCGTGCGGCGCGCCTGCGGCGGGCGCCCGTGGCTATGTCCGCCGCTGTGCCCGTGCTGCGGACGCCGTCCGCGATCTTCGCGCCGGCCACGATCGCGGCCCCCACGACGCACGGGATTCTGCATGCGCGAGCGGAAATCGCCGCGCACGCGCGCCTGGAACGGCTGTTGCGCCGGCGCGCCTTCCGCAGGAACAGCCCCGCCATTGTCACCCTGTGCCGCGATGGAATCTGCTCCGTTCGCGTGTTCACTCTCGGGGGGAGCGATCATGCCCTCTTCTTCGGCTGCGGCTTCCTCTTGTTCGAGCTCCGCGTCCTCGGAATCTTCCGCGCGTTCTTCACCTTCGTGCGCTTCCCCGTCGTGCTCTCGGTGATCGCCATGGTCCGCATGATCATCACGCACGCCGGCATCGGCAGCCGCGTCCGCGGCTGCAAACACGCGATTCTGCGCGTCGCGCGCCGCGTCATCGTCCTGAGCGTCGGCAATGTGTTCCGCCAACGCCGCGGCTTCCTCTTCGCTCAAATCCACGTGAGGATGCTCTTCGTGATGCCCAACATCGTGATGACCGGCGTCGTGCTGCTGGCGTACCTCCGGAGCATCACTCAATTCGAAATTCTGGCTGATCCCCTCCGGGTCATTCCAGTCGCGCGAATTCTGCGAGCCGTGAGTCTCCCGGACCGCCGGCTCCTCCACATGTGCGTCCGGACTAGGCGAGGAATCCACTTCGGGCCCGAGAGGCATCAACGGAGAAAGTGGCGCGAAGCGCACGGCGTCAGGAACAGGCGCGTTATCCTGCGGTTCGTGTGTCTGCAGTTCGGCAGCCAGGGGTTCGGGAGGAAGATGCGTATGCGCCTTCCACTTCGAGAGCGTCTCGCCCGGAAGCGGTTCCAACCCGCTCGACGACGGCGCGCGGAATCCCTCATTCCGTCGCGGAAAACTCTCCCGCGCAAGGAAAGGTCCTCGATGCGAAGATTCGCGCGCGGCAGGACGGTGCTCTACGCGCTCGTCCGCGAAATGCGGCGGCGCCGCGGATTCACGCATTTCTTCCTGCGCTTGTTCGTGTACATCTTCCTGCACATTTCCAGGCGCTTCCAATTCATGTGCGGGCGATTCAGGCTGATCAAACGAAGGCGCGTCGCTCGGCGTCGCTTCGGCGTCATGCGAGTGTGCGTGCGCAGCCGATGCCGAAATATCCGACGGGCTTCGCTCCCTGAACTTCGCGAGAGACTCTCCAGGCAGCAGCGTTGAAATGTGCCCTTCCGGCGTTCCCGGCTCGCTCGCATGATCCTCGGACGGCCGTGACGATGCGTACTTCGATGAGGGAAGTTCGCGCCCTAAACGCCCACCGCGATCTCCGCCGCGCCCAGCGGCGCCGCCGCTACGACCGCGTCCGCCACCACTTCCGCCGCGCCGGCCAAAACGCCCGCCACGATCTCCGCCCGGCCTGCCGCCGCGCGAACGATTCTCAAATCTTCCGCGATCGGAGCCATGCCCGCCGCCAGAGGGACGAGTGACGGCAGGCGAGAACGTCGGCGACGCTGACCCACGCAGCGCCGAAATCGATTCACCGGGAAGCGGCTCCAACGCGGCGCCGGAACCCGCAACCGCAGCCGCCGGCGTAGCGGAATGTGGTGATTCCACATCCACCGGCTCGATGATCGGAGTGGTACCGGTATTCGCGGGGAAAGCTTCGCCGCCCTGCTCTTCGATTTTCTGGGCTTTGTCCTCGACGGTCGCGACGACGTGATCCAGCTCTTCGATTTCTTCCATGAAGTCGCTGACGTAAAGGAAGGCGTCGCTATCGAGGCCAATTTCCACAAAGGCAGACTGCATGCCTGGCAGCACGCGCGTAACTTTGCCTTTGTAGATGCTTCCGACTAACGCAAACTCTTTTTCACGTTCGACGTAATACTCACAAAGCTGACCTTCTTCCAGAATGGCGACCCGCGTCTCGTGGGGGTTCGCCGATATAACCATTTCCTTCGACATGGATACTCCTAGTGGAGCACCGGACCGCGGCGGCGCGCGCGCTCGCGCGCGCTCGACCGGAG